>JABAOF010009786.1_pt1 | contig 17425 bp, 14 predicted proteins | sample 7062171 | NCBI WGS metagenome assembly JABAOF01 (sample SAMN14538628, study PRJNA623070) | marine sediment metagenome | biome: marine biome [ENVO:00000428]; feature: marine pelagic biome [ENVO:01000023]; material: deep marine sediment [ENVO:00002113] | place: India: Gulf of Khambhat ...
ATCTAGTCCTTCCAGATGGGACGACAGTAAAGATTGAAGGCACTGCTGATGAGGTTGCAGTACTCCTAGCAAAATTCTCTGCGCAGGAATCAAGTAATGCTGCTAGTACAACGACTAACAGAAAATTCAAAAAGAAGACCAAAAAGACCACAACGGGAGGCGTAGGGGCTGCCACCAAAAAACAGGAGGGCCCCACATCACTTGTTCGCGAATTGGCCGATCAAGGATATTTTAAAGCCAAACGTACCTTAGCTGATATTCAGAAGAAGCTTGAGGAGCGAGGGCATATTTATGCTCAAACAAGTCCGTAGGTCAGGTGCCCTGCGCACCTGACAAATAGAAGTCTCGGAGCCCACCACGGCCCCCAGTCGCGCGCGCATCGGCATCTGGGCGCCTAAGCCGCCACCAACTCTTCTCTTCTTCTTCCCCCCGCCCCGCCCCTCGAGTGCAAATATACCTCAACTTCAATGGCCGGGTGGCCCGGCCTGTTCATCAGGCCGCGTCTATCATAAAGTCCCTGCGATTTGTGCCATTAGCACTATTCCGTTTAATCCGTTTAATCCGCTGACCGCTCTTCTCCCCCTCTTCCCCGCTGCCCACCCCTGAAGTGCAAATAAACCCCAACTTCAATGGTAAAAAGGAAAGCCCCGCTGTATACGGAAGGGCAAATCTTGTTTTGCGCCCTCCTTCAAATCCCCCTTTACTAAAGGGGGATCTAGGGGGATTTTTCAAGTTATGCCTTTCCCCGCTTTTCTAAGTGGAGGCCGTGAACACTTATCCGACCCCTCAATATGTGGAAAAGGTAATCGATATGAACCGTCCAATTGATACCGACCCTGAGTCCTCTCGCGAGCTGAACGCTGAGCACCGTCGAAGCGTGAATGCTGAGCATCGTCGAAGCGAAGACTCCAAGCTTTTGCACCTCCTGGAAGTCCTGATCGACAAGATCATTATGAAATTGCAGAATAACTCCTTCGAGCCCAAGGTTCAGGATGCCTTAAGAGCCATCCAGCTCAAACAGAAGGTGGTCAAAACCTCCGAAGCCGAAAGAATCTTCTGGCAGGAAATAGATGCAATAAGAACATCCGAATTGACGAGATTTTACGCTCAACCTTTCAACCTGGAAAACCAGATTCAAACCACCATCTTAGGCCTCAAAGACCAGGTGAGAAATGGCATTCTTCCGGTCAAAACCATCACCGATGCTTTCAATCAAGGTAAGTCTGAGCAAGCCCGCTTCAGTTATCACAGAATTGGCAGGCTCCTTTCCACCATGGGATTCAGAAAAGGGAAAACACCCAACGGGTGCTCCGCCATCATCTGGGATGACAGAATCCTTTCCCCAAATAGACTCTCTAACCCTGGGAATTCGTCCCCTCAGGATGGATAATGAAATTTCAAAAAAACACCAGCAATGCCAGTGAGTTCAGAAACACCGGAGATCAGCGGTCGAGAATCAGACGGGCACAAAAAAGCTCCCGCGGCTGGACTCGAATCCCGCCACAGGCGGGATTAACAACCACCCAAGCAGCGACAACTTCCCGGGTACAAAAAAGCTCCCGCGGCTGGACTCGAACCAGCGACAAGGTGGTTAACAGCCACCCACTCTACCAGCTGAGTTACGCGGGAACGTTTCTATGTTCTTAACGGAGGGAAAATATATAAATTTGCAGATATTTGTCAAGAAAATAGTGGCAGGCCGGACCAGGTCTTTTCACGGGGGAAAACTCTTATCTTGACTTCTCCTGTTTCAGTCTCTCCAATTCCTCGCTCATTTTCTGCATATCCTTGGTCAACTTCTGGAGCTCTTCTCGCAACTGATCCAGCAACTCCTTGTCTTCATCCTTGAGCTCTTGAGCTTCCCGCATGTAGTCGTAGGCCGCCTCGTAATAGAGATCCGGTGTCGGAAGCTCCAGAGGTTCCGGAACGTCCACATCTATCCATGGAGAATAGGTGTAAGCTGGTTTCGCAGCTCCTAAGACGACACTCAGCTTGTTTACCTCACCGTCTCGGACGATTCTGAATTCCACGTTCTCACCAGCCCTCTTATCTTTGATGAGCTGTCGGATATGAGCAGAGTTTTCAACTTGGGTTCCTCCAAATTCCATGATCACGTCACCGTCTTCCAGTCCCGCTTGCTCTGCAGGACTTCCCTCTACCACGCTGCTGACCAGCACTCCCGCATGCACATTATGTTTTTCCGAAAGCGCCCGGTCTAGATCCTCAGGATAAATCCCCAGATAGCCGCGCCTGACACTGCCATATTTGATTATCTTATCCGCTATGAGCTTGGCCTTGTTTGCGGGCAGGGCCAGGCTTATGCCTGACGAAGGGATTTCAATCTGACGCGGAGGAATGGTTATGGTCTTTTTGTTATTGAGGTCATAGTATACTTTCAGAGAGCTGATGTAAGATGGTTCGGACAGCTTTGCGGCAACCAAACCGATTACCTGACCGTAAGTGTCCAACACCGGACCGCCGCTGTTCCCGGGACTGACGTTGGCACTCATCTGAATGAATCCGTCCTCTCTCACGCCGTTGACCAGTCCCAAAGCGNNGGAGCCGACTTTGATTCTATCTGAATCTCCCAGCTTTGCCGGAGTCAGCTCGGCTGTCTCCACCTTCAGAACGGCCAGATTTGACTCGGGGTCAGTCCCCACCAGCTTGCCCTTCAGCGATTTCTGATCCGGCAAGGTCACCTTGAAGATTTTTCTGCTGCCCACCACGCTGGCAGAGGTAAGAATATACCCGTCCGAAGTATAGATGATTCCCGATCCCACGAAAGTAGAAGGGGTCCTTTTCTTCTTCTTAGTTTGGGCCTCGGTTTCGATGGTCACCAGACACGGCTTTACCGACTCCACCAGGCTGGTTATGTCGTCCTCCAGTGAGGATAAGACCCTGCGCTGGGCGAAACCCGGTTCAATTGCACTAAAAAGAAATGCGCAGAACATCAACCATGAGATCAAAACTGAACACTTGGATTTCATGTCTCACTCCCTTTTGTCACTTTAAAGAACTCCACTTTGACGCTCTCTAAGAACGTTAGAATCGAACGTAACGGTACATCAGTAGTCTACTTTCTCAGAAACTGGCTGAGTAGACACTACAGGAAGCACGTAGTGACTTCCCGTTCTCCCTGTGGTCATGTACGGCCTTCTCTCGATAATGAATCTCTTGTATAGATCCTCTGGTCGAATCCTTCCATCCTCTCCAGCTTTGAGCGAAAAGCTGAAATTGTCGATGACAAAAGCTCTCCCCTCGGTCTGCGCCGATGTTCCTGCCAGCCGTCTTAAGAGATCTTGATAAGCCGAATCACTGAAATCTTGCGGACTGACGAGCGCTTCGCTCTCCCGTTCCGAGCCGTTTTCGGCCACGTATCCCGGCTGAATCCGGGCCGGCTTCTGTATAAGGATGACGGCCCAAGCCAGAATTACAGTTGCGGCTGCACCCGCTAGAGCCCATCTTAATCTGAGCGAGGGGAAGAATTCATGCAGCAGCTTCCACCACCAGCTTCTTTCCTCACCCACCTGAACGTCGTAGGAGAGGGTTTGAATCTTCGCAAGAAGCTTCTCATTGAAGTCAGCCGAGGGGACAAAAGTCTCCAGATCATCCTTCAGCAGAAGTGTTATGCTTTCGATCTCTTCTGCTTCTCTGGCGCACTTGGCACAGCCGTCCAGATGAGCTTTTATCTCCTGCATCTGGTCGGGAGAAAGCTCCTGCTTAGAGTAGCCAAATAGGTATCGGCGAACTTTTCGACAATTCATACTGTTCCTCTATTCTTGGCTTAAGTTTCCTCCTCAACATCAGCCTTGCACGGTTAACCCTTGATTTAACGGTTCCCAGCGGTACGCCCAGCGATTCGGACATTTCCTCATACGAAAGCTCATTTACCTCTCTCAACAAAAACACCGTGCGATACTTAGGCGGCAGAGAGGCAATAGCTTTCTCCAGGGTGGAACTCAGGCAGTTTTCATTTCCTTTCGTCTCCACAGCATACCGGCGGTCATCTTTGATCAAATCCATACCAAAAAACTTAAATCTCTTCTTCCGTTTCAACTCATTTCGACAGAGGTTCAAGGCTATGGTGTAAATCCAGGTGGAGAAAGCATAGCTCGGATCATAGCTGTCTCTTTCCTTAAACACTCTCAAGAAGGTCTCCTGCAACAGATCTTCGGCCTCCTCCTTGTTTTGGAGCATTCGATAGATCAGATTGAACAATTTGATCTTGTACCGATCCACCAGGGCGGAGAAGGCAGCCGTATTCCCCGCCTTCACCATTCCCAGGAGCTCCTTGTCGTCAGCCTGCCAATTTGCGCCCGGCACCTGTTCTGGAGTCGGCACTCTCTTTCTCCTTCTCATGAGGAATATACAATCAAGGCACTGAAAAGTTCCTTGGTTTGGTACGACAGCAGCGGAACTTCAGCGACGACACCTTCTTGTGCCTCAATTTAACTACGGCATGGCGGAAGAAAAGTTTTGAACCTAAAGATGGGGCAACTAAAAGCCAGCTAAGATGTTAAGCTTATCTGGAACAGGCCACATGCGCAAGATCTGAACTCGCGCAACGAGTAAGGAAAATAGCAAAGGAAGGGTCGCTTGGCTCGTGACTAGAGTCTATATGCAACGCTTACGAAGACTTGATTGGCGGTGTATTTTTCTGCAAGATCTGGGCTGACGTTTTTCAACTCCCACGATCCATACGCCCAGGCGACGTCCAGAGTCATAACTTGATCGATCAAGAATCCAGCCCCGGCAGTGAAGAAGTTCCGTTGTTTCTCCACCCAATGGGATTTGTAAGGCAACGGATTCTGGTAAAAACCAGCCCTCAGACTGGTACTGACCTGCGGGATGAGGTACTCTGCACCCAGGTGAAATCTCAAAGCATCGGTATACGTCTCTTTGATCTGCCGATTGGCCTCGGCCAGATTCTCAAGTCTCTTGTATTCCATCTGGGTCCAGTCAGTATAGTTTATGTCTCCAGCCAGGATAAGATTATTCAGGTGAAACGCCATCCCCGCCCCTAAGCTGAAGGGCAAGGATATCTTGTATTCGGAACTGCCGTAGTCGAATTGACTCCCGTCAACTGTCTCGGTAACCTGAGTCCAGTCTTCCTCGATTGTATAGGTTACCGGTGAATCGATTGTCCCACCCAACACAAGATACTTGTTAGGTTGAACTCGGACTCCGAACTTGGCGTTGAACCCGGAATACTCGTCCTTGATCGCGTCGTCGATGATGGTCAGCGACGACTGGATTCTGGACTCGTAAAGCCACGTGTAATTGTCCTTTCCAGTCCACAGATTCAGCGCGGCGCCGACCGAGACGTTTGGAGAGACATCTAAGGCTCCACCGAATGACCACAGGTAGATTCCGCCGGACTCTGACTCAATTGCTGTCTGGCTCTCGTCTACGGTCTCAGCCAAAAATTGCATGGTCTTATCGAAGCTTTTCACCCTATTGACTCCCAGAGCGAAGACCAAGCTTCCCCGGTAGGTTGGGACTGGAAAGACCGCGTTGGCAGAACTGAAGCGAGTGTTGTTCTGGACATTTCCGTCGAACGAAGGATAGAACCCCAGTCTTGTGTCGCTGCTTACTCTCTGATGCGTCAGACCGCCGGACAACTCGATCCTGGTGACTCGTGCCAGCCCCGCAGGATTGTACACCAAAGCGGTGGCATCCGTGGCTACGGCCACGTGCGCTCCTCCCATACCAAGCGCCCTCGCGCCTACAACGTAGAAATTACCCGCGGTGGCCTCGTCCACCACGTCGTACCCCTGAGAGAAAGCTCTCAGCGGGTGCCAAAGGATAAAACACAAAACGAATAGTGAAAAAAGGATTGATTTCTTTAGCATGCTTCTCGCCTCGATTCGGCCACTGGTTTTGGAATCCTCCTTAAAGCTGTTAATCGGGGAATTACACCAAGGTTTCTCAGCCCGCTTCATTCTGTTCTCCGTCTTTTAGGCTTTTTCTCTTCAGGTTTTTCTTCTGCCTTTTGGTCTTGCGCCTTATCGATCGGCCTAGCCTTGGGCTTATCTTTTATCCCCTGCGGTTCTTGTGCCTTTACCGGAGCCGGAGGACTAAACGGCGTCCCCGGCGTGCCTGGGGGTCGCACATAAGGAGGCTCAAGCCCCCTTCGTCTTTCCGCCTTCTCTGTAGTGGTGGGTACATGCTCTTCGTCATGGTAGTAGTAGTGATCGTCGTCCCACCAGTACCGATCCCACCACCAGGGATAGGCATAGTAGCGTCCCCAGCGCGGATAGCTCCAGTAGTAGTCGGGATAGTACCCGTAGTAGAATCCATATGGATAACTGTGATAGTCGCCGTGGCAGTCCGTACAATGCTCCCTGTAGTAACGTCCGGTGTGCTCGATTACCTCCCCCTCTTCCCCTTCAACTCGCGGATGAGTGAGTACGGTATAGCACCCAATACCTATTATGGCCAATGTTGTCAGAAGGACCCCGAGGAGAACGATCTTTCTTCTCATCTTCTATTCTCACCTCACTAAAAGTTTACAGCCCACTTCCATGCAGGTCAACTGTCTCCAATCATACTATCTACGTGCCATCCAGTCGAACATAACAACTCAAGCAGTTCCTAAAAGACACGATTTTTTTGCTAACAATGGCCGTTAAATCTACTGCAAGCTTGCCTCCGGCACGGTCAGAAAGACTCAAAATACACTATCCTGAAACCTCTTTCCCAGGTACTCACGTCTTTTCGGTTGAGCAACAGATTCTTCAAGTTAAACTGCAAAAACAACCGTTCCGAGAAAATCCACTGCACTCCAACGTTGAGATACCCGTATCCTTGTCCAAAAAGCTCTTCTGCCTTATCATCATTTGTGCCCAGATCGTATTCTGCCACCAACGCGAGATTGTCCCCAAGTCTAACATCCGCCCCAAAGAAGACCGAGATGTCTTTGTCCTGATCATCGTTCTCCAGGCTGTAGTTGCCCCCAGCGTGAAGCCCAAAGGGAACATCTCCCATGGCGTAGCCTTTGCTTATGACCCCGTAGAATCCCTTCGACTTGTAGGCATATCTGTCTAAACTATCGTCATAAGCGCCGTCACCTTGAGAATCGTAGCCGATGACCAAAGCAGGAAGAGACCAGCTTTCGTTGATCACTCTGTATTTGGCGGCAAATTCAATTCTGGGATTCCAATGCGCCTCTCCCTCGCCGATCACGTTCTCCCCGCCAAACGACATCCCCACCATGAATCGCTTCATCAAGCCGACGTCAAGCCCCAATATTACTCCTCCCTTGGGAAATATCCTGATGTCGAAGTCAAAGCTTGCCCGGGGCAAAAGCCCGGCTGTGGGGCAATTAACCAATCTCCTGGGTTCAAGCCGACGAACCCGGGATGACTGGGCAAGCATCTGGTTCTCCTGTGCGAATACGTAAGTACTTAGCATGAACAAAAACACCGGTATCAGTTTAACCGTCCTATGTGTCATCTTTTCCCTCCTCCTTTTGATGACCCCACTACTCATCAATGTTGAGCAAATCTAACCAATTCGTTACCGTTAGTCAATCAAAAAGAGGGGGCAAACTCCCGCATTCTTAATCATACAATCACGGCTTCCTTTGAACTAAAAGACACTCGTCTCTTACTTCTTACACCACTAACAAGCTCCCACGGAAACAGGCAGAGCAACATTTATGCCATCAAAAAGAGAGCCACTTGCCGAGGGGTAAGTGGCAATGGAACAACAACATATTGAAATAGGCTAAAGATTAGGATGAGGTCCTTCGTCAGGAATCTGCACAAATATTGTTCGCCTCCGTGATGTTTTTGTGCAGATGACTATTTGTATTTGTCATAGAACACGATCTCGTCGAGTTTTTTTCTGGGCTTGGGGTCGGGAAGGAACTTGGGATAGCCCAATGGCATGATCTCCACCACTCTCATCTCCCTGGGGATGTTCAAAATCCTCTTGACCTCATCTTCCTTGAATGATCCGATCCAGCAGGTTCCCAGTCCCTCCTCCACCGCTTGAAGAGTCATGTGGTCCATGGAGATGGCCACGTCAATGGTATAAGCTGGCTGTCCGCCGGAGAGGACGTAATCCACCATGGTAGCGCAGCCCACAATGACTACTGGCGCTTCGGCAACGAAATATTGATTGTTTGAGGCTACTGCCATCTTTCTCCGAAGCTCCTTATCCTTGACCACCACATACCTCCACTCCTGACGATTCTTGGCGGATGGAGCTAATCTGCCTGCTTGAAGAACCCGCTCAAGTTTCTCTTCTTCAACGGGCTTATCCTGATAAGCCCTGATGCTCCTTCGCAATTTTATTGCATCGAAAACGTTCATTTCTGCTGTCTCCTTAATATGAGGTTCAGATTTAGGTCAAGATAAATCCTGGTGCGGACGGTCTTCCGTGCTTGATTTTTGAAGAATCGAAGAAAACTGACTTCGGCAGGGCTGGTGTCCAGCGTGATTAGTTTCACCATCGGGTGCCTCGTACACGCTGGTCGATGCTGCTGCACGGATCAGCCTTCGAGCCTATCCCATCTGGCGGACAGATCCAGAATCTCCTCCTTGATCTTACTGACTACCTTGCTCATATACGCTTTTGCTTTTTTCTGATCGAACTCCGGAAGACCTTGGTTCTTCCTATGAATCAGAATAGGGCCGGGAGCGGGAAGGCAATGCATTCCATTCTTCATCAGGAACACCATGTCTTTTGTATATTTCGCCTTCTTGACTAATTTGGGATCGACCGCCAGAATCGCCGCATTCTCATCCAAACCCGCATGTCCACCCGCTTGACCGAAAAACTCTTTGGTCAGCTCTTCACACATAATCCACCAGTGAATCACCGCTACCTTCGCCTTTTTCTCACGGTGAACCCTGAAGGCGGCATTCTTCAACTCGCTGAAGTGCCCGCCATGCCCGTTTATCACCAGGATCCTGGAAAAGCTCTTTTCCCCCAGGGAAAGCATTATCTCGCCGACATAACTTTCAAAAGTTGATGAACTGATAGTGAGAGAACCGGGATAGGCGTACAAGCTTCTGGTTACGCCGTAGTACACTGGCGGAGCGATAATAGCTTTCAGTTCATCGGCAATCTTCTCACATATGAACACGGGAATGGAGACATCCGTACCCAGATTCGCCACACCATGAGCCTCGATAGTTCCCACCGGAAGCAAAGCTGTTTTGATTTTCTTGGGAACCAGTTCGCCAAATTCCATCCAGTTCATATTTTCAAGTCTAAGTGGCATGTTCGATCCTTCCCGATATGAAATTCAGAACGCCAATTTCCGGCTGCCAAGTGAGCTGGGCTCCCGAGTCGACCTCATTGACTAAAGGGCGACCATTGAGGTCGCCCGTGTCTTGGCTTTACGGGTTTCGTCTGCCCTAGGAACGACATCCTCTCCCCTGCTTCGGACCGCTGTAATTATCTTTTGTATTCCAGGACGTATGTGGTGGTCTTATCCGGCAGGCTGTCCCTGGTGAAGCTCACAGAGTTCCCCTCTACCTTAACCACGTTCTTCTTCCCTTTAAGGAAATCATCCACTTTTGAAAGGGGAAAATTGTCCCCTAGAAAGGCGGTCTTGTAGTGCATGGGAATGACCACCTTCGGGTTTAGACCGTTGACAACCTGGGAAGCGGCTGCAGCATCAATCGTGTAGAATCCGCCTGTGGGCACGAAAAGTACGTCTACTCCTCCGATTTCCTTCTTCTGGGAGTCGGTGAGGCCGGTTCCAAGATCCCCCACGTGAGCAAACTTGACGCCTCCGAGTTCGAAGGTCCAGATGGTGTTTTCACCCCTTTGGCTTCCCCCCTTTTCGTCGTGGAACGAGCCCACTCCTTTGAACTTTATCCCTTTGGCCTCCTTTTCACCGGCGCCCTTAACCACCTGCGGATTCCCCTTGATAACGGAAACACAGTTGTGATCGAAGTGATCGTGGGAAACCATACATACGTCTGCACTCTCGTCCGGCATGGGATAACCCACGCTGCTGTCAAATGGATCGGTTACAATCTTCAGCTTATCGTCAAGCGCAATCAAAAAGGAACTGTGCCCCAGCCATTTAATGGTTACCTTACCTTCGTTTCCCATCTTTAGCTCCTTTCCCCTTTGTGGTGAAGACTGTTCGTTTCTATTCTGTCGGTAAACCTTGAATCAGTAACGCTCCTCACACCCTGGCAGCGAATGTGGTCTAAGTTGCATAGGCTTCTGCCCTCGAAAGACTATCGAACAAAACCAGCTGAGAAGAATAATACACCAGTCTGTAAAAAGAACTAAATATGACCAAGCCTTGCTGGATCAGAAAAGTAATCAGAATCAAAATACCGGTTGGGGGCATCGCACTCATGGCCTCAGTGAGTTCCAGATAGATGAAAATCGCCGCTGCTGAAACCAAGCTCAAAGAATAATACAAACTTAAAGTCCTGGTAGCGTTTGTCAACACAAATTTGATAGCTCTGCCTACTATTCGAAAGAATCGCTTAGCAGGGTTTTCAATAAGAGAGATTCTGAGGTAGTCACCTACCATATTTACAAAGAAAAACAAAAGAAGGCCTATCAGGAACTGGCCCAGCATCCGTGCAGAGGTCAACTCCCACAGAGAGACTTTTCCCGCCACGGCATCGAGAATCACAGAGCAGAACAAAAAGATGAAAAAAGCAAAGAAATAGAAAACTGATAACAGGATCGCTATTTTGAACATCCCCCAGAAGTATTTCCCGCAGTAGCCAAAGAACCTCTCCATCACAGGACTTTCCTCTCTTTTTTTAGCGCCATCACGCAAAATTCCCCAAAATCCCCCAGAAAGAAAAATAAATGCAAGAACCACGATAACGCAGACCAGAACCAACGTAGCCAAGTAGATCGGCAGAGTTTTCCTCCAGCAGTAAACAAAATCAATAACAAGAGAAAGGTCAAACCCGCTGAGCAGATTTGAAGCCTTCACGTTTCTGCCAAAGCTTGCTGAAAACATGACATACAACGGAAAGAGCAATACAAGGGAGGAGCCAAGTTTGAAAAGGTACATCAATCCAATCAGGAACCTGTTTGCCCAAACGTTACTGATCCCTTCTGTAAACGAACGTAAAAGGAACATGATTACACCCATTCAAGCCCTGCCTGCAGAGACGCAGCTCAGCAATTCGTAAGTCCCAGAGGGGGCTCCGCCGGCGAGAGCATGCAACAAATCCGCTTGTCCCGGAATCGTCGGCTGCAGTTCGCTCTCACGGATTCTTGGTTTTAGCTTTAGAAACATGTTATCAGATGCATCAGATTCTCTAACCAGAAAAGACACTCAGACGATAATTTCATCATGACCGAATCGTTAGATCTGGCAGTCAAGCTGTTGTTATTGAAATTGATGTCCAGCACAATTTTGTTCTCCGGATCGATGACGGCTGATTTTATCTCGGAATTGGTTTGGATTTCTGTCTTATACCACCTCTCTTTCCCGTCCCAGGCTCCCCTTATCTTCTCCCCATCCTCCAGCTCGATTTCCAGGTCCACCGGTATGATCACTTCGCCCAATCTTCTTAGCTGGACTTCAACTTTGTATTCCTCCTCTCCATTTCCGCCTTCCACTGGAACACTTTCAATGCTGGTGACCTCATAGTCACAGAATCCGGTTCCATAAAGCAACTGTTGAAAGAAAAAGGTAAAATCTTCTCCTGAGACCCGGTTGACTGCCTGAACGAAGTCTGAAGTTTTTGGATGTCCGAATTTGTGCCGTCGAAAGTACTCTTTTAGAACCTGATCCATCATCTCCTCTCCTATATAGTTTTTTAAGGTTTCCAGAATCAATGAAGCTTTGAGGTAAACTTTGGAGTGATGGCTGACATAATTCCGAAACTCCCAGGAGTTTTTGACAACTGGGTCGCTTTGCAGATCCAGAAGATTGCCGAATCTGGCATAATCCAGGGCACTCATTTTGATTTTCCAGAGGTCTATGATGTTGGCATCTTTTCCGAATCTCTTTTCCAACGCTGCCCTGCCTGAGTAGACGGCAAATCCCTCATCCAGCCAGGCCTCCTCGAACTCATTGGACGCCACCACGCCATACCACCACTGGTGCGCAATCTCGTGGAAAAGGATCATTGCGTCTGCACGTATCTTGTCCGGCGGCAGGCCCGAGGGCCGGATGGTCACAAGCGTGGGATATTCCATGGCACCCCCTGCCACGCCGATCTTCGCGTCTACTATATTCAAATGACCGTATGGATACTTGCCAAAGCTGGAGTTGTAATACTTTAAAGCGAACTCGGCGTCATTCATAATTCTCTCAACCGCGTCTTCATGTTCACTCTTGTAGTAGAAGCTCAGCTCAATCCCATCTGCTATTCTTTTAGAGACTTCATAATTGGGGCTGGCCGCCCAGGCGAAATCGTGTACGTCCTCAGCACGAAACACGAAGGTCTTGGTGGAGTCAGGATTTTCTCGTGCCTCCAGCTTATGGCCAGTGGCAGCTATCAAGTATTCCGGTGGAACCGTGATGGATACGTCGTATGTCCCGAAATCGGCGAAGAACTCGCTACTGAAGTGATACTGATGGGCATTCCAGCTCCCGTCCTCTTCCAAAACCGCCATCTTAGGAAACCACTGTCCGATCATGAAGTCCACTCCGGAATAACCCATCCGCACGAAGACCTGAGGCAGCTTGACCATAAACTTAATTTCAAGTTGAATACTTTTCTGTGGAGGCAACGGATGCGGCAGAGGTAATTTCATAATTGTCTCTTCAATGATTTTTTGATTCGTTAAATCCATTCCCCCCTTTATGCCCACCCCTTGGATCTCCATGAACCCGCGATATTTCTCCTTCTTCTTAACTCTATCAGGGAACAAACTTTCCTTCATCAGGGTGGTTGTATCACTCTGGAACGCATTCGGGTAGAGATGAAGAAAAAGCGTATCTACGCTCATCTTTGAGGTGTTAACGAAGGTCAAGCGTTCATCTCCCCGAAGCTTCTTTTCCTGCGTGTCGAGTGTTACGTCTATCTGGTAACTGGCCACTTGGGGCACGTGTTGCTCTTTCGGCAAGCACAAATCCACCCATAGGAGGAAAAACGAGAGAAGCAAACCGATGAGCAATTTGGAAGAGGAAGACAAATGCATCATCTCGATTGAAGAGGAGCCTCGGAACTAGGAGAAAAATCTCTTTTGGACAGTTAAGGTGGATTCACTTTTCTCACCGAAGGCGAACCTTCGGTTTCTCTTCTACTGCGGCGGTTCTCTCATTTACAGCCGATCAAGGCTCGGATGTGCTTTTCTGCGGAGCTTGACAGGGATTTCAGATTGTATCCCCCTTCTAAAACCGAAACCAAACGATCCTCGCAACATTCGGAGGCCAGTTTTGTAACGACTTCGGTCATCTTTTTGTATCCTGCCTCTGACAGATTTATCGAGGCCAAAGGATCATCCTGGTGGCCATCGAAACCGGCCGAGACAAAGATAAACTCAGGAGAGAATTTCCTGGCCAGAGGATAGAATATGTTCTGGAAAGCCTCGGTGTATTCTAAGTCGCCGCTGCCCGCAAACATCGGCATATTGAAGGTAAATCCTTCACCGTCTCCCTCACCCGTCTCATTCTCGCTTCCTGACCCCGGGTAGAATGGAAACTGATGAATGCTGAAGTAAAACACCGAGGGGTCCTCCAGGAAGATGCTTTGGGTCCCATTCCCGTGATGTACGTCCCAGTCTACTATCAGGACCTTTTTCTGACCGAACTTCTCTTGGGCGTACCTAGCGCCCACTGCCACATTATTGAAGATGCAAAACCCCATGGCTTTGTCTCTTTCCGCATGATGTCCCGGTGGCCTTACGGCGCAGAAGGCGTTTTTGATCCTTCTGCTCATTACCCCGTCCACCGCCGCCAAAATTCCCCCCACTGCCAAGAGGGCTATTTTGTAAGACTCGGAACCTGCGTAGGTGTCCGGATCCAGCATTCCCCCGCCGTTTCTGCAAATGCTCTCCACTCTCTCGATATAGGAGGCATCGTGTACAGTCTCCAGCCATTCCACCGGGGCCGGGTAGGGCTGAATACTCTCTAATTTCGACAGAAGGCCCTTTTTCTCCAGATGAGCCAGCAGGGAAGAAAGCCTCTCCGCATTTTCAGGATGGCACCTTCCGGAGTCGTGCTTAAGATAATCTGGATGGTACACCAAACCCGTGGGAGGCGCAGGATCGGCTCTTCTCGAATTTCTGCCCTTGCTTTTCCTGTTCAACATTTTTGATCTGTCTCTTTAATTATATGGACATATTGCCGGGATTGGCATTCACGTTTTTCGACTCCCACCCGTCGCCGACCGTTCGGCCGATGTGTAGCTCGTCTCAAAGCTTCTGACCAGAAACCTTCCTGCCTCACATTCTGGCTTCGGCAGTTGATTGTCCCGGGTCTAACATATCCAAAAAGGGCGAACCTTCCTTTCCCTATGCGAATCCTATTTGGCGCCTCTGATCACGCCTACGGCGAGGGATTTAGGACGAAAGTATTTAGCGGCAACTTCCTTGACCTGTTCTTTGGTAACTTCGGCTATTCTCTGCGGATATCGCTCCACCCCCTCGACCCCGCGTCCCAGAAACTCGGCTTTGGCATACTGCTTTACCAAAGCGGAATTGGTCTCCAGAAATATATCGTACATTCCACCGATGTAGTTTTTAGCTGTCTCAAGTTCCTCGTCTGTTATCGTGTCTGTCTTGAATTTGTAGAATTGGCTTAGAAGATCCTCCCTGGCCAACTCTTCGTTTCCGGGTGAGGTGGCTATGTAAGCGTAGAAGACCCCGGCTTGGTTCCAGGAATCGTTGACTCCATATACAGTATAGGCCAAACCTCTCTTTTCCCTGAGTTGGTGAAAAAACCTTCCGCCTGTTCCGGAGGCAACAGCCTGTAATACCTTGAGCGCATACAGATCCTCCTCTCCGTATGCACAGGTGACAAACCCTAGGGCCTGCGCGGTCTGCGCTTTCTGACGACTTTCCACTAACGGAGCTCCGCCAATTTCGGAATGGGCAGGTGGACTTTCGGGTCCTGCCTCCTTCTCCTTTTTGAAATTCGCAAATAGCTTNNATAGCTTTTCCAATTTTTGCTTCAAGTCCGCCGATTCAAAGTCGCCTACAGCCACCATGATCATATCGTGCGTCGAAAAGTGCTTTTGGTGCCACTCCCTCACCAGCGATCGATGCAGATTCTTTATGGCATCCTCTTCACCTAAGCTGCTCAAGCCGTATGGGTGCTGAGCAAAGATCGCTTGATAGAAAAGCTGAATGGGATAGTCTCTCATGTTGTCTCTGTTTTTCTCTATCTTTGCCAGCAGGATTCTCTTTTCCTTGTCCAGCTCCTCCGGATCAAAAACAGGATTCCTTATCACATCCGCTATTATGTCAAGCACAGGTTCTAAGTTCTCTGACACAAGTTTAAGCAGATAGCCAAAGTAATCAGCTTCCACCTGCGACTCCACCGAGGCCCCCAGCATTTCCAGGCCGTTGAATATCTCTTCTGAGCTTCGATTTTCAGTCCCCTTCAGGCCGGCACTTAAGGTAAGCCTGGTTATTCCGCAGTTCTCTCTGGTTTCGGAAGCCCTGCCTCCTTTCAGATAAAGTCCCACCGAGACCAATGGCAGGGAATGATTCTCCCTGGTGATCAAGGTGGCTCCGCAGGAAAGAGTTTCTTTTCTCGCCCTAAATTCCACGGACCCCGAAGATGGTCTTCTCTCCAGGGAAGTGACTGTCTTCATGGACACGGCTTCTTCTTCAGTCCTGTGGTTCTCCAACCCCTTCACGATTGTCTGCCTCATCTCCATCCCAGTAAGAGCCTCATCAGATTCGCTTTGAGGCCTATACTCAAGTACGTTGGCTCTTTCTAAAACCAGGTATTTTGCAGCAACCCTTTGAACATCCTGGGTGCTCACCAGGTCCACGTAATCCAGGTATCGCTCTCCCAATCGATAATCTCCGTATGCCTCGAATGAAGCCAGATTGTTGGAGAGGCCTCTGGCTGTCTCAATTGAAGAAAGATAAAAGAATCTAATCACGTTTTTGGCCTTGGCAAGTTCATGCTCGGAAAGATCGCCGGCTGCTATCCTTTCAATCTGCCGGAAGATCTCAAGTTCGGCTTCTGGGAGATCCTTCGCTTCCAACTCAGCCTCGATGAGAAACACCCCGAAATCCTTCAATGCATAAGCTTCGGATTTTACGGAGGTAACCAATTTCTCCTCTTCGATCAAGGCCCGGCTTAGACGTGAGCTGCGACCGTATCCCATGATGTGAGCCAGCACGTCCAGAGCGAAGAAGTCTTGGTCCAGTTGTCCTGGAATATGAAATCCTATCTTGAGATAAGTCTGGGTTATGTCGCCGCTCATCTGCAAGTACTTCAGCTTTTCCTGTATGGGCTCCTCTGGCATCCCGCGCTTCTGGGTCTGATCCATGCTAACACTTCCATAGTATCTCCTCACGCCTTCCAGTACATCCTCTGTACTGACATCTCCGACAATCGCCAGAATGATGTTGTCGGGCCGGTAGAAGCTCTTGAAATAGTTTTCTAAGTGCTCTCTGCTCCAGCTTTCCAGCTGCTCAGGCGTCCCCATCCTCCAGCGCCTGATGGGATGTTGATCGAAGGCCAGCTCCATCAATTTTTCCCATGCTAAAGCATCCGGATTGTCCAGCTTCCTTTTTACTTCCTGAATTACCACCTTTTTTTCTCTCTCCAGTTCAGCCGAATCGATCACCGAGTTCCACAGAGCGTCCGACTGAAGCTCCAGACCCTGCTGGACGAACCTGCTGGGCAGGACAGTATAATAGTGAGTATATTCATAGATAGTCCCGCCATTGAGGTAACCTCCCAGCCTCTTGGTCTCCCCCCTTAGCTGCCCAAGTTCTCTTTTCTTGGTACCTTTGAAAAACATGTGCTCAAAAAGGTGAGAGATGCCGGTCAAGCTGTCCGGTTCATTAAAGTACCCGGTGTTGACCCAGGTATTGATGGCCACGATCGGAGCCGAATGCCGTTCCTTGACCAACACCGTCATCCCGTTTTCGAGTACTGTTCTGGTCACGCCGTCGGGATTCATCTTTTCACATCCAGCCACCAGCAGGTACAGGGAAACTAAGAATATAGGTATGTTAACTAATCTTGGACTCATTGCAACTCTTTCCAGGCTCGGCCAGCCTGCTCCAATTAAACGCTTTTCGCAATAACTGTCAAGCCATTTAGGAAAGCTTTGTCCAAAAAACCGAGGTTTGGCATCGAAAAAATGCACCTTAAACCAGAGCAGCCGGCGGCGGTTTCAACATCAGGTGACGTTCCTACTCCTATCCTGGCGCATGAAGAGTAGATGACCGGAACTCCAATCTGAAGCCTCGCGAAAAAACAAAACCCCCCGATTTGGCAACCGGAGGGTTTGTATACTCACCACCCGCCATAGACTACTTCAACAACAACATCTTTTTGGTCTGC
>JABAOF010007661.1_pt2 | contig 17422 bp, 9 predicted proteins | sample 7062171 | NCBI WGS metagenome assembly JABAOF01 (sample SAMN14538628, study PRJNA623070) | marine sediment metagenome | biome: marine biome [ENVO:00000428]; feature: marine pelagic biome [ENVO:01000023]; material: deep marine sediment [ENVO:00002113] | place: India: Gulf of Khambhat ...
GTCACGTCGCCGCCGTAGCACTTGGCGGTGACGTTCTTGCGCAGTGGCCGCACCGTCTCCCGCGCGATGACTCGCGTCCCGATGGCTGCCTGGATCACGACCTCGAACAGCTGCCGGGGGATGAGTTCCCTGAGCTTCCTGGCCACCTTGCGTCCCCAGCCGTACGCCTCGTCCTTGTGGATGATGACGCTGAAGGCGTCCACGGGACTGCCGTTGATCAGCATGTCCAGCTTGACCAGCTGATTCGGCCGGTAGCCGGACAGCTCGTAGTCCATGGTCCCATAGCCGCGGGTCACCGTCTTCAAGCGGTCGTAGAAGTCCAAGATGATCTCGGCGAGGGGGAACTCCCAATCGAGCTCGACCCGTTTCGTGTCGAGATACTGCATGCCTGCGTAGACCCCCCTGCGCTCCTGGCCCAGCTGCATGATCGCGCCGATGTAATCGGTGGGCGTAGTGAGCCGTGCCTTGATGTACGGCTCCTCGATGCGGTCCACCTCCGAGCCGGTGGGCATCTTGGAGGGATTCTCGATCAGCTCCATGGCGCCGTCGGTGAAGTACACGTGATACTCCACGTTCGGGACCGTCGTGATGAGGTCCAGGTCGGACTCCCGCTCCAACCGCTCCCGCACGATGTCCATGTGGAGCAGGCCCAGGAAGCCGCAGCGAAAGCCGAACCCCAGCGCCACCGATGTCTCGGGTTCGTACTGGAGGGAGGCGTCGTTGAGCTGGAGCTTCGCCAGCGCGTCGCGCAGCTCCTCGTACCGGTTCGCGTCGGTCGGATACAGCCCCGCGAACACCATCGAGTGGATCTCGCGATAGCCCGGGAGGGTGTCCGATGCCCGGTTGTGGGCGTCCAGGACCGTGTCGCCTACACGGGTCTCCTGGACGCCGCGGATGTTGGCGACGACGTATCCCACCTCGCCGGCGTCCAGCGAATCGGCGCGACGCTGGTCGAGCTGGAGGTAGCCTACCTCGGCGACCTCGTAGTGATCCGCGGGGTGTGAGCCGAACGCGATCTCCATCTTCGGCGTGATGCGCCCGTCCACCACGCGCACACTGGGGATCGCGCCGCGGTAGCGGTCGTAGTACGAATCGAAGATCAAGGCGCGCAGCGGCGCCTCGGGGTCGCCCGACGGCGGGGGCACGCGGCGCAGGATGGCCTCCAGGAGCTCGTGCACGCCCGCGCCGTCCTTGGCCGAGATCTGGAGGATCTCGCCGGGCTCCGCGCCGATCAGCTCCGCGAACTCCTGGGCCCGCTTGTTCGGTTCCGCTGCCGGCAGGTCGATCTTGTTGAGCACGGGGATGATCTCGAGGTCCGCGTCGAGCGCGAGCAGCAGGTTGCTCACCGTTTGGGCCTGAATACCCTGGCTCGCGTCCACCACCAGAATCACGCCCTCGCAGGCGTTCAGCGAGCGGGAGACCTCGTAAGTGAAGTCCACGTGGCCCGGCGTGTCTATCAGATTGAGCTCGAAGGTCTCGCCGCTATTCGCGGTGTACTGCATCCGCACCGCGTTCAGCTTGATCGTGATGCCGCGCTCGCGCTCGAGGTCCATGGTGTCCAGGACCTGGGCGCGCATCTGGCGCTGCTCCAGCGTGCCGGTGGCCTCGAGGAGACGGTCGGCGAGCGTGGACTTGCCGTGGTCGATGTGCGCGATGATGCAGAAGTTGCGGATGTGGTCCTGGCGCATTGGGGGGAATATAACCGTCGGGAAAGGAGCCTCTGGCGTGGGGGGAACGGGGAACGGTACGACCGGATGAGATCGGGAAGCGGGAAGCGGGAAACGGGAAGCGTAATGGGGGGCATAGCGAGGCCGCAGTGCCACCCGAGCGAGCATTCGAGCGCCCGGAACGGGAGGGTCCGGCCAGCGGCCGCTCCCGGGTGGAAGGGTTATGGACGGGGGTAGGCTTACGCAGCTCGGCTGTGAGCGAGGGTGGGACTGCGGCCGAGCGACCAGCCGCGCCGGCAGTTCGCGCGGGCAGGACCCCGACCGAGCGACTCTGCTCGCGGCGCCCTGCCCGGCCCCCTATGTTTGCGCCGTCGATACCACTGACTTCCACAGCGAGACGACTCATGACAACGGGGGTCTCTCTCCGATTCCGCGAGGCGGCGGCGCTCCTGTGCCTCGCGGCCTGTCCGTACCTCACCCTTAACGCCCAGACCGTCCCCCGAGCGCAGCAGCGGGTGGAGGCACGCAACGGGGTCGTGGCTGCGGCTCACCCCGAGGCCGCGCAGGCGGGGCTCGCCATGCTCCAGGCCGGGGGCAACGCGATCGACGCGGCCGTGGCTACCGCCTTCGTGCTCGGGGTTGTGGAGCCGATGATGGCGGGCGTGGGCGGGGGTGGCTCGATGACCCTCTGGCTGCAGCAGCCGGCCGAGGCCTGGCACGTGGAGTTCTACGCCTCGGCGGGTGCGGATCCGGACTACGAGCTGGACGACTACGACGAGGACGAGGCGATTCGCGATTCGCTCGTCGCCCCGGAGCGCTGGGTCGCGGTTCCCGGCGCGGTGGCAGGCCTCCTGGCCGCCCACGAGCGGTACGGCCAGCTGCCGCGGGAGCAGGTGCTGGCGCCGGCCGTTCGCGTGGCGCGCGACGGCTTTCCGGTGCACACCCTGCTGGCGGGCGCGATCGCGGAGGAGCGGGAGAAGCTGCACTACGACGCCCGCGCCCGGGAGATCTTCCTCCCCGGCGGTCGCCCGCTGCAGGCAGGGGACCTGCTGGCGCAACCCGAGCTCGCCGCAACCCTCGAGCGCATCTCGGCCGGCGGGCGGGACGGGTACTACAGAGGACCGACGGCCGAAGCTCTGGTGGCCACCCTCTCCGCCGGCGACAGCCCGATCACGCTCGACGACCTCGCCGCGTTCGAGCCGCGCTGGCGTCGGCCCCTGTGCGGGACCTACCGAGGCTACACCGTTCTCACCGCTCCGCCGCCGCTCTCCGGCGTCGAGGTGTTGCAGACGCTCGCGCTGCTCGAGCCATTGGATCTCCCCTCCAAGGGAGTGCCGGCCGAAGATCCCGAGGTGCTCGGCGCGGTGGTGGACGCGATCCGCATCGCGCGGGTGGACCGCGACGGGTGGATCGGTGATCCGCGGGACGCCGGTGTGCCGGCAGTGGGAATCGTGAGCCGCGAGTACGCGGCCGAGCGCAGCGCCCTCATGGGGCTCGGCACGGTGCCGGACTCGCTCGCGCCCGGCGATCCGTGGGACGAGGAGCGCTCACCGCAGCCCGAGGCCTGTCTCGCGGTGGGAGCCTTTGCGCCCACGCAGCTCCCCCGTCCCGCACAGGCCGTGCGCGGCTCGGGCGGCGCGGAGGAGGGCGGCGAGACCACGCACCTGTCGGTGGTGGACGCCGAGGGGAACGCCGTGTCGCTCACCTACACGCTGGGTCTGTACTTCGGGTCGGGTACGTATTCGGGGGGCGCGTTCTACAATACCGCGGCGGGGAACTTCGGCGGGCCGGCGTCGAACCAGCGCGGATCGAATCGCACGCCCCGCTCCAGCACCACCCCTGCCATCGTGCTGGAGGGCGGCCGTGTGAAGCTGGTCGTGGGCTCCCCCGCCTCGGGTCGGATTCCGCCGGCCATCGTGCACACCATTCTGTACACCCTGGACTACGGCCTCGACCCGTGGACGGCGCTGGCCAAGCCGCGGATCTATCCGTTCTTCGGCTCGCCGGTGGTGCGTCTCGAGGTGGGGTTCGCGCCGCACGCGCTGAGCGCGCTCGGGCGGCGTGGCTACCGGCTGGAAGTGCTCCCGCCGTACAGCATGTACTTCGGCGGGGTGCACGTGGTGCTGGTGCGTGACGACGGGGCGTTGGTGGGGGCGGCAGACCCGCGGCGGGATGGGGCGGCGGTGGGGTACTGAGCCCACAGGACTCCCACCCCATCGGGAAGTGGGAAGGGGGAAACGGGAAGCGTCTGCCCCACCGACTTCGACGCTTCCCGCTTCCCGTTTCCCGCTTCCCGTCCTAGGGCTGTCCCACGATCCGCCTATAACTCTCCGGATCCCACCTCGGCCGCTCGGCGGCGTTCGCTATCTCCAGGCCGAGGTAGAACATCAGCTTCACCACGCGTGACTGCTTCTCCGCGTCGATCTTCTCCGGCGCGTCACTCGGCCGGTGGTAATCCTCGTGCGTGCCGTTGAAGAAGAACAGGATGGGGACGCCGCGGCGCGCGAAGTGGATGTGATCCGAGCGGAAGTAGAACCGCTCTGCGGGCCACAAATCGCCCACCGGCGTCATGTCGAGCTCCGGATGCGCGTCCGCCACACGGTGCAGGGTCGCGCCCAGGTCGGAGTGCTCCTTGCCGATGACCGCTATGGTGTCCTGCCAGTTCCGGCCCACCATGTCGGCGTTCAGGTTGGCCACCATCTGGTCCACCGGAACCGGCGGGTTCGCCGCGAAGTAGTTGCTCCCCCACAGTTCCTTCTCCTCGCCGCTCACCGTGAGGAAAATGAGCGACCGCTTGGGTCGCGGCTCTAGCAGGCTGAAGGCCTCGGCCAGCTCCACGACACCGACCGTCCCCGACGCGTTGTCGTCCGCGCCGTTGTAGATGCTGTCGCCCAGCACCGGCCGGCCCACACCCACGTGGTCCATGTGGGCGCTGAACACGATGTACTCGTGCTTGAGCACGGGGTCGCTGCCCTCCAGGATCCCCACTGTATTGGGCGCGCTCACCTCTTGCAGCACGGTCTCCGCGAGCGTCACGGTGAGCTTCAGGTCGGGGAGCGGCGTGGCCTCGAGAGGCGCTTGGGCCGCTTCGCGCGCGGCCCGCAGGTCGAAGCCGGCACGGCTCAGGGCGCGGCCGATCGTCGGGTCCCGGAGCTCAACGACGGGCATCACGGGATCGGACCCGAAGCGCATCTCCCGCCGCGTCCCGCGGCGCAGTCGCTGTTGGAAAGCCTCCTGCGACGGCCGCGTCACCATGATGATCGCCGCCGCCTCACGGCGTCTCAATGCCATGTACGACCGGAACTGCTCCCGATCGAAGTCCGTGCCCAACGCCATGGGCACCACCCACACGACCACGGCCCCTTCGAGATCCAGCTGCGCGAAGGCGTCGGGCGCCGCCGCACCCGACAGCACGACCACGGGTCCCGTCACGCCGTCGCGGCCGGTGGCGCCGCGCCAGCGGGCCACCTCGGTCCCCACGTACCACGGGAGCTGGCCCTCCGCCTGCACGGCGGAGCTCACGTCGGGCCGCACCGTTCGCACCGTATAGCTCTGGAGGTAGGAGTCGCCGTCGCCGCCCGGCGCCAGACCAAGGCGACGGAACTCCGCCGCGATGTATGCCGCCACCTCGTCCAATTCCGGGCTCGGGGTGTTGCGGCCCCGCATGGAGTCGTGTGCGATGACGCCCACGCGGTGCGTGATGTCGTCCGGGGTAATGGAGCCGGCTGCCCTCGAGACGGGGTCGTTCTGGGCCGCGAGGGTGGTTGGCACCAGAGCCGCGAGGACGAGGGTTATCACTGCGCGCATCACGCTGCTCCTCATACGTTGCTGTGATCTTGGAGTCACGAAACCTAGCACGCCGAGCCACCCCGTGGGGAGGCTGGGGGGCCGGCTCAGCGGTGCAACTGGGTGCCCACGGCTCCCGCGGTGTACTTCCGGGTGCCGCGCCGTCGCGGCGATCTTGACGCAGGGGCCTGCGGTCGCTGCGGCTCGGGCCCGTTGCCGCGCAGCACGCCGCCTCCCGTGCGTCGTCCGGTGGCTGGCCGCGCCGGTGACGCCGCGGGCTGCCCACCCCGGGTCGCGGTCCGCTCGGAGGTGCCGCCACGCCCGCCGCCTCGCACGCGCCCCGAAGGAGCGACGGGCGCGCGCTCGCCGCCAGGGCGTCGCCGGGCCACGGGAGCCGGTGCACTGCCGGTGGCGCCGGCCGTGCGCTGCGCAGACACGGAGACCGGAGTCGGGGCGACGGGTGGCGGCCAGAGCGCTCTCTCCAGCGCCGGGAAGCTCGCCGTGAGGTACAGGTACGGGTCGTCGTAGGTTGGCTGACGGAACGTGCCGCACCAGTGGCGATACGGGTCCCACGTCGCGTACGGGTCGTACCGCTTCTCCACCAGGTATGGCACGATGTCGTAGGCCCACGCCGCGTAGTCCTCGGGCACGATGTGTTGCACGAGGTCCGTCAGCGCGACGTACGGATCGCCACGGATCCGTCCGTTGTGCGAGACGGCGCGGAAGTCCCAGCCTTTGTCGTCCACGTATGCGCTGTAGTCGAGCGGGTCGAGGCTCGCCAGGGCGAACAGGTACCCCGTGCCGGGGTAGTCATCCACCACGAAGGCAGCGTCGCCGTGCTCTCCGCCGCGCGCCAGGTTGTCGGCCTCTGGGTCTGCGGGAAACAGCACGTGGATGCGCCCGTCGGTGTCGATCCGGAAGACCGTGACGTAAGCATCGCTCGCCGAGCGGAACCGCACGCGCACGAGGTCGCCGCGGCCGAGGAAGTCACGCTCGGTGACCCACAGCTCGACGTGGGGGTACTCGGGCTCCGGCGCCGTGCGGCCGAGCAGGCCGGCGGGGTGGCCGGCGATCCCGCCCGCGAGGGCCAGCGTCGTTATGAGGGTGACCTGCACCATCGGCGCCTCCGATGCCCGGCAGGGAGCCCACAGCTGCCACAACCACACGTAGCATGCTGCGTGCCACCGGGTGCTTGATCTGCATGTATCTGTGGGGCAACGAGTTACGCCGATTGCAGGGGCCGCCTACGCAAGCCTGTCGTCCTGTTTCGCGGACGCGGTGTCGGCCGTTTGACCCTCCGCCGCAGGGTGGGTACGATCAAGGACTTAGGCCATGTTGACGACCCAGCGCCTGGATCTCCTGGACCCCTACGAGGTCGCGCAGCTCGGGGGCATCGAGCTCGTGGCCCGCGGCGTCGTGGAGGGGTTCCTCGCCGGTCTTCACCGGTCGCCGTTTCGCGGATTCTCGGTGGAGTTCGCGGAGCACCGGCCCTACCAGCCGGGAGACGAGCTGCGCTATCTCGACTGGAAGATCCTGGCGCGGGCCGACCGGCTGTTCGTCAAGCAATACGAAGAGGAGACCAACCTCCGGTCCATGATCGTGCTGGACGTGAGTCGCTCGATGGACTGGGCCGGGACGGAGCAACGCCTCACGAAGCTGGAGTACGCCAAGCGCCTGGTGGCTGCCCTCGCCCTGGTGCTGCTGCGGCAGCGCGACGCCACCGGGCTCATCGGCTTCGACGAGCGGGTGCGCACGGTGGTGCGGGCGCGCGCCAAGTACCGGCACTGGTGGCAACTGCTGGCCGCAGTCGGGTCGCTCACGGCGGGGCGCGGCACAGTGGCCGAGCCGGCCCTGCGACAGGTGACCGATCTGCTCAGGCGTCGGGGGCTGGTGATCTTCGTGTCGGATCTGCTGCTGGATCGTGACCTCGCCCTCCTCGCGCTCCAGTACCTGCGCCATCGCGGCCATCAGGTGGTGGTGTTTCACATCATGGATCCCGCGGAGCTCTCCCTGGACGGTCCGCCGGAGGCGCGGTTCGAGGATCCGGAGACGGGCGGGGGCCTCGTGGCCCGGCCGCGCGAGCTGCGGGCGGTCTACGAGGAGACGGTGCGCAAGACGATCGACCACTGGCGCGCCGCGTGCCGCGGTGGAGGCATCGACTACCATCACGTGTCGACCGATACCCCGTTCGGCTACGTGCTGCGGCGGGCCGCCGCCAGCCGCTCTCGCTTAGGGTGATCGGCTTCCTCCAGCCCTTGGCGCTGCTCGCCCTGGGCGCCGCGGCCATTCCTCCGCTGCTGCACCTCATGGGACGCCGCCGCCCTCCCACCGTGGTGTTCCCCGCGGTCCGCTACCTCACAGCGACGGAGCGAGAGCACAGCCGTCGGCTCAAGCTGCGGAACCTGCTGCTGCTGTTGCTGCGCATGGCCATCCTCGTGCTCATCGTGCTGGCGGCCGCCCGACCGGTCGCACGCGTGGGCGCCGGCACGGGGCATCCGCCGACCGCCGTCGCGCTGGTGGTGGACAACTCGCTGTCGTCCGGCGCCGTGGTGCGGGGGCAGCGTGTGCTCGACGTGCTGCGCCAGCGGGCCCGCCTGGTGCTCGATCGGGCAAGCACCGAGGACCGGTTGTGGCTCGTGCTGGCCGACGGCGTCCCCCGGCACCTCGGGCGGGCGGAGGCACGGGCGCTGTTGGACAGCCTGGGCCCGTGGCCGATGCGTCTGGATCTCTCTCAGGCGGTGCGCGCCGCGGCGCGAGCAGTGGATGACGCGCCCTCGGCTGCCCGGGAGGTCGTGCTGGTGAGCGACCTGCAGGCGACGGCGCTGGCGGCCGGTGATCCCGTGGCCGTGCGCGTCCTGGTGTGGGAGCCGCCCTCGCGACCCCGCAACCGCAGCATCGATTCGGCCCATGCCGAGCCGCCCGTGTGGTCGCCGGGCGGCGAGGTTGTTGCCGTGGTGGGCGGCGACTCGGTGGGCGCGGCGGCCGTCCGGCTGGTGGTCGCCGGTCGGGATGCTGCCCGGGCGGTGGCGCTGCCGGGCGACCGGGTGGCGCTCCGGGCCGAGGTGACGGAGCGGGGCTGGGTGGCAGCGCAGGTTGCGCTGGATCCGGACGAGCTCAATGCGGATGACCACTGGTGGCTCGCGCTCAGGGTGGCCGACCCCGCGGCGGTCCGCGTCGGGACGGGTACGGGCTCCTTTGTCGAGCAGGCGGTGGAGGTCCTGCGCGAGGGCGGGCGAGTGGGCTCCGGTGACGATGTCCTCCTGGGGGAGCATCCGGGCGACGGAGCGACCGTGCTGTTTCCCCCGGCCGACCCCGCGCTCCTGGGCTCGCTCAACCGGAGCCTTGCCGCGCGAGGCACGGGCTGGCGCCTGGGAGATCCGGTGGTGGGAGAGTGGACCCTGGAGGGCGACCTGGGGCCGGCGAGCGGAGCCTCGGTGTATCGCCGTCACCGCCTGCTCGGATCGGGCGCCGTACTGGCGCGGGTGGCCGGCGAGCCGTGGCTCGTTCGCGCCGGCGACGTGGTGATCGTCGCGAGTAGGATGGAAGAGGCCTGGACCGCGCTGCCGCTGACCGCCGCGTTTATCCCGTTTCTCGACCGCGTCATCAACCGGATCACCGCCGGCGAGGCTTGGCTGGTCGCGGGCACACCGGGCGCGATGGTGGAGTTGCCGTTCGGAACGGCGGCCGTGCTGACGCCCAGCGGGCCGGTGCCCGTGGCCGACGACCGTCGGGTGCGTGCCCCGACAGAGCCGGGCGCTTACTTGCTGCGCGGCGTGGGGGGCGACACCATCGGGGCCCTCGAGGTGAACCACGACCGGCGCGAGTCCCGGCTCACTCCGGCCGACCCGTCCTCGGTGCGGGCGGCTCTGGGCCCCGCCACACAGGTGCTGGGCGACGCGGCGATGGACCGCGAGCTGTTCCACGGCGCACGCCGGGCGGACCTCACGGCCGTGTTCCTGGTGGCGGCCCTGGCGGCGGCGCTCGTGGAGATGGGACTGGCGAGCGGCGCGGCTGCAGCGCGGGGCGCGTGATGCTGCCCACCCTGCTGCGCACGTTCACCGCTCTGCCTCGGTTTCGGGCCTTGCTCGAGGCGGTGCCCGCACGCGGAGCGAGGGTAGGGGTCGCCGGGCTGCCCGGGTCGAGTGGGGCGGTGCTGACCGCAGCGCTCGCGCAAGCGCTCGAGCAGCGTCTTTTCCTGGTGGTGGCACCGACGCCGGCCGTGGCGGAGCGGTGGCTCTCCGACTTCGAAGCACTGCTCGGTGGCGTGGCGCGGTTGTATCCCCAGCGCGAGGCGTTGGGCGAAGAGGAGCCACACTTCGAGATCGCCGGTGAGCGGGTGGAAACCATCGAGGCCGCGCTGGCAGGCAGGGCGCGGGTGCTGGTCACCACCCTGGCGGCGACGGCCGAGCTCACACGCATGCCGCAGGCGGTGGCCTGCGGGCGGTTGGATGTCCGCCAGGGGGCGGCGCTGCCGCTCGGCGAGCTGGTGCAGCGCCTCGAGGCGATGGGCTACGAGCGCCGGCCGTCGGTGCAGGACGTGGCCCAGTTCGCCGTGCGCGGCGGCATCATCGATGCCTACGGTTTCGGCATGGCAGCGCCGACGCGCCTCGAGTGGTGGGGCGACGAGCTGATCTCGCTGCGCGCGTTCGATCTCGACACGCAGCGCTCGGAGGGGGAGATCGACTCGCTGACGGTGTTGCCCGTGGCGCCCGTGCCGGTGGACGATTCCGCGGACGGTGCGGCCACTCCCGAGCGGCAAACGCTGCTCGATCTCCTGCCCGACGACACGTTGATCGTGGTGGATCCCGTGGTGGACTACGGTGAGGTGCGCCGTGTGTGGGACGAGGCGGCGCACCACATCGACGTGGCCCGGCGCCGCGGAGAGGACGTACCCGGGCGGGAGGCGGTGTTCCTCACGCCCGAGGATTGGCGCATCAGGTGGGAGGGGTTTGCCAAGCTGGAGATCGACCGGGAGCCGGTGGATCACGAGTTCGGGGTCCAGGAGCCCCCGGTCATCGAGCGCAAAGTAGGACGGCTCGCCGGTGTGGTCCGCAGCGGGCCGACCCTGATCTTGTGTGACAACGAGGGGCAGCTCGAGCGGCTGGAAGAGTTGCTCACGGGCGACGCTTCCCGCGATGCCCTGCCGGCGAACGCCACCCTGGCGCTCGGTGCCTTGGGGGGTGGCTTCGTGCTCCCGGGTCTCACGGTGCTCACCGATCACGAGATCTTCCGGCGCGCGCGTCGCATCCGGCGGGCGCGCCGTTACCGCCAGGCGCTGGCGACCGCCACAGCAGGGTCGCTCACGCCGGGTGACTTCGTGGTGCACCTGGAACACGGGATCGGGCTATACCGGGGGATCGAAACGATCACGGTCGGCGAGGGTGCGACGATGGAGGTCGCGGTGCTGGAGTACGAGGGGGGCGACCGGTTGAACGTCCCCCTGTACCGCCTCGATCACCTCGAACCATACCGCACCGTGGGCGACGGGGACGACCGGACGCCGCCCAAGCTGCACCGGCTCGGTGGCAAGCGGTGGCAGCGCCAGCGGGCGAAGACCGAGGCGGCGATTCACCGTATGGCTGCGGAGCTGCTGGAGCTCTACGCGCGCCGCTCGGTGGCGACGGGGCACCCCTTTCCGTCGGATACGCGCTGGCAGCGGGAGCTCGAGTCGTCGTTCCTGTACGAGGATACGCCGGACCAGCGCACCGCCGCCGAGGACACGAAGCGGGACATGGAGGTGCCGCGCCCCATGGATCGGCTGATCGTGGGAGACGTGGGCTACGGCAAGACCGAGGTCGCGGTGCGGGCGGCGTTCAAGGCGGTACAGGCGAGCAAACAGGCGGCCGTCCTGGTCCCCACCACCATCCTCGCCGAGCAGCACGGGCGCACCTTCGCCGAGCGGCTGGCCGACTTCCCCGTCAACATCGAGGTGCTCTCCCGGTTTCGCACGCCTGCGGAGCAACGCGGCGTGATCGCCGGGCTGAAGCGCGGCTCGGTGGACATCGTGATTGGCACCCACCGGCTCCTCTCCTCCGACGTCACGTTCCACGATCTGGGGCTCCTGGTGGTGGACGAGGAGCACCGCTTCGGCGTGCGGCACAAGGAGCGGCTCAAGACGCTGCGTCTGGAGGTGGACATCCTTACCCTCACGGCGACGCCCATTCCCCGCACCCTGCACCTGGCGCTGGCCGGACTGCGCGACCTCACCATGATCGCCACGCCCCCGCGCGACCGCTCGCCGGTACTCACGTTCATCGAGCCGTGGGACGACGACCTCCTGGTGGAGGCGATTGCGCGTGAGCTCGACCGGGGCGGCCAGGTGTTCTTCGTGCACAACCGCATCGAGACCATCGAAGCCGTGGCAGCCCGGGTCCGACGCCTCGCACCGCGGGCCCAGTTGGCGGTCGCGCATGGGAAGATGCGTGAGCGGGAGCTCGACGAGGTGATGCGGCGCTTCGTGGCCGGTGAGATCGGTGTGCTGGTCTCCACGATGATCGTGGAGTCGGGGCTGGACGTCCCCAACGCCAATACCATGATCGTGCACGATGCGCACGAGTTCGGGCTGGCGCAGCTGTATCAGCTGCGGGGCCGGGTAGGACGGGGACACCGCCGGGCGTACTGCTACCTCGTGGTCCCCGATATAGTGGATCCGGATGCCGAGCGGCGGCTGAAGGTGCTCGAGCACCACACCGAGTTGGGCTCGGGCTACCGCATAGCGCTGCGGGACCTGGAGCTGCGCGGGGCCGGGAACCTGCTGGGGGCCGAGCAGTCCGGTCACGCGCATGCGGTGGGGGTCGATCTCTATCTGCGGTGGCTGGGTGAGACGGTGCGAGCGCTCAAAGGGGAGGTCGACACCAGCGACCGTCCGCCCTCGGAGGTGACACTCGACGGACCCGCGCACCTGCCCGACGGGTACGTACCCGATGAGGATGCCAAGCTGGATATCTACCGGCGGCTGGCGCGGGCCGTCGAACTTGGCGAGATTGCGGCGTTGCGAGAGGAGCTGCGTGACCGCTTCGGCCCGTTGCCATCGGAAGCGGAGCGGCTCCTCGTCGTCTCGGAGCTACGCGTGCTCGGGACGCGCGCGGGCCTGCAGTCGATCTTCGTGCGGGGGGACGACGCACGACTCAAGTTCAGAACCGACGCGGCGCCGAAGCTGTTGCGCCTCACGGCCGCTCTGGAGGACGTCCAGTTCGCGGCCGACGTGCGCCAGACGGTGCCGCTTGCATTGAAGCTACGCCGGTTGGGAGGGCTCCCCGTGGGACCGGGGCTGGTCCGCGCGCTGGCAACCGCCGTCGGTGAGGAGGGAGAGGCATGGCGAGGATGATCGGATTGGAGCGCGGCGCAGTGACGGCGCTGTGCGCCGCGTTGCTGCTCGGATGCGAGGTGGCCGGGGGAGACATGGGCATCGTGGCCCGGGCGGGGGAGCACCAACTCTCTCCCAGTCAGGTGGCGGGGTGGTTCGTGGTCGGGGAGGCGATACCCCTCAGGCGAGATGTGGCGGAGCGCGCGGCGCACCGCTGGATTGACTTTGCGCTGTTTGCCGACCGCGTAGCGACCGGCGACTCCTTGCTGGACACGGCGACCGTGCTCGACGCGATGTGGCCGGAGGTGTACGAGCGGCTCGTGGGGCAGTACCACGAGCAGCTCATTGCCGAGCGCGTTCCCACGGACTCGGCGGCGATCGACAGTGTCTACGCCGAGGGCGAGTACCGCCTGATCTCACACATCCTCGTGCGTACCCAGCCCACGATGTCTCCCGCCGACAAGGAGGCTGCGCGGGAGCGCGCCGTGGCGCTGCGGACCAGACTGCTCAACGGCGAGTCCTGGGAGGCGGTGAACGAGGAGAACGAAGACCCCGGCGCCAAGAGTCGGGGCGGCAGTCTCGGCGTGATCGCGCGTGGCGCTACGGTGCCGGAGTTCGAGGCGGTGGCGTTCGCGTTGGAATCGGGTGGCCTCTCCGAGGTCACCGAGTCGCAGTTCGGCTTCCACATCATCCGCCGCCCGGCCCTGGAGGATGTCCGGGCGGAGTACGGCGATGCCCTATCACGGGTGCTGGTCGAGCGCGTCGACCTGGAGGTCCTGGAGGAAGTGGAGGAGAAGTGGCGGCTCAGGGTCCGGTCCTCCGCCCCCGCCGCGATGCGGGAGGCAGCGGCCGCGCCGCTCCGCGGCCTGGGATCCGACGATGTCTTGGTGACCTACCGAGGCGGCGAGTTCGTGGTGGCTGACTTCGTCCGCTGGCTCGCCGCGCTGCCGCCGCAGATGCAGCGCCGCATGGAGATGGCCGGCGACGATCAGCTCACCGAGCTCGCGCAGGGGCTGACCCGCAACGAGCTCCTGGTTCGCGATGCGAAGGAGGCCGGAGCCCGACTCAGCGATGAGGACTTCGCCGCCTACAAGGAACAGCTCCGCGGGGAGATCGACAACGTGCGCTCGACCCTGCAGCTCGACTCGGCGCTGGCCACCGCGGCGACCGCCGCAGAGCGGCAGCAACGCGTGGAACAAGCCGTGGATGGGTACATACTGGGGCTGATGAGCGGCCAGGCGTCCGGCGTGGTGGTGCCGGTGTTCCTGGCCGGTGTGCTGCGCTCGGAGGCGCGCTGGACCGTGTCGGATCGGGGCCTGGACCAGGCGCTGGAGCGCGCTCAGCTCCTGCGCATGGAGAGCGGTGTGCCGACCGATTCGGGGCAGGCGCCGCGGGTTCCGGAGGGCGACTCGGCCAGCGGGGCGGGAGGGGAGAGGTGAGCGCTCGACACATGGTGTGGCTGACTGCGGCGTCGCTGCTGCTGCCTGTCGCGCCGGCCGGGGCGCAGGATTCTACCTACGTGCTGCTGGACCGGGTCGCCGCGGTCGTGGGCGACGTCGTGATCCCCATGTCGCGGGTCGACGAGGAGCTCAACGTCTATCGCCAGCAGGGTGGGGAGATTCCCACCGACTCGATCGAGCTGGTGGAGCTCAAGCGCCAGCTGCTCGAGAGCCTGATCAATCAGGAGCTGCTGGTGCAGGCGGCCCTCCGCGACACCCTGGTCGTGGTGACCGACCAGGACGTGCAGCAGGAAGTCGAGCGGGCCATAGAGGAGATCCGCGGCCAGTTCACCTCGGACCTGGAGTTCGAGCGGCAGCTCCGCACCGCGAACTTCGGCTCCATCGAGGAGTACCGTCGCTGGCTCACCGAGCAGCAGCGCCGCAACCTGCTGCGTGATCGGTTGCTGCAGCGACTGCGGGAGCGGGGGGAGCTCGAGCCCCTCGCACCGACCGAGGCGGAGCTGCGCGAGTACTACGAGCAGACCAGAGACCAGCAACCCGAGCGTCCGGCCACCGTCGCGTTCCGGCAGATCGTGGTGCGGGCCGAGGCGGACAGCGTGGCCTTGTGGGACGCGTTCCGCCTCGCCGACTCGCTCGTGAACGAGCTGCGCGAGGGTGCGGATTTCGACGCCGTGGCGCGCCAGTACTCGGACGACCCCGGCTCCGCGCAGCGGGGCGGCGACCTCGGCTGGGTGCGGCGCGGCATGCTGGTGACGGAGTTCGAGTCGGTCGCGTTCCGGCTGCGCCCCGGTGCGATTTCGGAGCCGGTCCTCTCGGTGTTCGGGTTTCACATCATACGAGTCGACCGCCGCCAGCCCGGCGAGATAATGGTGCGGCACGTGCTGATCGCGCCGCGGATCACCGAGGCCGACCGGGCCCGGGCGCGCACCACGGCGGACGAGATGATCGAGGCACTGCGGGCAGGCGCTCCGTTCGACTCCCTGGCCGAGTTGCATCACGACTACGCCGGCCAGGAGCAGTTGCTGGTGGAGGATTTCCCGCAGGATCGCTTGCCGGCGGACTACCAGGCGCTGTTGCACCAGGCGCAGCCCGGCGACGTGCTGGGGCCCATCACCCTCGACCGGGGTGACGGCCGGCTCAAGTACGCCGTCCTGGTGTTTCAGCGGCACCGGCCGCCGGGGACCTTCAGCTACGAGGACCTGCGAGATCGCCTGCGCAACACCCTCGCGGAGCAGAACGCCATTGAGCGGCTGATGCGGTCGCTGCGCGAATTTACCTACATCGAGACCCGGCTCTGACGCCATGCCGCCGCGCGTCGCGATCACACTGGGCGATCCGCGGGGCATCGGACCGGAAGTCGTTGGCAAGACGCTGGCCGAGCCGCCGGTGGAGGCGGAGTACGTGGTGGTCGGGCCAGACGAGCTCGTGGAGCGGCTGCCGGCTGAGGAGCGGATCGGTATCGGTACTCTGGTGAGCAGGGAACAGGGAACGGGGAACGGTATGACCCGTGCTGGAACCGTTCCCCTTGAGCACGCCGGTCACCTCACCGCCGCCGCCGTTCTCAAGGCGGTGGAGCTCGCGCTCGCCGGCGCTGTCGACGCCATCGTCACTGGCCCGGCGGAGAAGCGCGCCCTGCACGCTGCCGGGTATGATTATCCCGGCCACACCGAGTGGCTGGCAGAGCTGGCGGGCGGCGTGGACGTCGCGATGATGCTGGTCGCGGGGAGCCTGCGCGTCGTGCTCGTGACGACCCACATCGCTCTCAGGGACGTGCCCTCGGCCGTCACGATCGAGCGCGTGCTCAAGGCGGGACACATCACGCGCTGCGCGCTGGAGACGTGGTGGGGCATCGAGGATCCGCGGCTGGCGGTCTGCGCCCTGAACCCCCATGCCGGTGAGGGGGGTCTCTTCGGCGACGAGGACGAGGACTTGCTCGAGCCGGCGGCCCGGGAGCTCAATGCCGCTGGTCCGCTGCCCGCAGACACGGTGTTCGTCCGTGCGCTCAAGGGTGAGTTCGACGCCGTCCTCGCGCCCTACCACGACGTGGGAATGACTGCGGTCAAGGTGGCCGGGTTCGGAGCCGGTGCGAACGTGACCCTGGGGCTGCCGTTCATCCGCACGGCGCCCGATCACNNCGACATCGCCGGGAAGGGGATCGCCGATCCGGGGTCGATGCGGGAGGCCGTGCGGCTGGCGGCGGAGTTGGCAGTTATGAGGGGTGGAGGGCGGTAGGTACCGTCGCTAGCGCTGATCCTGTGCTGCCTCCCCCGCCTCCTTGACCATCCTGAGGCTCCCCACCCGCCGCCCTTCCATCTCGAGCACCTCGAAGCGGACGTCCTTCACGCTCACCCGGTCTCCCACCTGCGGCAAGCGGCCCAACTGTCCGAACACGAATCCGCCAATGGTGAGGTACTCCTCATCGGAGATCTCGAGCTTGAAGCGCTGGTTCACGTCCTCGATCTCCATGTCGCCCGGGAGGGTCACGCCGTCGCCCGCCGCTTGAGGTAGCGGCTCGGCCTCGTCGTACTCGTCGTAGATCTCTCCCACGATCTCCTCGAGCAGGTCCTCCATCGTGACGATGCCGGCAGTCCCCCCGTACTCGTCGAGCACCACGGCCATCTGCGCCTTGATGCGCTTCATGTCGGCGAGCACGTCCTCTACCTCACGCGTGCCCGGCACGAACATCGGCTCGCGCGCGATCGAGCTCACCAGGTCGCGCTCACTCTTCGGAAGGGCGGTCAGGATCTCCTTCACGTGCACGATCCCCACCAAGTCGTCGAGCGATTCCCGATACACGGGGTAGCGGGAGCGTCCCACTTCGCGGATGCGCTCTGCTGCCTCGGCGATGGTGATGTCGGCGGGAAGGCCCACGACCTCGGTGCGCGGCGTCATCACGTCGCGCGCGTTCTTCTCGGTGAACTCCAAGACACCCTCGATCATCTCCACGTCCTCGTGGTCGAGGTGCCCCGACTTCTGGCTTTGGCGCAGGATGGAGAGGATCTCGTCGGGTGAGTGTACGGCCTCCAGCTCGTCCGCCGTGGATTTGACGCCGAGGAGTCGCAGCAGCTGGTTGGCGCTCCAGTTCAGCAGGTTGGTGGCGGGCAACGTGATCCACGTGAACAGCATGAGGGGCCGCGCCAGCCATCTCGCCGTGAGCTCCGGGAAGGTGATGGCCCAGTTCTTCGGCGCCAACTCGCCCACGA
>JABAOF010000721.1_pt3 | contig 17417 bp, 14 predicted proteins | sample 7062171 | NCBI WGS metagenome assembly JABAOF01 (sample SAMN14538628, study PRJNA623070) | marine sediment metagenome | biome: marine biome [ENVO:00000428]; feature: marine pelagic biome [ENVO:01000023]; material: deep marine sediment [ENVO:00002113] | place: India: Gulf of Khambhat ...
CAATTTGGTGTGGAGGGAGAGGCATAGTAAATTCATGAGAAAGCCTAAAACTTAGACGTAAAGTGCCTCACACTCTTTCTTTAGTACATTCCCTATGACTTCAATCATTAAAGGCGACTTGGCTACAATCTCGTTTGCACTAATTCGAATCCTTGACCTGCCGTATTTGGCTGTTTCTTCAATGGAAGCCCCATATACAATTGTTGTTAAATTGGCCCAGACAGCTAAAGAAGAGCACATCGGGCATGGTTCACATGTTGAGAATAAAACTCCGCCACAGAGATTTGCATCACCAAACTTTGCTACTGCTTGTCTTATCGCATTAAATTCAGCATGTTGACTAGGATCGTTTTGAGTTATCGCAGTATCATGGGCAATTCCGAGAATTTCTTTGCCCATCACGACAACAGCACCATAACCTTTATTGCCGCTCTTCTTTGATTTTTTTGCTTCTTCTATTGCTAATTCCATCATTTGTTCAAAATCTAATCGAATAATCATCTCTCGACAATGAGGCGAATATGGACGAATTTCTTGGTAATTACGAAGGAATCTTAACTGTGGACTGATTTGTGACATGAAAGCCTGGGTTGATTTCTCATAAATCCTTCTACAGATGATTCTTGTGTCAAGCTTGAGCTTCTTGCAAGTCTCTAATGTTAGACATCTATTATATGACAGCCATTCGATTTCTGATTTTGTATCTAAAGTGACAGGCACCTCTTTTTCAGATAGTCCCAAATATTCAAGCAAAAATAACTCATATGCTCTCTGTGGAGATGGAATGACTTTGGCAGGTTGATAATTTTTCTTGAACCATGAAATGCGCTTCTGGGTTGTTTCAGCTTCCATTTCCCTGAATGTGGATTTTTTAAATCGCTTCACTTCTCGTTCAATCTTCAATTTGTAGTCGCCATTCATTGTCAAATTCTCCTATCTAGATAAGCAACGATAAAATGACTATGAATCTATATTATAAATCTAAAAATATAAATGAATCTAACCGAAACAAATACTACTATAGAATCTGTTATCAATGTCAATTAGCTGAAACGAAACATACAATTTATTGAAAGAAATTATGGCGCTTCCCTAGGGAAGGAATAACTTATTATGGCAGATCCCTATTCGTAGCGCAGAGAATCAATAGGATTGGCTGTTGCGGCTTTGATAGACCGATAGCTTATTGTAAGCAGGGTATAACCAGTGCCAATAAACCTGATAAAACTGACCTGATCCCCTCAAATCGATCCAGTTATTGAATTATAATTTAACTGATCCACATGCACATTAACGGGCTTTAGCCCGAGGGGTGGCTTAATTTCTTTTTAAGTCTTTTCCAGATATCTTCAATGAACCGCTCATGTCTGTCAACTTCTACGAGTTTACTTTCTTTATCACCTGGTAGACGTTGAATCACTTTAAATGTGTGCTCAACATGACTTAAATGGTTGAATTTTTCAAATGCAAATTTTTCTTTAGTTTCTTCTAAAGATAATCCTTCGATTTGAGCGGTTTTAATACCTTCATATAAATCCTTAATATAAGCAAGATTTTCCCGGACGTCAGCCATAGTCATAAGCCCGTTATGCCCACCGATAACGAAATCAATTTCGTCTTCTTTATCGGTGAATTCTTTAAATATTTCAAGCCATTTGGGAATATCGGTTCTGCTGTTGAGCCATGGGAGCCTATCCTTGTTGAAAACGTCTCCAACATTTAATAATTTCAATTCCGGTATGTACATCATAATATCGTTATCGGAATAAGCATCAACGTTATGAATCATATGAATCGTCATATCTTCAAGATACAAGGTAAGACGGCCGCTGAAGGTTATATCCGGGAGGATTAATTTAAAATCAGAAGATTGGATAGTTTTAAATAAATTAACCATATTATAAGCGCGTTCCCATGAAAGTTTTTCTTCATATGAGCCTTTTTCCATAGTATTTAATCGAACTTCTCTATCTTTCATAAGATTCTTCAAACGTTCTGGATCCCGCGGATTATTAAATCGATCATACAATTTTTTTAATAAAGGAGTGCAATTGTCATGTCCGATACAAATTGCATCAGGAAAAAGATAGCCTCCTACATTATGAGCTAAATCCGCGTGAGTATAAATAAGGTAAGCATAATCTTTCCTCCCAAATTCTTTTTCAATAGCCTTCTTTACTTTTTGTGTGATAACCGGCAAAGAACCTGTATCCATCACAATTAGGCCTTCTTTTGAAACAACAGCAAGGATATTAGTCATCGCATCGGTTTCGCCTGTTTTAATAAATAAGGCTTTATCGTTTAACCTTTCCAGTTTTATCGGAATATCGTCAATTGTTTGTGCCTGAATTTGAAAAGTGAATATAAACAGAAATGCAAAAACAGAAAAGACTCTTAACGTTTCTATTCCTCCAGCACACATGAAGGAACATGAAGGCACTATTTTCGTAATAAAATCTCTCCAGGTCGGTTTCATTAGTGTAGATGTTTTCATGATGACCTCCTTTTGGTTTTTTAGAGTGTTCGATATCATTTTGTGCCTTATACTCGAAGATATATTCGCAATCTATATATGCATATTTCATGCCAAATGAAGGCTCCAGGGTGAGCCGGGGGAATGGTGGTCCGGCGCATAGAAGGTTTGTTCGTTTATGAAACAGCGATTGTTCGATTTTGAACAGGAAATGGATATGTGCCCAAATACTCAAGCGGCTGTCTTGTTAAGGAGACACTGGAATAAAGATTAATCACGAAGCCAGTGGCGGCTTATACCTTGTGCGCAGAGAACAGAGAGAACGAACTACGACAGCAGGTTGGGTTAAGACCGTTGAAATGCTAGGACTTGTAGGGGAAACAGCAAATACCATCTTAAGTATAGTGAGAAATGCTAGGGATAGTTTAGGACCGCAGGCCTACTTAATAACACTTGTTGTGGATGTGGTTGGAAGCATAATATTTAGTTACGCGGCAAGGAAGTTGTGTACAATAACAGAAAGGAGTTACCAGGAAACACCAGGGGAAAAGTGGATGGCGGGAAGGTGTGGGAGTCGAACCCACCCAGGGCTTTTTACGGCCCCATACTGGGTTTGAAGTCCAGAAGGCCCACCGGAACCTATACCTTCCCGCGAGCTATCTAATCACGTGTCTGTCTTCTTCTCTTTTTGTTAGGCCGATATTGTCAAAATACTCCAGGATAGCCTGGGCGTATTTTCGTGAGAGCATAAGTTTATCACGAAGGTCAGCTATTGTGATAGCATTTTTTTCCCTGAGCTCAGCCATCACAACCTCCTGAGCTATGTTGACTGTTTCCTTATGGTAGGTGACTTTATCGCTGAGCCGAACCAGGATGTCTCGCTCGATGAAACCGTCCATTATTTTCTTGAACTCGCTGGCCCCGATATCCAGCTCTTTGCGCGCTTCTTCTTCAAGAGGAGCTTTCAGGCCGGCCTCTTTAAAAAGTTTTTCGACCGCATCCGCCATCTTTTGCTCATGCGGTTTCATCTTCAGCTCATATCCAACTGGGCTCACTTTGGAGCCTTTTTTAGAAATGGTTTCCTTCTTGATGAGGTCAGCGACGATGGAATTGAAGGTCTGGGAATCAGTGATTTTCAGAACTGCTGATTGGAGCTCCCCAAACGGCATGGATACCAAATGAGTATTTCTTTCCAGGAAATTTTTCAGGAGGGAAAGGAGTTTATGGACTAAACCATCATAAGAATCTCTATGCAGATATTTCTTTTCTTTTTCTGGGATTGCTTTCTCCGGCGCAATCTCCACGAGCTTTCCTTCTTTTAATAGTTTTCCAACAGCATCTATCACCGCTTGATCTTTCTTGCCAATTTTGAGTGCAATCTCTGCGGCATCCTGAGGAGTAAAGACTCCCTTCAAGAACATCTGTTCGACGACTTCGTCCATAGTCCCGTCCAGTTTTTTCAATCCCTCTTCTGTTTGAGAATCAAACCGCTTATGCTTGAGAGGAAAAGAATCAAGGATAGAACCACCTCCGATAGTCATTAGAGGTGAAAATGTCCGGAGGACAAAGCGGTCTTGTGGAAGCGCGACGGTCGGCGCTTCAAGGACAAACTGGACAAAAGCATCCTCTCCTGGTTTCAGCTTATCCCTGTCAAGGAACACCAGCCGCGAAATAATCTCCGCTGTTCCAGTGTGAAGTCTCACCCTGACTCTGTTCTTCAATTCCTTTCCATAACTCTTGAGTAAGTGTAGTCTCCCGTCTAACCTGTTCGTCGGCTTGAGGGAGCCTGGCTGTCCGGCACATTGACCTCTCCGGAGTTTTTCTTTATCCACTCCTAAAAGATTAATGGCTGTTCGCTTTCCGAGGCCAGAGTTCTCTGTCTGCTTGTGATGGACGTGGATGCCTCTCACTTTGGAGATGATGCCATCGGGGAAAATCTCGATTTTATTGCCTACCTTGACTTCACCAGATAGAACTGTTCCTGCAATTACTGTCCCGAAACCACGCATGGTGAAGGCTCTGTCGACAGGCATCCGAAAAACACCGCTGTCTTCTCTGGCCTCCACAGTCTGGCTGACATCCACGAGTGCCTCTTTTAATTCTTCTAATCCCGCGCCTGTCACAGCAGAAACCGGAATAATCGGCGCATCACTCAAGAATGTTCCCTCTACAAAACTCCTCACTTCGGATTCCAGCTTTTTAATCCGGCCCTCATCCACCAGGTCTATTTTGGTCAGGGCAATGATACCCCTCTGAATATCAAGGAGTTTGAGAATATCAAAGTGTTCTCTTGTCTGGAGATTCACTCCTTCATCGGCAGCGATAACCAGAAGGGCGGCATCAATGTGACTGGCTCCAGCCACCATGGTTTTGATGAGCTTTTCGTGACCCGGGACATCGATGAACACGATTTGCTTATCAGGCACCGGCGTTTCCATGAAGACAAATCCCAGTTCGATCGTGATTCCCCGGCGTTTTTCCTCAGCAAGTGTATCCGCATCAATTCCTGTCAAGGCTTTGACCAGCTGGGTTTTCCCATGGTCGATGTGACCGGCAGTGCCGATGATCACATGGTTTCTTTCGGATTGTGCTGCACTCATTTCTTTATGACTATTTGGCCAGCGGAATTGGAGACGATTTTGCCGATAACGGATGCGTGCTCAACACCTCTTTTTTTGAGAAGAGACACTAATCTATCGCTTTTTTTCTCGCTGATGGAGATAAGAAGTCCGCCTGAAGTCTGCGGGTCGTACAAGACTTCCTCCATTTCTTTATTCACACCTTTTTCGACTTTGACGTATTGATAGGCAAACTCTTTATTCCGCTCCACAGCGCCGGAAACTATCCCTTGCTTGACACAGTCCAACACTCCGTCAAAAATAGGGACCTGTGACGCATACACTTCGGCTGTGACACCGCTCTGGACAACCATTTCACTGAGATGGCCCATCAGGCCGAATCCCGTGACATCTGTCGCTGTGGTCACGCGCATTTCTCGCATGACCTCAGAGGATACTCTATTGAGCTCAGCCATGGATCGGCTGATCTCTTCCAAGGCAGACTCCGAGGCTCTTCCGATCTGGCTGGCAAAACCGATTATTCCTGTTCCGAGGGGTTTGGTGAGAACAAGAGCATCCCCGGGTCTCGCCCGGTCATTGGTGATAATCTTCTTGGGATTGATTTCGCCTGTCACGGCAAACCCAAACTTGATCTCGTTGTCCTTGATGCTGTGGCCTCCGATAACCACAACACTCGCTTCTTTCATTTTAACGATCCCGCCCATAAGAATCTGGTTCATGATTTTATGGCTCATGGTCTCGATAGGAAACCCGATTATAGAAAGTGCGGTTAAGGGAGTTCCTCCCATGGCATAGATATCACTCAGCGAGTTGGCGGCAGCTATCTGTCCAAATGTGTAGGGATCATCGATGCTGGGAGCAAAAACATCCACCGATTGAACAAGCGCATACTCTTCATTGACTTTGAACACACCCGCATCATCGCAGGTATCCGCACTGACCAGAACCCTTGGGTCTGAAATCTCGGGGAGGCCGTCGAGGACTATCTTCAGGTCACTCTGGTTTATCTTAGACGCACACCCGGCATTCTCAACGAACTTCGTCAGCTCCACCTGCTCCGGCATATCTTCCAGGCGTTCGCCCGCGCACAAGCACACGTTTTTTTCTTTAAAAACGTCACAGGGGCAGGCTTGCTTCGGATTGCAAATGCAGTGTCCCAGTTTGATGGAACGCTGCATGATGTCTTTTCTTTTTTTCAGGTCAACCACGTCTGGTTTTTCCTTTCTTCAGCGCAGTCAGGAGCGCTTGAGTAACCAAAGCGTCTTCTTCCTCCCGAGTCGTTCTCAAATCCAACAGCACCGCATCCTTGTGAACCCGGGTAAAAAGAGGGGGATTACTGACACGTAACTTTTTCGCCAGATTTTCAGCGGATACAGAGGTAGACTGGACCTTCAAGAGTTTTGTGGGGATCGTCTCTACTGGTACAGAACCGCTGCCCACCTGGGAGCCTCCGTCCTCGAGTGAAAATTCTGCCTCCTTGCTTATCTCTGCCTGAAGTTTTTTCATAATTCTTCGTCCTCTCTTTTCAAGCTCCTCGATTGTTAGAGAGAACATTTTATACACTGGATGCTTGTCTTTGAGCTTTTCAAGGTTGAGAAAAAGCTGCAGCGTGGATTCCATACCGGCAATAGTCAATTTTCCGACTCGCAAGGCTCTCATCAGTGGATTCTTCTTTATTCTTTTAAGAGTGAGTTCCTTTCCCACGATGATTCCGGCCTGTGGTCCGCCGATAAGCTTGTCTCCACTGAAACAGGCGACATCAACTCCTGCTTTTATACTATCCTGGACAAGCGGTTCGGTCTCGATCCCGAACTCTTTCAGGTCCAGGAGTGCACCACTGCCGAGGTCATCAATAAGGGGTAAATTGTGCTCTTGAGCCACCGTCGATAATGCCTCGATAGAGGGTTCCTCAGCAAAGCCCACGATCCGGTAATTGCTGTGATGGACTCTCATTATGGCCCCGGTATTCTCGTTGATCGCGGCAATGTAGTCCTTGAGATGAGTCTTATTCGTTGTCCCCACTTCTCGCAGGATGGCTCCGCTGGCCTCCATCACATCCGGCATGCGAAAGGCTCCTCCGATTTCCACAAGCTGGCCCCGGGAGACAATCACTTCCCTACCCTGAGCTACTGTATTCAGAATGAGCATGGTTGCGGCCGCATTGTTATTGACCACAGTGGCGCCTTCTGCCCCGGTCAATTTGCAAAGAAGGCCTTCGAGATGAACATCCCGGTGCCCGCGGCGCCCGGTTTCAATATCTGTGGCCAGAGTGCAATAGCCATCCGATGCTCTATGAATGGCCTGCCGGGCATCTTCTGAAAGAACAGCTCTCCCCAATCCTGTATGGAGGATGACACCTGAGGCGTTTATAGCCTGGTTTAAAGAGGATGAAAACGTCTCCTGGAGGCTTTTTTCCACTCGTTTGACGACATTGCTTGAAGAAAGTTTAGTTTCAGGAAAAGAATTTTCTCCAGCCTTTCGGATCTCAGAGCGCAATTCATCCAGAATGCCTCGTACAGCATTCGCCACCAAATCCCGACTGTATTTTTCGATTAACGTTTGCGCTTCTTTAGTTTTCATCAAAACATCGACTGAAGGAAGCTTGCGGAGCAGGTTTTTTGTCATTTTTTTTACCTGTTTTATTTTTTTACCTATTTTAAAGGATTTAGCGCTTACTCAGCACCATTCTCTATATCTTATAAAATCCGAGATTTCATTCGCAACTGCTTAATTTAGCATTAAACTTTGACTTTTTTCAAGAATACTCAGCCAGGAACAGTCTTTTGAATGCTCTAAATCTTGAAATTTAAAGAAAGAGAATGGAAGGAATGACAGGATTGAATGGATGGATTGGTAGCCAGACAGGGAGACAAAAAGGAGGATAAATAAATGAACGAAAGGATCTTGAAAGTGTTCCCGCCTATTTATATCAAGGAAAAGAGGTTGTTGTATATGCTCAGTAATTTGGCAACATTTTTTTGGATGTCATTGCGAGCAAAGCGCAGCAATCTTAGTCTTTGTCATTGCGTAGAATAATTGGGGACAGTCCCCAATTTATACAGCCGAAGTCATGGCGAGCGAAGCGTGGCAATCTCAAAAAAACAAATGCATTCTTTCCATACGGGGCTGCCGCGTTTCACTCGCAATGACACTTTTATCCCCCGTATCATTAATAAAAGTGTTACTTAATCCCTGAGCATAAAGACCTGTTCCTGCTCTGAGGCTGTATTGATAGATTCTGAAGTCAGGCAGGACAGAAGAGAGATAGTGCTAAAGGACCTCTTCTCGGCCCCTTAACACTTTTTAAATTCCTACGTTAAAACTTCCCGGTGACTTTGAAGGGAACAACAAATTCCCGGCACCAGCCTTGCTTGGAATGACACACCCATGCCTCTGGTGTGACCTCAAAGGAAATCTGCTTGGCATCAGGCTCCAGGGCCAGTTTAAACGTGAAAATCCGATCACCTGTATCTTCTTCATAGTCGCGTTTTCCTGCGACAAGTGTGTCTTTTTCGAGTTTGACTCCGGAGACAGAATTCATCTTGACCTGCTGTGTATCTGAAAGATTATTCCATTTGTAGCCGCTAGCCGCATCGATCTTTAAGACGAGGTAACCTGTCCCCTGATTTGGATTGGAACGATCAACCTGGATAAACGCCTCAACATCAAACGGCACATTCTCGGATTTAGCAAGTGCAATTTCCAGCTTTTTAAGCGTGTTCTTTTTGGGAAGTTGATCGGCCATTATCTCATCCATACTCCGGCTTATTACAGGGATTGCACCGGCTACCCGGAATTTTGCTGTCTTTTCTTGTACAGGCTCTTCACCGGTTGCCATTTTCGCCACAACAGTCGCAGTGAATTCCATGTTTTCTGCGCCTTTTTCCTGCGTCCAGTTTGCTCCCACTGTATGGGGATAAGTGTCAACACCTCTGCGAAGAATTCCAGCTTTCAGTTCGTCTTTTTGGAACTCAATGCCTTTCGCATCCGCCAGAAGAATCACAGAGGCTTCTTTACTGTCAAAATGAAGCCCACTCTCAGCATCAGGTTGGATGGTTAAATAGAGCCGGCTCTGGCCGTTCGGAGTGATTCCTGGGGGGAATGTTCCTGCTGTTAGTGTGAACGGGAATTTCCCGGCACTCTCTGATATACGCTCAACCTTTAAAGTGGAAAGGGCCGAATGCGGGACCTGTGTTCCCGGCACCTCATCATTGTTCGCAAGAGAGATCGCTCTCCCTCTTCTTTGGGATAGCTCTCCCCACTCCTCTTCGCTAATTCCAGAGGGACCGATATTCTCTTCGAGAAATTGTTTGAGCTCATTCGGATTCGCCCAATCCCAGCTGGCCAGGAGTTTCCCATCCGGGCCGATGACAAACTCCATGTTTGGCATTCCGCCAAAGGTTTTTTGCAGGGTATTATCCATAACATCGATAATCCAAGGAATCTCGAATTGAAGCTCTACACTGGCCAATCGGATATACTCCTGCCGTTCTTCCAGGCTGTCGGGCTGACTAAAGCCGTAGAAACCGGGATGGGGTTCACGGCTTAAAACATAATAGAAAGAAACGCCTTGCTTGCTGAATGCTTTTCTGAGAGCCTCCTCACGGGAGACTATATTGCGCCAAGGCGGTCACGTGCAGCCTCCCCACTGGATCACCAGGTAGGTATCCTTGTAGAGGCTGCTGAGAGGGATCTGATTCAGGTCTTTATCATAGACCATGACCTCAGGGACCTTCTTGCCGACAGCAGGAGAGCGTTCACTCCATGGAGGCCGCTTCCGGCGCTGTTGTCCAGGGATCAGTAAGCTGACCACTAAAATAAATATAAAGAACAACAACACGACAGAAACTTTTGATTTTCTCATTACTCCTCTCCTTTCTGTCAAAGATGTTTATGATGGAAGGAATAGAACACAGGAATAGAGTAGTTATTCCTGAATGGTTCCGTTCTCGTGGTACTAATCCAAGAAAATAACGAAATCCTGCTCATGGTTTCCACGAGCGAATCATAATTGAGTTGAAGACCAAAGTCAATTTTCTTAAAGGGGACGTTCCCCAAGGTACCACCTTAGCTCACTTATTCCTGTATTTTGACCATTTTTTTAAAAGATAATGAATTGGAGATGGGCAAGGTAGGCTAAGGTGGCACCTTGGGGAACGTCCCCATTTATTTGATGATTTTGTCCTGTCTGAATTCATTCCAGAGGTTTTCAAACCAGGTCTCTTCCTGGGGTATGGGCCTGATATCCACCCATTGTTTCTTGACTTTCGCATCTTCATCCAGATAAATCTGGAGTATTTTCTGATTGACAAATGCATCTTTTTGGTTCAGGCTGAACTTCCATTCATCGCCGAGTGCTTTACAGGGCTTTTCTCCATCCGGGTCCATAACAAGATAGGAACCTCTGCTTTTCCCGCCTTTCTCAAGATACTCTCCGATCGCCTCAAGATACAGCGCATGCGTTAAACAGAGGTCGAGGTTTTTAAAGGCTGCGGGAAGTTCCTTTGATGAGGAAACCTTGATCTCTTTTTTCAGCCGAGAGTAAAGGGTCCAGGCTTCTTTGATCGCCTCTTTGACCTTTTCTGGTGTCCGGATAGGGGCGCCGCAGGCTGACATTCTTTCCTGGATCTCTTCCCTGTCTTTGTGCAAGGTGGCGTTTTCATCTGCCTGGGATTCGACCATCTGCTTGGCCAATCTATATTTGCTCTTCACTGGCTCTTCAGCAGAAGCCAGAAATCGCTCTATCTCAGGAGGCGCCTGATTATACCTTTTCGAGATAAACAAAGCTGCCCGCAGGCTCCCCACCTGTCCTGAATTCAGCGCAGACCCGCCCGGTCTGTAGATACCGTGTGTGCCGTTAACCTCCCCCACTGGGAAGAGGTGTTTGATGTTGGATTCCCACCAGATATTGCCTTGAATTCCGCCGTTGTTGTGCTGGGCACAGACTGCAATTTCCAGGTAGTCTTTGGACAGGTCAATGCCATTGTTCTTATAAAGGTCGATGGCCGGCTGGTTCATCTTCTTCAGCCTCTCGATGGGTGTGCCGAACAAAGCCCCGGATTTATCGAGATAGTTGGAAGCCTCTTTATCCAGAAGGTCAAAAGAAAAATCTTCAAGAGCTCCTCCTCCTGAAGGATTCCTCGCGAAATCTAAAAAGACTCTTCTCTCCTTCATCACAGTTTCCTGGTAGACCAGGATGTCAATCAAGGATGAACCGTAATCCCGGACTTTTCTCGGGTCAAAGGGCCACTGGTATCCTTTCAAAAAAATCGCTGTGGCCAGCTTGCCCATATCCGGGAAGTAATGATTCAAGAATTCCTGCTCATCCTGGCCACCTGCATCGGTAGAGACATATCGGGGAATGACCTGCTGGTATGTGCCAGATAGATTCCACCTGAACTGGATGGATGCCAGGCCGTACTGTGATTCAGTGAGGTTGTTTCCGATGGCCCCGATTTCAAAAGCCAGGCCGTTCGACCCGAGCTGGCTCTCCGGATAGACCGAACTCTTGTAGATTCCCGCAGGCCCTCCGGTCGCAAGGACAACATTCACGGCATTAAAAACCACAAATCCAAAATTCTTCGAATCCAGATTATCCTTGTCTATGGCTAAGGCTCCGATAACACACTTATCTTCGCCTCTGTTTTCTGTGAGCAAGGCGATGACCTCGTGTCGGTCGAAAACCTGTATCCCCTTCTTTTTGACATTTTCGGCAAGGTATTCGAACATCATCCGGGATGTGAGAGGGCCGGCGGATGTCGCCCTTCCCCGGGGATCATGGTCCGTCTTATAGCCAACATACGCTCCATACCGGTCATGGGGAAAGGGGACTCCCAGGCTCACGAGGTGGAAAAAAGCTTGGGCGGAATTCTGGGCTTCACTCAACGCGATATCCCCATGCATACAGCCGCCGTTAAACAGGTCTCTGGCCATCTCAAGCGGAGAATCAGGGACATCTCCTGAAAGAGAGAGCTTGTAATAAGTTTGCTTGTCCGAGCCGGCATTGTTGGATGTCCCTCCGCCCCAGAGGTCTGTGGCGATGGCGATATCCTTCTGTCCGTTGTCAAACAGGTTCACTGCCGCATTCAGAGCCGCGGCTCCGCTTCCTATGATGAGTGTATTGAGAGAATACAAAGGAAAACGAATCCCATCGATCTCAATCATTTTTTTCTTCATTCTCTTTCCCCTTAACCGAGAGCTTTTGGTAGAGTTTTCCGTAAATCTCCTTATCTTTCATCACACACCCACTTTCATGCCCATTCCTCATCAACTCTGTGCAGCGGGAGCAGGAGATGCAGACTTTACCGGGATCTAAAGCGCCAGAATTCATCAGGTCCTTGGGTGCGTCTGGATAGGCGAAAGAGCTCCTCCCCAAACCGATCAGAGAGGCCTCCCCAAGCTGAAGAACCGCGGCGCCTACGTTGGGGAAAAAATGGCGCAGCCAGGAATACCCGGTCCCCACAAACGGAATGTCCGGAAATTCTTTCTGGAATACAGACGTGATCCTCAAGAGGCGTGTAATCCCCTCTATGGGATGCTCTTCAGGGAAAAAATCTCCTTGCAGCGGACGGTCGAACGGCCGTCCCAGATGAGGCTTTTCATAGGGATTTCCGACAGTTATGTTGAAAAGCGAACAGTTGGACTGGGCCAGCCTGCGGACCAGCTCTTTCGGTTCAGCAAGGTCGTAATTCTCAGGAACATCCCGGGAAACTCCAAAGCCTCCGGGAATCCCATCAAATGCACTCAAGCGTACGGCAAGACATAAACCCGGAGTTCTGTCTCTGACCTTCTCCACGACCTCGGAAAGAAAGCGAGTTCTGTTCTCGAACGTTTCCCCGTACCGGCTGCCCTCCCGTGTTCGGGCCGCCAGAAGCTCATTGATGAGATACCCGTGACAGGCTTTGATGTCAACTGCATCAAAACCAGCTTGTTCGGTCAATCTCACCGCTTCCACATATTTATCCTGGTAACGGTCCAGTTCATCATCGTTCAGGATACGAACGTCCTCCGGTTTCCTGTCAAGATTGGGATTGAAGCCAGCCACTTGCCGTAAAGGTTTGCCTTCCGGTTGGCTGTATCGGCCGGAGTGGGTTAACTGGAGAACAAAAAAAACTTCATAGGCGCTTCCGAACGCCTTTTGGGCAGAGTGGTGGGTCTGTTCCACTAAGCGCTTAAACGAGTCGAGATTTCGCGGATGGAGCATCAATTGATGAGGATTCGAACGGCCCTCAGGCACAACACTCGTGGCTTCAAACCAGATGAGGGCGCAGCCTCCCTCCGCATACCGTTGATAACGGCGGAACGTCAATTCACTCGGCGATCCATTCGTGTCCGCGTCAAAACCCTCCATAGGCTGGACAGCCAGACGGTTGGCAAGTGTCTTCGAGCCAACAGCAAGGCTTTCAAAAAGAGGCGAAACTGAATCCTGAAAAGGAAGCTCAACACCCAGCTCGTCCGCTTTTCGCAATAGCTCAGGACCTGACTGGAATGTAAACGGTTCGTGTCGAGACATAACCAGGGATAGTGTATCTGAATTCAATCATAAAAAAAATAGAAATTTGGGATTCGACTGGAGTCTTTCTTTTATTTATTGCGCGATTTTAAACTATGTCTGTTTGACCATGGTTTACTCTTGTGCTATAGATTTAAGAAGGAACGGACTATGAGATCAAGACACACGCCAAGGAAATCAAGATTTTTTTGTAAAACAGTTTTCTCTCTTCTCTCAATACTCATGGCAACTTTACTGTTCACATCTTGCGAATTCCTTGAGGAACTCTTCGGCGGAGGAAACGAAGATCCAGTTGCAAGCTTTATCTATGATAAAAGTCTTGATGTGGCGCCAGCGACAGTGGATTTCAATGCCACATCTTCCCATGATCCTGATGGAAATTTAGTTGATTATGCATGGGAATTTGGAGACGGCGAGACCGGAGCGGATGATATCATAAGCCATGATTACGCGATAACAGGACCGTTTACCGTCACTCTCACAGTGACAGATGATGAGGGAGCCACAGGAAGCGCCACGGAAACAATAACATTCGCAGAAGGAATCATGTGGACATTTGAAGCGGATAAACCTGTGTATTATTCGTCTCCAGCCGTGGCTGCAGACGGAACCATATATTTCGGTACAGGGATCTACATACACACGGATTCAGGAAGCCTGTATGCTCTCAATCCAGACGGGACAGAAAAGTGGAAGCGTATTCTGGACCTCTATCCCAACCCAGTCTACCCCAAGGGTGATAATGGCTATTCTCCGGCCATAGGGGCGGACGGCACCATCTACATTCAAGGTGCCACCAGCGCACTCTATGCTTACGATCCGCAGGGCAACCGCTTATGGAAGTACGAAAACTTCGATAGCTACCCTGTAGGATTTGAAGTGGGCCAGAGAACGCCGGCTATCAGCTTGGATGGAACACTTTATGTGTCCGCGGATGCTCTTTATGCTCTGTATCCAGATGGAACCCGAAAATGGAAGTTTGTCGCAGATTGGGGATGCCGGGCCTCTCCGGCCATTGGGCCGGATGGAACGATCTACGTGATGGGTGGGCAGGATAAGCTCTTTGCCGTATACCCGGACGGCACCCAGAGATGGATGTACTTACTGGATCACAGTTATGAAATGTCCTTTGCCTCACCGGCTGTGGATACTGATGGAACCATCTACATCGCAGCGGAAGATGGCATTCAAGGCTTCCTGTACGTAGTCAACCCGAACGGCACGAATAAATGGCGGTATGCTGTCACAGGCAGCGGCCGCGTTCTCCGCTCCTCGCCCGCTATTGCTCCGGATGGAACGATCTACGTAGGTACAAAATCAGGAGGAACAACTGCTCCGGGCCAGCTACTGGCCATCAATCCGGATGGAACTTTTAAATGGGCTTTTGATGTCTCGCAAGTCCACGCAGTGGCAGATGATATCTACTGCTCACCGACTGTGGGAGCTGACGGGACGATTTATTTTGGAGCGGAAACAGGCTCTTTGTACGTCATCAATCCGGATGGAACACTAAAGTGGAGTGTGCCTTTACAGGGTGGTAACAACTGGTCTTCACCCGCACTACTCAATGATGGCACCCTGTATATAGGCTCTCACCAGACGACATGGGAAGGCGAATGGATCGGACACCTGTTTGCCATAAAGACAGCCAGTCTCGGATTGGCTCTCTCGCCCTGGCCGAAATTCCGCAAGAACAACAGAAACACAGGGAGATTTGGCGATTAGATATCTTTTCGTTCTGAAAATTAAATAAAATGAAAAAGAATCTTTCCAAGAAAGTCTGGTTAAAATGGATTCCTCCCCTATTATTCGGATTCTGTATCATTTCAACCGCTTTCAGCATCCAGAGAGCCGTCCCTTCTCAAGGACAGGGAGGCCTTCTTCCGCAATTATCCCTGGTTGGTGTTATCGTCTCAAAAGACGTGTCTGCGTCTGTTGCCATCCTAAAGAATGAGCAGACAGGACAAATCCAAATGCTCAGTGTCGGAGAAAAAATTCTGGACCTTACTCTGAGTCAGGTTTTAGAGAACCATATTGTTCTCACAAGAGGGGAAGAAACGTACAGGATATTTTTGGGGAGAGGACGGATCACCAGAGCGCAGGCCCCTCCGCAGAAAAAGCCAGCGGCAACTCCTCCCCCGGCACCTGAAAAGAAACCAGTCGAACCGCGAAGGCCAGAAAGCGATGTCATCCGTATGGAATTCGACAGAGCAGAAATGGAAAGAAGGCTCGAAGAGGAACTTCCTCTCATCATGCAAGAAGCGAGGTTCGTTCCCAATATGGTGGATGGAAGAGTCAGCGGATTCAGGATCACTGGTCTGCCATCAAAGAGCATCATATCCCAGATCGGAATCCGCAGGAATGACATTGTCAAGAAAATAAATGATGTCGAACTGGACAGTGTCGAAGGCATGCTTGACCTCTACATGAAATTCAAGGATGAGAACCGTTTTGAGGTCACGATAGAAAGAAGCGGAAAAACAATACGCATACTGTATATCTTAAAGTGAGAGAATCCTTCCTGGATTTCCTTATAGACTCATTACAACTTGACAAGAGACGGGCAGGATTCTAATCTGTTTGCACCATTGAGAAAATCATCGATCAGGATAACTTAATGAAAACACTGCCAATCGGGATTGATAACTATGGCCTGGAGCCTCTTCAGTTAAATCCTCTTGAGATCCTGGAATGGGCGAAGGATAACGGAGCAGAGGGTGTTCAGTTCTCCGGACTCAACGAAGAACAAAGAAAGGACATCGACGACAACTACTTGAAAGACCTGGCTCAATTCGCCGCGTCCAATGACCTTTACCTGGAATGGGGCGGGGGCCAGCATATTCCTTTTGATGTGGAGACCTGGAAAAAAAAGGATATTCGTAAAATAAACCGGGCCGCAGCAAAAGAAGCCTCGGCTTTAGGGACTCGGATCATCCGTTCCTGTTCAGGAGGTCTGATGCGCTGGGATCCGGAAAGCCCACGCACCAAAACGCTCCTGAAGGAAATGGCTGTGAGCCTCAAACCCCAGAGCCAAATGCTCAAGGACCACGGTGTGATCCTGGCCATAGAAACCCATTTCGAATTCACCACTCATGAGCTACTCCGATTATTCGACACCTGCGACGCAGAGCCGGGTGACTTTCTCGGCATCTGCCTGGATACGATGAACCTTCTGACAATGATGGAGGATCCTGTCAACGCCATAGAGAGAATTCTTCCCTGGATAGTCAGCACACATATCAAGGATGGCGCCATACTTCTCACATCTGAAGGATTTGTTACATTTCCGGCAGAGATCGGAAAAGGCATCATAGACTTCCAGAAAATCATAGGGAGTCTTGCCTCGCTCCCTCATGAAATCAACCTTTCGATAGAGGATCACGGAGGAAGATTCCATCTCCCTATTTTTGACCTTGACTTCCTCGCCAAGTTTCCCGACCTTACTGTGCCTGAGTTTTCAAGCCTTATCCAGTTGAGCCAGCAGACAGAAGAGTTGTTTCGAACCGACCAGTTGGATATCACACACAGGGAGGAGTGGCCGCATGTATGTGACAGTCGACTGTTGAGGGATATCCAGACCTTGAAAGAACTCCTCCGTAAAGATCCCTCTCAAAAATGAATGGGATTATCACTAAGCGTCAGAAAATCGGGATAAGGCTTTATCTGGCTATCGAGATTTTAAGTTAAGTCTCATGCTCCAGGTAAATTTTGCAGTCAATCCTGGCTAAATCACCTCCAAATAAAATCAGAGCGCTAAAACCGAAGAAAGCGGATGGATTGGCCACAGAACGACAAGAATTTCTCAAAATCCGAAAAACTCAATCCCACTGTTGCTGTGTTGACATTGGGATGA
>JABAOF010003158.1_pt4 | contig 17416 bp, 15 predicted proteins | sample 7062171 | NCBI WGS metagenome assembly JABAOF01 (sample SAMN14538628, study PRJNA623070) | marine sediment metagenome | biome: marine biome [ENVO:00000428]; feature: marine pelagic biome [ENVO:01000023]; material: deep marine sediment [ENVO:00002113] | place: India: Gulf of Khambhat ...
CGAGTGCTCATCGCCAACGCCAACCTGGTGGGCCGCTGGGCGACCTGGGATCATTTCCGGGATCTGGAGCGCAAGGGCCTGATCATGTACGGCCAGATGACCGCCGGCTCCTGGATCTACATCGGCACGCAGGGGATCCTTCAGGGCACCTACGAGACGTTCGCGGCCGCGGCCCGTCAGCACTTCGGTGGGTCGCTGACCGGACGCCTCATCCTGACGGGTGGGCTTGGCGGCATGGGTGGGGCGCAGCCGCTGGCAGCGACGATGAACGGCGGCGCCTTTCTCGGCGTCGAGGTCGACGCCGCTCGCATCGAGCGGCGTCTCCAGACCGGATACCTCGACCGGGCCGCCGAAGACCTGGATGAGGCGCTGGACGCTGTGATCAGCGCGAAAGAGCGCGGCGAAGCCGTCTCCGTTGGCCTGCTGGGCAACTGCGCCGAGGTGCTGCCGCAGATCGTCGAGCGCGGTGTGACCCCGGACCTGGTCACCGATCAGACGAGCGCTCACGACGCCCTGCACGGTTACATCCCGCAGGGCTACGATGTCCGGCAGGCGGCGGTGCTGAGGGAGCGCGACCCCGAGGAGTACGTGAAACGGTCGATGGCATCGATGGCGCGGCATGTCCGAGCGATGCTCGATCTGCAACGCCAGGGCGCCGTGGTCTTCGACTACGGAAACAACATCCGAACCCAGGCGCTGGACGCGGGCGTGGCCGACGCTTTCGACTTCCCGGGGTTCGTGCAGGCGTACGTGCGGCCGCTCTTCTGCCTCGGCAAAGGGCCGTTCCGCTGGGTGGCGCTATCGGGCGAGGCTTCGGACATCCACAAGACCGACGAGCTGGTGCTCGACCTGTTTCCCGAGGACGAAGCGCTGGGTCGCTGGATCCGTATGGCGAGCGAGAGGGTGAGCTTTCAGGGGCTCCCGTCGCGCATCTGCTGGCTGGGCCAGGGCGAGCGGGCGAAGTTCGGATTGGCGATCAACGATCTCGTGGGTCGAGGAGCGCTGAAAGCGCCGATCGTGATCGGGCGCGACCACCTGGACACGGGATCGGTGGCGAGCCCCTTCCGGGAAACCGAGGGGATGAGGGACGGAAGTGACGCGATCGCCGACTGGCCGGTTCTGAACGCCTTGCTCAACGTCGCCANNGGCCGGTTCTGAACGCCCTGCTCAACGTGGCCAGCGGCGCGACCTGGGTGAGCTTTCACCACGGGGGCGGGGTGGGGATCGGCAACTCGCTGCATGCGGGCCAGGTGATCGTCGCCGACGGGACGCCGGATGCGGCTCGCCGTCTGGAGCGGGTGCTCACCAACGACCCCGGCATCGGTGTGGCGCGACACGCCGACGCAGGCTATCCGGACGCCATACAGACGGCTCGGCGTCACGGGATCCGCATCCCGATGGCCGATGACTGAGGCCGGGCGCCAGCTGCTGGAAGCCTCCCAGGTGGTCACTTGCTCGGGCGGCCCGGTTCCGCGGCGCGGCCCGGCGCAGTCGCAGATCGGGCTGGTGGAGGACGGTGCCGTGGCGATCGCCGCGGGCCGGGTCGAGGCCGTCGGGCCCCGCGACGAACTCCGGGCCCGCTTTCCGCAGGCTGAGCGCGTCAACCTTAGTGGCCATGTGCTCACGCCCGGATTGATCGACTCGCATACCCATGCCGTCTTCGGGCGCTGGCGGCTCGATGAGTACGAGCAGCGCTGCGCCGGTGTTCCCTACATGGAGATCGCGCGACGGGGCGGGGGCATCAATGCGTCGGTGCGCGATCTCCGCGAACGGTCGGCGGCCGAGCTCGTCGAGCTCAGCCGCCCGCGACTGCGGCGGCTGCTCGAGCACGGAACCACGACCGTCGAGGTCAAGAGCGGCTACGGCCTCAGGTCGGAGGACGAGCTCAAGATGCTGCGGGTGATCCAGGAGCTGGCCAAGGAAAGCTGGATCGACCTCGTGCCTACCTTCCTCGGCGCCCACGCCATCCCGCCGGAGTACAGTGACGACCGAGCCGGCTACGTCGAGCTCGTCAGCGAAGAGATGATCCCCGCGGTCGCGGCCTCGGGCCTGGCCGTCTTTTGCGACGTATTCATGGAGCCGGGCGCCTTCACCCCCGAGGAGACAGCGCGCGTGTTGCAAGCGGCGCTCGCGCACCGCCTCGTGCCGCGTCTCCATGCGGATGAGTTCGAGTCCAGCGGCGGCGCGGAGCTAGCGGTGCGTTTCGGCGCCGCCTCCGCCGATCACCTGGGAGCTGTCTCCGAGCAGGGGATCAGCGCCCTGGCCGGGTCGGCGACCGTCGCCACCCTTCTCCCTGGGACGCTGCTGTTTCTGGGTAAGAGCCGCTACCCGCCGGCCCGTGCCCTCATCGACCGGGGTGTGGCCGTCGCGCTGGCCACCGACTTCAACCCCGGGTCGTCCCCCACCGTAAATCTCCAGCTGGTCATGAGTCTGGCCTGCAGCGTGATGCACATGTCGCCGGCGGAGGCCCTGGTCGCCGCGACGGCGAACGCGGCGGCGGCGCTGCGGCTGTCGGATGGGCGCGGGACGCTGGAGCCGGGTGCGCCGGCGGACCTCGCGGCCTTTCGGGTCCCGGACTACCGTATGATTTCTTACCTTTACGGCAGCAACCATTGCGTGGCGGTCTGGAAGGGTGGGGTGCGGGTGGTGTGAGGGGCCGGCCGAACCTTGTGTCAGGGTGGCACAGCGACTAGGCTTGGGGCGGTGCCGCGTTTCCCCCCTGCAGCGGTCCTTTCAGGTCTTAGCGAGGCTCGCTCGTCAGGCAGCCGTTCGGCCCAGAGCTGCGAGAGCGACCCGGCTGACCTGCGGTTCGGCGTGTGTCGTGATGCGATCGCGGTGGAGCCGGATGGTGGGCGAGGTTAAGATAGAGGGATGAGCGACGGAGCCCGGTACAGGCAGAGAGCCCGCGACTTCGAGCAGCGCGAGAACTGGAAGCGTGCGATCGAAGCGTACGAGCTTGCCATCCAGGCGGACAAGAAAACGCGGCGGGACGTAGATCTCACACTCTACAATCGCGTTGGCGACCTGTACCGGCGTGTCGGCGACATCGGCAAGGCGGTGCACTATTACGAGCTGGCGGTCGATGGGCATCTGGCCGCTGGTTTTTACAACAACGCCATCGCCCTCTGCAACAAGATCCTGCGTAATCAGCCGAACCGGCATTCGGCCTACCTCAAGCTGGGCAAGATCGGCGCGGCCAAAGGGTTCCTCTCAGACGCCCGCAAGCACTTTCTCGAGTACGCGGAGCGGATGCAGAAAGCGAACAAGCTGGATGAAGCGTTCGCCGCCCTGATCGAGTTTGCCAATCTGTCGCCCGATCCCGAGGTGCGGCTGATGATCGCGGATCAGCTGCTGGAGCACGATCGGAGCGCCATGGCCGTCGAACAGCTACGGCTGTCGTGGCGCGATCTGAAACAGGAGGGGCGCGACGCCGACGCGCAGGATGTGCGGGCGCGGATCATGAAGTTGGCGCCGCACCGTGATCCGGAAGTGGATCCGCCCGAAGAGGATTTCACGGCTGGGACGATCGATGCGGTGGGCGTCCTCGATCTACCGGAGATCCTGCCGTATGACGACACGCCGCCTCCGAGAAGCCGCGAGGCGCCAGCGCCAGAGCCCGACGAGGAAATGCCGGAGCTTCAGGCGCTCGATGAGGCCGCGACCGAGGGCCCGCTGGTGGATGAGGATCTGGAGATCGTTCCGACCTCGCTGGTGGACAGGAGTTTAGAGCCCGAGTTGGATTTGGGCGCCGACCAGGGCGACGAGTCCCTGGATTTCCTCCCCACGTCATTAGCCAGTGAGGACGAGGAGGCGGATGAGTCGGCCGGTCTCGTAGCGGAAGAGGAGACGGCGGCGGTTGCGCCCATCGAGTGGGATGACACCACGGAGCCCATCGACAGCTCGTTCGACGATTGGCCGACTGGTGAGACGGTGGTCGCCGGGCGGGACGAGGTCGAAGAAGCCGTGGAACGGCCCGAGGAACCCGAAGCGCCGGTGGACCGACTGGCGGAGTTGGAAGCGCGTCTGCTGGTGGAGGGGCGCGAACCGGGCTTGCTGTTCGAGCTGGGGGAAGCGCTGCTCGAGGTCGGTGAGCAGGAGCGAGGGGCGGAGAATCTGCGCGAGGCGGCGGATCGCTACGAGGCGCAGGGTGCTCTCAGACAAGTCGATCGTGTATTCGACGAATTGCTGCGGCTCGATCTGAACGATGTGCGCACGTATCAAAAGCGAGTGGAGCTGGCGTCGAAGTCCGGAGATCGATCGCGGCTGATCGAGGCGTATCTCGACCTGGCCGACTGTTTGGACCGAACAGACGCGGGCAACAAGGCGCGTACGGTTTACGCCCGGGTGCTCGAGCTCGATCCCGAGAATCACCGCGCCTCGGCCGCGTTGGAGATGCTGGGTGCGGAGACGGCAGCAAACGGGGAGTTGGCGGGAGGCACAAACCGCCGCGCCGCCGGGCGCGACTACGTCGACCTGGGAACGCTGGTGCTGGAAGAGGAGCGACGGACGAAGAGCACGCGTTTCACGGTTCCGACGTCCGATCCGCAGAGCGAGGACGACGTCAACTTCTCGGAGATGCTCGATCAGTTCAAGTCGAAAGTGGCCGAGGCGATCGAGAAGGAAGATGCGTCGAGCCACTACGATCTCGGTTGCGCCTTTCGCGACATGGGGCTGATCGACGAAGCGGTGGCGGAGTTCCAGATCGCGGCTCGCACGATCGAACACCGGCTTCGGGCCATCGAGATGCTGGGCTCCTGCTTCCTGGACAAGGAGGACTATCGAATCGCGCTCAAGGTGCTCAGTCGGGCGCTGCAGGTACCCGGGTATCGGGACGAGGAGCTCGTGGGTATCTTCTACGCCCTCGGCCTAGCCAACGAAGCGCTTGGCCATACCGCGACCGCGCTGGAGTGGTACGAGCGAGTCATTGGCTGCGACGTCGGCTTCAAGGATGCAGCTGAGCGCGTTTCAGCGCTGAGGAACTGAGCCACCGGCTTTGACAGAGTCCGCCGACCTCCGGAACGTGTTTGCCGAACGACGGTCGAACACACCCGTCGCACCCATCGCATCGATGCTGCGTACCGCTCTGCCAGCGCTGACGAGAATCCAGGAGCCCGTGCGCTCGCGCCTGGACGAAGTCGAGGAAACGCTGCGGCAGCTGGTCGTGGACGAGTTTGAGCTCATCGAGGAAGTCAACGACTATCTGCTGCTGAAGCGTGGGAAGCTGTTCCGGCCGACGCTGCTGCTCTTGAGCAACGAGATCGGCGGCCGGCCCAGCCAAGATGCTCTGCTGCTTGCGGCGGTGGTGGAAGCCGTGCACCTGGCCACTCTGGTACATGATGATGCCGTCGATCACTCGGTTTTGCGCCGCGGGATGCCGACGGTCAACTCGATATGGGGCCACCAGGTCGCGATCATCATGGGCGACTATCTCTATTCCCGCTCGGTGATGGAGATGGCCCGGCTCCAGCGCGTCGACCTCATCGAGATCCTGGCCGAGGCGGCGAACGCGATGACGATCGGCGAGATGCGCCAGCTTGCCATGCATGACTCGCTCGATTTCAGCGAGGACGACTACTACCGTCTGATCAGTGCCAAGACGGCTTCTCTGATGTCCGCCGCCTGCGAGCTCGGCGCCATGGTGGGTGATTCGGGTTATCGGAAATCTCTAAAAACCTACGGCTACGCATTGGGGCTGGCTTTCCAGGTTGTAGACGACATCCTCGACTACACGGGGACCGAGGGAGTCACGGGAAAACCGACGGGGCACGACCTGCGCGAACACAAGGTGACGCTTCCCTTGATCGTCGCACTGCCCAAGTTCGGGCGGTCGGAGCGTCTGGCCGTGAACGCGCTCTTTGCCGAACCCGAGCCTGACGATGAACTGATCCTGCGAGTCGTCGAGGCGACGGAGAATCGGGGCGGGATCGCCTACGCCCGGTCGAAGACGCGGGAGTTCGCCGAGCAGGCGCTTTCCGCGATCGCGGCTTTGCCCGAGAGTGCCAGCGCGACGGCGCTTTCCGAGGCGGTCACCTATACGGTCGAGCGTCGCCAGTGACCCGGGGGGACGCGCTGCTCTTACGTCCGCCGAGCCGCTCGGCGAAGCGGATCGCAACGATCCTGGTGCTCGGCTTTCTGTTGGGAGCGATCCTCACGAAGCTGTCGCTGTGGTTCCTACCTGAGGGGCCGTTCCGAGAGTTCTTCACCACCACGATCTCGGCCAGCGTCGGCCCTCTCTCCGTCGACCTGCTGGTCATCGCCTTCACACTCGGGCCAATCGTGTTGAACGTGAACCTGTTCAGCGTGGCCGGGGTGCTGGTGATTGCCTATCTCGCGCGGATGATGCTCTGAGGAGCGCTCCGGGTCGTTCCCACCGCGCACGCGAAGGAACGGCGCGGTGGGCGGCGATCACGACCTTGGAACGAAGAGCTGTCGGCGCCAGTCCTTGATGTCGGAACGTTCGCGCAGATCCCGCAGCCACTCTTCCACGGCGAACTGACGCCGCTGTAAGGTCAACTGCGCTCGCAAGTCTTCCTTTTGCACTTGGAAGGCCGCGCGGTTCGCCTCCGCCCGTTCGATCACCTCGAGGAAGTAGAGCTGGCCCTGCGCCTCGATGGGGCCGGCGACCGCGCCGACCGACAATCCGAACGCCGTACCGATCAGCGAGTTGGCCTGGCCGAGTCCGGGAACAAAATCAAGACGTGTGAACTCGGTGGTCGTTTGCACCTGCAGGTCGTGCTCTGCGGCCAAATCGTCGAGCGACCGGTCCCGCTTCAGCTCCCTGGCCCAATCTTCGGCCTGCCAGCGCGCCGTCTCGAGCTTCTTCTCGCGGACCAGCCTCCGGCGGATCGCAGCCTCGGCCTCGGCAAGGGGAAGGAATTGCTCCGGGCTTCGCCTGAGCAGCTCGAAGATGTAGAACCCGTCATTCGTTTCGTAGACGGGGCTCAGGCCACCCACGGCGGTCGAGTCGTGGAACGCCCACTGCTGTGCTGGGCCGAAGGCACCCATGCCCGGGACGAAATCGCTGCCGGCTGTGAGCACCACCTGACGGCTGGTTAAGCCCACCGAATCCACCGCAGCCTGCAGGCCCTCGCGGAGCGCGACCCTTTCCAGGCGGTCGACCGTCGCCAGCAGCTTCTCCTCGCTCACGCCTCGAAGCTCGATCGAGATCAGGATATGGGAGGCGCGAATCCGCTCCGGCTCCTTCTCCATGACCTTGATCAGATGGTAGCCGAACGCCGTGAGCACGGGCTGGGAGACCTGCCCGACATCGAGGTTGAAGGCGGCCTGCTCGAACTCGGGCGCCATGTCGCCGCGCCCGAACCAGCCGAGATCGCCGCCGGAGACGGCGGAAGCCCGATCGGCGCTGCTCTCCGTGGCCAGCTCGGCGAAATCGGCTCCGCTCAAGATCTCCTGGCGGAGCTGCCCGGCCCGATTCAGGGCGGCCGCGCTGTCCTCTGGCCCTGGAACCCGCGACAACCCGACGAGCATCACTTCGGCTGTGGCCGGCTGCCGAAAATCGTCGCGGTTGTCATCGTAGTACCGCCGCATTTCCTGCTCTGTGAGGCTGACCTCGGAGTCGGGAACCCGTGCTTCGGGATCGATCACCAGGTACCGCGCCTGTACCTTTTCGTTGCGGTCCCGATAAATATTCCACAGTTCGGAGTCCGACACGTAAACACCGCTGGCGATCAGCTCGAACAGTCGGACGCGGGGAAGCACGTCGCGATAGTAGTCCTCGATCTGCTTGAGCAAGCTGGGATCCGCCGCAGGTCCCCCGAAAAAGGCGCGATACTTGTCGAAGTCGAACTCTCCCCCGGTTTGGAACAGGGGATTATTCCGTAGCCACGGTGGCGGACTGGTCTGGAAGGCCAGCCGGATCTCATCGTCGGTCACGCGGACGCCCTGGCGCTGGATCTCCTGACCGATGAGAATGTCGTTTACGAGCTGATCCCAGGTCTGTTGCTCGATGAGATCCAGCTCGCGGTCGTTGAGCGCCGAACCCTTCTGCTGGCGGGCCTGGTCCGTGAGGTTGCGGTAGGCTACGGTCCAAGTCTGGTAACTGATCTTGGTCCCGTTGACCTGGCCGACCTCGCCCGCAAACCGGGGGTTGCTTTGCCCCGAGATATCCATGCCCCACTCAAAGACCATCAGCCCGACGAAGGCGACTGCCACGACGAGCATGATGATCTTGGTGTTGCGGCGCATTGAGCGTAGCATCTGGCCGTTGCCCTCTTGCTTTGGCGTCGCTGGCCCTGGGTCGATTAGCGTGTTGGTGCGGGTAAAATCTACGCGGCGCGGCTGAAAAAGCCACCTCCGCGGGCGCGGGCGCGGGAGCGTGTGGCGCGGCGGCCCTCGCCGGGCTCTCCCCGGGTGAAGTTGACACTAACGTGTTGAGCGGAATATATTTGCGCCGTCCCCTGCCTGCGCAGTTACGTCCTGAGAACCGCAACCGCCCCAGGAGTACGCGGCATGCCCCCGGACAACAATGTCCAGCAGGAAATCGAGCTGCTCGAGCAACGCTTCGCCGAGAACTCGCAGGGCTTGGTCTTCGCGCACCTGGCCGATGCTTATCGTCGCGCCGGCGAGTTCGCTAAGGCGGAAGGCCTCATCCTTCATGGTCTGAAGAACCACCCGAACTACACCAGCGCCTACAACGTCCTCGGTCGCGTTTACCTCGACAGCGAGCGCTTCGAGGAAGCTCAGGAGCAGTTTAGCAAGGTTCTCGACCTCGATCCTGACAACCTCGCCGCCCTGAGGGCGCTGGCCGATCTAGCCGAGCGCGACGGTCGACTGGCCGATGCCCGCGGCTGGTACGAGCGCATGCTGCAGGTGGACCCACGCAGCGAGGAGGCCAAGGCCGGTCTCACCGCCCTGCAGCCCGAGGCCGCCGGCTACCCATCGACCGACGCGGTGATCCCGGAGTCGACGGAGCCATCCGAGCCCTCCGTCGATTTCGGCTTCGAGCCGGAGGCAGAGCGGTTCGCGATGGATGTGGAAGGGGTCGAGGACGAGGGTGAAGAAGTGGCGTTGCAGCCTAGCGACGCCCGGAGCGGCTGGCCGGCGTTCGACCATGATCTCGATGCCGAGATCGACGACGCCTTCGCCGCGGCTGAAGCGGGTGGTTTGAGCGAGGAAGGTGAGGCGGCGGAGATCGGCGAGCCGCCGACCACCGAGGCCGAGGCTGAAAGCGAGCCCGTGTCCGAGCTGGCTGGCGCTGAGTCGTTCGACATCGATTTCGGCATCATGGAAGACTGGACCCCGGGATTGCTCGATCGGGAGGACAATCAGGTCGCGGCGGAGCCAGGGGAGACGGCGGAAGCGGGGGCGACGCCGGAGACGGGCGTGGGCGGCTTCTTCGAGGAGCTGGACGACGGTTTCACGTTGGAGCTGGGCGGGAAGCCAACGGCGGGAGAGGTCGACGAATTCGAGCCGGCGGGACGCGAGGCACCGGGCGAAGGCATGGTGACGGAGACCATGGCGAAACTCTATGCCGAGCAGGGTCTGCACGAGGACGCGCTTAGAGTCTACCGCCAGCTAGCGGAGGCCCGGCCTGACGATGAAGACTTGGCCGCGCGTATCCGTGAGCTCGAGGATCAGCTCGCCGAGCCGGCTCCGGCCAGCGGAGGAGACGCGGAGGAGCTGGCCGAGCTTCTCGAGCTGACGGGGGCCGGAGAGCCCGTAGCCGCCGAATATTCTTCCAGCGCCCAGCGGACGAATTCTCAGGGGGCTGAGGACGACGGGTTTGTCTTTGAGGACGAAGCCCCGGTGGCCGGCTTGGAGCACCTCGACCCGTTCGCGGCATCGTTCGAGGTGTTTGCCATGAAGGAGGAGGCGCCGGCCGCTCCGCCTATGGAAGTGGCCGAGGCCGGAGAGCCGGCTGAAGAGGCGCTGGAGGGAGCCGGCGAGGAGGTCACGCCCGAGCCCATGGTCACGCCGACGGGCGGCGAGATCACTGAGGAACCGCAGGTCATCCCCACGGGATTGGATATCGCGTCGGATGAAATGGCGGACGTGATCCCGGTCGCCATCGAGCCGCAGCCGCTCGCCGAGGAGATGTTCGAGGAGCAGGAGGAGCCCGCGGCTGCGGCGCCGCAGGCTGAAGGCTCGACCATCGAGGAATACCTGGCCACACTGTTGGCTTTCGACCCGCGCGCGGCGGAAGCGGAAGCCCCCGAGGCCACGTCCGGCGAGGCGCCCGGCGGGCCCGAAGGTGCAGGGCCGGATGATCTGGAAAAGTTCCAGGAGTGGCTGCGAAGCTTGAAGCGCTGAGCGCGGCCCTCCGGAACAGCCGTAATCGCGCGCTTCCGCTCGAGTCGACGCGCACGGATTCTCTCCTGGCGATCGGCGGGCAGCCGTCGACGCGCGCAGGGTGCTCCGTCCTCACCCTCGCCCCAGCGGGTTCGTGAACGTTCTCACCTATGCCGACCGGGTCGCGCGAGTCCGGGCGCGACTGGCGGAACTTGAGCTGCAGCTATTACTTGTCACCCATCTTCCCAACATCCGCTACTTGACAGGTTTCAGCGGTTCGAGCGGCTGGCTGTTGCTGGGACACGACCGCGCGATCTTTTTCACCGACGGGCGCTACCAGCGCCTGGCCGAGGAGCAGCTGGCAGCGGACGTGGATTTGGAGCTGCTGATCCTGCGGGATGATATCCTGGGGGAGGTCTCGCGGCGGGCGTCCAAGCTCTGGCCGAACGAGCAGTTGGGGTTCGAGGCGCAGCACTTGTGCTATTCCGACTGGCGGCGGGTCGTCGAGGCCGGGAATGGACGCGAGTGGGCGCCGGTCGACGGGGTCGTCGAGACCCTGCGAGCGATCAAGAGTGACGCGGAGATCGCGGAGATCGCCGAGGCGGGTCGGATCGCCGCCCAGGCGCTGGAAGATACACTGGCACTGGTTGAACCGGGCGTGCGGGAGGCCGAGATCGCCGCCGAACTGGACTACCGCATGGCCCGCCATGGCTCAGAGGGTCCGGCTTTCGCGACCATCGTGGCGAGCGGGCCGCGGACGGCGCTCCCCCACGCGGGAACGGGCAGCCGTCGGGTTGAGGACGGCGACCTGCTACTTTGTGACTTAGGGGCGCGGCGGCGGGGTTACTGTTCCGATCTGACGCGCACCTTTGTCATTGGCACGCCGACGCCGCGGCAGGCCGAGACCTACGCCAGGGTACTGGCGGCTCAAGCGGCGGCCGGCGAACGGCTCCGAGCAGGTGTGCCGGGCGCTGAGGTCGACGCGGCGGCGCGGCAGGTCTTCGAGGAGGCGGGTTGCGAGGCCCAGTTTACGCACAGCACGGGGCACGGTTTGGGGTTGGAGGTTCACGAGGGGCCGCGCCTCCATCGGGAGAACGCGGAAGGGTTGCGGCGCAGCATGGTTGTTACGATCGAGCCGGGCCTCTACTTTCCGGACTGGGGTGGTATCCGTATAGAAGACGATTTTGTGGTCACGGACGGTGAGCCGCGGGCCTTGGTGGCGCTGGAGAAGAACGCGCTACGGTCCCTCCCGCTTTGAGGCGGGAACGGCGTGCCGGCGGCGGACCCCGGAGTCGAAACGATCGATCCGGACGCCCGACGGGCGTCCTTGAAGAGTATCCATGGCAACGACGGCGGATTTTCGCAACGGGATGGTCATCGAGATCGAAGGCAGCCTGTACACGATAACCTACTTTCAGCACGTTAAGCCGGGAAAAGGCGGCGCCTTCGTTCGTACGAAGCTGAAGAACGTGCTCTCCGGAGCGGTGACCGACCGGACGTTTCGCGCCGGCGAGAAGGTCGATGAGGTGAGGCTGGTCCGGCGACCGGTGCAGTACAGCTATACGGATGGGCAATTCTATTATTTCATGGACCAGGAGACGTACGAGCAGATCCCGCTGCGGGCGGAGACGGTCGGAGCGGACCAGCTCGCGTATCTGAAGGAGAACATGGTGTGCGAAGCGCTCTCGCGCGACGGTCAGCCGATCTCGGTCGAGCTGCCGTTCTTCGTAGAGCTCGAGGTGGTCGAGACCGAGCCGGGAGTGCGAGGTGATACGGCGCAGGGTGGGACCAAGCCGGCGAAGCTGGAGACCGGGGCAGTCGTCCAGGTCCCGCTTTTCGTCGAAATCGGCGATGTGATCAAGGTTGATCGTCGCGAAAACAAGTACCTGGAGCGCGTCAGCTCATGATCGACCTGGCATTTCTGAAACGTCTGATCGAGACGGTCGAGTCCAGCGACATCGACACGCTCGAGATCTCGCGCTGGGCGACAAAGATCCGAATCTCGAAGAGCCCCTCGCTGGTGCTGGGGGGGAACGCTGTGGGGCCGACCAGCGTGAGCCTGCGGGCGGACTCGAACGCGGGTGGAGGGTCGCCGTCGCCCCCGGCGGCCGAGGTGGCGAAGGCGGCGGAGCCCGCCCCGGCCGAGCGCGCCAACCTGGTCGAGGTCACGTCGCCGATGGTCGGCACCTTCTATCGGGCGCCGGCCCCGGACTCCGATCCCTACGTGGAGGTCGGCGATCGTGTGAAGGTCGGTCAGACGCTTTGCATACTGGAGGCGATGAAACTGATGAACGAGCTGGAGGCGGAGGTCAGCGGGACGATCAGGGAGATCGCCGTGGAGAACGGCGAACCGGTGGAGTACGGTCAGGTGCTCTTCCGGGTTCTACCCGGCTGACGCACGTCACCGGCTCCACCGTTCGTAAGCAGCTTCGAGAGGCCAGCACTTGTTCCATAAGGTTTTAATCGCCAACCGCGGCGAGATCGCGCTCCGAGTCATCCGCGCCTGCCGGGAACTCGGCTTGCCTACGGTTGTGGTGCACTCAGAGGCAGACCGTGACTCGCTGCACGTACGGTTCGCCGATGAGGACATCTGCATCGGTCCGCCCAAGCCGCAGCAAAGCTACCTCAACATCCCACGTATTATCGCGGCGGCGGAGATCACCGGCGCCGACGCCATTCATCCCGGCTACGGCTTTCTGGCCGAGAACGCGGACTTCGCGGAGATCTGCGAGCGCTCGAACATCGTGTTTATCGGTCCGACGGCGCAGCAGATTCGGCTGATGGGCGACAAGGTCGAGGCGCGCCGAACGATGAGCGCCGCCGGCGTCCCGGTCATTCCGGGCACGGAAGAAGCCCTGGCCGATGTTCGCTTCGCCCGCAAAGCCGCCGAGAACATCGGCTTTCCGGTGATGATCAAGGCCGCCGCGGGCGGCGGCGGCAAAGGGATGCGGGTCGCCCGCTCCTCGGAGCGGTTCGAGGAGTTGTTCAAGATGGCCAAGGCGGAGGCCGAGGCCGCTTTCGGGGACGGCGCCCTTTACGTGGAAAAGCTGGTGCAGGGCGCTCGCCACGTCGAGATCCAGGTCCTGGGCGACCGCTACCATCGCGCCGTGCACCTGGGTGAGCGCGACTGCACCATCCAGCGCCGCCATCAAAAGCTAATCGAGGAATCGCCCAGCCCCGTGCTGAATCCCGAGCTGCGCCGGGAGATGGGTGCGGCGGCGATCCGAGGCGTGGAGGCGATCGGCTACGTGGGCGCCGGCACCGTCGAGTTCCTGCTCGATCGCGACCGGCGCTTCTATTTCCTCGAGATGAACACGCGGATCCAGGTCGAACACCCGGTCACCGAAGAGGTCACCGGGTACGACCTGGTCAAGGAGCAACTCAGCGTCGCGGCGGGTGAACGGCTCTCGCTGCCCGACGAGGTAGAGATCCGTGGCCACGCCATCGAATGCCGGATCAATGCCGAGGATCCGGACAACGGCTTCAGGCCCAACCCGGGCAAGATCACGACCTTCCATCCTCCGGGCGGCCTCGGCATCCGCGTCGATACGCACGTCTACTCGGGCTACACAGTCCCGCCCTACTACGATTCTCTGATTGCCAAGTTGATCGTGCGGGCCCGCAACCGAGACGAGGCCATCGCGCGGGCACGTCTAGCTCTGGAGATGTTCGTAATCGAAGGCGTCCAAACGACAATCCCGTTCCTCAAGCAGGTCCTCGACCATAACGATTTCCGCTCCGGTGACATCGACACGCACTTCTTGGATAGGTTCAAGGCGCCCAGCCTCACGAGCGTGGGGGCGCAATGAAGATCGATGTGCTTTGGGTGCCATCCGAGCTGGAGCAGGTTCAGGTTCACGACCGCGTTGCCGTTGTCATCGATGTATTGCGATCGTCTACGTCCGTCGCTGCGGCCATGAAGAATGGTGCCCGGGCGGTCGTGCCGGCGGAGTCGATCGAGGAGGCCGTGCGAATCGCCAACTCTCTGGGCCGGGAGGAAGTGCTGCTCTGCGGCGAGCGGCAAGGCGTGCGCATCGAGGGGTTCGATCTCGGAAACTCCCCGGCGGAATTCACGGCGCCGGCGGTCAAGGATCGAACGATCGTTATGACCACGACCAACGGTACCCGGGCGCTGGCGTCTTTGGCGGGCGCGCGAGTCGTTTACATCGCGGCACTGGTCAATCTCAACACGGTCGTGAAGGCGCTGGTCGAAGCGCAAGAGAACACGCTGATCGTGTGCGCGGGTAGCGACGGCCGTGTGAGTGTGGAAGACGCTCTCTGCGCGGGTCTAATCATCGAGGCCTGCTCAAAGCAGTCCGGCCGGGGCGGTAGTCGGGCCCGGCCCGAGCTCGGAGATGGGGCTGTCGCGGCCCTGGCTCTGGCGCGAGCGCATTCTCCCGTCAGCGCCGATTTTCTGCGGGCAGCTCAGGCTGGCCGCGCCTTGGAGGCCATCGGTTACGGTAGCGACATCGAGCTTTGTGCGCGCCTCGACTCCATCTCCGAACTCCCGGTTTTCCGCGATCGCCAGATCGTCTCGGAGACTGGACGGGCTCGGCCGGGGAGCGGGGCACAGCGTTAAGCGGGGCGCGACGGCGTGGGGGCGAGGTGAGGGATGGGTCAGCCGGGTGAGGACCGTATCCAGCGCGTTCTGATCGGCCTGGGTCTCAGCGCCGTGGGAGTGTTTTCCCTCCTCGCTTTGCTGCCTCTGGGTCTGTTCGGGGCGCGCCTGGAAGAGCTTTTCCCGTCGGGAAACCTGGTCGGGCCGGTCGGGAGTGAGTTCGCCGGCGGGCTCGTGGGCGCCGTCGGGATCAGCGCGGCGGTGGTGCCGTTCCTGCTGCTCCTTTGGGGTCTGCACAGCTTCGGTCAGCTTGAGCGCCGGAACGCCGCACGCTGGACCGGGTTCTTCGCGGCGACCCTCCTCCTGCTTCCGCCGCTCATGGCGTCGATCGCCAATCCACCCGCCGGGGCAGGGCCAAGCTGGCTCGCCGGGGGCTACGGCGCTGGGGCCGGGCGGGCCTCGTCTTTACTCTTCGGCTGGTTCGGCACCGCGCTTCTTCTCGGGATCCTCTACGTCATCGCCACGCTACTCATATTGGGGCCGGGACCGTTCCGGGCGCTCGCCCGCGGCGCGGCTGGTGCGCGGGCCGGCGCGAGCGGAATTCGCAGAGCCCTGGGGCGGTGGGTCCTGGCGGCTGCGATCGTGCTGGGACGCTCGAGAGGCGTCGCCGGACGTCTGGTGGCCATGGGTCGCGGGCTGGCCGATCGGCTCGGTCGGCGCTTCCGCCCGACGACAGAATCGCGCCTGGAGCCGGCCGGCGCGGGCCGGGTGGTCGACGCGGCGGAACCGTCCACGACAGCGGGGCGTGCGGGCGATGGTAAGGGACGACGAAAGCGCGAGCCGGTCCAGACGGACCTGCTGGACGAGGTCGAGCTGCTCGGAACTGAGCTGCCGCCGCTCGAGCTGCTTGCACCGCCGCCCGAGAAGGAGTACTCGGTCAGCGCGGACACGCTGGATCGGTTGGGCACGATCCTGGTCGAGACCCTCTCCACCTTCAAGGTTGAAGGGAGCATAGTGGGTCGCACCACGGGCCCGGTGGTCACCCAGTTCGAGGTGGTGCCCGCCTCGGGGGTGAAGGTCGGCAAGATCGCCGCGCTGGCTGATGACCTCGCGCTGGCTCTGAAGGCCCCCTCCATTCGGATCGTGGCGCCGATCCCCGGCAAAGGCGCCGTCGGCGTCGAGGTGCCCAACCCCGAGCGCAAAGTCGTCTACCTCCGCGAGATTCTCGAGTCCGACGCCTACCGGAACAGCAAGGCCGAGCTGCCGCTCGCTCTGGGCGAGGACGTTCTGGGTCGATCGGATGTTTACGATCTCGCGCAGATGCCGCACTTGCTGATCGCGGGCGTGACCGGTTCGGGTAAGTCGGTTTGCATCAACGCAATCATCTCGAGCTTGATTTACCGCTTCACGCCCGAGCGACTACGGTTGCTGCTCGTGGACCCGAAGATGGTCGAGCTGGGCGGCTACAACGTCTTGCCTCACCTCCGCCACCCCGTCGTGACTGACAACAACGATGCGGCCGCCGCGCTCAAGTGGCTGGTCTATGAGATGGAACGGCGCTACCTGTGGCTGTCGGTCAATGGCTGCCGAAACTTGCGGGAGTTCAATCGCCGGGTATCGCGGGGCTCTCCGATTCGGACGCCCGACTCCGAGGACGGCGTCGAGGTCGCGGAGCCGGCGATCTTTCCCTACATCGTGCTGGTCATCGATGAGCTGGCCGATTTGATGATGACGGTGCAGAGCGAAGTGGAGCGGCCGCTGGCTTATCTCGCTCAGAAAGCGCGGGCGACGGGAATCCACCTGGTCGTGGCCACGCAGCGGCCGTCCGTGAACGTGATCACGGGCCTCATCAAGGCCAACTTTCCCTGCCGCATCGCCTTCCGCGTCGCTTCGAAAGTGGACAGTCGGACCATCATCGACCAGAACGGCGCCGAGACCCTCTTGGGGATCGGCGACATGTTGTTCCTGCCGCCCGGTCAGGCGGAACCGGTGCGAATCCAGGGAACCTTCGTCTCCACCGAGGATACGGAAAGGTTAATGGAATGGTATCGGGCCCGACGGGAGGCGCCGCTTCGGCCGGGCGAGGCTGAGGAGGACATCATCGCGGCGGTGCACCAGCGGGAGCTGGCCGAGGCGGAGGCGGAGGGCACGCTGGAGGCGTTGGCCGACCGTGATCCCCTGTTTCGCCGAGCCGCTGAAGTCGTAATCCAGCATCAGCAAGGCTCCACCAGCCTGCTGCAGCGGCGACTGAAGATCGGGTACGGTCGCGCGGCGCGCATCGTCGACCAGCTCGAGCATGCCGGGATCGTTGGGCCGCCCGAGGGCTCGAAACCGCGAGAGGTATTGGTTACACTTCAGGATCTCGAACGAATATGCGCGGCCGGAGACGGCCTGGAACGGGGTGGCGTTTGATGTGGACACAGATTCCGAATCTCGTCGTAGCACTCGCGTTGTTCGCTGGGTTGGGAGAGCCGGCTCAGGATGACGCCGACCGCATTCTCGAGCGTGCCGCAAAAGCTTATCAGGCGGCGACGACATTGCGCTCTGAGTTCATCCAGAAGATCGAGATTCGCGCGTTGGAGCGTGAGAAGGAAGGGCGCGGCGTGGTTT
>JABAOF010001721.1_pt2 | contig 17394 bp, 13 predicted proteins | sample 7062171 | NCBI WGS metagenome assembly JABAOF01 (sample SAMN14538628, study PRJNA623070) | marine sediment metagenome | biome: marine biome [ENVO:00000428]; feature: marine pelagic biome [ENVO:01000023]; material: deep marine sediment [ENVO:00002113] | place: India: Gulf of Khambhat ...
GCCCGGGCGCAGGTGGATCCGAGCGGAGACTGGCGCACCTGGCGCACCGAGCACTTCCGGGTCCACGCCCAGGTGGACGACTCGGGCGCGGCGCTGCTGGCCGCCCGCGAGGCGGAGCGGGCATATAGGCTGCTCGCCACCGAGCTCCCGCCGCCACGCGGCACCATCGACCTGGTGGTGGCCGACAACGTGGATTTCTCCAACGGCTTCGCGACCGTCTTCCCGTCGAACCGGCTCACCATCTACACCAGGCCGCCCACGCGAGCCACCTCGATCCTCTACTACGACAGCTGGCTGCGGCTAGTGCTGGTGCACGAGCTGACCCACCTGTTCCACCTCGACCGGGCCGATGGCGTGTGGAACGTGCTGCAGGCGGTGTTCGGGCGCGCGCCGGGGCTGTTCCCCAACGCCTACCAGACCTCGTGGGTGAGTGAAGGGCTGGCCACCTATTACGAGTCCCGCTTCAGCAGCTCCGGCAGAGTGCGGGGGAGTTTCCACCAAGAACTCCTCGCGGCCGCCGCGCGCGATGACCGCTGGGTGCGCGACGTCGACGCCACCATGGTGAGCCCGGCGTGGCCCGGTGGCAGTCGGGCCTACGCCTGGGGCACGGAGTTCTTCGTACAGGAGACGGAGCTGTTCGGCGACACGCTGGTGCCGGGCTTCGTGCACAACACCTCGAAGCAGATCTGGCCCTTCGGGGTGTCGGGCGCTCTCAAGGCGGCGGGCGGCGAGCGGGTGGAGGCCGGGTGGGAGCGCCTGCACCAGCGCGCTTCCAGCGTCCCCGACGCGACGCCGGGAAGGGAGATCCTCGAGCGTGGACTGCGGGTCGAGCCCCAGCCCTCCATCTCGCCGGACGGCACCCGGCTCGCCTACGTGCGGCGCGATGGAAAGTCGGAGACATTCGTCATCGTGCGCTCGCTGGAGACGGGAGCGCAGCTGGCGAGCCGTCGCGTCAACGCGCAGCCCGAGATCGTCTGGGTGGGCGACACCCTCTACGTGGCACAGCTGGACTTCCGCACGCCGGTGGACCTGGTGAGCGACCTGTATCGCTGGGGACCGGACGGCGACTGGGGCCGTGTCACCCGGGGGGCCCGCTTGGCCGAACCGTTCGCGGCGCCGGGGGGGGTGGTGGGCGCGGTGTACCTCGGAGCGCAGGCGCGCCGCGTGGTGGTGGTGCAGGACGGAGCCGTGCGCGAGCTCCCGGTCCCCCGGGCCGAGGCGTTCGGCCGCCTCGCCCTGTCGCCCGAGGGGCGCTGGCTCGCAGCGGCGCTCCATCGGGAGGGGCGCTGGGACATCGCGGTGTGGCCCGCGGACGATCCCGCCGACGTGCGCTTCGTGACCTCCGATGCCGCGCTGGATCGCGACCCGGTTTGGTCGCCCGACGGCACTCGGCTGCTGTTCACGTCGGAGCGCGCGGGGTTCCCGCAGATCTACGCGCACGAGCTGGCCACCGGGCGAGTCGTGTGCCTCACCGAGGAGCCGACCGGGGCACGCCAGGCGGCCCCGGCCCGGGACGGAGCCCTGCTCTACAACACCCAGTTCCACGACGGCTTCGCCCTGGTGACGCTCACGACACCGCGCCAGCGGAGCGGCACGGCCGACCTCGCGCCGGCCCCGCCGTTCGAGGCCGCGCCCGCGATCGCCGTGGACTCCGGGAGCTACCAGCCGTGGCCCGCGCTGCGGCCGTACTACTGGTTTCCCCTGGTCCACAACGAGGGGGCGACCGGCAGGTTCTGGGGTGCCGCCACGGCAGGCGTCGATCCCATCGGGAGGACCCGGTACGTAGCGGCCGCCTCGGCGGCGGTCGATCCCTTTCGCGGCGAGCTGGTGGTCGCGGCCGAGCATGCGCGGTGGAAGCACGCCGCCCTGGATGGCGGTGTCGCGCAGCGGTGGGACGGCGGGCTCGGCATCACGAGCGAGGGCGACACGGTCTCGCTCGGCGAGCGGGAACGCACGGCCGAGCTCGGCCTGCAGCTCCGCTGGCGTCGCTGGCGGAAGTCGCTGGTCACACGGCTGAGCGCGGAGCTGGAGCAGACGACGTACTTCGACGAGGGCGCCAGCGGCGCGCTGCTGTTCGAGGGCTCGACCTTCCTCGCGGCGGCCCTGGCTGCGCGGGCGCTGTACGCCCAGCTGCCGGCCCTGGCGATCTCGCGGGAGAGCGGCGTGCAGCTCGAAGGCTTGTATCGCCACCGCTGGGCCGTCACGCCGGGCGACACCGGCTGGTCCTACGAGGTCAGGGCCGGAGTGAACGGTTACCTCGCGGTCGCGCTGCCGGGGTTTGCCCACTGGGTGCTGGCCGCCCGGGCCACTGAGGGCCGAACCGGTGGCCCGACCCCGGACCGCTTCGCCATCGGGGGCGAGTCGGGCGACTTCTTCGAGTTGGCCCCCGGCTACGGTATCGGCTCGGGCCGGCGCGCATTTCCACTGCGCGGTTATCCCCGCAGCCCGTCCGCCTTCACCCACGCGTTCGTGGCGATCGGCGAGCTGCGGATCCCCATCGCCGTGATCAACCGCGGGCTGTGGAAGCTGCCGTTCGTGCTCGACCGGTTGTCGTTCTCAGTGTTCGGTGAGATGGGCGGCGGGTGGAATGAGGGTGACGCTGCGGCGCGGGACGCGCTGCGCGACGTGGGTGGCGAGCTCGTGACCGACTGGGGCTTCTTGTACGACACGCCGCTCCGCACGCGGTTCGGGCTCGCCGTGCCGCTCACCGATGGGCTCGGCATCTCGGCTGGAGACCCGAGGGCTTATGTCGCCTTCGGGACCTCCTTCTGAGCCCCGCCAGGAGGGCGATTTCCGGGGTGTGCAGGGTGACCATGTCGCGTGTGAGCAAGGGCACTGTCCGGTCGCCGGGCGCCGGGCTAACGTGGTGCCTGCACACAGACGCGCAGACTCCGGCGCAGGTGCGACCCGATCGTGACCTCCCACTCGGAAATCGCCACGGTCAATTGCAGGTTGCACTGCGGGAGTTTGGCGTGCGTCGTGCAGGCCAGTTGACACCCTTCGGCGGCGCGCCGTAGGTTGAAATTTCTGGGAGAATTGGATGTTCTGTTCGCGGTGCGGAACTGAAGTCGATAACCAGGCCAGGTTCTGTCCTTCCTGCGGCCTGGATCTCGCCACGACCACGCCCCTGGCCGCGGTGCAGCCGGAGAAGAGCGAGGAGAACGAGCTCGAGGCCGTCCGCGAAGCCCTCCAGGAAGAGTATGNNCGTCTTCAAGGCGCGGGACAGGCATCTCGAGCGCGACGTCGCGATCAAGGTGCTCCCGTTCTCGCTCTCGTTCGACGCAGAGTTCGTCGAGCGCTTCCAACGCGAGGCCCGCACAGCCGCCAAGCTCGAGCACGCGCACATCATCCCGATCTACCGGGTCGGCAGAACCGGTCGGGTGATCTACTTCGTGATGAAGTTCCTGCGCGGGCGGGCGCTGTCGGAGCTGTTGGCAGAGCGCGGCACCCTGGCGCCAGCCGAGATTCGCCGCATCCTGGTGCAGACCGCCGGCGCGCTGGGCTACGCCCACAGCCACGGCATCGTGCACCGCGATATCAAGCCGGACAACATCATGTTCGACGAGGTGGGGAGCGCGGTGGTCACCGACTTCGGGATCGCGAAGGCGGCCACCGGGTCGCGCCTCACGGGCACCGGGATGTCCATCGGCACGCCTCACTACATGAGTCCCGAGCAGGCGCGGGCGCAGCCGCTGGACGGACGGAGCGACATCTACTCGCTCGGCGTGGTGGCCTACCAGGCCCTCACCGGCACGGTCCCGTTCGACGGGGAGGACGCCTTCTCCATCGGCTACAAGCACATCATGGAGGAGGTCCCGACACCGGAGCTTCAGACCGGCGAGCAGCGGGCGCTGATGGGCGTCATCCGCCGCATGATGGCAAAGTCGTCCAACGAGCGGTTCCAGGACACGGGCGAGCTGGTGGCCGCTCTGGAAGGGCGCTTCAGGACCCCGACGCCCAGCGGGGCTCTCAGCTCCTCGGAGCTGCCCACGACCGTGATGCCGCAGGCCGGCACCACGCCCAGCACGCCGGTCGGGACGGCCGGGCCGCAGTCGGTTCCGCTAGACGGTATGCCGTCTACCCCCACCACGCCGATCCCCAAGGCGCAGCTGAGCCCCGAGAAGGAGAGGAAGCGCAGTGGAGTGCTGGTGGGGATGATCACGGTTCTGCTGCTGGGGGCCGGGGGTGCCGGCGGGTATTGGTATTTCGTCATGGGGGCGGAGTGGCCACCCACCTTCGGCGCGACCGAGCCCGCGGTGACGCCGGCCGATTCCGGCGCGGTGCCGGGAGATTCGCTGCTCCTGGCGGCCGGCGACTCGGGTGCCGCGGCCGTGGGGGACTCGGCGGTTGCCGACTCGGCGGCGGCTGACCCGGTGGGCACCCCGGCGAGTGAGCTCCCACCCACTGGAATCCTCCTGTTGACGGGCGTCCCGTCGCTGGCCCAGGTCACGGTCGACGGCGAGCCGCAGACGAGCAACGAGATCACCGTGGATCCGGGGAGCAAGCGGATCCAGGTCACGAAGACCGGTTTCGACACCTTTACCACGACGGTGCCGGTGGGCCGCGGCGACACGGTGAAGGTGGCGGTGTCCCTCAACCCGGCTCAGGCGGCGCCGCCCGCGGCGCGGCCCGCCGCCCGTCCGGCCCGGCGCGTCGACTACTGCACCGATCCTACGGCAGTGGACGAGTACAACGGGGACGGCAGCTGCTTCGACACCGGGCCGCGAGCCACCGCCGCGCCGCTCGTTCCGGTGCCGCAGGAAGTGTTCGCGCAGAATCCCTCGCCGGTCGTGCTGTGGGTAAAGGTGCTGGCCGACGGCACCGCGGAGACGATCAAGTGGGTGCGCCAGTCGAGCGTTCAGCAGTTCACCGTGCAGGCGGCTCGCTTCGCCACGCGGCAGATGACCTACACCCCGGCCGAGCGGAACGGGCAGGCAGTGGACGCCTGGGTGCGTCTCGCCCTGCGGGCGCGCCCGCAGCGCTGAGCGCCGCTCCGCAACGCAATCCAGGCATTTATACATCGCCCCGAGGGCCGTGGTCCTCGGGGCCGCTTCGTAGACATCCGGGCAGCCTTAGCAGATATGTGATGTGCAAAACCGCGAGGCTCGGTCTCACGGGGCCTCCGTTCGGCACTTGCGTGGCCTCACGCTGACCTCTACCTTGCCCCGCCGCGCCGAGCCGAACCGGCCGCAGAGCACCTCAGTTCGATTAACTTTCACACTGGGTCGACTCACCACCTCTCGACGGGGGATTCATGGGCGTTGCGGGTGATCAGGGGAAGCACATGAAGCCGCAGCTCAGCGACAACGCGATCACGGTGCTCGAGCGGCGCTATCTGATCAAGGACGATCAGGGTCGGCCGACGGAGCAGCCCGAGGACCTGTTCTGGCGCGTGGCGCGGACCATCGCACAGGCCGATGCGGCCTACGGGGCTAGCCCCGGAGCGGTGGAGGCGGTCGCCGAGACGTTCTATGAGTTGATGGCCACCCGGGTGTGGATGCCCAACAGTCCGACCCTCATGAACGCCGGGCGACCCCTGGGGCAGCTGTCGGCCTGTTTCGTGCTCCCCGTGGAGGACGCGTTGTCCACTGGCGAGTCCGGCATCTACGACACCCTGCGGGACATGGCGCTGGTGCACCAGTCGGGCGGTGGCACCGGGTTCGGCTTCTCGCGGATTCGTCCCAAGAACGACGTGGTGCGTTCCACGATGGGCGTGGCGTCGGGTCCCGTCTCGTTCATGTCGCTGTACGACGCCTCCACCGAGGTGGTGAAGCAGGGTGGTACGCGCCGCGGCGCCAACATGGGGATCTTGCGGGTCGACCACCCCGACATCCTGGAGTTCATCACCTGCAAGGACGACATCACGAAGATCACCAACTTCAACATCTCGGTGGCCGTGACCGACGAGTTCATGCGGGCGGTGGAGGAGGACCGGGAGTACGACCTAGTCCACCCGCGCAGTGGGAAGGTGGTCGGGCAGCTGGACGCCCGTGAAGTGTTCGACAAGATCGTGCACGGCGCCTGGAAGACGGGCGAGCCGGGCGTGTTCTTCATCGACCAGGCAAACCGCTACAACCCCGTGCCCCACCTGGGCAGCTACGAGGCCACCAACCCGTGTGGTGAGCAGCCGTTGCTGCCGTACGACGTGTGCAACCTCGGTTCCATCAACGTGGGCGTGTTCGTCAGGGACGGCGAGGTTGATTGGGAGGGGCTGCGCCGCGCGGTGCACCTCTGCACCCACTTCCTGGACAACGTCATCGATGTCAACAAGTACCCGCTACCAGAGATCACCGACCTGGCGCATCGCATCCGCCGCGTAGGACTCGGGATCATGGGGTGGGCCGACTTCCTGATGCGCCTGGGCGTGCCGTACGACTCGGAGGAAGCCATCGAGTGGGCGCGTCGCCTCATGCGGTTCGTAGACGAAGAGGCGAAGGTGGAGAGCGAGCGGCTCGCCGAGGAGCGGGGCGTCTTCCCGGAATGGGAAGAGAGCATCTGGGGGCCCGACGAGACCTGCGCCCGCAACGCCGAGGGCAAGCGCGTCCGGCCGATGCGGCGGCTGCGCAACTGCAACCTCACCACGGTGGCGCCCACCGGGACGATCTCGATCATCGCCGGCTGCTCGGGCGGCATCGAGCCGCTGTTCGCGGTGGCGTTCATGCGCAATCAGGCCAGCGTCCTCATGCCCGACGTCAACGAGGACTTCGTCGCCGTGGCACGGCGCGAGGGCTGGTACTCCGAGGAGCTGGTCAACCGTATCGCCGCAGAGGGGCACATAGAGTTCCCCGAGGTCCCGGAGCGGTGGAAGCGGGTGTTCGTGACCGCCCACGACGTGACGCCGGAGTGGCACATCCGGATGCAGGGGGCGTTCCAGGAGCACACCGACAGCGCCATCAGCAAGACCTGCAACTTCCCGCACAGCGCCACCGAGGGCGACGTGCGCCACATCTACGAGCAGGCGTACGAGCTCGGCTGCAAGGGTGTGACGGTGTACCGGGACGGCTCCCGTGAAGGGCAGGTGCTCTCCACCGGCAAGACGGCCCAGCGGGTGGAAGGACAGGTGGCCGCCGCCGACCCGAGCGCGGTTGCCGGAGAGACCGATGAGCTCAGGCGCCAGGTGGCCGACCTCAAGTCCACCATCGCAGAGCTCGAGGCGGAGCTCGGCCTCACGCGGAAGAAGCTGCACGAGGTGGAGTCGGAGAACCTGCAGCGTCGCGCCAAGCGGTCCCGCCCCGAGCTCCTCAGGGGGACGACCCGGCGTGTCGAGACGCCGCTGGGCACGCTCTACGTCACGATCACCGAGGACGACCTGGGACAGCCGTTCGAGATGTTCATGAGCCTCGGCAAGGCGGGCGGTGCGCTGATGGCCGACGTGGAGGCGATCGGACGGCTCATCTCGCTCGCGCTGCGCTCCGGGATCCCCATTGGGGAGATCCACCGGCAGCTCCGCATGATCTCGTCCGACCGTGCCGTGGGGCTCGGGCCCAACAAGGTCCTCTCGGTGCCCGATGCCATCGGTATCGCCGTCGAGCGGTGGATGCAGGAGAAGCAGGGGGTGCAGCAGGACCTGCTGGACGCAGCAGCGACGGAGCGCGACGTGGGGGCCCCGGCTCAGCGCGGGCCGGTGGCCGGCCCCGAGGGGACGCTGTTCGAGTTCCAGCACGTGGAGCCGGAGCAGTTCGCCGGCGCCTGCCCCGACTGCGGCTCACAGCTGGAGTTCGCCGAGGGGTGCGTGAAGTGCCACGTATGCGGCTACAGCGAGTGTGGCTGAGGCACGCACTGCGAGACCAAGCCGGGCGGAACCAAGGGGGGCGCGAGGGCGCGCCCCCTTTTCCGTGCTGGGCACCCGCTGGTATTTTGGTCGGGACGGCAGCGCGGAGACGGACCGGACTGCATGGTACAGCGCATCAGGGGACTAATTGGCACGCTCCGCCAGGAGCGCCGGCAGCTGGGCTGGAGGGGGCTCCTGCGCAGGCGGGGCTGGAGCCTGGTCCTGCTGGTGGTGGTGTTCTATCTGGTCCGGGATCTCGTGCTCTACGTGGCGATTCCACTAGCGGTGGTACTGGGCCTATCGCGCTAGCCGCGGAGGTCGGAGCCATGACGCCGAAGAAGTGGGCGCGGGTCAAGCAGAACGGAGCTCACGGGTTGCGACGAGGTGCGTGGTATCTCGTCGTGAACGACAAGAAGCAGGACTTGGTCATCGTGGACGTGAACAAGAAGAACGTCCCGGTCGCCAGGACACTGGTCGAGCTGAGCGAGGACGAGCCTGCGCGTTGGAGCGTGGTCGCCTGGAGCGAGGCGGATCGCGGTGCGCAGCGAGCCAGCGAGTCGCGGTTCGGCATGATGTACGCGGTGTGCCCCAACTGCCGCGCGCGGAAGAACATCGATGACCAGGCGGCCAGTGCCGAGTGTCCTGAGTGCGGCGGGGAGTTCGACGTGGATTGGGAGAACCTGTGCTAGCGGGCCGGCACCCCTAGGGGGCGCCGCCTCCGAGGTGGCAGGACGGCGCCGCGGTGCGCAACCGCGGCGCCGTTGTCTTGGTGACTGTGGGGCCTCGCCGCGAGCAATTCACCGGGGGGACGATGGAATCCGAGCCGCTGTTCAACGATCTGGTTGGCGTGATGACCGTGATCATCATGGTCCCGGTCCTCTTCTTATGGCTGGAGCGGAAGACCCGCTGGAAGATCTTCGACATCATGCCGGCCATCATCTGGATCTTTGTCACGCCTATCTTCCTCTCCAACCTGAACGTCATTCCTCGGTCCAGCCCCATCTACACGACATTCCGCTCCTTCGCCGTGCCGCTGTTCATCGTGCTGATGCTGTTGGACATCAATATCCGCCAGGCGATGCGCGTGGCTTGGCGTGGGGCCGCGGTGATGGTGCTGGGAGCGTTCGGCATCGTGGTGGGCGCCGTCGCCTCATTCTTCATGTTTCGCAGCGGCCTCCCGGAGGGCACCTGGATGGGCTACGGTGCCCTGGCGGGGAGCTGGATCGGCGGCACGGGCAACCTGGCCGCCGTGGCCGACTCGCTCAACACGCCGGGCGAGATGGTGGGGATGGTCGTGCTGGTGGACAACTTCGTCTACGTCTTCTACTTCCCGCTCATCCTCACCTGCAAGCGCTGGGCCGAGCTGTTCAATCGATTCACCAGGGTGCCCCCGGAGGCAGAAGCGCACTTCGTGGCTGCGGCCAGGCAGGTCGAGAAGAAGACCCACGAGGTGCACTTCCGCAATGTGCTGACGCTGCTGGGGTGGGGCTTCGTGGCGCTGGCGGCGGCCACCGCGCTGTCGCGCGTCTTTCCGGAGCTGCCGCCGGTGTTCACGCAGCGAACCTGGGCGATCTTGCTGGTGACCACCATCGGGATCGGTCTCTCGGCGACCAAGCTCAAGGACGTACCAGGCACCGAGCCGCTCTCCATGACCTTCGTGTACATCTACATGACGATGATGGGCGCCCAAGCGGACCTCAGGAACCTTGGCGGCGCGCAGTGGTTCATCATCGCGGGGTTCATCTGCGTCGCGATCCACCTCGTGTTCATCATCGCCGGCGCGCGGGTGTTCCGCATCGACGTGAGCATGGCGGCGGTCTCCAGCGTAGCCGCCGTGGGCGGCGCTGCCTCGGCGCCCGTCGCCGCCGGATTCCACCGCGAGGAGCTGGTGCCGGTTTCCATCATGCTGGCCCTGATCGGGTATGCCCTGGGTAACTACTTGGGGGTGGCCACGGCGTATCTGTGTCACCTGATGGTCTAGCGGGGCGGCGAGAGTAGCGGCTCCCCGGGGTGCCCTGGGGAGCCGTTTGTCGTAGGGCCTGCGCCCACTGTCAACGGCGCGGGCTGGGTGCCAGCGGCCGCGGGCACCTATATTTCGCCCCATGCCTCCCGCAACTCGCCGCGAAACGGTCACCGCCTGGATCGGCAACGTCCCTGTGGGGTCGTGCCATCCTATCGTGGTTCAGTCGATGACCAACACAGACACGGCCGACGTGCAGGCGACCGTGGAGCAGGTCGCGGCGCTGGCGCAGGCCGGCAGTGAGCTGGTGCGCGTGACGGTGAACAACGAGCCGGCGGCCCAGGCGGTTCCCCAGATCGCGGCACGGCTGGCCGACCGGGGCGTCACCGTTCCGATCATTGGTGACTTCCACTACAACGGGCACATCCTGTTGCCCAAGTACGAGGGGTGTGCTGCCGCACTCGCCAAGTACCGTGTGAATCCCGGTAACGTAGGGGCCAAGCGGCGCGACGAGCATTTCAAGACGATCCTCGAGGTCGCGCTCGCCCACGACAAGCCGATCCGCATCGGGGTGAACTGGGGCTCGCTCGACCAGAACCTCCTCACCGAGTTGATGGACGAGAACGCGAAGCTCGCCGAGCCGCTCGACGCCCGCGAAGTGACTCTCGCAGCCATGGTCGAGAGCGCCATGCGCTCGGCGGCGTTCGCGGAGGAGATCGGGCTCGCGCACGAGCGCATAATCCTGTCGGTCAAGATGTCGCAGGTGCAGGACCTGGTGGACGTGTACCGCAAGCTGGCGCCGCTGTCGAACTATCCCCTCCATCTGGGGCTCACCGAGGCCGGCATGGGCGCCAAGGGTATCGTGGGGAGCGCGGCGGGGCTGGCGATCCTGTTGCAGGAGGGGATCGGTGACACGATCCGTGTCTCCCTCACACCGGCGCCCGATGGGGATCGCACGGAGGAGGTGCGCGTCGCGCAGCAGATCCTGCAGGCCATGGAGCTCAGGAGCTTCCTGCCGCAGGTCACGGCGTGCCCCGGATGCGGCCGCACCACCAGCACCTTTTTCCAGGAGATGGCCGACCAGATCCAGACCTACCTGCGGGAGCAGATGCCAGCCTGGAGGTCGCGGCATCCTGGCGTCGAGGAGATGCGGGTGGCGGTCATGGGGTGCGTGGTGAACGGTCCCGGCGAGTCCAAGCACGCCAACATCGGGATCTCGCTGCCCGGCACCTTCGAGGAGCCCAAGGCTCCGGTCTACGTGGACGGCGAGCTCCGGGTCACGCTCAAGGGCGAGCGCATCGTGGAGGAGTTTCTCGAGATCCTCAACGACTACGTGGCGCACACCTACGCCGCGCCGGTCGAGGCCGAGGCGTAAGCAAGGTCGGCTTCCCCCCCTCACGAATCAGAGAATCAACATGCATGTTGAGAACCGGGTGGATGCACCGTGGATTACGTGTGGACCCGATGACGAAATGTGGGAACGCCGCCGAGCGGCCCATTTGGAGGCAGGGTGACGAGCGAGTGTGAGCGAGCGGTCGAGCTGCTGCGGGTTGCGGGCCGGGTCACGGCGCTCACCGGCGCCGGTATGTCCCAGGAGTCGGGTGTGCCGACGTTCCGCGACGCTCTCACCGGCCTGTGGTCGCAGTACGATCCGATGGAGCTGGCCACCCCGGAGGCGTACCGCCGCAACCCGGCTCGCGTGTTCGGCTGGTACCTGTCGCGATGGCGCAAGGCGCGGGCGGTGGGCCCGCACGGGGGACACCGCGCGCTGGCAGAGCTGGAGCGTGCGTTTGAAGAGCTGATCGTCGTGACCCAGAACGTGGACGGTCTGCACCGTCGCGCCGGGAGCGGCGAGGTCATCGAGCTGCACGGATCGTTGGAAGCGTTCCGCTGCTTCGACGGAGGGCACCCCTACGACATCGGCCATATCGAGGCGCTGGCGCCCGCCGCTGACAGCGAGGTCGAGCCCCCGGCGTGCGAGACGTGCGGCAGCCCGATCCGCCCCGGAGTAGTGTGGTTCGGCGAGATGCTGCCACCGGGGGCGGTGGAGCGGGCGTGGCACCTGGTGCAGCAGAGCGACGCGGTGCTCGTGATTGGCACCTCGTCGGTGGTGTACCCCGCCGCCGAGCTGCCCAACGTCGCGCTGGCGGCGGGTGCCAAGGTGATCGAGATTAACCCCCAAGAGACGCCGCTCACGCCGCGCGCTAGCCTCGCCTGGCATGCCACCGCGGCCGTGGCGCTACCCGAACTGACCGCCGCTCTCGGCTTCCCGGTAAGCGACGCATGACCGACGCGCCCCAGTTCCGCCGCACCAAGATCGTGGCCACCCTCGGCCCCGCCTGCGCCGACGAGCCGGTGCTCGGCGAGCTCATCGAGGCCGGGGTGAACGTGGTGCGCATCAACAGCTCGCACGGCGACCCGGCCACCTGGAGCGCCTGGATCGACCGCGTGCGGCGGGTCGCCGACCGGCTGGAGCGGCACGTGGGCGTATTGGTGGACCTCCAGGGTCCGCGCATCCGGGTGGGCCGGCTCCCCGAGCCGCTGGACCTGGAGCGCGGCGCCGCGGTCGTGTTCGCGTTCCAGGACGACGCCGGCCCAGGCGAGATCCCCACGACGTATCGGGACCTGGCGCGTGACCTGCACCCCGAGGCGCGCATTCTGCTGGACGACGGCCTGCTGTCGGTGGACGTGACCCGGATCGACGGCGATCGGGTGCACGGCATCGTGCGGTACGGCGGCACGCTCAAGAGCAACAAGGGGATCAACCTCCCGGGCGTGGAGGTGAGCGCCCCCACGGTCACCAAGCGCGACCGCCAGAACCTCGAGGTGGCGCTGGAGCACCGCGCCGACTTCATCGCGGTCTCGTTCGTGCGTCGGGCGAGCGACGTCGAGGAGGTGCGCGATCTGGTGCCGTCGGACGTGAGCATCGTGGCCAAGATCGAGAAGGCGGAGGCGCTCGACGAAATCGCGGGGATCCTGAACGCGTCGGACGCCCTCATGGTGGCCCGGGGCGACCTCGGCGTGGAGCTCCGCTTCGAGGAAGTGCCCCTCATCCAGAAGCGACTCATCATCCGCGCCAACCGGCGCGCCTGCCCGGTGATCACGGCGACCCAGATGCTGGAGTCGATGGTCCACACCCCGCGGCCCACACGCGCGGAGGCCTCCGACGTGGCCAATGCCATTCTGGACGGAACCGATGCGGTGATGCTCTCGGCGGAGACCGCCATCGGGCAGTATCCGGTGAAGGCCGTACGAGCCATGGCGCGCATCATCGCGGAGATCGAGGGGCAGGTCAGCGCCGACACGCTACCGCGCCGGCGGCGCTCCGAGCTGCCGGGGCCGCTCAGGCCGCGCACCGCGGACGACGCCATCGCCTTCGCCACGGGGGTCGCTGCGGAGATGCTCAAGGTGCCGCTCATCGTGTGCCTCACTAAGAGCGGGTTCACGGCGCGGAAGATCGCCGCCAATCGCCCCGTCACCCCTATCGTGGGGCTCTCGACCGAGCTGGCCACCTGCCGCAGCCTCGCCCTGGTGTGGGGCGTGGCGCCGATGCTGGCCGAGCACGCACCCACCTACGAGGCCATGCTGGGAAAGGCACGGGAGCGGCTCCTCGAACACGGGCTGGTGCAGACAGGGGATCGCATCGCCGTCACGGCGGGCGTGCCGTTCGACGTCACCGGCACCACCAACCTCCTCAAGATCGAGACGGCTTGAGCGGCCGGCTCGTGGTGCTGGGGTCGGGGACGTCGTTCGGGGTTCCCGTCATCGGGTGCGACTGCCGCGTCTGTACCTCGGACGACCCACGCGATCGCCGCACCCGGACTGCCGGCCTGGTCCAGGTGAGCTCGGGAACGCGCCTGCTCATCGACACGCCACCGGAGCTCCGCCTCCAGCTCATCCGCTGCGGGATCGACTCGGTACAGGCGGTGCTATACACCCACGACCACGCCGACCACGTGAACGGCATCGATGACCTGCGGGCCCTCTCGGTGCGACGTGGACGGCTGCCGATATATGGTCCCCGCGAGACGATCGAGCGCCTCGAGGCGGGCTTCCGCTACATCTTCGACGACGGCGTAGCGCCGCCGCCGGGGACCAGCAAGCCGGAGCTCGTGGCCGCGCCGGTGGAGCCCTATGAGGAAGTCACCGTAGCCGGAGTTCCCGTGCTACCGGTCGAGGCCGACCACGGCGGGTCCCGCGTGTTCGGCTACCGCATCGGCCCGGTCGCCTACGTGACGGATGCCAAGGCGCTGCCTGCGGAGACCATGCGGAAACTCGAGGGAGTCGAGGTGCTGGTGCTCAACGCGCTGTTCGAGAAGCCGCACCCGACCCACCTGTCGATCCCCGAGGCCGTGCAGGTGGCGCGGACCATTGGGGCGCGGCGTACGTTTCTGACGCACCTGACCCACCGCTACTCGCATGCGGATCTGGAAGCCCGCCTGCCAGACGGTGTGTCGCCCGCCTACGACGGGCTGGAAGTGTCCTTTTGACGGCCTTTCCGGCCCGTGGTAGAATTCAACGAGGACAACGATGTACCCGTTCCCGGCGCCTCGCGCGGCACGTGAGGAGGCGGATCGGGGCCAAGGAGGCATGATGGCACACGTTCGCGATGACAGACCCGTCATAATCGTGGAGCGGTCGAGCGGCGGTCTGGGCGGGTTCCTGTTCGGGCTGCTGGTCGGAGCGGGGGCCGCGCTGCTGCTCGCCCCCCAGAGCGGCGAGGAGACGCGTCGGGTGATCAAGGACCGCAGCCGCCAGCTGCGCGACGACGCCCAGGCGAAGGCCGAGGAGTGGCGTGAGCAAGTGGAGGAGGGCTACGGCCGGGCGAAGGACCGTCTCGAGGAGGGCTTCGACGCGGCCCGGCGCGGCTTGCGGGAGACGCGTGAGGGGGCTGAGGACGCTCTGAAGGCCGGTAAGGCGGCGGTGCACTCGGCGAGGGACGAGCTAGAGCGGCGCCTCACCGAGTCCCGGTCCCGCGCCAAGGCCGCCCCGGCTGACGAAGAGACCGCGGAGTAGGCGTACCGCACCGCCCGCGTGCGTGTCTCGCCACGTCGGGGGTGGGCCTTCTCCCCCCTCGGCTTTGTGCGCCGGGTGTTCCTCGGCGCCTATGACGACCAGATCCTGTTTCTCGGGAGCGCCCTGACGTTCGACGCGCTGCTCGCGGCGATCCCGTTCGCCCTTCTCCTTCTCGCAGCGTTCGGTTACTTCGTGCACTCCGGCGAGGATGCCATGGCCGACGTGCTGCGCGTGCTCGACCAGATCCTGCCACAGGCTGCCGGAGACGAGGGCCCGCTGGAGCGCGCGGAGCGGCTCATCACCGGCGTGGTTAACAGCAGGGCCGAGCTGACCATCTACGGTATCCCACTGTTCCTGTGGTTCGCGACGCGGTTCTTCAGTGCCGTGCGCTCGTCCCTCAACGAGATCTTCGACACGCCTGAGACCCGGTCGTACCTGGTGGGGAAGGGGCTCGACTTGTTCCTGGTGCTCATGACGGTGGTGCTGCTGGTGGCCAACGCCCTGCTCACCGTGATCGTCGCTGACTACCCGTTCGTCGGGCGATTCGTGGTCGGGATCTCCACGTACGCCGTGGGCATTGTGCTGTTCTTCATCGTCTACACATTCGCTCCCACTCGCACCATGCGCTGGGATACGGCCGTGGTAGCCGCCGCGGTGGCTGCTCTCGGGTTCGAAGTCGCCAAGAAGCTCTACAGCGTGTACCTGACCCAGTTCACCACGATTGACCGCCTGATCTCGAACGCCAACTTCATCGCGGTCCTGCTGCTCGTGGTATGGCTTTACTTCATGGCCTGTGTGTTCCTGCTCGGGGGGGAGGTCGCGGAGACCTACGACCTGGCGCGCCGCCAGCGGGAACAACGCGCCATTCTCGAGTGAGCGTGAGGACGGCGCCCGGAGCAGCAAACCATGCCGGCTGACCGCGTGATCGACCTGCGCAGCGACACCGTGACCCGCCCATCGCTCGAGATGCGGCGGCGCATGGCCGAAGCGGAGGTCGGCGACGACGTGCTCGACGGCGACCCCACCACGCGCCGCCTGGAGGAGCGCGTCGCCGACGTCCTGGGATGCGAGGCGGCTCTGTTCTTTCCGTCGGGGGTGCAGGCCAATCAGACGGGGATCTGGCTGAACACGGAGCCTGGCACGGAGCTCATCCTCGAAGCCAACGCCCACCTGGTGCACTACGAGATCGCGGGAGTGGCGGCTCTCGCGGGCGTGCAGATCCGTCCCGTGACGACGCCGGACGGCGTGCTCACGCCGGAGCTGGTGCGTGCGGCGTGGCGTCCCACCTCGCCCCACGTGCCGCGCATCAGCGCCGTCGCGGCCGAGAACACGCACAATGCGGCGGGTGGCAAGATGATGCCGCTCGAGGTGTGGGACGGCCTCGTGGCGCTGACCCGCGAGCAGGGCGTGCCGCTGCACCTCGACGGCGCGCGGCTGTGGCACGCAGCCGCTGCTCTGGGGGTGCCGCCCGCGCGGGTTGCCCGCGGCGCCACCACCGTGATGGCGTCACTCTCCAAGGGGCTGGGATGTCCCGTGGGCAGCTGTCTGGCCGGGGGTGGAGACCTGATAGCCCGTGGGCGGGAGGTGCGCAAGCGGCTGGGTGGCGGGATGCGGCAGTCGGGCATTCTCGCAGCCGCCGGGCTGTACGCCCTGGAACACAACCTGGAACGGCTCGCGCAAGACCACGCCAACGCGAAGCTGCTGGCGGAGCGGCTCGCGGGACACGCTGCGGTGCGGCCCCTCACGCCGGACACCAACATCGTCATGCTCGATCTCGTGGGCCATGACACGGCCGACACGGCGCTTCCCAAGCTCGCCGAGGCCGGCGTGCTGTTGGTGCCGTTCGGACCGGCGCGGCTCCGGGCGGTCACCCACCTCGATGCTCCGCGGGAGGACGTGCTGAGGGCGGCCGAGGTCATCGCTGCGGTGCTCGGCTAGCGTCACGTGTATTGCCCAGGAGGTCGATCGGTGCCTAATTGGGGCGGAGCGTAACCATGCATATCGTCATCGTCGGCGCCGGCGAGGTCGGCTACCATGTGGCGGAGCGCCTCTCCAGCCAGCAGCACGACGTCGTGGTGGTGGACGTCGAGCCGAAGCGGCTCGAGTACGTGGTCAACCACCTAGACGTCGCCGTGGTGGAGGGGAGCGGGACCAGCACGGGCGTACTGGAGGAAGCCGGCATCCGCAACGCCGAGCTGCTGCTCGCCGTCACCAACGTGGACGAGGTGAACCTGGTGAGCTGCATGAGTGCCCGGGGCGTGCCGGGGATCTTCAAGGTGGCACGCGTCTCCAACCCCGCCTTCTATCGAGACGCCCGCAACCTCAAGCCCGACGCGTTCGGCGTGGACATGCTCATCAACCCGGAGCGCGAGCTGGCGCTCGAGACCGTGCGGCTGCTCCACTCCACCGCGGCCACCGACATCGCGGTGTTCGCCGGTGGCGCCGTCCAGCTCCTGGGCTTCACCGTGAAATCGGAAGCCCCAATTGCCGGGCGCCGGCTAGCGGACATCGCGGCGGAGGAGGGTGACCGCCCGCTCCTCACGGTGGCCATCGAGCGGGAGGGTGACACCATCGTGCCCGATGGCGCCACGAAGATAGTGGCGGGCGATCACCTCTACGTGGCGGCGACCGAGGAGGAGGTCCCCCG
>JABAOF010015567.1_pt2 | contig 17376 bp, 9 predicted proteins | sample 7062171 | NCBI WGS metagenome assembly JABAOF01 (sample SAMN14538628, study PRJNA623070) | marine sediment metagenome | biome: marine biome [ENVO:00000428]; feature: marine pelagic biome [ENVO:01000023]; material: deep marine sediment [ENVO:00002113] | place: India: Gulf of Khambhat ...
TTCCTGCTGACCGCCTGCTACTACTTCGAAATCTTTACAGCGGTCGAAATCGAAGACGCGCCGCGCGATGTCGTGAAAAAAGAAGAGGTTGTGCAGCCCGATTTCGTCCAGCTTCAGGAAATCCAACGGCAGCAAATCCAACTGGAACACCAAAAGCCGGTGGAAACCGAAACCAGCCAAGACCAGCCGCTGGAAATCGAANNATCGAACAGCGGGCAGCCGAGTCGGACCTGCCGGGCCCCAAAACCCAACCAGACGCTCAACCCATACCGCAGTTTCCCCGCCAGGCCGAATCGGCGCCGCGGCAGCGGCCGCAGCCAAGGCACAGCACGCCGCGCCAGGCGGACCGCACCGGACCGCTCAGCCGCCAGTCGCAACCGCGCCAGGCCCAACCCGAAAAAATCGCCTCGCCCACGGTCGCTCCACAAGACCAGCCCGCCCCAGCCGCCAAAGTCGACGCGCAAAACCAGGCGCTCACACCCCGCCCCACCACCGCGGCCAACCAGCGAACCCGCCAGCTGGAAACAGCTACCACGCACAGCCAACAGCCAAAACTCCGCAACGCCCGCCGTCCCACGCCGGCCGCCGCTCAGCCAAAGCTGTCCACTTCGAGGCCGACGTTGCGTCGAGCGATCCGGCAGCCGGTGGAAATTCCCAAAGTCCAGCAGGTCGCCCAGCAACAACCGCCCGCCGCCAACCAAACGGATCAGTCCAGCCGGCTGGAACCGGCCGATCACCTTATCCGGCAGCCGGCGGCCGGTCCCCAGGTCCAGCCCCCCAAGCCCGATACCCAAATCGTCGACGGGCCGTTGCCCACGACGTCTCCATCACGAGCGACCCCGGCGCCCAGCCAACCCGAATTGGCCCGCAGCCAACTCCCCAGCCAGGCCCGGACCGCGCAAGTCCTTGACGTGGCCACTACCATCAACGCCGTTCCCACCGAGGTAGGGGCCGATCGGCGGCAAGCAGCGTTGAGCCAGCTGCAGCCGGACCAGACGGTGACCCGCCTCCCGGCGGCGACCGCCGCCAGGGGCCAGGGCCAACCCTCCACCCCCTCCCAGCCGGCCGCCGCACCGCCCACACCGTCCGCCACGCGAACCCGGCCCCGCCAGGCAACCGTCGCCGCCGTACCCAGCGCCTTGCCGCTCAGCCAACCCGCCCCGGCGACGCGTCGCAACAATCGCCTCGCCCCCTCCCAGGCCTCGCCCATCGCCGTCTCCAGCCCGGCGACCGTTCAGTCCCGTTTGCCGAACCCTCGCAGCGATCGACCGCGGGCCACCGCCCATAGTATCTCGCGACGCGGTGTGGCCGGCGCCGGCGCACAACGAAACCTCGACCGCGGCGATCCGGCTCCGCGAACGGTCACCCCAGTGGCATCCGCTTCGGCGCGGCGGAGTCGAGCGACTTCGGAGGCGCCCGATCCATCACAGCTGACCACCAGTAGTCAGGCCCGCGTCGCCAAGGACCGTGCCATGGCCGACGCACCCGCGGCCACCTTGCAGGCCCAAACCGTGGAAGTGGCCGTCGCTACCGGCGCCAAGGAACCGGCTGACGTGGACGCCAGCAGTAGCGCGGCCATCCGCAACAGCGCCGCCGCTCAAAATCTGGGCACGCAGACCGCCGATGTCGGCAGCACCGACTTCGATACCGGCCCGACGCAGATCGCTTCGGAACTGGGGAGGGGCCGAGCGGCTGGGGGGGGTGAACCGGAATTGCACCAGGCCACGCAAACCACCAACGCCTCCCGACTGGCGGCACCGGGCGGAAACGAACTGGCCGCCCTGGACACCCAGGCCGTCGCCCCGGAACCGACCGATACCCGCTCGACCGGCGGAGGCCGGCCGCCGGCGCCGGCGGCCGACAGCCAGGCAACGACCGCCTCCCGTGCGCGGGAGGCGGACGGCCCGCCCGCGGTGCCCCGCCTCGCGGGGCCAGCCAGTGCTGCCGCCGACGTTGCCGCTCACCTCCCCCACCGTGGCACGGCACAAGCGGCCGCGGCCCGCAGTCAACGGATCACCGCCGCCCCAGATTCCCCCTCCGGCAGCCGAGCTGGCGGAGGTACCGATCAACCGGCTCGCCAAGGCAGCGTCCACCATGCAAGCGATACCCAGGCAGATACGCCGTCGATCCCAACCCAGGCTGGCGGCCAGTCGCTGCCGGAAGCCGCAGACGCCGCCGCCGGTACGGTGGCCCGGCAAGGTGGCAGACTGGGAGTCCGTGGCGTACCCGTTTCCTCACCCACGGGGGCCGCCGAAAGCGACGTGGCACTGAATGTGCCCGATTTCGCAGCCCCCGGTGCGCAAGGCGGCTTCGGCCGGTCCGCGGCCGACGGCGGGGAACCGGGCCCCGCGGCCGCCACGGAAACCGGCGGCGCGCCGCTGAAACAAAGCAGCCAGTCCAGCCTGCCCGGCATCGCCCAGGTGACCGTCGACCAGCCCGAACTGGCCGGCGGCGGGCCGCCAGTCGAACCGCGGGCCGCACAAGTCGCCCTCGGCGCAGGACAAGGCAGCCTGCGGCGGCGGCAGAGCGGCGGGAGGCAAGTGCTGGCCCGCGCCGAACCAGGACCCGGCGGCTTGGGCCTGGCACCGACAACCGACGTCGGGAACCCCAACCGCAAAGCTCAACGTACCAGTGACGTGGTGACCATCACCACCGACGCTCGCTTCCAGCAGCGCGAGCCAGGCGGGCCGCTGCCGGGGGCGAGCACCAAGGCCCGCGATACCCAGTCCGCCTTTGCCGAACGCAAAAAATCGCTCAGCAGCCAGGCCCCACCGGGCGCTCGACCGCAGCACCTGGAAGTCGCCATCCGGGCCGGCCTGGAGTTTCTGCGGTTGCAGCAGGCGGACGACGGCAGCTGGAGCTTTCATAATTTCCGCGCCGCCCGCGACGGACTCGATTCGCAGCCTGCCCAAATCCACGCCGATACGGCCGCCACCGGCCTGGCCCTGATGTGCTTTTTGGGGGCCGGCTACGATCATTTCGATTTCGGCGGCGAATACGCCCGGCAAGTCCAACAGGGGCTGGACTTCCTGGTCAACAACCAACAGGAGGAGGGCAATCTGTACGTCGACCAGGAGCCGATCAGCAGCAAGTCGGCCGCCCTGTACAGCCACGCTATCGCCACCATGGCCCTCTGCGAAGCCTACGGAATGACCCGCGATCCCAAGCTGAAACTGCCCGCTCGACAAGCCCTCGCCTACATCCAACAGACGCAACATCCCCACCGCGGCGGCTGGCGCTACCTGCCCGGTAGCTCGTCCGATCTCTCTGTCACCGGCTGGATGTTCACGGCTCTGAAGAGCGGCGAATTGGCCGGGCTGGAAGTCTCTCAGGAAACCCTGACCGCCGCCCTGGAATACCTCGACCAGTGCCAGGGCCCCGGACCCGACGGCAGCCGCTATGTCTACAACCCCCACGCCCCACAAACGGCTCGACAGCGGCAAGGTCGACAACCCTCCCGGTCCATGACCGCCGTCGGTCTGCTGATGCGACTCTATCAAGGCTGGGACCGCTCCCACGCCGATATCCGCCGGGGGGCCAACGACCTGATGCAACAGCTGCCGCAGTATCGGCTGGGCGAACGGGATACGTATTACTGGTACTATGCCACCCAGGTCATGTTCCACATGCGGGGCCACTATTGGGAGACCTGGCAGCGGCGGCTGCAGGAGCTGCTGCGGGAAACCCAAGAAAAGGAAGGGCCCCTGGCCGGCAGCTGGAACCCGCAGGGACCCATCCCCGATCGCTGGGGTAGCCACGGCGGCCGCATCTATGTCACCGCCATGAACCTCCTCTCCCTGGAAGTCGCCTACCGCTACCTGCCACTGTACGTCGAAGTCGAATAGCCAATCGCGCGCCGGGGCGGCGGGGACAACTGACTTTTGGCCCGGGCAGCGGGGACAACTGACTTTTGCCCGGGCCAACGGGGACAACTGCCTTTTGGCTCAAGGGGTCGGGAGTCTTTTTCGCCACTGAAAAACGCTGCGTCGATGGATAGTGGGACTGATGGCGAAAAAGACTCCCGACCCCCTCCGGTCCGCCCCTCTCTCCCCTCCGGCCCATGCTTGCAGGCTTAACACGCACAGCAGCGGGCAGCGGGGAAGCGGGCAGCGGGGACAACTGACTTTTGCCGGCGGGACGGTGCCAGCGGGAGGGCTACCGGGGACACCTGCCTTTTGCCTCCCCTCCGGTCCGCCCCCCTCTCCCCTCCGGCCCATACTTGCAGGCTTAACACGCACAGCGGATGGGGCAGCCGGGCCAGCGGAGCCGGGGCAGCGGGGACAACTGACTTTTGCCGGCGGGGCGGTGCCAGCGGGGACAACTGACTTTTGCCGGGCGTATTTTGCCGGGGCGGGGGGTGGTTTTGGGGGGCTCGAAATTTTTTTGATGTACTACTGGACATTATTACGATACAGGCGTATAGTCGATGGCTGGCGGTAAGTGCCGGACCGGTTACCGCCGTTGGGTTCGGGTATTGTTTTGGGGTGCTCAGTTCCTCATTCACCCGGCCCCTGCTCGGCCGCTGACCTGGTCTGTCGAGCGGTGTGCTGGGGGGGGGTGGGGGGGAGGCGGTTGGTCTCTGGTGCTGAGACGGGAGCCTGCGGGTTGCCTTTGCATGAAAACCGATCGACGCATGCCACCATCCACCCTGGAACAACTTCAGGCGATGCTCAAACGGACCGAGTCCGCAGAGCGTGCCAGGCCGCCGGCCGGGAAATCCGCGCCGTTGCAAATCGGTTCGCCGTTGGACCAGTTGTTTCCGCCGGGTGGGCTGCCGCGTGGGGTGCTGGTCGAATGGCTGGGGCAGGGGAGTGGTAGTGGGGCCACGCGGTTGGCGTTGAGCGTGGCTTGTGCGGCACAAGACAGTGGTTTGGTGCTGGTTGTGATCGATCGGCAGTCCCGTTTTTATGTTCCGGCTGCCGCTGGTCTGGGCATCGATCCGGCTGGCTTGATCATTGTCCGGCCGGCGCGGCAGTTGGACGAGCTATGGGCGTTGGACCAGGCGGTGCGTTGCACGGGCGTCGCCGCGGTATTGTGGCGTGGCGACACATCGCCGGGCATCCTGGACGTTCGGCACTTCCGCCGTCTGCAATTGGCCTGCCAGGCCAGCGGAGTGATCGGCTTGTTGATCCGTTCGCATACGGCGCGCCAGGAACCTTCTTGGGCGGACGTTCGCCTGCTGATCCAGCCGCAGCCCTCTGGCAGGACGGATAGCGTTGGGCAAAGCAGGGGCGGGGTAGGGGTTGGAAGCGGTTTGTCCGCTTGGCAGTCTTCGTCCTTTGTACGGCGCTTGGAGGTGGAAGTTTTGCGTTGCCGCGGCAGGAGAACCGGGGCGCGGGTGCAACTGGAGATCGACGATGAAATCCCCCAAATTCGCTCGGCGGATCCTCTGCCTATGGCTGCCCGCCGGCCCGCTGGCCGCCGCCGACCGGCCTGACCCTTCCGATACGGTTGGTGATCGTGCGGCATTGGCCCAGCGTGTGGCGCTGGAAAAGTTGGCGATCTGGTGTCAGCAGTTCAGTCCTCTTGTGGCGGTGGACGAATCCGAAAGTTGCGACACTCTGTTGCTGGACATTACGGGGGTCGCTGATCTGTTTGGCGGCGAAGGGTCACTGGCCGAACGGGTGGTTGGCAAATTCAAGTCTCGCGGTCTGCCGGTCCGTGTGGCCGTGGCTGACACCGTTGGGGCCGCCTGGGCTGTTTCTCATTTCGGCCTGGGGGATGGGGATTGTGAAATGGCGGTTGGGGATGGCGGATTTTGCTGTATCGGTCCTTTTTCGAGTCCGGAATCGGCGATCTGCAAACCGCATTTGTATTCGCTGCCGATCGCGGCCTTGCGTGTGCCGGCCGAAACAGTCCGCTTGCTGGGCGCCTTGGGCATCCACACGATCGGTCAACTGGCCGCTTTGCCGCGCGATCAGCTGGCGGCGAGGTTCGATCCTCAGTTGTTGCGGCGGCTGGACCAGTTTACCGGTACCTGCGAGGAAGTGTTGGTCGCGGTTGGTCAACCGCCGGTGGCCCGTGCTCAGCACTTGTGGGAGAGCCCGGTATGGGGCCGCGATGCGATTCGGCAGGTGTTGCAGCGGTTGATCCAGCAGGTATGCGACCAGCTGTTTCAGCGGGGTCAGGGCGTGTTGCGGTTGAACTGCCGGCTGGACCTTTCGGCAGGCCCGGCTGTGCAGGTTCCCCTGGGGCTCTACCAGCCATCGGCAGACGCCAGCCATCTGCTGGGGCTGATGGACTTGCAGTTCGAGCGATTGAGGTTGCGTGAGCCGGTGACGGCGATGCAGGTAACGGCCACCGCCAGCGACCGCTTGGAAGCTAGACAGCTTGAAATTCAAGAATGCGGATTTTCGTTGGCGGATAAGGAAGAGGACCGTCGTCGACTGGCCCATCTGGTCGATCGGCTCAGCAGCCGCCTGGGCCGTGACGCGGTGCTCGCCCCACGCTTGCTGGCCGATGCCGTACCGGAGTGTGCTTATCGGCTGGATCCCCTCACCGGCTCGACAAGCTCGACCAAACGCTCGCCAACATCGCCACGCTCACCCCAACGCTCACCCCAACGCTCGCCCCGCCATAATTCCCCTTCTCCCAGATCGGGGGCAGGAGGCGTCCCTGGTCTTTCCTTGGGGGATGCTTGTCTGCGACCGTTGTGGCTCAACTCGCAACCGATCGCTCTGCCCGTCACGGCCGTCATCCCGGACGGCCCGCCGATTCGTTTTCGCTGGTTGGGCCACTTTTACGAGGTTGCCGGCTGGTGGGGTCCTGAGCGGATCGAGACTGGCTGGTGGCGGGGTGAGGCCCCCCGCAAGGTGCGGCGTGATTACTACCGGGTGGAAACGACCCGTGGCCAGCATTTCTGGCTCTTCCGGCGCCGCGACGATGCCAGGTGGTTCCTGCATGGGGAGTTTGACTGATGGCGATCTGTTTCCCTATGGATGGCCGCCCAAGGCAGTTCTGGGTTCCTCCGTATGGCAAGCGATCAAATTGGCAGTTCGATGTACGCTGAATTGCACTGCAAGACGAATTTTTCTTTTCTGGAAGGGGCGTCGCATCCGGAAGAGCTGGTCCAGCGGGCGGCGGAATTGGGTTACACGGCGCTGGCGGTCACGGACCGTAACAGCCTGGCCGGCGTGGTCCGCGCTCATGGCGCGGCCAAAGATGTCGGGCAGAGACTGTTGATTGGCGCGGAAATCACACCTGTCGACGCTGCGCCTGTCGTTCTGCTGGCCACCGACCGCGCCGCCTACGGCCGGTTGGCTCGCCTGATCACCCGCGGGCGCCGCAATGCGCCCAAAGGCGAATGCCAGCTGACCTTCGACGACGTGGCCGCGCACGCCGACGGCCTGCTGGCGGCCGTGATGGTCCCGCCGTTCGAAGGCCGCAGGCCGCGGACGGCGTGCAGGGCAGTCGACCGAAGGCGACAGGGTGGGGAGGAAAGTTCGCAGGGAGGGGACGGAAGCTGCGGCGTACATGGCAACGACCCATCGGCCATCCAGCGGTACCGCGAGCTGTTTGGTGCGCGGTGCAGTCTGCTGGCGGAATTGCACCTGGGACCGGACGATCGCGGCAAACTCCACAGGTTGATGCGGTTGTCCAGGAAAGTTGCAGTCCCGCTGGTCGCGACCGGCGGGGTGCGGTATCACGTTGCCGAGCGCCGTGCCCTGCACGATGTATTGACCGCCACGCGGCTGGGGGGCACCGTGCACGAGGTCCGTGGTAACTTGCCGCCCAATGTCGAGCATCACTTGAGGACCATCGACCAGCTGCAAACGCTGTTTGCCCTGGCGCCCCAGGCGCTGCGTCGCACGATCTGGATCGCTGAGCAATGTATGTTTTCTTTGGACGAGCTGCGTTACGAGTACCCGGAAGAGCTGGTTCCCGAGGGTTTCACACCGTTCGCTTATCTGACTCAGCTTGCATGGCGTGGTGCGCACAAGCGTTACCCCCGCGGCCTGCCTGCCAAAGTTCGCACGCTGGTGGAACACGAGCTGGGTTTGATTGGCGAGCTGGGTTACGAGGCGTACTTTTTGACAGTGTGGGACCTGGTCCGGTTCGCTCGGCAGCGCGGCATCCTTTGCCAAGGCCGTGGCTCGGCCGCCAACTCCGTCGTCTGCTATTGCCTCGGCATTACGTCGGTGGACCCGGCGCGGACCGACCTGTTGTTTGAGCGGTTTGTGAGTCGCGAGCGGAGCGAGGCGCCGGATATTGATGTGGATTTTGAACATGAGCGGCGGGAGGAAGTGCTGCAATATATTTACGGCAAGTACGGTCGCGAGCGGGTGGGGATGACGGCCGAGGTGATCACCTACCGACCCCGCTCAGCCGTGCGCGACGTGGGCAAGGCGCTCGGTTTCCCGCTGGCGGAGGTCGATCATTTGGCCAAGAGCCTGGAGGGGCACGGCCGGGAGGAGCTGAAACAACGCTTTGCCGCTGCCGGCCAGGATGTCGGTACGCGGGTTGTTCGGCAGTGGATCACCCTGACCGAACAGCTGTGTGGTTTTCCGCGGCATCTGTCGCAGCACGTGGGCGGCATGGTCATGACGCAGGGGCCGCTGTGCGAACTGGTGCCGATCGAAAACGGGGCGATGGCCGGCCGGACGGTTATTCAATGGAACAAGGACGACCTGGACGAACTGGGGATTCTGAAAGTCGACTGCCTGGCCTTGGGCATGCTGACCGCGATCCGCAAGGGGTTCGCTTTCGTCCGCCAGCAGACCGGCCGGCAATGGACGCTGGCCAGCGTCCCTGCGGAAGACCGGCGGGTGTACGACATGATTTGTACCGCGGACACGGTGGGGGTATTTCAGATCGAAAGCCGAGCTCAGATGAGCATGCTGCCCCGGCTGCGGCCGCGTTGTTATTACGACCTGGTGATCGAAGTGGCCATCGTGCGACCTGGGCCGATCCAGGGCAACATGGTGCATCCTTACCTGCGCCGCCGCATGGGCCAGGAGCGGGTCACTTATCCCAACCAGGCCATTCGCCAGGTTCTGGAAAAGACGTTGGGCGTGCCGTTGTTCCAGGAACAGGCGATGCGGATGGCCATGGTGGCGGCCGGTTTCACGCCGGGCGAAGCGGACCAATTGCGGCGTGCCATGGGCGCCTGGCGGCGGACCGGCGTGATCGATCGCTTTCGCCAGCGGTTGATCGACGGCATGCGCCAGAACGGGTATACGGAGGAATTCGCGGAGAGCATTTTTCGGCAGATACGCGGGTTTGGCGAATACGGATTTCCCGAATCGCACGCGGCCAGTTTCGCGTTGTTGGTCTATGTGTCCGCCTGGCTGAAATGCCACCATCCGGCCGCCTTTACGGCCGCCCTGCTGAACAGTCAGCCGATGGGATTCTACGCTCCCGCTCAACTAATCAGCGACGCTCGACGCCATGGCGTTGAAGTGCGCCCTGCAGACGTCAACTGCAGTGACTGGGACTGCACGTTGGAAGGCGACCGATCTGGGCCGGCGGTACGGCTGGGGCTGCGGATGATCAGCGGCCTGTCCCGCAAGGCGGCAGATACCATCGTGCAATGTCGGACAACGGTCGATCGGTCGCCTGGCGAACGCCGTTCTGCGTGGAACGGCAGTTACAGCGGGCCGTGCGTTGATGCCCCAGCCGGGCCGATGAATGCGCAGTTCAACGAAACAAACGCTTACGCGTCCATCGAAGATTTTACGGTGCGCACGCGGCTGAGCCAGGCGGTCGTGGTGCGGCTCAGCGAGGCAGATGCCTTCGGTTCGATGGCCCTAGACCGCCGCAGCGCACTGTGGAACGCCTTGGCGCAAAAAAACAATTCCCAGGAACTACCTCTGTTCGCTGACGAAAAACAGCCGGACGACCACTGTGCCCAGCTGCCGGCACTTGGCGATTTCCAACAAGTCCTTGCCGATTACCGCTCGGTCGGCCTCTCCCTCCGCGCTCATCCCATTTCCTTCATCCGTCCAGCGCTGGATTCGCTGGACGTGGTCCCCAGCGGCGGCCTGGGGGATCTGTCGGCCAACCGTCGCGTCCGCGTGGCGGGGCTGGTCTTGCTGCGCCAGCGGCCCAGCACCGCCCAGGGGATTACCTTTGTGACGTTGGAAGACGAGACCGGCACCGTCAATCTGGTCGTGCACCGGGGCACCTGGGAGCGTTTTTACCAGGTTGCGCGGCACGCCTCCGCCATGGTTGCCGACGGCCGCCTCCAGCGCAAGCACGGTGTGGTGCACGTGGTTGCCGAACGGCTGGAAGACCTGAGCGAATCGCTTGGTCAGCTGGACAGCGCATCGCGCGATTTCCGCTAAATGAATCTCCAAAATGGCGGAGTGCCGGCTCCAGGTACGTGTTTAGCCCGGCTGCCTCGCTAGGGGAATTCGGGCGACGAGAAAATCGGGACGCCTAACGCGGTCGCGCGCCTGACGGGGGTCGGGAGTCTTTTTCGCCACCGAAAAACCCTGCATCGATCGGTAGTAGGACGGGTGGCGAAAAAGACTCCCGACCCCCTCCGGCCCATGCCTGCAGGCTAAACATGGACGCCAAAAGTCGCCGTCCAGACATCGCCGCCAAGAAGTCTCAGCGACCTGCGCTCCAGCGGCCAGAGCCAGATTGCTGGCCTGACCAAGGCCTGGCCGCAAGCGAAAGAATTGTTGGAGACTGCCGGTTCCATGCAGGGTTCACAAAGGCCCGCTGCCGTGGGATTCCCCAGCCGGCTTCTGCCCCCCCCAGCGAAATTTGGCTCAGATTACACCCCATCCGCGGTTGGCAGTACTAGCTTTGGCGACCGAAGTGGGGTAGACTGCTAGCTTGATCTCCAAACGACTCACCAGGCTGTCTGGAGGCGGATCGCCTGGTGTCGTTTTGGATGTTCAGTAAGCAGCCGGCTCATGCCCGGCGGTCTCACGATCAGGATCGCGATGGACGGGCAACTCTTTTGCCAGTAGCATGTCGGTCGGCTCGGCCCTTGCCCCTTGAAGCAGGAGTGAAATTCCTTGAGTACTTCCCTCACACCATCCGGCCAACACGTTGGTCAAGTCGGCGGCGAAATGCACACACAGCACGACAATCCGGTCGTGGCCAACCCGCAGCACGTGACCTGCTCGGCGGACCAGACCAACCAGAACGCGGATGGCGATTTGTCGATCAGCGAACCAGCCGATTTATTTAACCGCTCGATCATGCTGACCGCCATCATCGCTCCCTTTGTGGGACTGCTGGCGGCCATCTATTACTGCTGGACCGTGGGCTGGATGGGATGGCCCTACCTGGTCCTGCTGGTCATCACCTGGATGGTTTCCGGCATGGGGGTCACGATCGGTTTCCACCGCTTGCTCACCCATAATTCCTTCGAAACCTACCCTCCGATCCGCGCCTTGTTGATGATGATGGGGGCACTCAGCGTCGAAGGCTCGCCGCTGGTCTGGTGCGCCGTCCATCGCCGCCATCACGAGCTTTCCGACAAACTGGGCGATCCGCATTCGCCCAACCTGCACGGCAGCGGGCTGTGGAGCAGCATCAAGGGTTTCTGGTACGGGCACTGCGGCTGGTTACTGACCACCTTCTGGTCCCAACCGGACTTGAAGCGATACGTGCCGGACCTGCTGCGCGACCGGCTGCTGGTCGGCGTCGATCGGATGTACTACCTGTGGGTACTGCTGAGCCTCGCCATTCCCACCGCCATCGGCTGGATGTTCACGTTCAGCTGGCAGGGGGCCTTTTTGGGATTGCTGTGGGGCGGGCTGGTCCGCATCTTCATCGGCCACCACATCACCTGGTCGATCAATTCGGTGTGCCACATCTTCGGCGGCACCCCGTTCCGCTCAAACGATCGATCGACCAACAACCTGATCTGCGCCCTCTTGGGATTCGGCGAAGGCTGGCACAACAACCACCACGCCTTCCCCACCTCGGCCCGCCACGGCCTCTGGTGGTGGCAGTTCGACATCAGCTGGCTGACCATTCTGGCCATGGAAAAGCTGGGCCTGGCATGGAACGTCAAAGTCCCCAGCCCGGCGGCGATTGAGAACAAGCTGCGCAAGAAATAGCAAACCTGGCCACGCCAGAACGCCAGGGGGTGGGCAACGCGGGCCACGCCAGGGGGTCGACGCCGGGAGGTCGGCAACGCCAGGGGGTCGGGAGTCTTTTTCGATTCGACTTCCGTCCGTGTGGCGCGAACCATTTTTTCGAAAAAGACTCCCGACCCCGTAGTCTCCGACCCCTTTGTCGCCCGCCTTCGCAAAAGACTTGCTACGCCGCAGTTTCTTTCGCCGCCCGCGCCCGCCGGACTGGCCGGACCGTACCCGCACGGTTACGATATAGAGTCCGGCCGCCGGCCGGCAGCTCGGTACGCGTGACTGCCCTACTCTGCCTCGTCGCCGCCGCGACCCGCGCAACAGGCCGACCACGATCATGGAACCAGCACCCGCGAACACAGATCTGCAGCACCTGGTGACCTCGTTGGAGCAGCACATGTGCCAGGTGGTGCTGGGCAAGGCAGGAGTGGTCCGCCTGTGCACCGTGGCCCTCCTGGCCGGCGAACATGTTTTGCTGGAGGACGTGCCCGGGGTGGGCAAGACCCTGGTCGGCAAGACCCTGGCCAAAAGCGTCAACGGCCAGTTCTGCCGCATCCAGTTCACCCCCGACCTGCTGCCCAGCGACATTACCGGCAGCACCATCTTTCGCCAGAACAGGAACGACTTCGAATTCATCCAGGGGCCCATCTTTGCCAACATCGTCCTGGCCGATGAAATCAACCGCACGACGCCGCGGACGCAGAGCGCCCTGCTGGAGGCGATGAGCGACCGGCAGGTCTCTGTCGATTCGGCAACCTACGAACTGCCGGAACCCTTCATGGTCATCGCCACTCAGAATCCCTTCGAGTTCGAAGGAACGTACCCCTTGCCAGAAAGCCAGCTGGACCGGTTCTTGCTACGGATCGCGGTCGGCTATCCCAGCCGCGAGGACGAAATGCAGGTGCTGGTCAGCCGGCGGGATGGCGAACCGGTGGATAGCCTGGAACCGGTTGTCAGTTGCCAGCAGGTCATGGCGATGCAGAGCCGGGTGCGTGAGGTAACGGTGGACGAATCGATTCGACATTATCTGCTCGACCTGGTGGAAGCCACCCGGAACTGCGAAGAGTTGCATGTGGGGGCCAGTACCCGCGGCGCGCTCTGCTTGTACCGCGCCGCTCAGGCCCTCGCGTTTGTCGAAGGACGTGATTTCGTGATTCCCGACGACGTCAAGCGGCTGGCCGTCCCCGTGTTGTCCCACCGCGTGATCACACGTGGCTTTGTCCACAGTGGCAATCGGGACGTCACCGAGGCCATTATCGACCGCTTGACGGAAAACGTTCCCGTGCCGACGTAGCCATCCATGCTGTTCGGACGTTCGATAGTCATCTGTCGTGAGGGCTGGTACTACCTGCTGGTGCTGACATTCGTCGTCACCGGCTCGTTCCTCCGCGAAGTCAATCTGTTGCTGGTGCTGGCCGGCATGATGTTCTTTCCGATGCTGCTGAACCTGCGCGCGGTCCTGGTCAGCACGCGGAATCTTTCCGTCCGCCGCCGGTTGCCCCAACGGGTCACTGCGGGCGATACGTTCGGCGTGGAAGTCACGCTGGCCAAAAGTCCTCCTTTCGGCCTGTTCCACCGTGGCGCCAGTCGAGCGGTGGTGGCGGTGGACCAGATCGGCAGGCCGTCCGACGGGGACGCCAAATCGCAGGCCCCGCCGCTGCTTTTCTGGCGGCTGGCACCCGGCCAGCAGCAGCGCCAGTCCTATCGCTGCCAGCTGGGCCAACGCGGACTGTACCAGCTGGGACCCATGCATCTGTCGTCCGGCTTTCCCCTGGGACTCATCCGCGCCACGCGGCGCGACAAGCGTCAGGACCGGTTGGTCGTGCTGCCGCGACCCGGACGGCTGACCACCACCTGGGCGCGACTCTATCAGGAAGTTCACTTTGGGAGTCGAGCCAGTCATTACAAGCAGGGGGTGCTGGAGGGGGATTTTCACAGCCTCCGCGAATGGCGGTCAGGCGATAGCCGGCGGCGCATCCACTGGCGGACCACCGCCCGGCGGGGCCAGCCTGTCGTCCGCCAGTTTGAACAACAACACGACGAAGACCTGGTACTGCTGGTCGATCTTTGGCACCCCCCCTCCCCCAGCGAGGAGGACCTGGAAATCGTGGAACGATCGGTGAGTTTCGCCGCCACGATCGTGATCGATATCTGCCACCGCGGAAATAATCGTTTTTACGTCGGTGTGTCGGGGGACCAGCCGAACGTCCACGGTGGGCCCGCGTCGACAGGGATGATGCACCAGCTGCTGGAGGGCCTGGCCCTTGCCGCTGCCGATCCGGCGGACCGGCTGGCCGAACTGCTGGCCCTGACCTACGACACCATTCCCAGCGGAATGACCGTCGTGATCGTCAGTCCCCGCTCGCTGGACATCGCTCAGCTGGAAAGCGCTGCCGGCTTGTGGGACCACGCGCAACGACGACGCCACAGCGGACAGATCGTCACGATCAACGCGGCCAACGGCCAGCTGGACGAGTATTTTCTGCCGGATAGTGCGCTTGGCGAGCTGGCGCGTCGGCAGGACCCCCACCCTTCCGAACTTTAACGTGGACCATGAACCCCAGCCTGACACTTAAGATCGCCTTTGCCGTCATGGCCTCGCTGGGCACGATCCTGCTGGGCATGGGCTCGGATAACGTCGTCTTGCCCGTGGTGGCGGTATTCGTGGCCATCACCAGCCTCTATTTCACCGACACGGTTGGCTGGATCCGTCTGAATCGCACCGTCGCCAGTATCGCGGCCCTGACCGCCTTGGGACTTTCGCTGATCGATTTCTACCAGTTGGGACGCGAGCGCCAGTTGCTGGCCATCGCCTACTTGCTGATCTACCTGCAGATTGTGGTCATGTACCAGTCCAAGGACGACCGCATCTACTGGCAACTCTTCATGCTCAGCTTCCTCCAGGTCGTCGTCGCGGCGGCTTTGAACTTTAGCACCACCTTCGGCGCGATGTTGGCCCTCTACCTGTTCGTCGCCCTCTTCGTGCTGTCGCTGTTCTTTCTGCACCGCGAGGCAAATCGTCTGCCCGAGCCCCGCAAGGGCGTCTTCGTCTGGCCGATGCACCCCCATGGCCGCCCGCCTGCTCGCAGGGGCCGCCGAGCTGAACGGTCGGTGGTCGCCCTGGCGGCGGGCTGCATTCCGCGCTCCGCGCCCCAGCGGCTGGGACGGCGGGCCCTGCAGGATGGCCTGATCACCATCGTCTTGACCTTCATCTTTTTCCTGCTGGTGCCCCGCACCGGCGAAATCCCCATGCCCCGAAGTGTCGCCGCTCAGCGAATCGTCGGCTTCACCGACACGGTCAAACTGGGCGACCTGGGCAACGCGATTGAAAATTCAGCTGCCGTGATGCGCGTCTGGTTCGTGGATCCGCAAAGTCAGCAGCCCTTGCAGCTGCTGCGTCCGCCCCTGTTTCGCGGGACCGTGGTCAACCATTATGAAAACCGTACCTGGACCCTACGTTTTCTGGACAATTCCGGCCATCAAATCACGCGGCTGCCCCGGCCGGGACCGGAAGACGGACGGCCCTTGCTGCAACAGTTGAGTTTAGAACCGCAGCGGGCAGCAACCACCTGCGCGATCTACCCCGCTTTTGAAGCCGGCCGAAACGTGCCGCTGGCCTTCGACAGCGCGAAACAACAAATCCAAAGGTTGGGTCCCACCAACACCCGGCGCGAATTGACGATCGCCACCACCGGCATCGTGGGCAAGCTGCAGCTGGACATCACGCCGGTCAGCGAGGAGACCGAGCGGACGGCAGCCCAGGACTTGCTGCAGCTACCTCCACGCAGCGCCGACGGAACCGATCCGCTGGCAAATCTCAAACAGCTGGCGGCCGAGGTGATCCAGCAAGCGGGAACTTCGCCCGCAGATCGCATCGGCCAAGCTCGGGCCCTGGAAAACTACCTGCTCAACTCCAATCGCTTCCGCTACGAACTGCAGACTCAGCGGGCCAACCCCCAGATCGATCCGCTGGAAGACTTCGTGACCAACAATCCCACCGGTCACTGCGAATACTTCTCCAGCGCGCTGACGCTCATGCTCCGCAGCCAAGGCATCCCCGCTCGGATGGTGATCGGCTTCAAAGGCGGCCAATGGAACTCTTTGGGTACGTACTACCAGGTCCGCCAGCTGCATGCCCATTCGTGGGTGGAAGTTTTGCTGGACGATATCCCGCGTCAACACGTCTTTGCCGACCGACTGGGCTGGATCCGGCGGTCCGGCTGGCTGCGGCTGGACCCGACCCCGGGCATGGCCGAAGAAGAAGACCTCCTCGCTCAACTCACCTGGCAGGACCGGCTGCGCGAGTGGATGAATTACGGGGAATTCCTGTGGACGAACTATGTGGTCGAGCTGGATGCCAAGCGGCAGCGGACGGGTATTTACCGGCCGCTGGCCCGCCGTGCCCAACAGCTTGCCCAGTTCTTTTCCCCAGAATTCTGGACCACGACAGTGCCCGCCGCGGTAAAGGCCGCCATTCGGGAGACCCGCCTGCCAAGTCTGGCCGCCTGGCTGCTGGGGCTGGTGACCTGCATCTTGCTGCTGCTGGTCCTGCTGACCCGGCGCTGGCTGGTCCAGCTGATCCGCTTCCCGGCTCTGGCGGCGCGGAGGGGTCGGGCGAGCGGGCGGGTAGGTCGAGCGGGCCACCACGTGGAATTCTATCGCCGCCTGGAAGCCCTCCTGCGCCGCCACGGCATCCAGCGGCCGCCGGCCCAAACCCAACGCGAATTCGCCCTCGCCGTGGGCGGTCAACTGGCAGAGAAACCCGACCAGGCCGCCGTGGCCGGGATCCCCCGCCTGCTGGTCGACTCCTTCTACAAAGTCCGCTACGGAAACGCTCGACTCAGTCCCCAGGAAAACGAACAGCTGCAAAACGCGCTCGCCCAGCTGGCCAACGCCCTCCAGGTGCGGCCATGAAGATCGGACTGGTCGGCTACCGCGGGTCGGGCAAGAGCACCCTCTTCGGGTGGCTGACCGGCGTCGCACCCGACCCGGCCCTGGCCCACACCACGCAAACCGCCATGGCCGAGGTCCCCGACCCGCGGGTCGACCAGCTGTGCGCCATCTACCACCCCAAGAAGATCGTGCTGGCCGCCCTGGAACTGATCGATACCCCCGGGCTGGACCCCGGCGGCCAAGACAACGCCGCTCGCCTGACCCACCTGCGGGAATGCGGCTGCCTGGTCCACGTGGTCAACGCCTACAGCGACGCTCAGCCGGACCAGCGGCTGACCGCCTTTGACGAAGACCTCCTGCTGGCCGACATGGAAATCGTCGCCAGGCGGATCGAACGGCTGAGCGAATCGATCAAAAAGCCGCGGCCCGACCGGGA
>JABAOF010012345.1_pt1 | contig 17366 bp, 16 predicted proteins | sample 7062171 | NCBI WGS metagenome assembly JABAOF01 (sample SAMN14538628, study PRJNA623070) | marine sediment metagenome | biome: marine biome [ENVO:00000428]; feature: marine pelagic biome [ENVO:01000023]; material: deep marine sediment [ENVO:00002113] | place: India: Gulf of Khambhat ...
AGGTTTTGTGGGGGTGAGCAGCTGAGAGTCGGAGGAAAGAAGTCGTTTCTGCAATAACGAAAAAGAAAAGGAGGTGCAGCCATGATTGATCCGAAGAAAAGGGGAAAGAAGGAGGAATCGGAGCTCAAAGAGAGGATCTCAAAACCCACGCGGCGAGACTTCGTGAAGGGGATGGCCGTTGGGGCAGGCGCCTTAGCCTTAAGCCCCCTTTTGCGCAAGGAAGCAGAGGCCATAGACTTTGATACCTTTGCCATAAAACAGGCCCTGCGAGGTGAGAAGGTCGCAGCGGGGCGAGTCTCCCACGATTACCGCAAATGCGTGGGATGCCGGGTCTGCGAGATGACCTGTGCATATTACAACCAGAATGAAATCAATCCGTTTAAGTCTCGCATCAAGATCTATACGTATCAGCCGGCGGTCTTCGTAGGTATCGTCTGCCAGCAGTGTGGGGATAGGCCTTGTATTAATGCCTGTCCGGTAGAGCCCGATAAGGACGGCAGGAGGGCCTTATATGAAGACCCCCAGGGTAAAGGCCTGGCTGTTAACCGTGATAGGTGCATCCAGTGCGGTAAGTGCGTCGATGCCTGCGCTACCCAGAGAAACAGCAGCCTCAGAATGACTGGGGAGGATTATCCCGACGGGTGTACCCTGTGCGGTGGAGACCCGCAGTGTGTCAAGAAGTGCCCCCACCATGCCCTTTCGATTCTTCCTCGTACGACCGATGGAATGTATGCGGCTAAGAAAGCTGACGTGTTGGCCACCGAGGCTATCGACACGCTTTATGGGGGGCCGAAGACCATCGTGGATAACTGGAAATAGACTGATGCTCACCGCATGAAGAAAGGAGGTAAACAGTTATGTCTGGAGGATATACGGGTAAGATCTTGGAGGTCGATCTGACCACCAAAGAGATAAAGAAGACGTCGTTGGATACGAAGGAAGCACAGATGTTCATCGGGGGTAGGGGCCTGGGCGCCAAATGGTTGTGGGATCGCGCCAAGCCTGGAGGAAGCTACCTAGATCCCGACACCCCGATCTGTTACATGACCGGACCGCTGAACGGCCTTCCGGCACCATGCACGGCCAGGTTGACTGTCGTGACCAGGTCTGCATCAACCTTTCCCAAGAGTGACCCCACACACACCGGTATCTGCCATACCAATACTGGCGGCCGCTGGACACCGGAGCTGAAGTTCGCCGGCTGGGATGCCGTAGTTGTCACGGGGGCCTCTAAGAGCCCGGTTGGCATAGTGATTGAAAACGACAAGGTGAGGATCGTTTCAGCGGATAAATACTGGGGCATGGGGAACTACGAGTTACAAAACGCGCTTGATAAAGACCTTGGTCGGCGTTACCAGAGCGTCTACATAGGGCCGGCAGGAGAAAACCTGGTTCGGTATGCTAATATCATGACCGAAATCCATCGGGCTGCCGGGCGTGGTGGGAGCGGCGCTGTCATGGGCTCCAAGAAGCTCAAGTTCATCACCGTGAGGGGGACCAACGGCCTCGATATAGACAACATGAAGGCCTGGCAAAGGGCAAATAAAAAAGCCTGGGAAGAGGTTATGACAAGCGGCGGCTATAATGAATGGGTGCGATTGGGCACTGCTATGGTGTTGACCGCCTCAAGTGATTGGGGCTCGGAGGCAGTGTACAACTTCAAGGAAGGCACCTACGTGGACGCCGATTTGTTGAGCGGGGAGAAGGCGCTCAGGAACCTCTGGGTTGGCAATGATGCATGCTTTATGTGCCCCCTGGCCTGTCTGCATAGGGGTGTGGTCCGAACGGGCCGGTGGACCGGGATGACCCATGATGGTCCTGAATATGAAGGGGTTATGATGGGCGCCAACTGTGGTGTTAAGGATCTCTTTGGGTGGCAAGCGGCCATTGCGGCAGCCGATGACTATGGCCTCTGCTATATCTCCATGGGGAATGTCCTGGCCTTCTGCATGGAGTGCTATGAGAAGGGCGTTATCACCGCGGCTGATCTGGATGGCATCGCCATGAAATGGGGCGATGTGGATGCGATGCTGGAGATCCAGAAGAAGGTGGCCTATGGCGAGGGCTGCGGGAAGCTCCTCGGCCAGAATTTACGAGCCTTGGTGAATGCCTGGCGTAAGGGCTGCGGAGACTATGCCATGGAGACCAAGGGCCAGGGATGGGCGGCCTGGAATGTGAGGGCCTTAAAGGGCTTCGAGACTACCTATCTCACTGCCAACCGGGGAGGCGACCATCTCACCGGCGCGGATATCCCCACCCAGAACACGCGGTTGATGAACGACTCCCTTGGCATCTGCCTGTTTCCGCAACTGGCAGGGTTCAGACCTGAGACCATGAAGGATCTTCTCAACGCGGCCGCAGGTTACAGGTTCGGCATGGGCGATTACTGGAAGACTGCCGAGCGCATCTACACCTTGGAGCGATGCTTCAATATGCGTGAGGGATTTACCCGGGCGGACGACACTGTTCCGCCACGGGCGTACAAAGAAGCCCTTTCCATTGGTGCTGCCAAGGGCGCTATCCTGAAAGTCGATGAGATTGAGAAGCTCCTGGACAACTACTATGCGGATCGCGGCTGGGATAAGAAGGGCGTTCCCACCGAGGCCACGTTAGAGAAGCTAGGACTGGATTTCGTCGCGATCTGAATCCACTAAGGGGAGGTCTTGCGTAAGTTAGGGTGTCCCGGGGAAATCTCCGGGACAACCAGTCCCGATGGAGAGCTGAGCTCTCCTTCGGGAGTGCAAGGTTAAGTTAACTCTTATTTAAACCTTTTAAAGGAGAAAGGAGGGAGTAACATGAAAAGGAAAACGTTGACTGTCTTCAGCATCATGGCTGTCCTCTTCCTAGCTACATTCCTGGGATACTCAGCCGTCTCCAACGGTGCTGAGATCCCAACCTACCCCATAAAGGGGAAGGTGGTAAACGTTTTGGGCATCTTCGACAACCCCGAAGGGGCCCTCTTTTCCATGGACGGCCAATATCTGTTCATCTCAAACTCCGCGCTCCATGGTCACCCGGATAAGCCCTTTGGCTGGGTTGAGGGTGGAGGAAGCATCAGCAAGCTGGAGGTCGGCCCAGGTGGCAGCCTGAAGTTGATCGATCGCCATTTTATAAAAGATCTGACTGGCCCGCTGGGCATGGCGGTTATGAATGTTGGTACTAACAAGTTCCCGCGGGGGACCATCTTCGCAACGGCGGGCTCAGCGCCCATGGCCCTGCCCGACGGGACCCCTATTACCGAGCCTGAAAGGCATAAGCCCAAGATCATCGCCTTTGACCCGGGTAGTGGGAACATCTTGGGCAAGATCTGCCTAGGTGCCACCTCAATATTTGCGAAGGTTTCGGGTGGCCCTCTGAGTCTGGTCAACGCACTCGCGTTCGACAAAGCGGGCAACCTTTATATCGTCGACACGGGCTTCGGACATGACACCTACAAACCGGCATTCCGTTATGTAGGCGGTACGTGGAAGATCCCCGTGGAGAGCATCGATGCACTTGCAGAGGGGAAACCTGCTCCGAGCCGGCCGCAGTTCGTCCCCAACCCTAGTTGGCCGGATGGCGTTGAGGTTTCGCCCATCACCGGAGAAGTATGGATCAACACGGTCATGCCCCCACCGCTTGAGGATCCATATAAGGGTGGCATGTGGGCTCTTAGGGCTGCTGATTTCGAGAAGGGTGTTCAACCGCCGCCTCTTTTCACGGGTCTTGGGAGACTGGACGGCCTTGATTTCACCGTAAGGGGCACCTGTATTCAGACCGAAATTGGGGGCACTCCAAATAGCGTAGTGGTAGTTCCCCTGGGAGGAAGGCCGCATAAATTGGCCTTGGAACCGGATGTAGAATTGGCTGGGCCGGCAGATGTGGACATCAAGACTCTTGCGGATGGAAGCTACCTGTTGGTTGTGCCCGAGCTAACAGCACTCGACCCCACACCATGGGATGACGAGATAACGGTCATATGGCTCCCCGCGAACTTTGACAGTCCGTAATGGCCTGAGCACCCATTTGGGTGCATAGAGGCGTCCCGGGGATTTCCTCGGGACGCCTTTTTTGTCACCTACCTTCGGCCAATCTCTCTCTGAGACCTATCGCTTCCTGCCTCAATATCCACGCGCCCATGACCTTCAGCGGCTCGATCAGGGGCGATCACTTTCCTCCAAATACGGCTTGATGTCGATTACTGGAGTGCCATCCACCGCATCGAGTCCGCGGACCTTCAGCCAGTTTCCGGAGACCTCGATGACGTCGACCAGGCTAAGGGCAATTGGATTTGGCCTTGAGGGGCTTCGTGTGGAAAACACCCCCTTTAATGGTTTACTGAGGTCTCCTTGAGGATGGACCTTGANNTGGAACCACAAGAGCACCCACAGGGTATCGCCTTTCCGTACATCCTCGATGGCCTCCGTATATTGCTGAAATATCTCCAATTGAGCAGCGGTCTTTCCCCTTCTCCCCTGGAGGGGTGCTTGCCAACGTTCTTTAATATCAGAATGAACCCTGCCAACGGGTCTGAGTAAAAGAGATCTGCTCTTCATTTCCATAGATCATGCTGAATAGTCGTGAGAAAGGCCTTATATAAGAGGATATGGTAGCCATACCATCATGAGCTGTGGATGTAAATCCGCTGTTCCCACTATAGTTGAGCCCGCGGAGCGGGAGGACGTTGCTTTAGCGCATTGTCTAGGTAAAAGAAGATTTGACTGCCTATGAAAAAACGGATAGAAGTGAAGGCGATTGGGATTGTTGAGAAAGGAGGGTACCATGGGAGATCATGCAAAGAGGATGCTGACTACAGCCCTATACGCTCTGCTTGCCGTTACAGCGGCAGCTACATTTGCTTACGCCGAAAAATACCCAAAGGAGATCCTTATTGGTGAGGTTCTACCTCTGTCCGGACCTTCAGCTTCGGCAGGTGCCCAGATAAGAGCTGGCATCGAGATTGCCGTTGACGAGATAAACAGTATGGGTGGCATCAAGAATATGGGTGGTGCCAAACTCAAGGTTATCTTTGGCGACAGCAAGACCACCCCCGACGGGGGAGTCGCCGAGGCTGAGCGGCTCATCACCAGGGAGAAAATCGCCGTTCAGCTGGGTTGCTATAATAGTGCCGTTACCTTTCCTACCACCGAGGTAGCTCAGCGTTACCGGTGTCCCCACTTGGTCAACGTGGCCGTTAAGAATGAGATTACGGAGCGTGGCTACGACCATGTTTTCCGCGACTTCAACAAGGCGAGCTACGATGTCGAGGAGATGGTCAAAGCGGTCAAGCTGTTCACCGAGGAGACCGGGGTAGGCCCTAAGACCGTAGCATTCCTATGGGAGGGTACCGACTGGGGGAGCTCTACCCATGATTTCATGACGCAGCTTTACCCTAAGGCAGGCTTCAAGGTGCTACTAGATGAGTCGTATCCGCCGGGACAGTCCAGCTTCGCAGCTCAACTTATCAAGATCAAGAGGGCCAAGCCTGATATGCTGATCGTCGCCTGCTATACCCCTGACCATATCATCTTCTCCAAGGAGCTGCTGACGGAAAAGCTTTACTTTCCCTTTGGGCTGTGGTCAGTGGGTGCAGGTTCCGAGGACCCCACCTTTTATAGGGCAGTTCCCCAGAAAGCCGTGGAATACATGTTTGTTCAGGAAGACGGCGACATTATGATCAAAAGACGGCCTTTCTACGATACCATAAACAAGNNCGAAGGCCGTGGAATACATGTTTGTTCAGGAAGATGGCGACATTATGATTAAGAGGCGGCCTTTCTACGACACCATAAACAAGAAGGCCAAGGCCAAGTTGGGCTATGACCTCAATATCTACGTTTTGTGTGGCTATGGTACCATCTGGGTAATCAAGGATGCCCTGGAAAGGACGAGTTATGACCCAGACCTCGCTACCTTTCGCAAGAATATTCGCAATGCCCTCGCTGAGACGGACATCAGTATGGAGAACTGCGTGGACATGCTGACTGCACCGAACGGTGAGAAGTATTGCCCGGCTCTGGTTCGTGGTATCCAGCGGATCAAGTTTGATGCTGAGGGCCAAAACACTTACTCTCACGGACAGATCAGCCAAAACATCAAGGGTATCCACTGGCCTCTATCACCCAAAGCCGTGAGGATGCCCGATTCTCCCTCCGTTGTCTGGCCGGTTCCACGTTGGGATAAGCGCTAAGAAACGGTACAGAAATGGAGTAGCCATACGAGGAAGCATTCCCCTCTGTATCTAGACTTTATGTCTGGAATGCGACAGGAAAGGAATCCACGGTGGTCGAGACTCTCATTTCAGCACTAGTCGCTGGTCTTCTCGTGGGCGGCCTGTACGCAGTAGTAGCCATTGGTCTTAGCCTCATCTTTGGCATCATCCGGGTGATCAACTTTGCCCACGGCTCTCTTCTTATGGCCTTTATGTATGCTGGGTTCTGGTTGTGGCGTCTCTGCGGCATTGACCCGTATCTCAGTATGATTATCGTTGTCCCCCTTGCCTTTGTCGGTGGCTACGGAGTGCAGCATTTCCTTATCCGCCCCATGTTCCAAAGGGAGAGGACGTACGTCGTGGAACCTCTCGGGGTGTTACTGCTCATGGCTGGGTTGGACATGGCCTTGGCTAATGGCGCCCTGCTGTTGTTCAAATCCGACTTCCGAGCGGTAACCGTGCCTTATGCCGCGGCAGCAATCCATTTGGGCTTCTTGACCATCCCCATTACTCGCCTCATCTTGTTGGTAATTTCTATGCTGCTTGCCCTTGGCCTCTCTTGGTTGTTGAGTCATACGGAGCTTGGGAACGGCATTCGTGCAGTAGGGCAGAATCGCGAGGCTGCTGCTCTGTGCGGTTTGAATGTCTACCACACTTACGCGCTTACCTTCGGTCTCGGATGCGCTGTGACTGGTTTCGGTGGCTGTGCCATGCTGCCCTTTTACTTTGTTGATCCGAGTATGGGGCTGCCGTTAGCTATCAAGTCCTTTATCATTGTGGTCCTCGGCGGGCTTGGAAGTATCCCAGGTGCGTTGGTGGGCGGCTTTATTATTGGAGTGGTGGAGTCGGTAGGGGGCCAGTTTGTTCCCGCTACCTCAGCGTCTATCTTCTCCCTGATCATGTTCCTTTTCATCGTGTTCTTCAGACCGAAAGGCTTAATGGGCGTATTGGAGGCATGAGGGGGCAATGAAGCGGAGATCAATCTCATTTAACTGGATAGTTGCTGCCATTTTTTTGGCAATAGCTGTGATCATACCATTCGTTCTAGAGAAGCATCCGTACTACGTACACATTTTCATACTGGTTTTCCTGTTTGGTTACCTATCTACTGCCTGGGGACTGGTAGGCCAAAGTGGACAGCTCTCCTTCGGCCATGCTGTCTTTGTGGGATTGGGTGGCTACACCTCCACCATTCTGTTCATGGACTATGCGATTACCCCTTGGATTGGCATGTTAGCCGGGGTCATCGTAGCCAGCGTGTTCGGCATTATTATAGGCTATCCTACCCTGCGACTCCGAGGCCCTTATTTTGCCCTCGCTACTCTAGCGTTCGGTCTGATTTTGCAGACCTATGTGGTGAATACGCAAAAGCTGGGGCCCATCAAATTGAGAGGGGCTATGGGTCTGCTCCTTCCCCTGAAGAACGGGGGTGATGCTCCTGCTGTTTTTCAGTTTGCCACAAAAACGCCCTACTACTTCATCGCCTTGGCAATGATGATTTCCGCGGTTTTGCTAAGCTACCTAGTTAACCGAACTCGTGTTGGATTCTACTGGACGGCGATCCGAAGTGACCAAGATGCGGCGGAATCTCTGGGCATTAATGCTGGCAGGTACCGCCTCTTGGCCTTCTTGCTCAGTTGCGCCTTGACTGCCCTCGGCGGAACTTTATGGGCTCAATACTTCCACTACATCAACCCCGAGCGAGGTATGGCGCTGAGCCTATCCATCGAGATTGTACTAGTGGGTGTGGTGGGAGGTTGGCAGACCATATCCGGGCCAATGCTAGGTGCTATGGTTATCATACCCATCAGCGAGTTCCTCCGCGCCCAATTGGGAGGTGGTTTTGCTGGGCTGCACGCCCTTATATATGGTTTGATTTTGATGGGTGTTATCCTATGGCTCCCTAGAGGCCTCAATCCTTTGGTCATGAGGGGATTGAAGTGGCTTGGCGATAGGCTGTGGAGCACAAATCCGGCAGTGAACACTCCAGGGATTGTCGGAGGGAGTGGGAAGGTGCAAGGCAGGTAATCACAATGGCCATACTAGAAGTCTACAGCCTGACTAAGAGATTCGGGGGCTTGACGGCGGTCAGCGACCTTTCTTTCAGCCTCAGAGAGTCGGAAATAGTCGGCTTAATTGGGCCGAATGGGGCGGGAAAGACTACCGTGTTTAATATGATTGCTGGCTTTTACAGGCCCGACAAGGGTAGGGTAGTCTTTCAGGGCGAGGATATAACAGGCCTTAGGCCATATGAGATCTGCAGGAGAGGCATAGCGCGCACTTTTCAGGTTACTAAGCCATTTCTCGATAGCACTGTACTTAACAATGTCATGGTGGGAGGCTTTCTGCAGGCCCGCAATGCTACTGAGGCAGGTGACATTGCCTGGAAGGCCCTGGAAACGCTCGAGTTCAGCGACAGGGCTGATGCTATGGGACATGAGATCAATGTACCTGACCGCAAGCGGCTGGAGCTAGCTAGAGCTTTGGCTACGGGGGCCAAACTTCTCCTGTTGGATGAGCCCATGGCTGGCCTAACCCCTTCGGAGAAAGGACATATCATTGACCTGTTGCGAAAGATCAATAAAGAGGGGTTTACCTTGGTGGTAGTGGAACATGACATGAAAGTTGTGATGTCCCTTTGCCCTCGTATCATACTCATGGATCGTGCCATGAAGCTAGTGGAGGGGACCCCCGAGGAGGTATGCAGCGACCCAAAGGCAATCACCGCCTACCTAGGAGAGGAATATGCTGCTCGGGATATGAGCCGAGGAGATGAAGATGGCACTGCTTGAGGTAAGACAGCTTCGCGCAGGGTATGGAGTCTTGCCCATACTACACGGTATTTCCTTGCAAGTGGAGAAGGGCGAAGTTGTGGCTGTAGTAGGCTCTAATGGAGCCGGCAAGACAACCTTGCTGAGGACTATCTCCGGACTGATCGAGCCTTTCTCCGGTGAGATTATCTTTAATGGAGAGGCAAGCCAGGGGATGCCAGCCCATGAGCTCGTGGGAAAAGGTATATCTCTTGTGCCTGAGGGCAGACAGCTCTTTAACTACCTAACCGTACAACAGAACCTGATGATTGGCTCTACTACGCCAATAGCTCGTTCTCACAGGAAGGAGAATTTCGATATGATCTTTAACCTGTTTAGCGCATTGAAGGAACGGAAGACGCAGCAGGCTGGGACCCTAAGCGGGGGCGAGCAACAGATGCTGGCTACTGCCCGCGGCCTGATGGCTAATCCCTTGTTGCTCATGATGGATGAACCATCGTGGGGGCTTGCACCAATTCTCACGAATGAGCTGTTCGAGACCATCCAGCGGGTCAATAACGAGATGGGCACGACCATCTTGCTGGTAGAACAGAATGTATACAAGGCCCTGTCCATCGCTCACCGTGGCTATGTTCTGGAGCGAGGAAACGTGATGATGGAGGGTAAGGGCAGGGAGCTTCTGCAAGACGAAGGGCTCAAGCAAAGCTATTTGGGGATGTAATTCGACCGGAATCCTAGCCAACCCTTTCGTCATGCCCTGTCCAGAACTGTTCCTTGAGCTTCCATTTCGAGATCTTGCCAGTTCCAGTCTTAGGTAAGCTGTCTCTAAATTGCACTATCCTGGGGATCTTAAACCCAGCTAGTCTAGTCCTCAAGTAAGCGATCAGTTCTCCCTCGGTAAGGCTCTGACCTTTCTTCAGCACTACCAGTGCCGCCGGGGTTTCCCCCCACTTCTCATGCGGTGCGGCTACCACCGCCACTTCCAGTACTGCCGCGTGTGACTGTATCGCATTCTCTATTTCAATAGAGCTCATGTTCTCTCCGCCGCTGACTATCAGGTCTTTTGAGCGGTCTACGATCTGTATATACCCGTCCTCATCTATGGTGGCTATGTCCCCAGTGTAAAGCCACCCCTTGACAATAGTCCTCTCGGTCTCCTCCGGGAGGTTCCAATAACTGTCCATAACGCTGTTACTTGTGATCAAGACCTCCCCCATGTCCTTGCCATCTGGCTTAACATCTTCCCCCCTCTCGTTAACAACCCTGATTTTTGTCAGCAGGGTTTCATAGCCGGCTTTGCGTGCCTTCTGGAGCTGTACTTCCCTCGGCTCTTCCCTTAGATAGTCCTTGATGCACGCCATCGTGGCGCCAGTAGTCTGCTCGGTTAAACCATAGGACCCAAAGATGTCGCAGCCAAGCTTCTCAATCACTGCCTTCTGTATTGCCTCAGGCAGAGGGGCACCTCCGGTCATAATGTGGTCTAGACTGCTGAAGTCATACCTATTGATGTGCTCGTAATTGACCAGCATGTTTGCCATGGTGTGAACCATATGGATATAGGTTACCCTTTCCCTCTGAATGAGCTCACAGACGACCTCCGGTCGGAATTGTCGCAACAGTATGTGCCTCCCACCCACTGCCGTCAGCGTGTGCGGCACCGCCCACCCATTAGCGTGAAACAGTGGAACGGCATGCAGAAAAACAGAACGGTCAGTCACATCCTCCAAGAGAAAATTAAGGGCGGCAGTATAGCACATTCTGTGGGTCGCGATGACGCCCTTGGGATTTCCCGTGGTACCGCTGGTGTAAAACATCTCGGCGGGGTCTTTCTCGTCCAGTCCGAGATCCCTATTGAAGATGGGTGATGAAGACCCTAATAGCCCCTCGTATTCCTCGCCTTTTAGCGTTAAATCAGGCGTGGGTTTGTCACCACGCATCAGTATATATTGTTCCACAGTTTTCAGTTCCTCTTTTATGGGCTGTACTAAATACGCGAGGTCTTGGTTCAAGATGAGACATCTTGCCTCAGCATCGTTAAGGATATAGGCTATCTCCCTGGTTGAAAGCCTGATGTTTATCGGCAGGAGGACAGCCCCAATCTGAGGAACACCATAGTACATCTCAAGCAACCGATGCGTGTTAACCTCTATAGTTGCTACCCTGTCGCCCTTCTCCATCCCTAAGGACAAAAGGGCATTGGAGAGCCGGTTCACTCTTTGACCAAACTCAGCATACGTGAATCTCCGATCCCCATCGACAACGCCGACCTTCTTGCCATACTGTAGAACCGCCCTTCTCAGGAAGTCCGTAATTAACATCGGGACGTACATACTCCATCTCCTTTCAACTGGACAGAAATCTGGTTTTCATTTTACCCATAATCTACTATACGATCAATGAGGACGGAGTTTATCCAAACTGGGGAATAAGGGAATTGTTCGATTTTCTAATTGCCGAGTTTTCAACGTCAGGCGTTGAGACATATGTCTTTATACCTCCCCTTGTCGCCTTCTTGATCTCCCTTTTCACTTCAATGGGCGGGCTTTCCGGAGCATTCATACTCCTGCCGTTTCAGATGAGTGTCCTGGGTTTCACAACGCCATCGGTAAGCTCCACGAATTTCCTATACAATGTAATCGGGACCCCGGGTGGAATTTACAGCTACATCAAGGAGTGCAGGATGATGTGGCCCGTCGCCCTCATCATTGTTACGGGAATGATACCGGGAGTGCTGATAGGCTACTATCTCAGGGTTAGGTACTTGCCAGATCCACGGACCTTCAAGTTTTTTGTCGGCATAGTGCTTATCTATGTAGCCATAAGGCTCCTACGAGCTGTCTGGACGGATAAGGCCCTAAACGTGGAACATACCTATAGAGGCACAGACAGAGTAGAAAACGTCTTGATGGAACTCGAAAAGACCCGGTTTGATTTCCAGGGGGCCAGGTTTCCCTTTGTTACTATCGGATTGTTAATGCTCTCGTTCGTCGTAGGCATCATCGGAGGTGTCTACGGTATGGGTGGTGGTGCGATCATAGCCCCATTTTGCATTACCTTTTTTAATCTACCAGTTCGTGCCATAGCTGGCCCGGTCCTTTTGGCGACATTTGCCTCATCGGCTGCTGGCGTGACGTTTTATAGTCTTATACCAGTTAGCGGACGCGTTGCTGCGCCCGACTGGCCCCTCGGGGTCCTATTCGGTTTGGGTGGCTTGGTAGGCATGTACTATGGGGCTAAACTGCAGAAGAACGTGTCTGAGAGATGGATAAAGCTCATGCTCGGAGCAGTCGTACTCATCGTGGCGTCACGCTATATTGTTGGGTTTGTCAACCTATAAGCCATAACAAGCGCAGATCATTAAGCAGGATTGTAGGTTAGAGGGAAAACCTGCAAGGAGATTGCGAGATCGGAAAAGATGTTAAGGAACAAATCTCTCAGATACTGAAATGTGCTAACAGAGAGAAAGTATCTGTCTTTGTTGGAGGTTCGGGGACCGAGTTGGACGGCTCTTCCAGGCCACACACACCGGGGAGTATCTTCAACACGGGATGCATGACGGCTTTGGACCGCGGCCGCAGACCTGAAGGTAGATAAGGGAATTCGAGTCATGGATGTAGCAGAGATCCTTGTGGAGGCATTCGGAGTTTAACTCCGATTTTCCTTGACTTGCACTTTCTTTTCTGTTCCCTTAACAGGTGATTTTCCCCTCAATCAGCGCCTATTCAGGAGCTTCCCCCATGGAGAAACCCCCCAAAATGTGCCTGCGTTGCTCCTGACAGAACTGATCCCGTTCTGTTAGGAGCAACGCAGTATCATCTCATGAGGCTAAACCCCCCGTTTAGCTTATTTTCAGACCAAATGGTCAGTGAACCGAAGGAGGGAAAAACGATGGATAAGGATATAAACAGAAGGGAGTTTGTTAAATACTGCGGATTATCCATGGGCGCCGTGGGGCTTACTCAACTAAGTAAGACCGCCTATGCTGACCCGGGAAAATCCGGTACTTCTGCCGCTCGCACTGGAGGCGCCAGGGTGGTGGATTATCATACGCTGAAAAGGCAGTGGAGCGCCCCGGGCGTGCCCAAGGTCCCGCCACATTTTATTTCAATCCCTTTTTTCAAAAGGGAGGACGGGATATCATTGACTCTGCGTTATCATGTACTCCTGCCTGGTGAGAGGCCAGATCCTCCCTTGCATACTCATCCCTGGGAACACCACTCCTTTACTATCTGCGGTCGGGGAGTACTTCTTCTGGAAGACGGGGAGATACCAATAAGGGAAGGGCTGGTCTGTTTCGTTCCAGGAAATCTGCCACACATAATGTCACCGAGGGGGGATGTTCCATGGGTTGCCATCGACTGTATCAATTATGTCGAATGATCTATAACGTCCGGCTGCTTTAGACGTCTCTCAGTTTTGCGATGGCCGCGCCAGGGCAAGGAGAGGGCCTCCTGCAACACATGCGTCCCCTCCTTGCCATCAAATTATCCACTGGTTATTGCATCTGAAATCAGGGACCGGGTTCACGCGTAGCAACCTCAGCCTGCACCTGCGGGGTGGGTGAGATGGTATTGACTTTTTGTGCGAATTATGAAATAAGCGTTTCTTGCCTGAGGTGAAGCCCGGCGGTGCGCCGGCAAGGAGTGCGCTGTTGAGGGTACATCTTATGGTGAGGGAGTCCGTATGAGGGTAGTACCGGTCAAAGAGTCTGTGGGGATGGTGCTAGGCCATGATGTCACACGCATTGTTCCCGGAAAGTTCAAGGGGAGGGCCTTTAAGAAAGGCCATATTGTTCAGCCAGATGACGTCCCAGAGTTGTTGAAAATCGGTAAGGAGCATGTATATGTCTTGGACCTAAAAGAGGGTTTTCTCCATGAGAATGACGCAGCGGAGCGGATTGCCCAGGCTGCGGCGGGCCGGGGAATTGAGCTTGCGGAACCTGTCGAGGGCAGGGTGAATATGGTTGCCGCTTGCAAGGGGCTCCTGAAGGTTAATGTGGATGCGCTTTATCAGATAAACTCGATAGAGGAAATGGCATTTGGGACATTTCATACAAACCAACAGGTAACCCGAAAGCGGACTGTCGCTGGGACGCGTATTGTTCCCTTGGTTATCGAAGAAGAAAAGATCCAGAAGGTGGAAGCCATATGCCGGAAAAATGCCCCGGTCATTGAGGTAAAGCCCTTTCGACCCTTTAAGGTTGGCCTTGTGATCACCGGCAGTGAGGTGTATCACGGAAGAATTGAAGACCAATTTGGTCCTGTGGTTAAGGCCAAATTCTCCGATCTGGGCAGTCGAGTCATACGAGAAGTCCTTGTGTCCGACAGCGTGTCTCTCACTTCAAAGGCTATTCAAGATGTCATAGACGAGGGGGCTGAGATGGTCGCGGTGACCGGGGGCATGTCCGTGGACCCCGACGACCAGACCCCCGCCAGCATACGGGCTGCAGGGGGAAAGGTGGTCGCATATGGATCGCCCATATTCCCCGGAGCCATGTTCATGCTGGCTTACATCGGCGATGTCCCCATCGTGGGGCTGCCGGGGTGTGTCATGTACCACAAGACGAGCATTTTCGACCTGGTCGTTCCCCGTCTTTTGGCCGGTGAAACGGTGACACGAGCCGATATCGTTGCCTTGGGTCACGGTGGCCTTTGCGCCAGCTGTCCAGAATGCAGATACCCGGTTTGCCCTTTTGGCAAGGGGGGTTGATGATGAGTATCGTGGCTGAATTGATCTAGATCGAGGCCAGAGGGAAATGACAATGAAGACCAGGGTTACCGCCATTGTACTTGCCGCAGGTTACTCCTCTCGCATGGGCAAATTCAAACCGTTATTACCCCTAGGAGAGACCACCGTCTTGGAAAGGGTAATCACCCTTTTTCGAGATGCCAGGATCAGCGATATACGGGTTGTCGTGGGCTACCGTAGGGAGGAGCTGTTGCCCCTGTTAGGAAAAATGCGGGTTTCCTACGTTGTCAACCACAATTTTCACGCAGGTATGTTTTCCTCGGTAGTGGCAGGGGTCGAAAGCCTTGAAGAATCAGTCGATGTCTTTTTTATCCTTCCTGTGGATATTCCGCTAATCCGCCCATGGACTGTCCGCCTACTGTTTCGAGCTTATGAGGAGGGAGAGGGGAAGATTATTCACCCGTGTTTTGGGGGCAAGCGTGGTCATCCTCCACTTATTTCAGTTTGCCTCGCAGACCAAATTACCGCCTGGAGCGGAGGCGGCGGGCTCAAAGGGGCTTTGACGAAATTGGAGGCTGATGCAATCCAGATAGAAGTTCCCGATGAGAATATCCTCCTTGATGTGAATACGCTGGNNACGCTGGATGACTACCACCAGTTGCAGGCCAAATGGCGACGATACGACATCCCCACCAGTCGGGAATGTGAAGTGCTCCTCAACACAACGTCCTCTATGGAGAAAGGGCTCTATGACCATTCTCATCTGGTAGCGCGATTAGCGTTGCTGATGGGAAGGGCACTGAGCGATGCGGGTTGCAGCCTGGACCTTGATCTCATCTTCGCAGGTGGCCTGCTGCATGATATCGCAAAGGGCACATCACAGCATGCCGCGGCCGGGGGTCGAATCCTCAGGGAAATGGGCTATCCCAGGGTAGCAGATATAGCTGCCTCCCATGTGGACATTGTGCTCCATGAGGAGGGGGAAATCAATGAAAGCGAGGTAGTCTATCTCTCGGATAAGATGGTTCAGGGTGATCAATATGTGGCGGATCTTAGGCCACGGTTTGAGGCTAAACTGAGGGAATTCTCTCACGCCCCCGATATACAGGAGAATATCAGCCGCAGGCTGGAAAATGCGTTGACCATAAAGAGGCGTGTTGAGAGGAGGCTGAACAGGCCATTGGAAGCTATTTTGAATCAAGTTGTTCTTAAGGCAGCGGAGGCTTTTTGATGGGAGATTCGCAACAAGGTACCAACACGGATATACTGTATTTAATGTGTCACGGGGATAGCCGGCAGGATGATGTCAAACGCTATATTGGGCAGACAGACCTGCCGTTGAATGAAAGGGGGATAGAGCAGGCCAAATACTGGCAACGGAAACTCTCCTCATTATCCTTTTACGGGATCTATTGTAGCGATCTCGTCCGATCCCTTGAAACCGCTAGAATTGTCGCACAGGATAGAGAAGTGCAGGTCTGTGCCTTGTCAGAACTCAGGGAAATCCGTCTTGGTGCATGGGAAGGGCTTTCGGTGACGGAAGTGCGCCAACGCTTTCCAGGAGAGTATGAAAAGAGGGGAGAGAATTTCCCGGATTACCGCCCGCCTAATGGAGAAAGCTTTTCCGAGCTCCGCAGGAGAATTGTGCCTGTTTTTGAACGAATTGTGAGCGAGATGGAGGGAAATGTGCTCATTGTAGGGCATGCCGGGGTCAATAGGACTATTTTATGTCATGTGCTCGGGATGCCGCTGGAGAATCTCTTTCGTCTTGAACAGCAATGGGGCTCACTGAGCATTCTAGTGCGGAAAGGGAATGTCTTCAGGCTGCAGGGGATAAACATACTACCGGAAATCCAAAGAAACAATATCCAAATATAGCATAATACAATTTGCGATAGGACGACTCCCCTCACGAAGGTAGCATGGATTTACATCAAGATGTGCGGTTTCGCGTGAAAATGATTTTTTCGCGATTTTTTTCTTGACATGTCAATAGATGTTATGTATGAAGCAGATTTGTAAGCGTCCAACCTAGGCTGTGTTGAATCCTACATACCTAATCTACTATGGGCATATTGTCCTCACGGAAAAAAGAGGGGCTTCTGGCACTTGCGGAGCCCCCGCGCACAGTAAAAGGAAAACACCTACTAACCTATAAAGGGGGGAGAGTATCCCCAGGGAGGTGCCTATGAAAAAGGATCGTAAAGGACAGAAGGGTAAGGTTCAAAAGGGGATAACCCGTCGTGGGTTTCTTACAACGGTCGGAGTTGGCGCTGTAGGTGTAGCTGCCTCCAGCACACTCCTCGGTCAGAAGGCCAAGGCTGAAGAGGTGAGGGAGGCCAAGGAGCTGAACAAGTTAACACTGTTGGTCAATGGCCGCCGTCGGCGTCTCCTCGTGGAACCACGCTGGTCGCTACTCTATGTCCTTCGAGAAAAGCTCAGAGTGACTTCATCCAAAGACGGGTGCAGCCGTGCTGAGTGCGGCAGGTGTACGGTACTCATTAACAATGTACCCCGCTATGCCTGCATGATCCTGGCCGTTGAGGCAGAAGGTGCTGAAATCATCACTTCGGAAGGGCTCATGAAAGGCGAGGAACTTGGGCCTGTTCAGAAGGCCTTTGCGGAGGAGGATGCATTTCAATGCGGCTTCTGTACGCCCGGGATGGTCATGACGGCCGAAGGTCTGTTGCGTGCCAATCCCAACCCGTCTGACGAGG
>JABAOF010002406.1_pt5 | contig 17365 bp, 15 predicted proteins | sample 7062171 | NCBI WGS metagenome assembly JABAOF01 (sample SAMN14538628, study PRJNA623070) | marine sediment metagenome | biome: marine biome [ENVO:00000428]; feature: marine pelagic biome [ENVO:01000023]; material: deep marine sediment [ENVO:00002113] | place: India: Gulf of Khambhat ...
CGGGATCAAGGGGAAATTAGCAGGATAAAAGTTTATGAGCTTCTCTAATTCTTTTGCGGATAGAGACTCCATAAGGACACACTCTCTCGCACTCGCCGCAGTCCTGACAGGAGGAGACAGTCTGTGCTTTCTTCAGTCGAGAATAGGCATTTTTTGCCACACCTGTTTTTCCGTAGTTTTCATAATAGGCCAAGTAACGCAGAATGTCTGTTGTCTTGACACGAGAAGGACAGTTCGCTTGGCACTCTCCACACATATGACAATAATCATCTGAATTTTCTGCTACATAACGAAAAAGGTTCCTTCTCTCCATCTCGGAGAGAGGCTCGCCGATCACTCCCAAATCCTCTTCAAGCTGTTCCCAGGTCAGCATTTCTATTACAGCTGCTGTTAAATTCTTGTTTTCAAGCACCCATTTCAGCATGGCCTGATAAATAGTGGTTTCTCCTATCTTGTATTTTTCCAGGTTCTGTTTTTTTCCGCCGAATTTAAAGATTTTCATGGCGTTTACGCCTACATCTTTTGACTTGGCCAGAGCAAGAAGGCGACGAAGCCCGCTTTGTCCTAAATAGTCATCATAGACCTCTCCATCCTCTTTTGTGTCCTGGATATCGGAGACATTGAAAGCGAGTTGAATCATATCGTAATAACCACACTCAACCGCTTCTTTCACGACTTTATGATGATTGGAGTGGCAGGAGAGCCCACGGAACCTGTATTTTCCCTGTTTTTTTAATTTTTCAAACGCGCCAACGACTCTCTCATCAGTAAGATGCTTTTCATCTGCTGCTCCATGGATAAGACAAACATCCATATAATCCGCATCAAGCCTTTTCAAGCTGCCGTTGACAGTGTTTATTATGGATTCTTCACTCCAGTTTCCTCTTAAATGGAATTTTGTTCCAACGTATACATTATCCCTGCCAAATTCTTTTAGAACCTGGCCTATTTTCCTCTCGCAGTTCCCGTTCTCGTAGTTGTGCGAGGAATCAATGTAGTTAACTCCTCTCTCTATCGCCTGATAGAGAATAGGCATTGCAGGAAGGGGACTTCCTCCGAGTGAAATTTCAGAGATCCAGAGATTCGTTCTTCCCAGGCGGCGGTAATACATATGGCCTTTTTTTTGACGATAACTTTGTTTCACCTCTCCTAAAAGATTTCTTGCTGAGGCTAAGGATGCTGAGAAGGCTCCGAATAAAACATTTCGCAGGAAACGCCTTCTTCCAGGCAGTGAATCAGAAGTTGACTTAATGCTTTTCATTATAAAATTCCAGGGAAGGCTATTTGGTCAGAAGTCCAAGTTTGCTCAAAACTGCTTTCATCTCCTTTTTACTTTCGTCATCAAGAGGAAGGAGTGGCAGGCGACAAGGGCCACCGTAATATCCGACCATATCAAGGCTGTACTTTAATCCCGGGATACCGAAAATCTGGACAACGGCCCTGTTGAGAGGAGTCAGGTCGTGCTGAATCTTTAGTGCGTCGTCCATTTTTCCTTCTATATGTAATTTGTAAAGCTCTACACATTGGGCAGGAGCAACGCCAGCTATGGCCAGAATTCCGCCGGTGGCTCCAAGCCTCAGTCCAGGAAGGATGACGCTTCCAGCGCCCACCAGGAAACTAAAATCAGGGTCGAGGTGGGGGATAGTCTCCGCCAGAAAAGATAAATCTCCTGAGCTCTCTTTAATACCCGCAATATTAGGATGCTTGGATAGCTCGATGAGAAGCTTTGAGTCCACAGAAACTCCAAGGACTCGAGGATTATTGTAGATAATCACTGGCACTTTTGATTTATCAGCGAGGAGGAGAAAGTGTTTTTTAAGCGCTTCTCTGTTCATCCTGGATTTGAAATAACTGGGTGTGCGGATCATGGCTGCATCGATTCCAAGGTCAGCCATTCTGTTTGTAAACTCCAGAGTCATTTTTGTGGATTCTAAACCTGTGCCGGCAATAATTTTTTTTCCTTCAGAAGCAGCTTCTTTTCCTGCCTGGACTAATTTTTCTGATTCTTCGGTTGAAAGAAGGGCGCTTTCCCCTGAAGTTCCCAGGATAACATAGCCAGCTAGGTCGAATGAATTGTATTTTTGGATGTTTTCCTTTAATTTTTCAAGAGAAATTTCGTCATCCACGAACGGAGTGGCTAATGGGGGAAATATTCCTTTAAAGCTTTCAGGCATCTTGGCATCTCCTCTGGCTTTTAAGAAATTTATCTAGCATTGCCTAGGCTCAGTAAAGCAAAAATTGTAGGTAGTGCGAGTGATTATGTCAAATGATATTTCAAATTCTCTCTATTTCTTTCAATTCTTTATCACTCAGCCCAAAATAGTGGCCTATCTCATGAAAAACAACTTCTCTAACCTTCTTTTTTATTTCTTCGTCAGTGGAGCAGATACTTTCTATGGGTTTCTGGTAGATAACGATGACATCAGGAGGGATGTTCCCGTAGAATGGGCCTCGGTGTTTGAAAGGAACGCCATGATAATGACCCAAAATAGAGCTGAGGGGTGTTGCTCCTGTCTTCTCAAAAATGTCCCTGGATGGCTTCTCCTCGACTATCAAAGCCAGATTACTGATTAGTTTTTTAAATTTTTTTGGAATCTGATCCAACGCCTCTTCGGCTAACTTTTCGAATTTTTCTCTTTCCATGGGATGGGCGTCTCTTATCCTATTTTTCGATTCCTTCTCTTGCTCTCACCCCTTTCTTGTAATAGTGCTTTTTGGCCTTCATTTCAGTTACTAGATCTGCTTTTTTTAGGAAGGAAGGAGGGGCGAACCTTCCGGTTAATACAATTTCCACATCTTCAGGTTTTTTATCGAGAAATTTGAGGACTTCTTCTTCTGTTAAAAGATTAAGGTCGACAGCCACGTTTATCTCATCCAGGATGATTATCCTGTATTTTCGAGAAAGCATGGCTTCCCGGCATTTCTTCAGTCCTCTTTTGGCTCTTTTTATATCCTCTTCGTCCGGATCTTTTGTCACATGGATAAAACCTTTTCGGCCGAATTGTTCGATAGTGATGTAAGGTTGTAGCTTTTTAGCCGATAAGAGCTCTCCGTACTCCTGCCCTTTGAGGAATTGTCCGATGTAAACTTTATTTTTATATCCTGCTGCCCTAAAAGCAAGGCCCAGAGCCGCAGTTGTTTTTCCCTTTCCATCTCCTGTATAAACCTGAATATGGCCCTTAAATTGTGTCTTCTGTTTCATCTTTTTTAACTATATTTTAATCCCCCAACTGAGTCAACACGAGAATTTTAAAATTGAAGTACTTATGCTATAATCTGCGGCATGCTAGACCCAAAATATGTGCTGGAAAACGCTGACTTTATCGTAAAAAAGACTAAAGCCAGAGGAATTAAGCTCAGTCTCGATAAATTTATAAAGATCTCCCAGGAAAAGAAAGACTATCTTATAAAGGTCGAAAGCCTGCGCCATGAAAAAAACAAAGCCTCCGAGCTTGTAGCCCAGAAGAAAAAAGAAGGGCAAGATGCCAGTTCGGTTATCTCGGAGATGAAAAAAGTGGGTGCGGAGATAAAGATACTCGAGGAGAAACTCAAAGAACTTGAGGAGAAATTGAGGGAAATTTCGCTCTCTATTCCAAATGTTCCTCATGAGTCTGTACCTGAAGGTAAGAGCTCTAAGGATAACGTTGAAGTCCGAAAGTTTAGCGAGAAGCCGAAATTTGCTTTCCCTATAAAGCCTCATTGGGAGATTGGTAAAGAATTAGGCATTTTGGATTTTGAACGTGCAGCCAAGATCGCGGGTTCGAGGTTTGCTGTCTATTTTGGCGCAGGGGCTAAACTAGAGAGAGCATTGATAAATTTTATGCTTGATGTCCATACAGAGGAAAAAGAATACCAAGAGGTGATCCCACCTTTTATAGCCAACGAAAGGAGCCTTATGGGAACAGGGAATTTGCCTAAGTTTGAAAATGACCTTTTCAAGCTGCGAGGCTATAAGTGGTACATGATTCCAACCGCAGAGGTTCCTCTCACTAACCTTTATCAGGACGATATTCTTGAGGAAGATTCCCTCCCCAAGAGATTTGTGGCTTACACCCCATGTTTCAGGAGGGAGGCTGGCTCCTACGGGAAAGATATAAGAGGACTGATTCGCCAGCACCAGTTCAACAAAGTTGAGCTGATGAGCTTTGCTTTACCCGAAAATTCTTACACGGAACTTGAAAAAATGACCGTGGATGCTGAGGAGGTCTTAAAGAGATTGGGATTGCATTACAGGGTGGTTGTTCTTTGTACTGCAGATATGGGGTTTGCAGGGGCTAAAACCTATGATGTGGAGCTCTGGATGCCTGCCCGAAAGAAATACATGGAAATTTCCTCCTGTACTAACTGTGAGGATTTCCAGGCAAGAAGAGCCAACATCCGTTTTCGAAGAAAAGGAAAGTCGAAGCTGGAGTTTGTGCATACTCTAAACGGCTCTGGAGTAGCTTTGGGAAGGACAGTCAGTGCCATTCTGGAAAGCTTTCAACAAGAGGACGGCTCTGTTGTCATTCCTAAAGTTTTACGTCTTTACATGGACGGCCTGGATAAAATTACCTAAATATTCATATCATGTAGGGGCTTGATTTACGTTGTAGGGGTTTGATTCATCAAACCCACCTTGCTTAATAAAATTTTACTATTCATTCTAAGTTAATTGGGATAGGCACAATCCGAAGGGTAGGCCGAAACTGTTGACTTGCTTGCTATCGGGCCAGAAGGTAAAATATATAAATCCTTGGAGGGATGGCCGAGTGGCTTAAGGCGGCGGTCTTGAAAATCGCTTCCCGGGCAACCGGGACGGGGGTTCGAATCCCTCTCCCTCCGTTCTTCCTGTAATATTAAAAACATATGATTATGTAGATTACACATTTAAAAATGGGGAAAAAGGAAGATTTCATAAAAATAATTCTACCTTTTTTAAAGGATATGACCTTAATAGATAGACTAGAAAACACATTAGTTTCAAAGTCTAATCTGCCAGGGAAAAGAGCAAATCTTGAAATGGCATTTGCTCTGGCTGATTGCTTTGAAAAAGTAGATGCCAGCGAAAGCCACTGGAAGATGCTGTTAGAGTGGACAAGAATCTCTCCTGATGATGCTCCCACAAATGATCCGAGAGAATTCCTTCCCTTTTGTGCTATCTTATCACTCGGCTCTTTATATAATAATTCCGACAAAAAAAGGAAAGAACAAATTATCAACATTATTAAAGCTTCTGCTTCCGATGGAAGATGGCGGATAAGAGAAGCAGTTGCCATGGGTTTTCAACGGGTTTCAGAGAAAAATTTTACTGTAATCAAAGAAATGTTCTCCAAATGGATCAAGAAATCATCTTTGTTGGAAAAGAGAGCCATTCTAGTGACACTAGCTCATCCCCCTGTTTTAGACAATAAGGAAAATGCTATTTTTAGCTTCCGAATAGCAGATGAGATTCTTCAAGGTCTGCAAAAATTAGATGGAATAGAACGCAAAAGTGAAGAATTCGCTATTCTAAAAAAAGGTCTTGAGTTTACTATCAGCGTATATGTTGCCAGTTTGCCTCAAGAAGGATTTCGTTTTCTTAAAAAATGGGCTCAAAAAGCAAACCTGGATATAAAGAAAATTTTGAAATCAAATCTCAGCAAAACGCGCTTGATAAAAAAATATGGCCCAATGGTTAAAGAAGTTCTAGCTCTTATTTAAAGGAAATATCGAGAAGTGCGTTGATTCGAAACTTACCCGAGACACAACTCGAGGTAAAATCTGTTCAATTTTTGTTTATTTTATAGGCTTTAAGTTTTAAATATTGAAAAAAACGTGTTAGAATAACATAGATTTTCAAGCGATTGTGGAGAGGTGCTGGAGTGGTCGATCAGGGTCNNNNTTCGAACCTTTATTTCTTCGCTCCAAGAAGAAAGAGGTCAAAATCTTTTTTTCCCCACCTGAGCTGGGCAGTAATGCTTATTTCTAGAGGGAAAATGATGCTCACTCCAAGAAATACGTGTAGAAAAAAATATATCGTTCTGTTATATTAATAATGCAGTCATGATGGAGATCATTAATAAAGAAATCACGATTCGATGCGAACCAAAAAATTATCTTTTGAGCCGCTAGGTTCCAGAAGCGGAGGAAATATGAGAGTGAAACATTTTATAGTCCTCGTGCTAATCCTTTTTTTCACCCTGCATTTTCTGTCTTCGCTTTGCCCTGCTTTTCAAAAAAAGAAAGAAGAAGAAAAATCTGACGTCATCATCATTCCTGATAAAGTCAAATCTTTATTCGAAGAAGGGATGGAAACGCGTGAAGCTCGCCTGGATATTCCCTTTTCTTTCATATGGCATACCTACCTTCCATCTCAGCAAAACCTTCACTGTGTTTTCTATTTTAAAGTCAAAAACGCCGATCTCGGTTTTTTCCCGATTAAGACCGAAGAAGAAAAGCCCGAAAAAGAGAAGAAGGAAAAACTTTCTCCAACCGAACCCCTTCCAACCCGCTTTCGAGCTAGCGGGCACGTTTTTCTTCAATTTAATCGTTTTGAAGACAATAGGCCAAAAGAAGTCATCAGAGAAGCTTATATCCCTCTCAAACTCGAGATTGAAGCTGAATCCTTCCAGCCCGACAAGGAAGAATTCTACTCGACCGGCTATCCTGTTCCTCCTGGGGACTATCTCCTCTCAATGGCCATTGCTTCTTCAGATTTGGAAAAGGTCGGCATTCAGTACTTCGAGTTTTCTGTCCCTGACATTACCGCCCCAGAGGTACTCATGACCACTCCCATATTTTTTATCTCAACGATCAACAGAATACCTTCTCCTCCAAAGACAGCCTCGGTTCAAAAAGAGTTTTTCATCTATTCTGTTCTTCAAATTACTCCCAAATTTGAGAATCTCTTCTCTATGGATGACAACTTGGATATCTTTTTCTTTATCTTTGGAGCATCCCCTGAAGAGGGAGGAAAATTCAATATTGACGTCAACTTTGAGATTACAAAAGGCGAAGAAAAAATCATCCGCTATCAAACAGCCCACTATGAAGCTCCTATTATCAGCCAACCTTTGCCGCTGAAAAAGCTGGTCATGACCAAATCGGAAGAAGGCGAGAAGAGAGAACAACGCAATCTAGAAGCAGGAACCTACACACTTCATGTGGATATCGAGGATAAAGTAGGCGGAAGTTCGTTAAAGAAAACGGTTGATTTTGAGGTAAAAGAGACGAATCTTTAAGTCTATTCAGCAGTTCTTACAAAAATATTTGTATCATAAATACATTTTAAAGACTTCCCATTCCGGCAGTGAGTTCTGTCAAGCTCACCAGATCATTCATGTTACAAGCGAGGCCTTATTCACAGCTCATGGACACGCTCGCTCACACAGTATGGACAAAATGATAGTGTTTATAATAAAATAAAAAATGGGGAGAAGAAGATGAAAGGAAACCATAAACTCTTTAAAAAGCAAATTTATGTCACTTCTATCGTATTCATTTTTCTTATAGCTGGTGGTTTTAGCTTTATCCAGAAAGATTTTTATATGGATGAAAAGAAGCTTTATGAAAAATATAAAATTTCCATCAAAAGTTTTGAAAAAGGTAAGCGGTACTACTCTAGAAAAAACTACAAAAGGGCAGAAAAGGAAATGAAAAAATGTTTGAAGATATTCCCTAAGCACAATAATGCGCACTTCTTTCTATCCATCATTCTATTAGAAAAAGGGGATAGCAGCCAAGCGATGAAGCATATCGAAGAGGCCAAGGCCAATTTTGAATTTATGAACAAGATGTTTGCCTTTGCCTACGAAGAATACCAGAGCAAGCTCAGAACACAAAAAGATGATTTAAAATCCAGGCTCCAAAATTTTAAAAGCCAATTGTCCGTTGCTCAAAGTGCAGAGGATAGAAGAGAGTACGAGCGGAGAATTTCCTCATTAGAAAATGAAATCAGCATCATAAACAGCAGATTAACAGAACCCTTGGCTATCACTGACGAAATTCCAGCAGATTATTTTTTTATACACGGGAATATCTTGTTTAAATTGAAGAAATTTGAAGAATCGCAGAAGCAGTATCTCTTAGCGATAAAAGCAAATCCCGGACATGGAGATGCATACAATAATCTTGCCAATTTGTATTATATGGCAAAGCATTATCAAGAAGCCCTGGACTGCCTGAATCTTGCAGAGGCCAATGGAGCTAAAATTAATCCTAAGTTCAAAAAAGCCCTACTCAAGGCTGTCAAGAAATAAATCGTTATGTTTCTCAATAGAAAATATTTTCCTACCCTTTTCTCAAGGGAAATTACAGATGGATCTGAGGAGTCCACCAATCTTGATTTAACCAGGATTAGAATCTATAATAATAATTTTCGATGAAAGGGAAAATCTTCTTCTGTTCTCTCCTTGCCTCTCTCCTTGCCTTTCTGCTTTTTAGTGCTTCAGATATTTTGGCTTCTAAGAGAAAAGTCAAAGAACTACCTGAAATATACAGGAAATGGCTGGAGGAAGAGGTGGTCTATATCATAACACCCAAAGAAAAAGAAGTTTTTCTTCAGCTTGAAGGCGATAGAGTAAGGAATCTGTTCATTGAAGCTTTCTGGAGACACAGAGATCCTAATCCTAGTACTGTTGAGAACGAATTTAAAAAAGAGCATTACCGTCGTATCACTTTCGCCAACCAACAGTTTGGAAAGGAAACACCCGTACCCGGCTGGAGAACAGACATGGGCAGAATTTATATCACCTTGGGTGAACCTTCCTATGTTGAGCGGCATGAAAACCTCTCTGAAGTCTACCCTGTCATTATATGGTTCTATGAGGGTATGATTGAATATGGACTTCCCAACGCATTTAGTGTCGTTTTTTTTAAAAAAACGGGAGTGGGCGAGTTTGAATTGTACAGCCCTGTGAAATATGGCCCTCAGCATTTATTGATTCACTACAAGGGGGATCCGTCAAATTATTTGGCCGCTTATAACGAACTTAATCAGATCGAACCCAATATAGCCAGCGTATCCCTCTCCTTAATTTCTGGGGAGACAATACACACTCTCTCCCCTTCCATTGCCTCGGAGATTCTCGTATCAGGGAAAATCCCTTCTGCCCCGCATAAAAAAGTAAAAGATATCTATGCTGAAAAACTACTCAAATACAAAGATATAGTCGAAGTGGAATACACGGCCAACTATATAGATAACGATTCTTATGTCGATGTCATAAAGGATAAATCTGGAATTTTCTTTATCCATTATCTCATTGAACCAAAGAAACTTTCTTTTGAACAGGTTGGGAAAAATTATCATGCAACCTTAAAAATCAATGGAAATATCTCTGATCTGATGGGAAATTTAATCTACCAATATGAAAAGACAATTCCCATTGAATTCAACGAGGAGGAGTTAGGTAAGATAAAAACTAAACTATTCAGTTATCAGGATATATTTCCTCTCGTGGCAGGAGATTACAAATTCAGTGTCCTCCTAAAAAACACTGTTTCTAAAGAATTTACTTCAGTTGAGAAAGATATTGCAATCCCCAAAGCCTTATCTCTTCAAATGAGTAATTTGTTATTAGCAAACAGGGTGATTGAAGACTCAAAATATGCAGGAAAAAACAAGCCCTTTCTGATAGATAACATCCAGCTTGTCCCATCACCTCGCAATGATTTTTCCCGAAACTCTAAGCTTTATCTTTTCTTTCAAATTTTTGATTTAGAAAAGGAACTTCAAGATAATGGTTTTTTGGAATATTCCATATTCAAGGAAAATGAGAAAATTCATTCGATGATTAAGAACATAAGAGAATATCCTGATAAAATTAATTTTCATGAAGAATTTTCCTTAGAGAATCTTTACCCTGCAAACTACAAAATAAGAGTTACTCTTTTAGACAAAGAAAAGCAGGAAATCCTTTTTGAACAAAGCCATTTTTACATCACTGCGCTGGCCCATCTGCCAAGACCTTGGGTCCTCTCTATACCTATGCCATCCTCTAGCGATCCTGTATACCCAAATATCTTAGGGATTCAGTTCTTAAACAAAAAAGATATTCAAAACGCTAGATCTTTGTTGGAAAGAGCGCATCGAAAGAATCCGAATTCGGCTAAATTTGCCTTTGATTTTTGTCGGGTACTTTTTATAGCCAAGGATTATCAAACAGTGAAACAGACGGCTATTCCATTTTTGCAGCATGAAAATAGACATGAATTCTTGGACATTTTAGGGCGATCTTGCCAGGCCTTGGGCGAATTTGAGCAAGCCATTTCTTATTATAAAGAATATCTTTCTCATTACGGGACTAATCTCCAAGTTCTTAATTCCATCGGAGAGTGCTATTATAAAGTGGGTAACAAAGAAGAGGCTTTGATTGCTTGGGAAAGATCTTTGGAACTTAATCCTGAACAAGAAAGATTAAAAAATCTGGTGCAATCAATAAAGGAAAAAAAGTGAAAAAATCAGTTTATCGTCCAAAAAAATTTTTTTCTTTCTCTATCCGACCTCCTGCTTACTACCTTCTTTTTTTCCTCTGCTTATTATTCATTGAATCATGTGCAACTCATAGATTAGAAAAGCTTTTAGATCTGAGAAGCAGGGAATTTCTGTCACACGTGAGATATATCATCACTAAACAAGAGCGAAAGATCTTTCTTAACCTTCCCCCATCAGATAGAGATAATTTCATTGAAGAATTCTGGAGAAAGAGAGATCCCGATCCTTATACAGAAGAGAATGAGTTTAAAGAAGAATATTTTGCTAGAATTGAGGAGGCAAACAGACTCTTTAGAGAGGGAGGGACCCCGGGTTGGCTCCAAGATAGAGGCAGAATTTACATTCTGATCGGGCCTCCTGATCGAAGAGATCAGTATCCGAGAGGATACTCTTTTTATGGGAAACCAATGGAAATATGGCATTATGGTTTTTTCCCCATCGTTTTTATTGATTACGCATGGAACGGCGACTATAAATTAGAACCGCTTAGTGCGCAACAAATATCTGAAATTAATAAAGCCCAAAAAATGGGAAAATCAGAAATAGCCAAGACCGACAGAGAATCGATTTTTGATTTCAATTTAGATATAGAAAGAGTTGGAAAAAGTAAGGTGATCATTAAAATAGCGATTCCTTATAAGGACATCTGGTTTGTTAACGAGGAAAATCAATTAAAAACAACCTTTGGGTTATCTACGGAAATTTTTGATTCCTCTGAAAAAAAAGTATGGGACCATAAAAAAGATTATCCCGTCTCTTTATTAGAAGAAAACTTAAAAGATATTGTCGGGAAAGATTATATAATAGAAGTTCCTGTTGAGCTTGAGCCCGGAAAGTACTCTCTGACTGTTGAGCTAGAGAATAAAACGGACCAGAGACGGGTAAGGAAAAAAACAAAATTTTCTGTCTGATGGGATTTGGCGGCCATTTATCAGCAAAAAAAATAACATAATATTGCTATGGCTGAGAACAACAATCCGGAAGGAGATACAGAATGAGGAATAAAAGCTTCTATAAACTATCATTATTCATAGTCATTATGCTCTCTTTCACAAGTTTTATGCTCGCTCAAGCGGGACGGGGAACAGCAAGAATCTCAGGAGTTGTTAAAGATGAACAGGGGAATAGAATAAAATCTGCTAAGATTTTTATGCAGTTTCTAGAAGATGAGCAGGTAACGCGAGAGATAAGTGTCAATAAAAAAGGTGAATGGGCTGCTATGGGTCTTGGGACAGGGACATGGCGAGTGACAGCTTCGGCCGAAGGTTATATTTCTGTTTATAAAGATTTTTATGTCCAACAATTAGATAGAAATCCAAAAATCACTTTAGTCCTAAAAAAAATTAAACAATCTGATCAAACCATGATTGAAGATGAATCGTCTTTAGGTCTTCTTGAAAAAACGAATCAACTCTTCACTGAGAAAAAATACGATGAGGCAATTGCTCTCTTAAAGCAATTTCTTGAAATAAATCCCAATGTCTACCAAGCTTATATCAATATCGGTGATTGTCATAGAGAAAAAGGAGAACTTGAACAAGCCATAGTGGAATATAATAAAGCTCTGGAACAAGCCAAAAAAGACGAATTGATGGGAAAGGAAATGACGGCAAAGGCTCTTGCTCGCATCGGCGAATGTTATATGAGAAAAGAGGATTTTGAAAAAGCACAAGATTATTTCAAACTATCTATAGAATCATACCCTGAAAATGAAATTTTAGCCTACAATGTCGGCGAAATCTATTTCTCAAAACAAAAAATAGATGAAGCTATTTATTATTTTGAATTATCAACACAGATTAAATCCGATTGGGGACCACCGTACTTAAAATTAGGCTATACCTATCTAAACAAAGGCGATTTTGAGAAAGCCAAGCTGAATTTAAATAAATTTTTGGAACTTGACCCCGAATCTCCAGAAGCACCCGCAGTTAAAAATATGGTTGATTACTTAGAAAAAATAAAGAAATAATCACATCAGGATTCAGCTATTTCTCACCTTCCACAATCTTCGTTGAATCATGACTTAAAGGGATTCTCTTGTCTAATTTTTTGACAAATATACGCGCAGAAAAGTACAAGGTTCCTGGAGTTTATTGAAAATAAATTGGATAGAGGACGGAAATTAGATTTGTCTTATTTTCATACATCTTAAGAAAAAATATCCACTAGATTTTATCTCTTGATCTTATATTTATCGATTTTGTTATCCACTTTCTGATGTGTCACATAATGGGTTCTCCTTCTTCTCAAAGCTATTTTTTGTTTATTTTCTTATATTTAGATTGATTATTGACGATGGGCTCAAGATGTAAGCCAGCAGAGACTTTTCCATAAATTTACAAAAAGGCTATCTGTCAAACCCTTATGATTCAATGGCACATTTCTTGCAAAAAGCTTAATGATGATTCACGTAAAACCAAATAATTTAGTTGCTAACAGAAAAAACATTTAATTTCAAAGGCGCGCTCCTGATGGAATTCTTAAATTCGGAAATAAGGCAAGAAATATAATATTCATTTCGGTAAGGAATCAAGCGAAGAATCATTGCAGTCTATAATTATCGAGTGAATTATGAACTGATATGCCGAGTGGCCGAAATGCAAAACTCGAAGTTATTAAAAGCCTATTTACTGCTAGTTGTAACATTAACCAGTTGCAATGGAGCTTTAATAATTGAATCAGAAGTTTACCCAAACGTAGAACTAAAGTCCGATTTTCGATATAGACACACAGCAGATAAGATAACAATTGAAAGATTGCTGGCTGAAGTATGGACTTCTGAATTTCTAAGAAAAAACGAACTAATCGAGGAAGAAATTCTTAATAATAATTACGGTGTATTTCGTGGAGAAAGTGAATCATCTTCCCATAAAAAGCAGCGTGCCTGTTACATAAAAGTAAAAGGGCAAAAAGATAAAGTGATGCTAAATGTAAATCTTTTCAGTCATTTTGTTTTTAATTCTAATGGAGTTACTTTATACAAAACATTAGATAAAGGAATTAGGGCTACCCTTATACATGAGTTGTTCCATGACTTCTGGCATAACATATTAAATGAAAGAAAAAGGTTTCTGTTTTCGATTGAGGCAGAGATATTTTTTTTAGAGGTAATGATGGCTAAGAAAAAACAAGATAAAGTAATGTTTTTAAGGAATGCTGGATTAAAAGAGCCATCCAAAAATGACTTTAAACCTTATGATGAATTGTGGGATTTAAAAGAGAATTATGAGGGTCATGAATTTTTCGGCTCTGAGCTGTATTCAATAATTGCTGACAGGGCATTTTCAGGAAAGATGATCATACCGAAACAGCTCAGGAAGTTCTATTACGGCATCTTATCAGAATCAGCCCTCAATAAAAACAAAATATGATTCGGAAGCTATTTTTATATTTAATTTTAGTTGACATCTTCATTTTGACTTCCTATATGTCGGTAACACACGGATTGGAAGAGAAGATTCATAATGCAGCACAGCAAGGAGACCTTTCTCTAATAAAAAAGTTATTATTAAAGTATCCTGGTTTGGCGAACGTCAAAAATTATAAGGGCTGGACTCCGCTGCATTTGGTAGCATATTCAGGGCATAAAGATGCAGCTCAGTTACTTATTGCAGAGAAAGCTGAGCTGAATGCAAGATCCAAATACAAAAGCTTAGCCCCGTTGCACCTCGCTGCTTTACGTGGACACAGAGATTTAGTTGAGCTGTTAGTTACAAATGGGGCAGAGGTTAACATAAAGGACAACAAAGATAGAACACCACTTCACCTCGCGTCATTGCATGGTCATAAAGATGTAATAGAGCTTCTGATAGCAAAGGAGATTGAGAAGAATCCCAGGGACATGGCGGGTATGACTCCATTGCACATTGCAGTTTATAATGGTCATAAAGAGGCAGTCCTTCTTCTCATTGCAAAGGGGGCAAATGTAGGATTAAAAGACTATGCCGGCCAAACCGCGCTGCACTTAGGATCCTGGGAAGGCGACGAAGACATAGTTGAGTTGTTGATTGATGAGGGTGTGAAAGTAAACACACGGGACAAAGACGGTAATACTCCACTTCATGTAGCGGCCTATTGCGGCCATAAAAAGATAGTTGATATACTTATTAAAAGAGGCGCAGAGGTGAATGTAAAGAACAAAAAAGGTCAGACTCCGCTGAATAACGCAACCAGAATTGGCCATAAAGAGATAATGAAGCTGTTGATCGAGAATGGTGCAAACCAGGATATTATTAGTCTCTAATCATAATTAAGGTCTTCCCTGAATTGAGCCAGCAGCACATAGCTTAATGTCCCGGCAAATTGACAACGACGATTGTCTAAATAAATGTTTTGCTGCCTTTATGTTCTGTTCCTATTGTCTTGCAATTGACCTTGCCGTTTTGGGTGCGATATGTTCATCTAGGAATATCAGTGGGTGGAAATCGGAGAAAACTAAGAGGGATCTTTGACGATCACCAAAAGGAAATTCTTCTATGATGATGTAACGCAAGTGCTTTTTTAGCCTCTTTTCTTTTTCTTCCTTTAGATAGTTATTTTCAAGGGTAATCTATCACAAAATGGACACCCCTTGGAGATGCAGCACATCATCATATTGCCTATCCTATTTTTTGAGCATCTTTTCCCAGGCGATGAGCTCTTTTCGAACTTCTCTAACCCTGGCTTCATCCTCTCCTTGAGCATTTTCCAAGTATAATTTTAGATAATGAATGGCCTCTTCTAAGTCTTCTTTCTTCCTTAAAGCGACAGCTAAGTTTAAATAGGAGAGAGGTGTGGGATGAATGTTTATGGCTTTCTTTAAATTTTCAACAGACTCATCCAGATACCCCAAATTGCCATAAGTGATTCCGAGATTCTGATAGATCTGGTAATCATCAGGATACTCTAATTTTAGACTTTTATAAAACTCTATAGCTTCATTGGACTTTCCAGACATAGCTAGATTGATCGCATAGTTCATTCTGAGAAATTTGTTTTCTGGCTCAATTTCAAAGGCTTTTTTATAATAACTTAAGGCCTCTTCTTTTTTGCCCATAACTCCCAGTATCCAAGCTGAAGCAAGAAGCGCATCAAAATATCGCGGATTAATCTTCAACACAGCTTGCATTGATTCTAGGGCCTTCTTCAATCTTCCCAATACCAGGTAAGTGTGACCTAATCTTGAGAGAAGAATTTCAGAATTAGGAATTTTCTGCATTCCCTTTTCTAAAACTTGAATAGCCTCATCAAAATTTTTCGCTTTGGCATACATAAGTGCTAAATTGACATAACTTGAAGGAGTTGCAGGCCTTATGGAGAGAATTTTTTCAAAAATTTTTGCGGCCTCTTGGTAATTTCCTTGAAATTCATAAATTTCAGCCTGATGAACCATCCTATGCTCGTCAAGCCTGTCTTTTGGATCAGGCAATTGCCCTTTTGGAATATTCTCAGCAAGGTCAACATAACCCAGAGATCTCAACCTCTCCTTCTCTTCAGCGGTTATCTCTCTCTTTTCTATCCTAAGCTCTGAAGAATAATTTTTCATCATTTCTTTAAGTTTATCTTTCTTCTCTGAAGCCACTTTTTTCTCTTTCTCGAATGCATTTATCTTCTCTTCAGGATCTTTTTTCAAATTATATAATTCTTCCTTTGGAGCCTGAATATATTTCCAGTCACCATCAATCACACCAATCAACTCAGACCAGCCATAATTCTCTTTTGGATAATAGGTTTCAATATAAGAACTGAGATTTTCTTTTCTCCTCCCTTCGATGTAAGGCAAGAGGCTTATTCCTTGAATTTCTTTGGTCAACGGAATGTTAAGCATGTCTAAGATAGAAGGCATAAGATCTATCAGCCTTACTCTTGCTTTTACAACCTTCCCTGGGGGAAGATGATCCTCAGCATAAAACACAAGAGGGACTTTCATGGTCACATCATAAAGAAAAACGCCATGGCCACCGACCTCTTTTTCTCCGAAAGCTTCGCCATGATCTCCGACTAGGATGACCAATGTTTTATCGAGGATATCTTTTTCTCTTAATTTTTCAATGGTTTTACCAACATAATAATCCATATAGGCTATCTCTCCATCATAAGGGCTATCTAAAAATTCTTCTTTAAAAGGGGAAGGGGGATCATAGGGAAGATGAGGATCGAAAAAATGAACCCAACAAAAAATTTGGTCAGATGCGTTTTTATCCAGCCAATCGGAAAAGGAAGCAAAAACTTTATCAGCTTTTTTTTCAGATTTTAGTGCTTTGAAAATCTCCTCTTCTGCAAATTTATCATCATAAAAATCAAAACCTTGGTCAAGTCCAAAACGTGAGTCAACAGTAAAGGAACTGACAAAAGCTGCTGTTTTAAATTCCTTGCTTTTCAATATTTCGGCCAAAGTTAAGAGTCCAGGATTGAGATAGTAGGTTCCGTTGTTGCGCACTCGGTGATAGATGGGGTATGTTCCGGTTAGGATCGAACAATGAGAAGGGCATGTCAAAGGAACCTGGCAATATGTGTTTGAAAACTTAACTCCGCCTAAGGCCAAGGAATCCAAATTTGGAGTTTTTGCCTTTTCGTAACCATAGCAGCCAATTCTATCAGCTCGAGTTGTATCTAGAGTCACAAGCAAAACATTGAGAAGGCTATTCCTCTTGACACTTTTCTTGGGGGTGAAAAAAAGAAACAATAAAATCACTACCATTAAAAGAAATAAAAGAGGAGAGAGATAAATCAGGATTTTCTTGGGCTTCTTGGCAATTTGCTCTTCTTTTCTTATTTCTTGAGGATGGATTTTTTCGATTGGATGGACCTTTGGTGATCTTTTTTTCTTCTTCCTTTTTTTCTTAGACATGGCTTTGATATTAAAAATTTACACGATAAAGAGAGGCACGTCAAATCAATTCACAAAGGAAAAAAAAGCCCTCTTCCCGA
>JABAOF010001519.1_pt1 | contig 17362 bp, 14 predicted proteins | sample 7062171 | NCBI WGS metagenome assembly JABAOF01 (sample SAMN14538628, study PRJNA623070) | marine sediment metagenome | biome: marine biome [ENVO:00000428]; feature: marine pelagic biome [ENVO:01000023]; material: deep marine sediment [ENVO:00002113] | place: India: Gulf of Khambhat ...
GCTGCTTAATTAACTACCGGACTATTGTAATAGTACTTCGAAAAAATAATGCAGGTTGCAGTATTTATTCAGATACAGTTTTCATTTCTAAAACTGCTATACCCGCCACGCCTGTTGTAACAATAGATGCCAATAACAATTTATTATCCTCCTCTGCTTCCGGTAATCAATGGTACAATGATACGCTTACTGCTATTGCGAATGCTACTGCTCAATTCTACAAGCCATCTGCTAATGGTTATTATGCTGTTAAGGTAATTCAGAATGGTTGCAGCAGCGCCTTTTCAAATAGGTTTAATTATACTGTTACTGCAATAAATGTTGTACTTAATTCAGAGTTAAGTATTAATCCAAATCCTGCACAAAGTGAAGTGTTCATCCACAATAATTTAACAGGAGTGCCTATTTTGAATGCTATCATTTACAATACTGCAGCACAAACAGTTTTCAACCAGTACAACCTAAAAAATGGCGATGCTATTAATATCAGTCATTTACCCGCAGGCATATATTATGTGCATTTATACAATCAAAACCTGCATTTTTATCAAACTCAAAAACTGATAAAAACATACTAAATAATTTTTTATGAAACGTTTTTGTGCATTCGTTGTAATAATGTTTTTTGGTTCAGCAAAGGCAAATATTATACTGCCTTCAATTTTAAACAATAATATGGTATTACAGCAACGGTTGGCCGTTACATTATGGGGCTGGGGCAATCCGGGCGAAGTGGTAAAAGTTACCAATACCTGGAATAATGCAATTGATTCTGCAACAACAAACGCAAATGCACATTGGCAACTTACTATTCAAACGCCTGCTGCCGGCGGTCCTTATCAAATTAATTTTAAGGGATACAATTCCATTACATTAACAAATGTATTCATTGGTGAAGTTTGGCTTTGTTCCGGCCAGTCGAACATGGAAATGAATGAACAATGGGGTTTACCGGATGTAAAAGCTGTTTTGCCTCATGCCTGTAATCCAAATATCCGTTTTTTTACAGTAGCCAAGTCTGCTGCCAATTGTCCACAACAAGATGTAAAAGGTACTTGGGTAAGTTGTGATGCTGCCAACTTACAAACCTTTAGCGCAGCTGCCTATTTTTTTGGGAAAAAGCTGCAAGATTCGCTACATGTGCCTATCGCTTTGATCAATGCCAGTTGGGGTGGCACGCCGGCAGAAGTGTGGACGCCAGATTCTATTATTCGTATGGATGAGGAATTATTGATGGCAGCTAAAAAACAAAAACCTTCCAAATTTTGGCCTCATGAACCCGGTGTGGCTTTTAATGCCATGATTGCACCAATTGCACGTTTTGCTATTGCCGGTGCAATTTGGTACCAGGGCGAAACAAATACAGCTTATCCATATACGTATGCAAAACTATTTACTGAAATGATGGGTACCTGGCGTAAAGCATGGAAATATAATTTCCCATTTTATTATGTACAAATTGCTCCTTTTGCTTATGGTAAACCTTACGCTGGTGCCTTGTTGCAGGAACAACAAAGTAAGGCAGCAGCATATCCCAATGTTGGTATGGTTGTAATTACTGATTTGGTTACCGATACTTCAAATATCCATCCCAAAAATAAACATGATGTGGGTGATCGGTTGGCGAATTGGGCTTTGGCAAAAAATTATGAGTGGAAACACATTATCTGTCAATCGCCTCATCTTAAAAATGTAATCATAAATAGCGACAAAGTATTGCTCAGTTTTGAAGACACCGGAGGAGGATTACTGATAAAAGGGGCTAATGTGCAACAAATATGGGTTGCCGGTGCTGATAAAGTATTTTATCCGGCTGCTGCAAACATTGAAGGCAATCAATTAATGGTATGGAGCAGTAAAGTACAGCATCCTATTGCTGTTCGCTATGCCTTTGGAAATACTGCTATTGGTAATTTGTTTGGTAGCAATCATTTACCTGTAATCGCCTTCAGAACTGATAATTGGAAGTTGAATGCTGCGAATAATAAATAAAAATATGAATTGAATGTATATTCATAGGCAGAAATTGAATTTTAGAAAGGTCAATAATAAAAAAAGCCGCAAATTTATTTTGCGGCTTTTTTGTGTACTGTTTTCGTAGAGCGTACGGGAATCGAACCCGTGATTCATCCGTGAAAGGGATGCGTCTTAACCCCTTGACCAACGCTCCATTTGTTTTTGGGAGTGCAAAAATAGGGGGCGGCTGGTATCCCTCAAAATTTTTTAAGGAATTTATTTTTTTCACCTGATAAATATATACTTTTTTGTTTAGGCCGGATGCGAATCATTGATTTGATTTCTATCAATTCTTTTCAAATTATTGCCATAACATAAATACAAAATGGATAGTTGGCTACAATGTTTTAATTTTGCAGCGATTTATCTTTTTTATCATTTAAATACAAGTAAAAATGAGTACAGTTAAAGTTGCCATTAATGGTTTTGGACGAATTGGTCGGTTGGTATATCGCCAAATTTTTAACATGGAAGGTATTGATGTGGTTGCTATAAACGATTTAACCAGTCCGAAAGTACTGGCTCATCTTTTAAAATATGACAGTGCACAAGGCAGATTTGATGCCACAGTTACTGCTACCGAAAGTTCCATTATAGTAAATGGGCATGAAGTTAAAATCTATGCACATCGCGATCCGGCACAAATTCCCTGGGGCAGCCATCAGGTAGATGTAGTGATTGAATCTACCGGATTTTTTACCGATAAAGCAAAAGCAGAAGCACATTTAACTGCCGGTGCCAAAAGAGTGGTTATTTCAGCTCCCGCCACCGGCGATTTAAAAACTGTGGTGTTTAATGTAAACCACAATATTTTGGATGGTTCTGAAACCATTATTTCCTGTGCATCCTGCACCACCAACTGCTTAGCGCCTATGGCCAAAGCATTAAATGATGCATTTACCATTGAAGCAGGAAGTATGACTACAATTCATGCCTATACCAACGATCAAAATACTTTAGATGCTCCCCATCCTAAAGGTGATTTGAGAAGAGCCCGTGCAGCCGCTGCTAATATCGTTCCCAACAGCACCGGCGCTGCAAAAGCCATTGGTTTGGTGTTGCCTGAATTAAAAGGTAAATTAGATGGTGGTGCACAACGTGTTCCTGTTATTACAGGTTCATTAACTGAATTGTCTGCTATTCTTGCTAAAAAAACTTCAGTTGAAGAAATTAATGCAGTAATGAAAGCAGCCAGCAACGAAAGTTTTGGTTACAATGAAGATGAAATTGTTAGTAGCGATATTGTTGGAATGCACTACGGTTCATTATTCGATGCCACTCAAACAAAAGTAATTACCGTTGGCGATAAACAATTGGTAAAAGTGGTAAGCTGGTACGATAATGAAATGAGCTACGTATCTCAATTGGTACGTACCGTTCATTATTTTGCAGGTTTAATTAAAAAATAAAGAAATGCCGGTGTATGCCGGCATTTTTAATATACAATGTAATAGAGGTAAAGCTTATTTTACTGCAAGCTTCTATTCTAATTAAAAAAAAATTATGAGCAAATTTTCTAATTTTAACTTCAATAGGCATAAAGCATTAATTCGGGTTGATTTTAATGTGCCTTTAGATGCCAATTATCAAATTACGGATGATAATCGCATGAAAGCTACCATTCCTACCATCCAAAAAATTTTGAAAGATGGGGGTAGTGTTATTTTAATGAGTCATTTTGGAAGGCCAAAAGATGGCCCGTCTGAAAAATATTCTTTAAAACATTTGGTAGCACATTTATCGGTTTTATTAAATGGAACTTCTGTTCAATTTGCAGATGATTGCATTGGTGCACTAGCCTTTGCAAAAGCAGCGGCATTAAAGCCCGGCGAAGTTTTGTTGTTAGAAAACCTTCGTTTCTATAAAGAGGAAGAATTAGGCGATAAAGCCTTTGCCGAAAAATTGTCAGAATTAGGAGATGTATATGTAAACGATGCTTTTGGAACAGCGCATCGGGCACATGCTTCTACCGCAGTGATAGCGCAGTTTTTTCCAAAAGATAGAAAAATGTTTGGGTTATTGATGGAAGCAGAAGTGGCCAGTGCCGAAAAAATCATGCACCAGTCTGAAAAACCCTTTGTTGCCATTATTGGCGGCGCCAAAGTATCTGATAAAATTTTAATTATCGAAAACCTTTTAAAAAGAGCAACCGATATTATTATAGGCGGTGGAATGGCTTATACTTTTATGAAAGCAAAAGGTGGCAATATTGGCAATTCATTGTGCGAAGATGATCGGATTTCAACTGCTAAAGAATTATTAATAGAGGCTGAGAAACAGGGGGTATGTATTCACTTACCCGGCGATAGTATCATAGCCAATAAATTTGCTGCCGATGCAGAAACTTCTGCAGCTCCTTCTAACAATATACCCGATGGATGGATGGGGTTAGATATTGGCCCCGAAGCATGCGAGCAGTTTGCCAATGTAATACAAGCTGCAAAAACCATTTTATGGAACGGGCCTATGGGCGTTTTTGAAATGGCTAAATTTCAACACGGAACTAAAGCCATTGCGGTTGCCGTTGCCGCCGCTACACAAAAAGGCGCTTTTAGTTTAGTAGGAGGGGGCGATAGCGTTGCAGCAGTAAACCAGTTTGGCTTTGCAGATAAAGTAAGTTATGTTAGTACCGGTGGTGGCGCTATGCTTGAATATTTTGAAGGAAAAGAATTGCCCGGTATTGCTGCAATCAACAACTAAAATAATAAGTATGAATACATGTTTAACCACCCGAAAAGGGTGGTTTTTTTGCGTCATTTCGTCTGAAATTATTTTTTAGGCATATATTTTGAAAATGTAGCTCATTAATTACCAACAAACAATTATCTTACAAGCAATTTGGTGTGGAGTGAAAAATTAAATTTCAATCATCAATGTACTAATTAAAAAATAATTTAATTTAAATATTTTTTACAAATCAATAAACCAGCGTATATGAACACAAAAACCCTTACTTTAATTGTAATTGCTGCAATCATTCTTTTATTAGGTGGTTGCGGCTGTAATGGCTATAACGGATTGGTACAGGGCGAACAGGCCGTAAAACAATCGTGGAGTAATGTAGAAACCAACTATCAACGCAGAACCGACCTGTATAATAGTGTTATTAAAACAATTGAAGGATCAGCAAATTTCGAAAAATCTACTTTAAAAGAGGTAATTGATGCACGTGCTAGGGCTACCAGCGTAAATGTAGATATTAACGATCCGCAAAGCTTGCAAAAATTTCAGCAGGCACAGGGTCAGTTACAAGGTGCATTCAGCCGTTTAATGGCTGTTGCCGAAGCGTATCCTAATTTAAAAACCACACAGGCATTCCAGGATTTTCAAGCACAAATAGAAGGTACCGAAAACAGAATCAATGTAGCCAGAAGAGATTATAATGCAGCAGTAAATGCATACAATTTAAAAGTGCGCACTTTCCCGAATAATATTTTTGCAGGTATTTTTCATTTTACTGAAAAGCCCTATTATCAGGCAGATTCTGGAACAGAAAAAGCACCGGAAATTCAGTTTAATATAAAATAATACATAATACAGATGGGTATCTTCTCCAAAAAAAAGCCGGTTGATTTTTTTTCGATGGAAGAAAAAAACCAGATTGTTGCAGCCATTCAAAAAACAGAACTGGTTACCAGTGGTGAAATTCGAGTATATATTNNTATATATTGAAAATACATGCTTCAATAGCAACCCGGTTGATAGGGCAAAGGAGTTATTTACCCAATTAAACATGTATAATACCCGGGAAAGTAACGGGGTATTGGTGTATGTTGCTGTAAAAAGCAGAAAACTGGCTGTTTTTGGCGATGAAGGCATACATGCAAAAGTTGGACAAAATTTTTGGGAAGATGCTGTTCAGAAAATGATCAGTCATTTTAATGCGCAACATTTTGCAGAAGGCATTGCAACAATTGTAATGCAAATAGGCGATGCCCTTCAAACACATTTCCCCTTTAATCAACAAACCGATTCCAACGAGTTACCCGATGATATTGTTTTTGGTGATTAGTTTCATTTAATGCAATATAACAGCCAATGGCGCAGGATACTATTCAATGAAAAAACTAATACTGATAAGCATTTTACTGTTGCAAACATTTTTTTGTTTGGCGCAGGATATTTTACCCAAACCCAATCCACCCAGATTGGTGAATGATTATGCCGGCGTACTGTCTGCCGAACAGAATGCAGCACTTGAACAAAAGTTAGTGGCATTAGATGATTCTACATCCAACCAAATTGCCATTGTTCTGGTAAAAACTTTAAATGGTTACGATGTGGCCGATTATGCCAACAAGCTGTTTCGGGCATGGGGTATTGGAAATAAAAAAACCAATAATGGTATTTTAATATTAGCTGCCATTGATGACAGAAAAGTATGGATTGAAATTGGTTATGGCCTGGAAGGTGCCATTCCCGATGCCACTACTTCTCAAATTTATAGAGATGAAATTGTGCCGGCATTTCGCAATAAAGACTATTATACCGGATTAAATAATGCAGTAGATGATTTGGCTAAAGCCGCTGTTGGTGAATATAAAGTGGCCCGAAAACAAGACAAGCCCACCGGTAGTGGTGCCATTATATTCATTATTTTATTATTGATTGTTTTTTTCATATTGCGCAGGGGCGGTGGAGGCGGAGGTGGTGGTGGCTTAATTGCACCCATTTTATTATCGGGTATGTTAAACAATAGAAGTAGTGGTAGTTGGGGTGGCAGTGGCGGCGGTTTTGGTGGTTTTGGAGGTGGTAGTAGCGGCGGTGGCGGTGCAGGAGGTGGATGGTAAATTTTTTACATGCATTATGGTTGCATGTTAATGTTTTTGGATTAAATTATATACAACTGAATTTTACTGTTATGTAAACCCCTATTTTTGAAATATAAAACAATTACTATAATACAAAAATTATGAAACATCTATTTTTAGGATTCTTTCTTTCAACCGGTATTATTGCAGTTTCTGGTCAAATGGTAAAAGTGCAACCCGGTACTGCATTTAAAACTGTTACGGATATTAAAGTAAATACCAATCTTAATTTTGCGGGTCAGGATATTGAAACAACCACCAATGCAGTTACAACAGCTTTAGATACTATTAAAGCAGTTACTGCAGATGGCTATACTTATTCTGCCACAATGAAGCATATTAAAGGGGAAGTAAAAGTGATGGGGCAGGATCAAACTTTTGATTCAGATGATGAAAATTTAAGAAATAATCCTCAAATGGCCGATTTATTTAAAGCATTAAACAAACCCAATAATATTGAGATTAAAAATGGCAAGATGATTACTCAGTCACAAAAATTAGATGCTATTATAAAAATGGGTGGTGCAGATGATCAGGCTAAGTATGTATTAGCACTTCAACCCACCGATATCAAAGAAGGATTTAGCTGGACTGATTCAACTGTATCCGATTCTTCTTCTAAAATTGTGAGCAATGCTACCATTAAACAGGTGAGTGATAATGCAGTTGTTGTTGAAATGCATGCCAATATCACTTTAAAAGAAAATATCAATAGAAATGGTATGGATATTGTACAAAACCTTAACGGGAAAGCTATTGCAACCCGAACATATAACAAAGCCAACGGGCTGTTAATCAACGAAACAAGTAATGTTGATTTAACCGGTACTATGGAAATGATGGGCCAATCTGCACCCATTACATCAAAAGGATTAATTGTAACTACCGTTCAATAATTGAGGATGTATCCCTGCATCTAATTTTTTATAAAAAATATTGTTGTCCGACTAAAATTGTAAAATAANNCCAATTTTGAAACAATCATTTTTTAGCCTGTAATTCTTTATAGCAAAGAATTACAGCGATTTTTAAGTTAAGTTTTGCCGGACAATAATGATAAAAAATCAATAGTTCCATAAAAAATGCTGCACTAAAACAATAGTTGCGGCATTTTTTGTAAGATGCGATACAATGTATTTTATTGGTTTCCTTCCTTTAGTTTTTCTGTAATATAATTGGCAAGATTCAATTGACCCATCGATTGTTTTTTTGATTTTAATTCATTTAAAAACAAGTTGATGAATGGATCGGTTTGTTCATGATAGGCCAGTGGAATATCTTTCTTAAATTGTATAATATAATCAATGCCTTTTCTAAATTGGGTACTATCTGATATTTTTGACAGAAATACAGTAAAGTCAGGTAATATCTCAAATTTTTCCTGGCCAACCGGTAATTGGCTAAAGTTATATGCTACATAATCAAAATTATCTGCATCTCCATAATGAATAAAGGTATTTACAATGGCTGAGAGTAAATGGCCTTTTGCAGTTACTTTACTTAATTGTAATGCTTGTTTAAAAGCTTCTACACTATCAATTTTACTTAATGCACTTAATGCAGCTCCGGCAACTGAGTAAGATGAATCTTGTAAAGCATCTACAAAAAAGTTTTTATAGTCTTTATTTTTTAATTTTCCCAATACATCAATAGCACTTGCCCTTACTAATTTTTTAGGATCAGTTTTTGCTAATTTTTCAATTTTATCAATAGTTGGCTGATGCAGGCTCTGATTGGTAGTGTTAAAAATATTTAATGCATTAATTCTTATTCTAAAAAAGGGATCATACAAAGCATTTTCTACCAAGGTATAGCCCAAAACATCATCTAAATGATTACTTCCATAAACCACTGCTTCTCGTTTGTCTAAAAAGTTTTGTGCATGATTATATTGATAAAAAAATTCTGATACTGTTTTATGGTCTGTTTTCTGTGCCAATAATATCTTATCTGCATCTACATTCACTAAATTTGGTTTTTCCGATACTTTAAAATAAAAGGTATCCACCCTGTTTTCGGCACAAACCTGATACCGTTGTCTGTTTTCACCGGTATAAATATCAATGGCAAAAGGAAGCTTAAAAATTTTACCCGAAATTTGTTTTTGTTGTACAATTACTTTTTCCAACTGGGCTTTTTCATCATAGATATAACTTATGTCTAAAACAGGATGCCCACTTCCAAAATACCACTGATTAAAAAACCAGTTTAAATCTTTTCCTGTTACAGCTTCAAAGGCAAGTCTTAATTTAACAGCGCTGCCATTGCCGAATTTATTGTTGTTTAAATAAAGATTGAGTGAATGAAAAAAAGCACTGTCGCCAACATAATTTTTCAACATATGTAAAATTCTCCCACCTTTATTATAGCTAACGGCATCAAACATATCTTCCCTGTTCTGATAATAGAAACGAACCAAATCTTTATTGTCAGTATTACTTAAAAAATAATCATTCATATCTTTCCAATTCTGATAATCACCAGCCTCTTTTCCATATTTATAGGTATCCCAAAGTACTTCACTATAATTGGCAAAACTTTCATTTACGGTTAGGTTACTCCAGCTTTCGCAGGTAACCAAATCGCCAAACCAGTGATGAAATAATTCATGTGCAATGGTTTCTTCCCAAATATTTTCATCAGTCAATTGCCTTGCATCCTGCTGTGCACTTTCCTGGTGCAGCACAGCAGTGGTGTTTTCCATAGCGCCGCTTACATAATCACGGCCTACAATTTGCGCATATTTTTGCCAGGGAAAATCAATTCCAAGTATATTCGAATAAAACTGAATCATTTCAGGTGTATGCCCAAAAATTTTTCTTGCAACTTTTTCGTATGGCTTTTCAACATAGTATGATACCTCTTTGCCTCTATAACTGTCTTTCACTATGGCATAGTCACCAACGCCAATAAAAAACAGATAAGGGCTATGCGGTAAATCCATTAGCCAGGTATCTGTTCGGGTATTGTTGTTGTTTTTTTGTTGTTTAATTAGTTTTCCGTTTGAAAGGGTAACATATTTATCTGGCACTGTTAATATAAACTCATCCGTACATTTTTGATCCGGTTTATCAATAGTAGGAATCCATACTGAATTAGATTCTGTTTCGCCCTGCGTCCATATTTGGGTGGGTTTGTTTTTATCCTTTCCCAAGGGGTTTATAAAATACAAACCTTTTGCATCGGTAATTGCAGCACTTCCTTCTCCTTTATATTCATTAGGCTTAGCTGTATATTGAATGTATATGGTATATTTTTCGTTTTGGGTATAAGTTCTGTCTAACTGAATTTTCAGTTGCATACTATCATACCGGTATTGCAGCGGAATAAGTTTGCCATTTTTATCTATGGCAACTTTGTCAATATTCATGCCTTTCGCATCTAAGGTTAATGAATCGGTTGGATAGAAGTGGGGTTTTAAGGTTACCCATTCTTTACCATTTAAATAACTGTGCTGATAATCGAATGAAGCTTCCAGTTTTGTATGCACCAAATCATTGATTTTGGTGGCAAATCCTCTGTAAATGGTTTGCCAGTCATTTTTATTTTGCGAAAATGCAGTGGAATGTACGATAATAAGTAAAACAATAAAAACTTTTTTCATGTGATTTTTTTGATTGAATGTTTAACTTTGATTTACCCAAATGAAAATGAACCATATTATTAATCGGTATGGTTTAATAAAGGGCAATAAAGATAATACGAGCAAAGGCAGAATTGGTTAAAGAAACCCAAAAAACATAAAAAAATTTTACGTGATTTAACCGATGGTATAAAGCTTCATTTTTTCTGTTAGATTTGTATAAACTTTTCCGGCTCATGTTTTATAAGAAAAATTACCTGCAATTATTTTTGATTGTAATAGGTTTATTCATGTTCCATGCGGTGGGGTATGCTCAGAATTATCATTTTATCTACTTGCAGTCAGCCAACCGACAGTCATACAGTGTTCATATCAATCAGCAGGATTGGACATCTACTTCCGGTGGCTATTTGATTATACCTAAATTAATGCCCGGCACGCATCAGATGCAATTACAATGGCAACAAGATCCTAATCTGATATTAAATTTTGCAATTCCGGTTACTGATCAGGATGCAGGGTTTTCAATTACCAAAAGTGAAACGGGTAACTGGCAATTGAATGGGTTAAGCAATGAATTGGTCATTGCTGCTAATATGCCGGTTGCAGAAACTGCTCTGCCGGTGCAAGAAGAAAAAGTTGCCCGTTCGGTTACTGCGGTTGCTACTCAAACCAATACTCCCAATAAAGACAGTGTTGTACAAGTTGTAAACAATAAAAGCAGCAACATTGCAGAGCAGATGAATACTGGTATTATGCCACCGGCTGTTAAAACAGCATCCAAACAACAAAAGATGCCGGCATCCAATCGAAGCAGTTCCGTTTCAAAAACTTTTGAAAAAATGGGTGCACAAGGTCTGGATCAGATTTATATTGATAAATCACAATCTAAAGCAGATACCATTGCTGTTTTTATCCCCTTAAAACAGGCCCCCCGTGCAGAGGTACAGCCGACCACTACTGTTGTTACAGAAACGCCTGTTGAAACAAAACCTGCCGCACAAATAGCTGCCCCAAAACCAGCCGATACAACGAATCATACACCGGTAAGTGAAACAGTGAATAACCCAACACCTTCCTGTATTCCTGCTTCTAAAGAAGATTTTAATAAAACAAGAATAGATATGGCATCATCAAATACCGATGCTGCCATGATAGAAGCTGCCAAAAAAGCCTTTGAAAAAAATTGCTATTCGGTTGAACAAATAAAAAATTTGGGCATACTATTTCTTTCTCAACAAAACCGACTCCAGTTTTTCGCCGCTGCAAAAAAACATTTACTCGATGCCGATAATTTTCATTCTTTAATTAATCAGCTTATCGATCCCAATATTATTGAACAGTTTAAAGCACTTGAAAAAAACAATTAATTGGTAGTGAATGCCCCGTTATTTTATAGAAGTATCATATAAAGGTACCTGTTACAGTGGTTTTCAAATTCAGGAAAATGCTGCCACCATTCAATCAGAAATTGAGAAGGCAATGATGGTTTTATGGAAAGTGCCTTTTCAGTTAACCGGCTCATCCAGAACCGATGCAGGTGTGCATGCCCGACAAAATTTTTTTCATTTTGATACTGAAATACAAATACATCAAAAGCATTTATATAACCTAAATGCTATTTTGCCAAAAGATATTGTCATCCTGAATTTGTATCAGGTGCCCATTCATGCACATTGTCGCTTCGATGCAACTTCCCGAGCTTATAAGTATTATATGCATCGTATAAAAAACCCGTTTCTTACAGAAACCAGTTGGTATTATCCTTATGTTTTGAAAGAAGATGCTTTGCACCAAGCGGCAGCAATAGTTTTAACTCAAAATAATTTTACTTCATTTTCAAAGAAAAATTGTCAGGTTAACAATTTTAAATGTTTCATAGAAAGCTCGGGCTGGGAAATAAATCAAAGAGGAATGCTTGTATATTCTATTACTGCCAACCGTTTTTTGCGGGGTATGGTTCGTGCCTTGGTAGCCACCATGCTACAGGCAGGAAGAGGCATCATTAGCCTGTCAGAATTTGAAGCCATTTTTCATGCCGAAAAAATTGCATCTGCTAATTTCAGTACCCCAGCACATGGCTTATTTTTAGAAAAGGTAAATTTCCCGTTTCAACTGTTACCGGTTGAGTTGGAATAGTATTCGGCAAAGGTTTGCCTTTATAATTTTCTTTTTTTTCAATTTAAGTTTGGTAGTTTCCCAAATGCTTGTATCTTCGCCGCCCATTCAACAAAAATGGTAGTTCTTAGAAAGCATCTAACATAGGTTTTTCTTCAAAATTGTAAAAATTTTGAAAAAGATTTTGATGTTGATTTTCAGTAGCTTATCTTTGCACTCCGTTTTTAAAAAAGCAAGTTCTTTTACCGGATTAATCGTCAAATTTTTTTCAAATAAATTGATAAAAAAGTTTGGATAGGAAAGTTGGTGGCATTACATTTGCAACCCCAATAACGACAGAGTGGTAATGGGATGCGGAGTTGATGTGGGGAATAGTGGGTAGTAGATATGTGAGAAAAGGGTATGCGAAAGGGTTAGATGTTATAGAGATATTAGAGATATTATTATAAAGTTCTTTGAAATATTGGAAGCAACAGTACTTAATAGAGATATTAGGTAAGATTTTTAGCGAAAGAGAAAAGAACACAGAAGAAGATCGGACGTTAATTTTTGAGAGAAAGTTAAGTCAGATTAGACAATCTATTTACAATGGAGAGTTTGATCCTGGCTCAGGATGAACGCTAGCGGCAGGCTTAATACATGCAAGTCGAGGGGCAGCACGGTATAGCAATATATGGGTGGCGACCGGCAAACGGGTGCGGAACACGTACACAACCTTCCGGTGAGCGGGGGATAGCCCAGAGAAATTTGGATTAATACCCCATACTATAATGATCAGGCATCTGGTTATTATCAAAGGCTTCGGCCGCTTATTGATGGGTGTGCGTCTGATTAGGTAGTTGGCGGGGTAGAGGCCCACCAAGCCTACGATCAGTAGCTGATGTGAGAGCATGATCAGCCACACGGGCACTGAGACACGGGCCCGACTCCTACGGGAGGCAGCAGTAAGGAATATTGGACAATGGGCGCAAGCCTGATCCAGCCATGCCGCGTGAAGGATGAATGCCCTCTGGGTTGTAAACTTCTTTTACAGGGGAAGAAAGTTATCTTTTTTAGGATATTTGACGGTACCCTATGAAGAAGCACCGGCTAACTCCGTGCCAGCAGCCGCGGTAATACGGAGGGTGCAAGCGTTGTTCGGATTTACTGGGCGTAAAGGGCGCGTAGGCGGGTATGTAAGTCAGTGGTGAAATACCGGAGCTTAACTTCGGAACTGCCATTGATACTATATATCTTGAATATTGTGGAGGTAAGCGGAATATGTCATGTAGCGGTGAAATGCTTAGAGATGACATAGAACACCGATTGCGAAGGCAGCTTACTACGCAAATATTGACGCTGAGGCACGAAAGCGTGGGGATCAAACAGGATTAGATACCCTGGTAGTCCACGCCCTAAACGATGATTACTCGACATTAGCGATACACAGTTAGTGTCTGAGCGAAAGCATTAAGTAATCCACCTGGGAAGTACGACCGCAAGGTTGAAACTCAAAGGAATTGGCGGGGGTCCGCACAAGCGGTGGAGCATGTGGTTTAATTCGATGATACGCGAGGAACCTTACCTGGGCTAGAATGCGGTTTGACGGTGGGTGAAAGCTCACTTTGTAGCAATACACAGATCGTAAGGTGCTGCATGGCTGTCGTCAGCTCGTGCCGTGAGGTGTTGGGTTAAGTCCCGCAACGAGCGCAACCCCTATCACTAGTTGCCAACAGGTAAAGCTGGGAACTCTAATGAAACTGCCGGTGTAAGCCGGAGGAAGGTGGGGATGACGTCAAGTCATCATGGCCTTTATGCCCAGGGCTACACACGTGCTACAATGGGGAGTACAAAGGGCAGCGACACCGTGAGGTGGAGCAAATCCCAAAAAGCAGCTCTCAGTTCGGATTGGAGTCTGCAACTCGACTCCATGAAGGTGGAATCGCTAGTAATCGTGGATCAGCAATGCCACGGTGAATACGTTCCCGGACCTTGCACACACCGCCCGTCAAGCCATGGGAGCCGGGTGTACCTAAAGTCGGTAACCGCAAGGAGCTGCCTAGGGTAAAACTGGTGACTGGGGCTAAGTCGTAACAAGGTAGCCGTACCGGAAGGTGCGGCTGGAATACCTCCTTTTAGAGCTTAGCTAAGAATTTTAAACTGTTGCTTCTGATACTTTCAATTTTTAAGAAATGAAGTTCTTTTAAAAGAGATAAATATAAGAGAAGAAGTTGGCCCGTTCAGACCCGTAGCTCAGTTGGTTAGAGCGCTACACTGATAATGTAGAGGTCACCAGTTCAACTCTGGTCGGGTCTACTTAAAAAGAAGAAGAAGTAACCCTTGGGGGGTTAGCTCAGTTGGCTAGAGCATCTGCCTTGCACGCAGAGGGTCATCGGTTCGACTCCGATATCCTCCACAGAAAACGGTGGGAGCGAGAAGAGGGGAAGGAAGAAAAACAGAGATAGAGAGATAGAGTTGTTTAAGAAGCTGTCGCAGGGTTGAAAAGCCATGCGAAGAGATGTGAACAGAGCAAAAGAAGGCTGTTCGCTTGGTTCAAGTCCAACACATCGGCGAAGGGTAAGCAAGGGAAACTGAGTTTATCAAAGATCTTTGACATATTGGGAAAGTAAAATTGTAGTAAATAGTCGTATACGCCTGTATGCAAAGGAGTATATGGAAAGATTTTTAAAGCGAATAAGGGCGCATGGTGGATGCCTTGGGTCTGAGAGGCGAAGAAGGACGTGGTAAGCTGCGAAAAGCCGGGGGGAGCTGCACACAAGCGAAATATCCCCGGGTCTCCGAATGGGACAACCCACTATACTGAAGGTATAGTACTCGAAAGAGAGCCAACCTCCTGAACTGAAACATCTAAGTAGGGAGAGGAAAAGAAAACAATAGTGATTTCCTGAGTAGTGGCGAGCGAAAAGGGAAGAGCCCAAACCGCAGGAGCGAGCTTTTGCGGGGTTGTAGGACTACATTTAGGAATTATCAAGAAGCTGAATTATCTGGAAAGATAAGCCATAGCAGGTGAAAGCCCTGTAGGCGTACAATGATAAGGACGCGTAGTATCCTGAGTAGTGCGGGACCGGAGGAATCCTGCATGAACCAGCCAGCACCATCTGGTAAGGCTAAATACTCCTCAGACACCGATAGTGAACCAGTACCGTAAGGGAAAGGTGAAAAGTACCCCGAATAGGGGAGTGAAATAGTACCTGAAACCGTGCGCTTACAAGCGGTCGGAGCTCTCAAGAGTGACGGCGTGCCTTTTGCATAATGAGCCTACGAGTTGCTCCTAACTGGCGAGGTTAAGTTCTTCAGTAACGGAGCCGTAGCGAAAGCGAGTCCGAATAGGGCGAATAGTCAGTTGGGGCAGACGCGAAACTTTGTGATCTATCCATGAGCAGGTTGAAGTTCCGGTAACACGGAATGGAGGACCGAACCCGTTAGCGTTGAAAAGCTTTGGGATGACTTGTGGATAGGGGTGAAAGGCCAATCAAACTGAGAGATAGCTCGTTCTCCCCGAAATGTTTTTAGGAACAGCCTCAGATATAGAAGTTTACCAGAGGTAGAGCTACTGATTGGGCTAGGGGGTTTCATCGCCTACCAAACCCTGACAAACTCCGAATGCTGGTAAATATCTCTGGGAGTGAGGCTGCGGGCGCTAAGGTCCGTGGCCGAGAGGGAAATAACCCAGATTAGCAACTAAGGCCCCCAATACGTAGTTAAGTTGAACAAACGAGGTGAGACTTCAATAACAGCCAGGATGTTTGCTTGGAAGCAGCAATTCATTTAAAGAGTGCGTAACAGCTCACTGGTCGAGAGGTCTTGCACGGAAAATAATCGGGCATCAAACTACGAGCCGAAGTTCTAAAATTATACTTTTAGTATAATTGGTAGGGGAGCATTGAAACCAGCGTTGAAGGTGTGGCGTGAGCCATGTTGGAGCGGTTTCAAAAGAAAATGTAGGCATAAGTAACGATAAAAGGAGTGAAAAACTCCTTCGCCGAAAGTCTAAGGTTTCCTGATCAACGTTAATCGGATCAGGGTTAGTCTGGACCTTAGGAGCACCCGAAAGGGGAATCTGATGGGAAGCGGGTTAATAATCCCGCACCTGCTATACGATGAAAGTGACGCAGTGACGTGGTGGTTGCGAACAGACGGATGTTCGCCTGAGAGGAATCTTCGGAGGAATCGAAACCATAAAATTGCTGCCAAGAAAAGCGAGTATAGCAGCCAGTACCGCAAACCGACACAGGTAGACGGGATGAGTATTCTAAGGCGCTCGGGTGAGCCGTGGAGAAGGAACTAGGCAAATTGACGCTGTAACTTCGGGATAAAGCGTACCGCTGCGAAGCGGTCTCAGTAAAATGGTTCAACCAACTGTTTAACAAAAACACAGGGCCCTGCAAAATCGTAAGATGACGTATAGGGACTGACGCCTGCCCGGTGCCGGAAGGTTAAGGGAAGGGGTTAGCCTTCGGGCGAAGCTCTTAACCGAAGCCCCGGTAAACGGCGGCCGTAACTATAACGGTCCTAAGGTNNGTCGGGTAAGTTCCGACCTGCACGAATGGTGTAACGACTTGGGCACTGTCTCGACCAGGAGCTCGGTGAAATTGTAGTACCGGTGAAGATGCCGGTTACCCGCGACGGGACGGAAAGACCCCGTGAACCTTTACTACAACTTTGCATTGATTTTGAGCAACAAATGTGTAGGATAGTTGGGAGACTATGAAGTAGTGTCGCCAGGCATTATGGAGTCAACGTTGAAATACCAACCTTTTGTTGCTTAGAACCTAATCCCGCCAGAGGCGGGAGACATTGCATGGTGGGTAGTTTGACTGGGGTGGTCGCCTCC
>JABAOF010014096.1_pt1 | contig 17358 bp, 13 predicted proteins | sample 7062171 | NCBI WGS metagenome assembly JABAOF01 (sample SAMN14538628, study PRJNA623070) | marine sediment metagenome | biome: marine biome [ENVO:00000428]; feature: marine pelagic biome [ENVO:01000023]; material: deep marine sediment [ENVO:00002113] | place: India: Gulf of Khambhat ...
CACCGAGGGCTCCGTACATGTTCGAGTGGGAGTCCGACGCTACCACCAGCGAGCCGGGCACGACGTACCCGTGCGCCACCATGATCTGGTGGCCGATCCCCACGCCCGCCGGGTAGAAGTCCACCCCGTGCCGGGCGGCGAACGCCTCGATGTTCCGATACTTGGCCAGGTTGCCCTCGGAGGTGTTCTGGATGTCGTGATCCAGGGTGAACACGGGCTGCCGTGGATCGCGGAAACCCGCGGCGCCGATCGCCTCGAACTTCGTCATCACCGCCGCGGTATTGTCGTGCGTCATGACGTGACGCGGCCGGAGCGACACGACGTCGCCGGTTCGGAGCGGCCGGTCGGGACCTTCCGCGAGGTGATGTTGCGCGATCTTCTCGACGACCGTCTGACCCATTGATGCCTCCGAGCATGCCCCGAGCACGGGCGCTCCCGCGCGGTTACCTGTCAGCCGTACAGAGCTCCATCAGCTGGCTGATCGACCCGACCTGCTCCAACCCCCACACCGTGTCCTTCAACTGCTGCCGCCCCGCATCGCTCAGCACCGGAGTCGCGAGGGCATCGAACTTCGCCTCCACCTCCTCATCCGTGAGCGGGTTGCGGGGATCGCCCTTCGGGTAGTCGAGCTCCTTCGTGTGGCTCGCGCCGTCGGCCGTCTCGATCGTCACCCTCACCCGCTGCAGCTTGGGGAACACCTTCTCGATCTCCGGATCGGCCACGACCTCGACCTTCTCAAGCTGCGCTCGGATCCGCTCGTCCATGATCTTGTCGGGCTCGAACTGCGCCGGTGTCACCTGCCGGTCCACCAGCGCCGCCGCGATCACGTACGGCAGGCTGTGGTCCGCGGTCTCCTTGCTGCGGGGATCGTACTTGGACGGATCCGCCAGGATGTCCGCCGCCCGCGCGAGGGAGCGGATGTGGACCCGCTTCACGTCCTCCGGCGTCAGATCGTGCTCGTGCACGATGTCGAGCACGGCCGAGATCGGGGCGTGCGTGAGCGCCTCGGTGGGGAACGCCTTCATGCCGCAGCGCTCGATGCGCCACGACTCGCCGAGCCCGTCGGTCAGCACCTCGAGCTTCCACTCGGGGCCGAAGCAGTGCACCAGCCCTTCCTTGCCGTCGATCACGTGCTCTGGCCCACTATAGCCTCGCTCGGCGAGCAGGGCGGCCAGCACGCCGCTCTGGGTAGCCATCGGGTCCACCGTGTTCTTCATCATGGTGAGCTTGCCGGCGGTCACGGCTCCCAGCGTGGCATGGCGGGAGGCCGAGATCCCGATGGCGTGCTGGCACTGCTCCCAGGAGAGCCCCAACATGCGGGACGCCACGATGGGAGAGACGAAGGCCGTGAGCGTGGCGTGGTGCCAGCCGCGCTCCCGGATGCCAGGGAAGGCCGCCTCGCACAGCCGCATCTCGAACTCGTGGCCCAACACGATGCCCACAATGAGCTCTCTGCCATCCCGCTCCGTCCGCTCGCCGCAGGCCATGGCAGCGGGAATGATGTCGGAGGGGTGGGACGGATCCTGCTGCCAGTAGATGTCGTTGTAGTCCATCACCCGGACCATGAGCGCATTGGCCAAGGAGGCAGACACTGGGTCGGTCTTCTTGCCCGAGCCGATGACGGTGGCGGGTCCCTCCCCGCCGATCTCTTCCAGGACCCCGAGGGCGATCTCGGCATCCTCCTGGCGGTATCCACCGAAGGCGCAGCCGAGAGAGTCCAGCAGATAGCGCTTCGCCTCGTGGACCGCCCGCTCACCCAAATCTCCGAAGGAGAGGTCGCTGGCCCACCGGGCCATCCTCGCCGTGATCGTGTCCGACATCCCTTGCCACTCCTTCCCGCGATCGCGGGTCACGCGCGGCTCCTAGTACGCGCTCAGGCCAGGTTCTTGAACGGCAGGTAGCTCATGAAGTCCGCGTGATGCACGATGGTCGCCTCGGTGCTGCGCTTCACCAGGTCGCCCTCGGCCGCGTGCGCCGCGATGCAGTGGCACACCTCATCCGGCACGCCGCACTCCAGCGCCAAAGCAACACCGGTGAATGGATGGCGCAGCGCCTTCCCGCGGGCGCTCTGCCGCGTCACTCCACCCTCTTTCTCGTACTCCAGCAGCTTACCCACATCCGCCAGGATCGCCCCGGCAATCACCGTGTCCAGGTCGATGGTGAGGGCCCTGCCCAGGAACTCCTGCATCGCCCGCGCCCCGTCCCGCGCGATGTGGACCACACAGCGCTTGTGCTCCATGAAGGTAGCCGGGCAGTTGGGAACCAGCAGCGTAAACGGAATCTGATGCAGGTCCTCCGGCGCGAGCGGGCTGCGCTCGAACGCCTCGACCCAGGTCTGGGTGACCTGCTCGCGCAGCGCGGGGCTCTCGATCCACCCGAGCTCCGGCCACAGCTCCTCGACTTGGCTTCTCAGAGAATCAGACATCGCTCGTCATGATGAAGAGTGGCTGCCGCAGCAGCGTCTTGTACCGCGGCCGCAGCCGCTCGGGTCTGTAATACTTCTGCACGTCAATCAGCTTCTTGCGCCCGGTGACGACGTCGATGGGCACGCTATCGTAGACGCCGTTGCGAATGCTCACGAGTCTCCCGAACGTCCCCGAAAGCACGAGGTCGAGCGCCAGGTTCCCGAAGGCCATCGGCACTATGGAATCGAGTGCGTCGGGATCGCCGCAGCGCACCAGGTAACCCAGACGCTGGCTCACGACGTTCACGCGCCGGCCCTGATTGTGCTTGGGCGAGCAGGCCTTCAGCAGGCTCGCCACGCGATCGCCTATGCCGCCGAGCTTCTTGTGGCCGTACTGATCCTGCTCGTCGCTCTCGAATGTCATGGCCCCGGCACCCGTTATACGCGCGCCCTCCGAGACCAGCACGACCGCATACTTGCTCGGGTGGCGGTTCCGGTCATAGCTGAGCAGGTCGCACAGCAGCTCCATCTCGAAGGGATGCTCCGGGATTACGCAGCGGTCGGCGGCGCCCGCCATGGTCGGCAAGAGCGCCGTGTAGCCGGCGTAGCGCCCGAACACCTCGATGACCAGGAACCGCTCGTGGGAGCCCGCCGTGGTACGCAGCCGGTGTGTCACCTCGATGGTACGCGTCACGCAGGTGCTGAAGCCGATGCAGTAGTCCGTGCCCGGGACGTCGTTGTCCATCGTCTTGGGAATCGCGACGACCTGCACTCCCTCCTCGTGCAGCCGCTGGGCGTAGCTCAAGGTATCGTCGCCGCCGATGGGGATGAGGCAGTCCACCCCGAGGAACTCCAGGTTCTTGAGCACGTCGGCAGTGACGTCGTTCACGTCGTCCGTATAGCGGTCCTGCAGGCGATCGGGCACCAGCGGCTTGGGGAGTCGGCTGGGACGCGTACGCGACGTGTGCAGGAAAGTGCCCCCCGTGCGTCCGGCCCGGTTCACGATGTCCTCGGTGAGGAGCTGCACGTGATCGCCGTTGTCGGCATCGGGATCGGGCACCAGGTCAACCAGCCCGGCCCACCCCCGCCGGATGCCGAGTACCCGGTAGCCCTCCCGCAGAGCGCGGATCGTCACGGCCCGGATGGCCGGGTTGAGCCCCGGCACGTCACCACCGCCGGTCAGGATGCCGATCGTACCCTTCGAAGTCACGGCTATCCTCCTTCGCTCACACCGAACATTTGATCCGGCGTCAGCACGCCGGGAAACATGTGCCGCAAGGCCACCCGGGCCTCGTAGCACAGGTGGCACGCATCGGCGTAGTCGTCCCGGTGCGCCACCGCGTACTCGCGCACCAGCTGCGCCGGACCTCCCTGGAGCAGCGGGCCAACCACCGGATCCACTTCGGGATCGTACGTCTCACAGATCTCACGGAGCGACCGCTGCGTGATGTTACCCACCACGATCCCCTGGCACAGGTGTAGGTTGCCGAACGGATCGAGATGCACCCTTCCTGGCTCCCGCAGGTCTTCGTAGGGGCACTCGGCCAGCGTCGTCCACGGCCTGTGCCTAGCCTTGGCGGCGAGCGTTTCGACCGCCCGGCCGCGAAACATGACGCTCGAGGTGCCCTCCGGAAGCTGGCCCATCGCCAGCCTCGCCGGCGCCTCGGGCTGCGCGATCTCGATGATACCAAGCGGCATCCCAAGCTGTAGCGCAGCGGCGGTGATCGCCTGAGCTCGCTCTGGAAACCGGTCACTCAGATGGTACCGGTCACAGCTGATCGTCAAGTCCTGGACCAGCCCCGTGAACGGGCGCAGGCAACAGAGGGCATCTTCCAGAGAAGTCGCCCAATACCCGTTTGACACGACGCCGACCTTGAAGCCCCGTTCGGATGCGCGGCGCGCCGCCTGCAGCAGCGCCGCGTAGTAGAGAAACGGTTCTCCGCCCTCGAAGTAGACCCACTCGACCGTGCCCAGATCCTGAGCCTGGGCGAGCGCCGCCTCGATCATCTCGAGTGTCATAGTACCCGACTGCCACGGGCTGCCCCAGGCGAAGCAGTGGTCACACTCGAGCGTGCACTGGTAAGTCAGCAACAGGTGCAAGCCGGTGAGCCGCACACTCCCCCCTATGACGCCGCCGACGCCTCGGCGCCCGACGCCGGCCAGGTGGCGAGGAACCGGTCGATCACGTCGCCCAGCGTCGGCTCTCCGATCTCCTGCAGCTCGTAGCGCACCCGTAGCGCGGGCTTGTCGAGCTGGATCAGGCGACGCAGGTCGATGGGGGTCGCCACGAGCACCAGGTCCACTGCGGCGCTGCGGATCGTCTCAGCCAGTTCGGCCACCTGGGCCTCTCCGTAGCCCATGGCCGGGAGCACGTTTCCCGTCGTGGGATACTTCTCGAACGTCTCCTTGATCGAGCCCACGGCGAACGGCCGCGGATCCACGATCGCCGCCGCGCCGTGACGGCGGGCTGCGACCCAACCCGCTCCGTACGCCATCTCGCCGTGCGTGAGCGTCGGCCCATCCTCCACGACCAGCACCGTCTTGCCGCGGATGGACTCACCGTCCTCCACGTAGATCGGGCTCGCCGCCTCGATCATGATCGCGTTGGGATTCAGCTCTGCCGCGACCCTCCTGGTCGTTTCGGTGTCCTCCAGCGACGCCGTGCCGACTTTGTTCACCACGATCACGTCCGCCATCCGAACGTTGGTCTCCCCAGGATGATAGCGCCGCGCGTGATCCGGCCGGTGGGGATCCACGACCACTATGAAGAGATCGGGCTCGTAGAACGGCAGGTCATTGTTGCCGCCGTCCCAGACCACGACGTCGGCTTCCTGCTCGGCCTGGCGCAGGATCTGCTCGTAGTCCACCCCCGCGTATACCACGCTCCCCGTGCTCAGGTGGGGCTCGTACTCCTCGCGCTCCTCGATCGTAACGTCGTGCTCGTCCAGATCCTCGAACGAGGCGAAGCGCTGCACCGCCTGGGCCAGTAGCTTGCCGTACGGCATGGGATGCCGTACCACCACCACCCGCTTGCCCCGGTCCCGCAGGATTCCCGCCACCCGGCGGCTCGTTTGGCTCTTGCCGGCCCCGGTACGGGCAGCACACACCGCCACGACCGGCACCTTCGACTCGAGCATGGTATCGCGGGGTCCCAACAGCAGGTAGTTGGCTCCGGCCGCCATTGCTCGGGAGCCCACGTGCATGACGTGCTCGTGCGTCACGTCGCTGTAGCAGAACACTACGAGATCGATGTTCTGCTCACGGACCAGTTGTTCCATCTCCTCCTCTGGCTCGACCGGTATGCCCCTGGGATAGCGCGATCCGGCCAGCTCGGGCGGGTAGCGGCGCCCTTCGATGTCCGGAATCTGGGTAGCCGTGAACGCAACGACCTCGTAGTCCGGGTTGTCCCGGAAGAAGACGTTGAAGTTGTGAAAGTCTCGCCCCGCCGCCCCCAGAATCACCACGCGCTGCGTCATGGATGGCGCTCCCTATTCGTTCGCATGGAACCGGTCGATGCAATCAGATGCGCAGACCAATATGGTCGCCGTGGAAATATTGCAGGAGGTACGCCCGAACCGGAATGGCCACTCTCGGGCGGACTCGCGCTGGAGGCCGCCGTCTCTAGACGAGGCGAGATGTCACCCGGATGCGCTGATACTTAGTAGGAGCGCTGCAGACGGAGGTGCTTCGGCGATGGGTGGGGAGTGAGTGAACCGCGCGCTCAGGCTTCCAAAGGGGCGGGCGGACGCCCTGCTAGCCCTCGGCGCCCGCCAGGAAGTCGTCCAGCTTCTGCACCTCGGCCTCGGCCCCCAGCTCGAGAAACCGCACACGGGCCTTGCGGGCCAGCTCGGTGGCCTCCTGAGCGCGCTCCAACTCCAGCAGCACCCGTGCCAGGTCCCGTTCCGCCTGCGCAGCCAATAGCGGCCGCCCGTGCTCCTCCGCACGAACGATCACGTCCCGCAGAAGCCGCTCGGCATCCTCGTGCTGCTGGGCCGCGGCATGGGTGCACGCCAGTACCCGGAGAGCCTGGGCCTCACCCACCACGTTGCCCAATGCCCGCTCGGTCTCGAGCGCTCGCTCGATCTCCTTGCGGGCGAGCTCGCCGTCCCCGGAGAGGAGGCGAATCTCGGCGCGGCCACCTCGCGTCAGGGCACCCAGCCGCAGGTCGCCGGCCGACTCCGCCTCCTCCACCGCAGCATTGATGGTCTCCAGGGCCTTCGGGAGGTCGCCCTGGTCGCGGTAGGTGATGGCCATGTTGAGCAGCGCCTCGGCGATGCCTGAGTGCAGGTTGGCCTGCTGAAACGCCGCCAGCGCCATGGTGAACGAGCCGACGGCTCGGCCGAAGTCGCCCCGCAGGTGGGAGATGATCCCCAGGTTGTTGGAGCAGCGACCGACCGTGCCGTGGTCCCCCTCCCGCTTCGCCCCCGCCAGCGCCCGGCCGAAGTAGTCCGCCGCCTCCTCGATCCGCCCTTCCACCAGAGCAATGGCGCCCGAAACGTTGAGCGCTCGGGCTTCGATGGCACGGTCACCGCGCTCGCGCGACCGCTCCAGGGCGACCCGCACCCACCGCTGCGCCTCCGCACCCCTCCCGAGGCGCCCGTGCGCGATGCCGTACAGCAATGCCAACGTCGGGGAGCGTTCCAGGTCCTGCGACGACGACGTGCTCAGGTAGTCGAGCAGACTCGCGTCCTGCCCCGTGTCGGCCAGATCTTGCGCCTTGTTGAGCATGAGCAGTGACTCCCGAACGTCCTTCGTCACCAAGACACCCCGTATCCGGAGAAGTGATACAACCGAGCTGCGAACCACTTGCCGCGAACCGAATGCCATGCCCGCATGGGCCGCCACGGCCCGCCGGGCTTCTTCTGATACCAGAGTCTCAGCCTGCGGTGCTCGATCTGACGGTCAGCCTCGTCTACCCTCCCATCGCCATTGAAGTCCCAGTCGGCTCCACCGTACCAGATCCACAGGCGCGCCGGATTCCAGCGACTGAATCGCAGGCCGGACGGCTCGAGGTACGCCGCGATCCGCAGCCCATCCAGGGTCACCGTGATCCGAACGCGCTCGCCCCAGGCGAGCCGGCTTCCGTTGGGGCGGCGGCGCAGCGCGTAGCGCGGAATATCGAGGCGCAAGAACGGCAGGACGCCATCGCCGTTCGCGTAGTTGATCTGCACGTAGCTGTGCTTGCCCACTGTGGCCCAGAAACTGACACGGTACGTGTCGAGCGGCACTTGGTCGGCGCTCGGAGCCAGCGCTTGGTCGATGGGAAGCTCCTCGACCTGGTCGTTGTCCCACGACCCCAGGACCGCCGTGAACTGCGCGGTCTCTCCCGCCTGCCACATCAGGCCGTGCAGCTCTCCGTCGGGCACGGCCAAGTCTTGGGCGGGCGGCGCGTTCATCGATGGCCCAGTAGCGTCACTACAGGCCGCGATCACGCCCGCGCCCAGCGCGATCAGAAGTGTCCGTCGTTTCATGGCGTCCTCCGTCAGTGGGCCTCGAGCCACCGGGCGCCGCAATGCCGCACCTGGGCGCCGGGCGCGACACGGGTACCCTCAGGAGTCCTGGGGATGCATGGAGCATGCCCCTCCGGAGCAGGCCTCGTAAGCTCAATCGTGGCAGGTAGTTCTGAGACTGGACCTCAATGCCCCACCTGAGCCGTGATGACCCACACCGGGGCGATCCGTACCAGTGGGGTCAGGCGCGCCCGGAGTGGAGGTCCAGCAGCCTCCGCAGGCGCCGCCGCGAGATCCCCAGCCGTCGCGCCGCCTCGCTGCGGTTGCCGCCGCAGCCGTCGAGGGTGGCCTGGGCCGCCGCGGCCGTGATGTCGTCCAGCCTCGCGGGGAACGGCAGCGGGCCGCCGGTCTCCGCAATCGTGCTGTCCTGCGGCACCAGCTCCGCAACCGCCAGCTCGCCGGGCGGGGACAGCAGCAGGGCCCGCTCAACCGCGTTCTTCAGCTCTCGCACGTTTCCCGGCCAGTGGTACCCCATGAGCGCCTCACACAGCTCGGGGTCGAGGGCCGGGGCCGGGACTCCGTGCTCCTGGGCCGTCCGCTCCAGTAGCTCACGGGCGATGAGCACCACATCGTCGCCGCGCTTCCTCAAGGGTGGCAGGGAGAGCGTGATCACGCTGACCCGGAAGTAGAGGTCGCGCCGGAAGCTCCCTTCCTGCACCGCATGGTCGAGGTTGTCGTTGGTGGCCGCGATGATGCGCACGTTGATGTGCCGCGACTTCGTGCCTCCGACCCTGCGAACCTGCTTGTCTTCCAGCACCCGCAGGAGCTTGGCCTGCAGGTCGAGGGGGAGGGTGGCGATCTCGTCGAGGAACAGGGTGCCGCCTTCGGCTATCTCGAACAGTCCGGGCTTTGCCGCGTGGGCGTCGGTGAACGCGCCGCGCTCGTGCCCGAATAGCTCCGATTCGACGAGGTGCTCGGGGATCGCCGAGCAGTTCACGGCCACGAAGGGCGCGCCGCGCCGCGGACCGCCCCTGTGTATGCCGCGTGCGAGGAGCTCCTTGCCCGTTCCGGTCTCCCCCACGATCAGCGCCGTCGCCTCGGGGTGCGGCAGGACCCGGGCCGCTCGGGCGAGCACAGCCTTGATCGCGCCGCTCTCACCCACGATCCCGCTAAAGGCCTGGGCACGTATCTCCTCGACTCCGCCCACCGCGCGGCGCAGTGCCTCCCGGTGGCGTTCGGCGGCCGCGGCCACCGCGTTTCGCAGGATCTCGAGGTCCTCGGGGAGCGCGAAGTAGTCACTCGCCCCGTGGCCCACCAGGAGGGCCGCGATGCGCCGCCCCGGGTCCGAACCCACCGCCAGCACCGGGACCGCGGCGGGTGGCTCGTGCCCGTCCAGCCAGTCGAGCGCCTCGCGCTCGGCTCCACCGGCGGCCAAGACGACGGCTGCGATCTCCGGACCGACGGCCGTCACGTCCCCTACCCCGACCTGGCGCACGGGTACACGGAGGTCCTCCGCCAGATGATCCCATAGCTCGGCGAACGAGTCGGAGAGCTGGATGATCAGGATGGCAGCCTCAGCCGCCGGCCCCTCCTGGGCTGGCCACTTGCCGGAAGCGCGCTTTCTCCAGACCCTCGTATCGGCGGGAGTTGCCACTTGGCCCCCAAGACTGGTCCGTTTTGACCCACCCCGCGCGAACCGTACCACACCACACGCCCCAGCATATTCCTGTAAGTGATTGTCAAACAGGAACTTGCGAAGCCGCAGCCGTGTGGCCCCTCGATTGCAGTGTTGGCTACCGGCCGCCGACTACCCGGCCGATTCGTGCCACCCAACGGAGGAACCTCACCAGATGAGTGTAAGCCCCGTCCCCTCTAGCGCTGTGGTGACCATCACTACTGGGTCCCCCCGTGCCAACATCACGGGCGAGGCGGCCAGGGGGCTGGCTCACTCCGACCCAGCCGGGCAGCTCTTCCTCGACGCGTTGCTGTCGGTCGGGGAGGCGCTGGGGGCCAAGGACGCCTACACCAGAAGCCACTCCAGGAGGGTGAGGGAGTACGCCGCGGCCATCGGCCGGGAGCTGGGCCTGGGGACCGCTGAGCTGCGCGACGTACGGCTCGCAGGGCAGCTCCACGACGTGGGGAAGATCGGGGTGCCGGATCGGCTCCTGAGCAAGACCGGCCCGTTGACCGACGAGGAGTACGCCGACCTCATGCAGCACACCCTGATCGGCGAGCAGATCCTGCGGCCGCTGCTGCACGACAACACAACGGTGCTCGCAGCGATCCGCTGGCACCATGAGCGGTTCGATGGCACAGGTCTCCCCGACGGCCTCAGCGGCCGGCAGATACCGCTGGTCGCCCGCATCGTCGCGGTGGCCGATGCCTTCGATGCCATGACCAGCGAGCGGCCCTACCGCTCGCCCCTAGACCTGCGAGCCGTGGTCGACGAGCTCAAGCGAGGGGTGGGCTCGCAATTCGACCCGCAGTGCGTAACCGCGTTCCTCCAGGTGCTCGACCGCGCCCTGGACCTGGCGGCAGCTCAACTCAGTACTCGGGTCATCAGGCGGCCGCGAGCCCGCGCACCCGTCCGGGTGCGGCCGGGCACTCGTCCGTCACCCCGCCGCAGCATCCGGCGCGGTGCACGGGCTCGCTGTCCCATTCAACCGCCGCCCAGGAGGGGTGGGCTGGCGCTCGTCGGTGCCCGGGCGCCGCCCCGCGGACTACCCGCCAGCCGGTCCGCCCCTCCCCCGAGCCCACCGACCCAGGAAGCCCCCGGCCGGAGGGCCTTTGCCTGCCCGCAAGTACCCTTCTAAGAACGCTTTAATCAACTTTCATGGCGGGATCACCGCCTCGCCGGCAAGTTTCGATGGCGGGTGAGTCGATCGTTCTGATCGCCCGGTTTAGCCTCCGGCCGCTCAGGCCGGACGGGAGGTCGCCTGGTGCGTGCGGTCATAGATGGCGCCGCCGAGGTCATCGCGAGCGCCCGAGTCGATGGACGGACGGTCCTGCTGGACCCAGAGGGCTTCACCCTGGTCCGGGCCCTCGGTATCGCCGCGCCCGCCCAGCTCTTCGTTCGAAATCTCGCCGAGTTACAGCGCGCGGACCTCGCGGCGGTGACGGGCGACCGCGTGGTGGTGAAGCTGGTTTCGCCCCGTATACCTCACAGAACCGACGTGGGCGGGGTCGTGGTGGTGCCCAACGAGCACGCCGCCGTGGCAGCCGCCATCGAGCATATCTCGGCCCGGGTCGGTGACACCCCGGTGACCGGCTACACGGTCAACGAGTTCGTTCCCCACGACCACACCCTGGGCACCCAGCTCCTGCTGGGGATGCGCTGGACCGAAGACTTCGGGCCCGTGGTCACCTTCGGCCCCGGCGGCGTGCTCACCGAGTTCCTTGCCGAGAACCTGGTTCCGGGAAGGGAGGTCGCGGTGCTCGCGCCTGGTCTCACGCGCCGCGACGAGCTTCCCGAACTGCTCCACGCGAAGGCCATCACCCGCCTGGCCACCGGCGACGCGCGTGGCGCCGAGACCCGCATCTCGCTGACCGACCTCGCCGCGCTGGTCCAAGGCTGCCTCGCCTTCGCGGCCAGCCCAGATGCCGCCGAGATCGCCGAGTTCGAGATCAACCCCCTCGTGCTGACGGGGAGCGGGCCCGTGGCCCTGGACGTGCTCGTGCGGCTGCGCGAGCCCTCGTCGGAAGCGGCGCCCGAGCGTCCGATCCACAAGATCGAGCAGCTGCTCGAGCCCAGGACCGTGGCGCTCATCGGCGTGTCCGAGGCCGCCAACCCGGGCCGCGTCATCCTGCAGAACCTGCTGCGCGGGGGGTTCCCCCCGGAGCGCCTGTCAGTGGTGAAGCCCGGCTCCGATGCGATCGATGGCGTAAGCTGCTACCCGGACATCGCCTCGCTCCCCGGCACCGTCGACCTGTTGATCCTGAGCATTGCCGCGTCACAGACGCCGCCGGCAATCGAGCAGGTCATCGCACACCACAAGGCAGAGAGCGTGATCGTCATCCCGGGAGGCTTGGGAGAACGCTCGGGAACACAGGGACTCGAGCAGCGGATGCGGCAGGCGCTCGCCGCGGCGCGCGAGACTCCGTGGCAAGGACCGGTGGTCAACGGAGGCAACTGCCTGGGGGTACGCTCCGTGGCCGGCCGCTACAACACGCTGTTCATCCCCGAGTACAAGCTCCCCTGGCCCGAGGGGCCAGTGAGCCCGGTGGCCGTGATCTCGCAGAGCGGGGCCTTCGCCGTCGCGAAGTCGAGCAAGCTCGCCCAACTCAATCCGCGCTACGTGATCTCGATCGGCAACCAGACCGACCTCACCGTCGGTGACTACCTCACCTACCTCAAGGACGATACCGAGGTCGAGGTGTTCGCCTGCTACGTCGAGGGATTCCGGACGCTGGACGGGCGTCGCTGGCTCGAGGCGGCTGCCGAGATCACCGCCAGCGGGCGGACGGTGTTGCTCTACCGTGGCGGCCGCACGCCGGCGGGCGTCCAGGCCACCGCGTCGCATACCGCGGCAATCGCCGGCGACTACGCCGTTTTGCAGGAGCTGGCGCAAGGGGCCGGCGTAGTGCTGGCCGACACCCTCGCCGACTTCGAGGACCTCATCCGGCTCTTCATCTACCTGCGTGACAAGACGGTGGGTGGGTGGCGGCTCGGGGCCGTCTCCAATGCCGGGTTCGAATGCGTGGCCATCGCCGACAACCTGGGCCGGTTCCGACTGGAACAGTTCAGCCCCGCCACGGTGAGCCGCATCGAGGCCGTCCTGCAGGGACCCCGGCTCGAGCGGGTCATCGAGGCGCGCAACCCGGTGGATCTCACGCCTATCATGGACGACGCGACGTCGGCGAAGGCGATGCGTGCGGCGCTGGACGACGAGAACGTGGACGTGGGAGTCCTGGGATGCGTGCCGCTCACCTGCGCCCTCAACACATTGCCAGCGGGAGAGGGCCACGCAGAGGACGTCACGGGGGCCGACTCGATCGCGCGGCATCTGGCTGAGCTCAGGAACGACTGCACCAAGGCGTGGGTCGCCGTCGTGGACGGCGGTCCGCAGTACGACGCCATGGTCGCCCACCTCGAGGCGCACGGGGTGCCTAGCTTTCGCACCGTGGACCGGGCACTACGGGTGTTCGAGACATACTGCAGCAGCCGATTAAGTTTGATGGACAGGTAGTCCCATCACTGAGACCGGAACCGCACATGGTAACGACCAAGACCAAGCTCAGGCCAAAACCGTTCCTCTTCCCGCAGCTCTGCAAGGCGTGTGGGCGATGCATCGACGCCTGCCCCAAGCACTGCATCGAGATGGGAACGGAGATCGAGCCGATGACCGGCTTCACGCCCGTCGTCGTGAACCTGGACGTCTGTAACGGCTGTGGCCTGTGCTACAACGCCTGTCCGGAACCCTACGGACTCATGCCGACGCCCTCGGACATCGAGGGAATCGACATGGTGGTGAGCGACCCGTTCTCATACTTCGGCCCGCGGGCCAGGGCCGCGCCGGCGGCGGAGCCGATTCCCGACCGGCAGGTGCCCCTTCCCGATCTCGAGCCACTCGTGCTCAAGGGGAATCACGCCGCGGCGATCGGGGCCCTGCTGGGAGGCTGTCGCCACTTCTTCGGCTATCCGATCACTCCCTCCACCGAGGGGGCGGAGCTGATGGCCCGGCTGCTGCCGCAGCTCAAGGGGATCTTCGTGCAGGCGGTGAGCGAGGTGGCGACGGCCAACATGATGTATGGGTGCGGCGGCGCGGGGCTGCGCTGCATGACCTTCACGTCCTCACCGGGATTCAGCCTGATGTTGGAGGGGATCTCCTACATGATCGGCGCCCAGATCCCCGGCGTGTTCATCAACGTCATGCGCGGAGGTCCCGGCCTGGGCAACATCGGGCCGGAGCAGGGCGACATCAAGCTGGCGTGCCGCGGGCTGGGGCACGGCAACACCCACGCGCTGGTACTGGCACCGTCCAATCCGCAGGAGATGCTGGATCTCACGATGCAGGCGTTTGACCTTGCGTTCGAGTACCGCAATCCGGTCGTAGTGGTAGGAGACGGCTTCCTCGGACAGGTGACCGGCCGTGTCACGCTCCCCGAGTTCCTCGTGCAACCCGGCCTTCCGGAATGGGCGGTATACGGCGACGCGGCGCACCGCGGAAACCTGCACACCTCGATCTTGCTCAACGAGCCGGACCTCGAGGCGCACAACCTGCGCCTCAACGACAAGTACCGACGCATGACGGAGCGCGAGCAACGCTCGGAGAGCTTTCACTGCGACGACGCGGAGTGGCTCGTCGTGGCGTGCAACACGCCGGCGCGCATGGCGAAGGGCGCGATCCAGGTGCTGCGCGAGCGAGGGGTCAAGGTCGGACTGTTCCGACCGGTCACGCTGTGGCCCTTCCCGATCGACGCGCTGCTGCCGCTGCTCGACGGCAAGCGCGGCCTGATCGTGGTCGAAGCCGGGTCCGGTCAGCTCGAGGACGAGGTGCGGCTGGCCCTGAGCCATGCCGGCGAGACGTCCCCGCCAGAGATCCACCGGGTGCAGCGCTACGGCGGCATGCTCCCCCAGCAGGAGGAGATCGTGGAACACATCACCGCCCTCGCGGAGGGGAACCATGGATAGCGTGTTCTACGGCCAGTTCGAACGCCACGCGCGCGGTGAGGGCCTCAAGAACCTGACCACGCATTATTGCCCCGGGTGCGGCCACGGCCTGATCCACAAGTACCTCGCCGAGTCGCTCGACGAGCTGGGCGTGCAGGACCGCACGGTGGCCATCTCGCCCGTGGGATGCGCGGTCTTCATGTACTACTACCTGGACGTGGGGAATGTCCAGGCAGCCCACGGCAGGGCACCCGCGGTGGCCATCGGCCACAAGGTGGCCAACCCCGACTCAATCGTGGTGAGCTACCAGGGCGACGGCGATCTGGCTTCCATCGGGCTGGCAGAGATCATGCAGGCCACGTCGATGGGCCTGCCCCTGACCATCATCTTCGTCAACAACGCCATCTACGGCATGACCGGCGGGCAGATGGCACCCACCACTCTGCCTGATCAGCGCACGACGACGACCCCGACCGGCCGCGCCCGCATCACGGGCGAACCGATGAAGATGGCCGAAACGGTCGCCCAAATGGACGCACCGGTCTACGTGGAGCGCGTCGCGCTGTACGACAACAAGCAGCGGACCCGGGCGAAGAAAGCCATCAAGAAGGCACTGCAATTGCAGGTCGAGAACCGGGGGCTCGCGTTCGTGGAGGTACTCTCCGAGTGCCCCATCCATCTGCACATGACGCCCTCCGAAGCGGAGCAGTGGGTGAAGGAGCGGATGGTCCCGGTCTTCCCGCTCGGCGTGAAGAAGGACGTCGAGATCGAGCCGTGGTTCGACCCCGGCACGCCGACCTTCGAGCCCGACGAGGTCGCGCGGGTGATTGGGAGCGCCCCCGAGGCGGCGCAACGCTTCGGCCGCGGCTTCCCGTCACACATTCACGCGGAGGACATCGCCATCAAGTTCGCAGGGGCGGGCGGCGATGGCGCACAGACGATCGCGGTGCTCACCGTGCGGACTGCGATCAACGAGGGGTTCGACGCGACCCACATACCGTGCTACGGCCCCGAGTCCCGCGGCGGAACCTCGTACGCGGACGTGCACATCGCTACGCAAGAGGTGCTGTCCCCCGCGTCACCGTCCCCGCATGTGCTCCTGGCGTTCAACCCACCTAGCCTCGAGAAGTTCGGACCGGCGGTGGAGCCCGGCGGCATCGTGATCTACGACAGCTCCATCATACCGCAACCACCCGAGCTGGACTCGAGCGTCCAGATGACCGGCATCCCCTGCACGGAGATCGCGGTTGACCTGGGCAAGACCATGGTGAAGAACGTCGTGGCCCTGGGCGCCGTCCAGGCGGCCACGGAGCTGTTCCCCGAGGAGAGCTTCGTTGCCACGATGCGGGCGGCGCTGCAAGAGGACTGCGCCTTACTCCAACTGAACGAGGCTGCGTTCGCGCGCGGGATCGCAGCGTTCCGGGAGGCTCGACCGGCAGCTAAGGCGTGAGGAGCACCTTGACCGCGCCGCTCCTACGGCGGTGGCGCGTGGCGGCGAGGGCGGTGCGGTACCGGTGCAGGGGGTAGGTGTGGGTGACCATCTGGGCCACCGGCGCGTCGGTGGCCAGCAGCAGGCGCTGTGCCAGCTCGAAGGTGTGGAGGGTGTCGCCTCCCCACCGCTCACGGCCGTACCCCTGGACTCCCTGGATCGCCAACTCGCGCGCCCACACCATGGTCAGGTCAAGGCGCCGCAGCACGCCGGCGCAGCCGAGCAACACAACGCGCCCCCGCGGCGCGGCGAACCGCAGCGCCTGATTGATGGTCTGACGGCTCCCCACACAGTCGTAGACGAGCGGGAATCCCCCCGCCGCGTACACCTCGGGACCTACGGGCGGGCGGTAAGAGGCGGCGCCGGTCTCGAGCATGGCACGCCGCGCATCGGCGCCGGGCGCCACCGCCTGCGTGGCTCCGAGTCGCCGGGCGAGCTCGCGCTCTGCGGGGCGCTTGGCCTGCACCGTCACCTCCCCGTCGTACCCCAGTGCGCGCAGCGCCCAGGTGGTCGAGAACGCGATCGGCCCGCTCCCGATCACCAGCACGCGCTCGACCGTGTCGGGCGGGGAACGGAGGACGGCGTGCACGGCGATCGACAGCGGCTCGAGGAGAACGGCCGCGCGATCGTCGAGCCCGTCGGCCACCGGGTGGACCTGCGACTCGTGGGCGACTACTCGCTCCCCCCATCCGCCGGGCAGATCGCGGTGGTACCCCAGAGCGATCCCGCGCGCCAGGAGCCGTCCCCCAATCCGCAGCGGGCCGGCCTCGCCGCCGCGGGTGCACGTGCCGGGCCGCCCGGCCATGCACGAGGCACACAGCTCCCCGGGGCCGTAGCCGCGCACCGCGCAGGAGACGATGGGGTCAATCGCGATCCGCTGTCCGGGCCGCACATGCGTGACCGCCCGACCGACCTCCGTGACACGCGCGAGAATCTCGTGCCCCAGCACGCAGGGGAACGACGCGAACGGCTCCATCAGGGGGCTCGTCTTGAACGTGAGCGTCCCCACGTCGGTGCCGCAGATGCCTCCGGCGATCACCGCGGCACCGATCCACTGGTCTCCCGGAAGCTCGAGCGGCGCCGTGTCGCACAGGCGCAGCCCACTGGGCCCGCCGAACACGGCTGCGTCCGTGATCCGGCCGAGCGCCAAGCCCGTGACGTAGCGGGGAATCGAGAAGCTGAATGTGACGGCTCGCATCGGCGTCGTCGGTTGCGCGAAACTCACACCATGCTCCCCACGGCCACCACCGCAGGGGCCCCAACTTCGGACTCGACACCCGCGCCGGTCAAGTGCCCGACGCAGGGATATGAATCACCCAGGAGAGCGACACGATGATCATCGGTGTTCCCCGCGAGATCCACCGCCACGAGCATCGCGTGGCGCTCACGCCGTATGGGGTCAACC
>JABAOF010002391.1_pt2 | contig 17354 bp, 15 predicted proteins | sample 7062171 | NCBI WGS metagenome assembly JABAOF01 (sample SAMN14538628, study PRJNA623070) | marine sediment metagenome | biome: marine biome [ENVO:00000428]; feature: marine pelagic biome [ENVO:01000023]; material: deep marine sediment [ENVO:00002113] | place: India: Gulf of Khambhat ...
TCAGAGCTTCCCTTCCCACTTTCTGGTGAAATACTCTGGAAATGACTTCGACACAAGTGGTCCAAAGGAATTTGGGCAACAACCCGTCCCCATCTGAGCCGCCAACGGCGGGAAGGGGGGACCGAAGAGATATAGAAGGTCCCATCTAAGGATTCAAAATTGCCGTGAAACATCAGAAGGTTAGAAATTCCTTGCTTTGAAAACTCAGGAAACTCCTCTTTTGATTTCTGTTGACTTTGCCCGGGTATTGGCATTTAATGGCCGCGACAGTGTTGTGCAAGGGTTGGATTGGAGGTAATGAGCACAACCGAAAAGGGGGACGGATAGATGGCCCGTGTCAGCCGCATTGACGACTGTCTGTCCACGCGAAATGGGTGTCTCTTCATCGAGGAGTGCGACACCATCGATCTGATTCGACGATTTGGGTCGCCCCTGTTTGTCTATTCAGAAGATCAACTCCGACGAAACGTGCGTCGTTTCGAAAAAGCATTCAAGCGAGGCTGGCCGGATGGCCCGATGAAGGTTCTCCCGGCGGCAAAGGCCAATTGGATCCCGGCAATACAGCGAATCCTAGCCGATGAAGGGTGCGGCTGTGATATCTATTCCCCTGGAGAGCTTACAGTCGCATTAAATGCCGGTTTTGACCCTCAGTTTGTTTCGGTCAATGGGGTCCCCAAGGACGAAGACCATATATTCAGAAGCATCCAAGCGGGGGTACGCATCACCATCGACAGCGTTGAAGAGGTTGATGCCATTGAGAAGGCGGCGCGTGAACTCGGTCAGGTGGCCAAGGTGCGCCTCCGTCTAAAACCGGCGATCTCTGACTTTGTCGATCACAGTGATTTTGTCGCAGAAGGCCTGGTTCCGACCGATATCGCCGCCATGGTATACAAGGGCGGGCTGTCTTTTGAGCAGATCATGGCGGTCGGGCCGCGGATCCTCAAAATGAAGGAAGTGGAATTGGTGGGTTTCCACGAACATCACGGTCGGCATGATCGCTCAACGCGCTACTGGGAAGCGCAGATGAAGGCATTTGCAAAAGAGATGGGCAGGGTGTGCCAGGCCTTGGGCGGGTTTCAACCTCAGGAGATCGATATTGGTGGAGGCTTTGCCATCCCGAGAGATCCGTTCAATGCTGTAACGGATTACAGTGAACCCATACAGTTAGGGGCACTCTACGCATTGTCCAAGGCACTGAAGGTGCTGGGCTCGTCCAGACGCTATCGGGCTCTGTCGAGGCTGATTGATGGTATCGTGACGAAGCCGAATCAGACACCGGCGCCGACGATCGAAGAATATGCCGCGGCATGTACCGGCACGCTTCGCCGCGAGCTTGCTCAGGAGAGGATCAACACAAAAGGTTTGATGCTCCAGATTGAACCGGGACGCGCCATCCACGGAGATGCTGGAATCCACCTGACAACGGTGAGAAACATCAAACGGATGACCGTTCCGATCAGGTGGAATGTCGTTGTCGTGGACACTACGGAGTTTTGGTTCACAGGGGGCCGTTACGAGCACCACCTGCATGATTATGTATTTGCCAACAAAACGGACTCAGAGCTGGTGGATAAAGCGGACATCATTGGTCGAAGCTGCTACGGCGATCGTCTGATGCCGGCTGTACCGATCCCCAATGTGGAAGTTGGCGACACGCTCGCCTTACTCGATACAGGTGCGTACCAGGAAGTCTCGATGAGTAACTTCAATGCGATGCCCCGACCGGCCACTATCCTCGTGACGGGGGACCAAGCCTCGATCATTCGCCGCAGGGAAACAGAAGAGGACGTACTCAGACGAGATGTTCTGCCCGAGCATTTAATCAGGGATAAAACGGCAGGCGTTATTGGAGAAACGATTTGACAGGGCATTTGGACGTTCTTTACTGCCAGAAATCGAAACGTTTTCGACCTCTTAATGCCCGGGATTTAGTCGCTTGTCGTTACTCGTCATGGATGGCTGCGCGAACTTTCGCGAGAACCTCTTCCGGAATCTCCCTCATATCGTGCACCGCCTCAGCATGTTGGGCCGTTTGCTCCAAAATCTCTTCCTCAGTTTCGCCACGGACCACAAAGTCGCAATCCATGCCGACGTCTTTACATCGGAGTACCTTTGCCATTTCTCGCCTCCTTCCGTGTGCTCGCCAGGAACTTTTTGTCACATTCTAGCAGACATTTTGGCACGAGATTTGTCGTTGGCTTGTTTTTTTTCGCTTGGCAGACCTTCAGGAGAAAATCGAGGTCAGAGGGCGAATTCTAGCGACTGCCAGAGCATACTTTCCGGATGAGATTCGCACATTTCGCGGGGGAATTCGAAAAATCCTTCTTGGATCAACCACCTCCCTTCGATTGGGTTATGTCTCTCACTTCGATTCTAGCAGCGCAAAAATGCATGTCAAGAGAAAAGACAGCTGGAGTTTCCTGAGTTTTCAGAACAAGAAATTTATAACCTTCTGATGTTTCACGACAACTTTGAATCTCTTGAGCGGACCCTCATATCCCTTCGCTCCCTTGCTCTCGCGTTGACCCTCGCGGGGCTCACAGGTGGGGAATACTTGCCCCTTCCCCGCTCTGAAGGCGGGGTTTTCCCCTTCCTGCTCGCCCTCGATGGGTCCCCACCGCTTCCGCAAACGTCCCTCAGGGACATGAGCGTCCACAAAACTGAGGAAACTCCAGAAGAGACAGGCATCTAGCCTTCATATCCGGTTCAACGGGTAATCAAATTGACTAATTTTGCTCACTGCTCTAGAATATAAGTAAATCCGTGACGGCTGGGTCTAGGAAAAACCGCAAGAACTGTCAGTGGAAGCCTTCACGTTTTGGGAATCAACAGGAACAGAGAAGAAAAGTTCCCCGGTTTTAGACGAGGCCTGCTGTCTCTGGGCGACGTTGCGGAAGCGGTGGGGACCCCTCGAGGATGAGCGGGTTCTTTTTGGGTGGATGACAAAGGATTATCAAAAAGCCGAACCGAGGTCCGACCTGACCATCGGAGGGGGAGTAACATGAAACGAGCGAACGGGGAGTTTCCCTTTAAATGTGTTCTCAGTCTGGTGCCATTGATAAACTTCTGGAATCAGGCGAGCTCAAAAGGACAGAACGTTACGGCAGCCCTTTGCAACACGATTCATGAGAGGTTGAAGAAAGCCCCGGAGTTGCTCGAGCCGATAGAAGATCTCTCGGTCCTCGATCGGTACAGGGAGCTTGTGGATGCGCTCATGACGGTTGTTTTTCGGCCTTCGACATGGGAACAGGACCACTCAGCCGCCCTAGTTCCTCTACATCTCAAGAGCTTCTATGCGACACCCTCTTTCGAACGGGTGCTGAAGTTTGAGAATTGGAACTTCTCGGGCCGGTCCTATTTCGATGAAACGCAAATCTTTCAAGCGAGAGTCCTAAAAGCGTACCTCGCCATCCTGAAGCAGTTTTACGGCGTCGACCTCTCTGTCGACTACCCGTTTATCGTCACAGCCAAAGATCCCGATACGGGTCTAGATCGCCACTTCAAAATCAACATAGATCCACGATTCGTGGAAATCAAAAAGATCGGGAAGCTCAAGCCCCTCTCGGAGGCTACTAAAAAGAGTCTCATTGCCAGCGTGAGGAATCCTGAGGTCTGGATGAAGGCGATCCCGCCCGAGAATTTCGAATTCCACGGATTTAGCGTCTTAAGGGCCGTCGATGTGACGGACCAGGAGGTCTTATCCTCGCTGAAGCGGGATCTCATCGAGAAGGAGTCGATCTTTTCAAAAAATGGATTCGAACGTCTGCAGGAGCGATTGAGAACTTTCCTGAGACAACCGGACCTGGTTTTTGGCCTCGCCGCCTTCCAGGGAGAGCAGGTCTTCATTCTCAACCCCGAATACAAACTCGGGAAAGGTTGTATCTTCTCAGACTCTCACCATCACAGGAAGTGTGAATTCCAAGGGTCCACATTCGCCCATGTGGTCGAGAAGGGCGAGCCCTTGGTAATTGAGGATTTGCAAACATATCCGAACCGCACCCCTCTGGAGGAAGCATTCATCCAAGAGGGTATCCGAAGTATTCTCATTGGGCCCCTCTATTATCAGGACGAGCTTCTCGGCACCCTGGACCTCAAGTCGCCAAACCCTGGCGATTTGAATGAGGTCGTTGCCATGAAGCTTTGGGAGATTCTCCCCCTGTTCTCCATGGCCGTCAAACGGGGTATGGAAGAGCTCAACAATCGGGTCCAGGCCATCATCAAAGAGAAATGCACAGCCATTCATCCTTCGGTTGAGTGGCGATTTCGAAACGCCGCCCTCAACTTCATCGGCAAGGGGGAAGAGACCACAACGGGTCTGGAACCGATCGTTTTTCGCGATGTCTATCCCCTGTATGGTGTTTCGGATATCAGGGGATCGAGTGACCAGCGTAATGCATCGATTCAGGCTGATCTGATCACCCATCTCCATCTGGCCAAGGAGGTCATTCTTCTCGCAGGCCGCCGCCGGCCACTTCCCATCCTCGATGCNNATCAGGAGACGAGGTCGCCAAACTCGACTTTATCCGTTACGTCGTCGAACCGGTGTTCGACCATGTCCACGAGTTCAGCCCCGACGTGCACGACAAAATCGAGGCCTACCGATCCGCTCTCGATCCGAATATCGGAAGTATCTACCAGAAGCGAAAGGATTTCGAGGAGACCGTAAACATCATCAATGAGACGATCTCGGCCTATCTCGACAAGGAGGAAGAAAAAGCCCAGAGCTTTTTCCCCCATTATTTTGAGAAGCTGAAGACCGATGGGGTCGATCACAGTATCTACATCGGCGCCTCGATGGTTGAGGACGGGAAGTTCGACCCCCTCTATCTCAAAAATCTCCGGTTATGGCAACTCATGGTGATGTGCGGGATTGTGAGGGAGACCGAGTTCCTCAAACCGCACCTGAAGCTACCCCTGGAATGCAGCCATTTAATCCTTGTTCAAAGCAACCCGCTTTCGATCCGATTTCGATCCGACGAGAGACGATTCGACGTAGATGGGGCTTACGACATCCGTCACGAGATCATCAAAAAGCGGATCGACAAGGGCATGATCAAGGGGAAGCCCGAGCGGCTCACCCAGCCGGGCAAGATCGCCATCGTATACTCCCACCGACGGGAGGCCCTGGAGTACCGGGAATACATCGACTACCTTCAGGCTTCCGGGTATTTGACTCAGGACCTGGAGAATTTCGACCTGGAGGACCTCCAGGGCGTTCATGGGCTCAAGGCGTTGCGAGTCACCGTAGAAACTGAGCGACCTGAGGAAGTTCAGCGGGTTTCACCCGAAGAGATTGAACGAGCCGTGAGCTCGATGACGCCGGTGGATTCTGTGTAGCGAGATCACCCCCAGTCTGACGAATTCTCACGTTCGCGGTCAGGATCTTCCGAAAAAGGTCGTAGGATGAATGCTTTTTGGTTGCAGTGTTGGCTGGCCGCGTGGGTGTTGCTCGTTGGGGGGTGTTCCCTGTTCTCCCCGTCTCCGTCCCTTCCCGGGGGCTATTTGATTCCCCAGCGTGAACCCCCTTCGACGCCCATCTCCAAGCGAATTTACCTCGTCGCGGATAATCAGCTTCATAACCTCTACAACAACCCGATTCCCCTGTTGCGCACCGAGTTTGCTAACAAACTCGTACAATCGGCGATCCGCCCGGTCCAGCTCGATTTCTATGGCCAGGATTTCCTGGAGTGGCTGGTGGCGAACCGGGGGAGACGCTCACGGTTCGTTCACATCGGTGATGCCTCAGACTTCTCGTGCACCGGAGAATTCGAGAGGTTCAACGAAATCATGAATCATGCCAGAAAGGGCTGGGTCATGGCACCGGGAAACCACGATGGATACTTTTTTGGCAATGTCCATGCCGAGGTCGACCGGGGCGACTGGCGGGCTGCGTGCAGCAATGCTGGCGAGCCCATGACGAAGGACGGCTTTGTGCGGTTCTACCTGGCGGCCCTGGTTCTGCAAAAAGGGCCCGGGTACCAGGCCCTTGCCCGCCACTTGGGTCTTGACCAGTTCGGCCCCACAGATGTTGAGCAGATCGCCCCGCTGATTCCGGCCCAGGGAGATTGGAGGTATAGCGGAGGGTCACGAGGAGACTATCGATTTCTCCTTGCCGTTTCTTGGAGAATTGACGGCGATCATCCGTGGCGATCCTTTGTGATTCAGGAAGTGGATTTGTCACGTGAAGTCTCGGAGGTTCCTGTTCAGGTTCGGGCAATTCTCTTGGACACGGCGCAGTATGAGGAGAAACCGGCTCTGCTTCCTCTTTCCCGGAATGCGGGTGTAACGGGCGAGTTTCTCCTGGACCAGTTCGCCATCGCAGAATCCTGGATCGAGTCAGGTTCCCATGAGGAGCGGTTCTGGTTTTTGATTGGCCACCATCCATTTGACAGCCTGACTGAAAATACACAGAAGGCTCTTGACGGCCTGAGAAAGCTCGCCAGAACGAATCTCTACATATCCGCTCACACCCATGCCGGCCAGTTCATTGTTCACGGTCAGAACACGAGTGGGGACAACTGGTTGGAACTCAACGTGGGGTCGATCCTCGACTGGTCACTGGAATTTCGTCCATTTCAGCTCTTGAAAACCGATGACGGGGGCCGTTTGCTCCTTCGAAGTCCCCGGTACACGATGCATGATTGGCTTCAGGAGTTCGAGGACGTGCCCAGAAATGACGAAGAATGGGAAGCCAAGCCAGAAGACGCGGATTACTACCTTGGCCACGACGATCTCAAAGATCTGAGCGCTCATGACACGGAGATCCGACTGAAGAACGTCCTTCTAGCCACGCATGGCCGACTGCTCCAGCTCAATCCGACAGCGGGGGACGCTGCTGAGGAGGCCTCGTTCTGGCCGTCCTGTTGCACGAGCGATGACCTCGTACTCGAAGAAATCGGCCGCATTGTGGAAGATCGACGGCTTCAAAAAAAGATCGAATTCCTCGTCGAGCTGAATCGTTTCGAGCGAGAGCGGCCACTGTCAGACGACGAGAAACGCCGAAAATTCCGGCTCAGCCAGGCACTTTGGGCGAGCAAATATGACTCAGTTCACTTCCGGAAACCTCTGGGAGACGACTTGTTCATCATTTTTCCGAAGGAGTAGACGGAGATGCCCAGGAATCCCAGCGACACCCCGGTGGTATACGATTCGGCGAACCGAGAGCTCCGAACGGTGAGAGACTATTTCGCAGGGAGAGATGAAGAGGTCTTGAACATAAAATGGGAAGACGGCATTGAGGAGGACGCCCTTATTTCACCCGACCAATGCCTGGCACAGATCATCTGGGATGGTGCTTCCAGAGAGCCGATCGATGCCCCGGCCGAGTGCTCAGGGGTGATTGGCTGGATAAATGGCCGAATCGAATATGAGACTCTCGACCTCAAATCTCAGGTTCTTCTCCGTCTAAGACGAGAATAGGGTGACCTCAGAGAAGGGGCCTCTAAACACCTCTCCCCATCACTGTGTCCCAGCTTTTCATCCTTTCTTCTCTCGCCTCAGACCACCGACCTCTCGTCTTGCGCCATAGGCGTTTTCCTCATGAAACCGGACCAGGACACGACAATATGGTTGACGAAATTTTTGCATCTGCTAACATGGCCGTGGAAAGGGTGTGGGCTTCTCATTAAGAAGAAAAAACGTGCGGGTAGGAAGAATGGAGGAGAGGTAACGGATGAACTGGATAAGAGGTCTTATCATTTTTCTCGTCATTTTTCTGACGGGTTTCATCATTTATACGCTGTATCATCATTTAGGCCCCTACAAGAGGCTTTCCGTTCAGAATCAGGAGCTCAGAGAAGAGGTCGCCAGTCTAAGGAAAACATTGGAAGAACTCGATGTGACTAGATCTGAATTGGTCCAAAAGAATAAACATCTAGAGGATCTTCAAACCAAACTTGAGGTCCTCATGACAACCGTTACAGAAATGGAAGTAGAGAAACAGATCGTTGTGCGGGAGGCGGAACGACTGCGGGAAGAATTGAAAGAATCTGAAGGTCAAATCGGCGAGCTGTTACTCGAGTTTGAGAGCTTGAGAGGAGAGTATACCCAGAAGGCTGAGAGCCTCGAGGATCAGATTGCTCTGAGGGATGGGCAGATCCAAGATCTCGAGATCGAGGCCGACCAGCTCCATCAGACCATTGCCACCTTGAAAGGCAACGTTAAGGTTCTTGGGGGAGAAACACGTGACCTTAAGAGACAGCTAGAGGAGTCCAGAAGCCGAATCCAGGAAATGACTCAAGAGGTGGCGGCGAAAGAGGAGGAGCTCGCGGGCTTGACACGGACCTATCAGGCCACGATTGAACAGCTTCAAAAAGAGCGCCAGGAAGGAACAGCGCTCATCGGGGTTCTCCAGGGGGAGATCGAAAGCCTAAGGGAGGAGTATGGCCAAAAGGTCGGGAGCCTCGAAGAAGAGGTAAAACAGAAGGACCGTCAGATCCAGGATCTAGAGGCCCAAGCCGAACAACTCCGCCATACCGTTACCGCTTTAAAAGAGAACAGGAATACATTCAGCAAGGAGACAGCTGAACTCAAGAGACAACTCCAGCAGTCCCGGAGCAGACTCGAAGAACTGTCTCAGGGGATGACAGCCAGGGAGAGCAAGCTTGAGGAAATGGAGAAGACGCATCAGGACCTGGTTAAGAGGCTTAGAGAACAAGTCGATCAGCAATCAGTCCAGATCAGCGCCTTGGAAGAGAGACTGAACATTCGTTTCCTCGATAAGGTCCTCTTCAGCCCGGGAAATGCAGTCATTACATCTCGTGGTCGGGAAATCCTCACCCATGTGGCTGAAGAGCTGAAAAAGCTCTCAGACACGAGGATCCATGTGGAGGGTCACTCGGACAATCTGCCTCTCTCGAATGAGGCCAGAGCTGTCTACATTGATAATCTGGGTCTCTCGACGGCACGGGCATCTGCTGTTGCTCGGACCCTCCGTACGATGGGCGTGGACGCGGAAGTTCTCTCGGCAGCTGGATATTCCATGTACAGACCCATAGCTAGCAACGACACGCCAGAGGGACGGGAACAAAACCGCCGCGTTGAAATTATCCTGGCTCCCCTTCGCTAACTCTGAGGATCCATTGCCAACCCTGCCGACCGTTTTTCAAGAAATCGGTTGACCGAATTCTGCCCTCACAGGAGATTTCTGATGACATTTCTTCGTGATCCCTTTTTCTGGGCATTGATCAGCATGTTTGGACTGGTTGGCGCCTCAGCGGGCGTCGGTGGCAAGAAGCTGGGTAAACACGCGGTCTTGGGTTTCATCATCGTGCTCCTCTTTGATTTGGGGCGGGTGATCCTCGTTCTGCCTTTTTGTCATCAGCCGCGCTTCGAGGCCGGCGGCTGGCATTGGATTGTTGGGGCCGTCATATTTGCCACTGGATTGATATTTTGCACTCCCGCATTAATCATCAAACCCATCACCGCGCCAGATGCGGAGATGGAGCTCAAGACCTCGGGATTCTATGGCTTTGTCCGGAATCCGATCTACCTCGGTGAGCTGCTATGGTGTCTGGGCTGGGCCATCATGTTCCGTTCGATCATCGGGGTCACTCTTATTCCGGTGTGGTGGGCCGGTCTCCTGTTGCTAATCGTGAGCGAGGAGCAAAGCCTGGAACGGGAGTTGGGTCAGCCCTACGTTGCGTATAAGGCCCGGGTGCGGGGCCGAATCATTCCCGGATTACCCATATAGTCCATCGCCTCCGGATGCCGGTTGGCTCGAGACGAATTGTTAATCCAGCTGCCCCTCTCCCTTCCAGCTTCCAGTCCATCGGAATAGGGCTGGTCCCATAATCTCACGACCATTACCCCTTGCAGTGGACCTTTATCCTGGAACCTTTAGTGCTAATCTCAAGCTTAACCTTACCTTTAACCTTTATCCTGCCATTTGTGCCTTTCCCCTCAACCTTAACCTCTCCCTCCTGAGAGGCCATCCGAAGAAGGAAGTGGGGGAGGGAAAAAGAAGCCGTCGACGTCTACAACAGTAGATCCAAATCCCACCCATGGTGTTCGATTCTGATTTCTTCCATCCGACTCGTCCCTAACCCGTATACTTTGTCGGCTGCTTCCACGCAGATAGGTGGCGGAGAGAGGGGCCAGGGTTCGCCTCGCAGGGCTCGCCGTTTCTCGGTAATGATTCGTAAGCAGACAGTCTCCACCGCAACCGGATCTGTGCCGGCGATGAGTCCATTATACGCCCATTTGTAACGCGGGTCAGGCTGAGGGCCTTTATCACAGAGGGGATGGAGTGCATCGACCAGGACAAGTCTTGTTTTCCCTTCCACATCCGGAAGGTTCCAGATTTCACCTAATTTCGCACTGTTTTCTTCATGGTACCGACTGGGGTTTCCTGAATACAAAATGTAGTTTTTCAAGACCGTACCGATTCCGGTTAACCAGTGGGCCTTGAGAGCAGGGAGCGCGATCAAGGCCGAGCAGCGCTCGGCTTTCCCGATTTCGCCCTGGGCCGCGAGGATTTTCTTTGTCGGAACCCCTGCGTCGATTAAGGCGTCCCTGACAGTATCAAACACTTCAGGATGCGTTGGATTCAGATGCGGTGTCGGGACGAGGCCGACCGTGTCCTCCGGCCTGACAAGGGTCATCCACGCATCCTTTACATTCTTTTCCCCCGTGAATTGGATCAGCGTTTGATCAAGCATTCTTTTCAATACCGCGCGGTCAACGGTTACACCGGCCGCATCCATGACGTCTTGGTCGCGCACCACCGTGACCAAACTCGAACGTGCCGCTTCTTCAGTGGCCCCGGCCCACCTCGCACCAAGTAGAGAGGCACTAAGAGTGGCACCGATCGTCCCTCGGATAAAATCTCTCCTCGTGAAAAGCCTCCTTTTGTCCTGCATAATCACTCCCCCTTCTGAACGAACTGGATTTGGTTGATGATCATCCGGGCAGATCCCTGATCAGGACACTCAAATACAAGAGCAATACGCTTATCATACAATTTGTATCCAAGCCAACCATCCTCGATTTTGAAGAAATTGGGGTTTTCAGCCATCGAACCTGAAACGAAATCCTTCTTGTGCTCGGGAAGATAGGCTTCCTGAAACTGTTCCAGGGCGTGTCGTGCACGAGCCGGATCGCGATATTTCACAACCAGAAGTTGGACACGCTCTCGATTTTCGGTGCTCGTCACACGTTCATAAGGCGCTGTGACCGCTTCTGTCGAGAGATCCAGACCGAGAATATTCTGATGACTGAGATAGTACAAGGAGTTCAGAACCAGAAATGAACGGAAATAGGAGATTCTATCCCTCCGTAATCTCCAAGCTGAATCGATCGTATCTGGAAGAATGTTCAATAGCCGAGGGGGGGAGGAATTTTTTCGATTTGCAGTCATCGCTCGCCCTAAAGACAGCACAGCTTCTTTCGACTCAGGCGTTTCCCGGTAGGCCATGACCCGGGCGTAAATATCGTCGGACCAGACGCGCAATAGGCCTTTTCCATAAAGGGCACTCACCGATGACGCAGGGGTAAGCTTTGCCTTCGACAGAGGAGACTGACTTAAGGTGACAGGCTCGCCTCCCCAATCCTGAGACAGCAGGCCAAACGCGTCGTCAGAGGTTTTCATAAAATACAATTCTACCAGGATGTTGTCCTGGCCATCCGCCGCGTACTCATACACCTCGAGATGGTCGAAACGGTAGCCCAAATAGAGTTCTCCGGCGCCGTTCATGTATTTGAAGATAGTGGTCCCATCAACGACCCGTGGAGAATCGGGCCGGGTCCAAACACCAACCGTTTTGGGAAGATCGGGTTTGTCTTGCTCCATTTTCGCAGTCGCTCCCTCGTGTACCGATAATGTGGCAAAGAGGAGTAAAAACAGAAGGGCGGTCTTTAAGAACTTCATGGCAATCATCCCTTAGATGAGGCCGGCCTTGCGGAGACCTTCAATGAGGCGCTCTAGATCTTTTTCGTATTTGTAAAGGCTCTTCTCGTTTTCGATCTCGGATTTGAAATTGGGTCTGATTCGTTTGGCTTCCTCGGCCTTCTCCCGTGCACGGTCGAGCTCCCCCATATTGGCATAGCTCGCAGCCATGTAAAAGAGGACGGGCGGGAAATTCGGGTTCTTTATGTGGGCCTCCGTCAAAAGAGGAATGGCTTCGCGGTATTTGCCCATTTGGAAATAGGCCCGCCCCAGGTTGTATACATATCGCTCCGGATAGTGGGGATTCAGGCGCATCGCCTTCTTGATTGCGCTGATGGCTTCATTCGACCTTCCAACGAACGTCATAGCGCTTGCCAGGGCGTAAAGGGCCTCTGCGTCATTCGGATCGAGAGCGATGGCGCGCTCCAATTCCTCGATCGCCTCATCATGCTGTGTTCTCCAGAGGTAGACCGTGCCCAAGAGGACATGGGCATCGGGCAGAGACTCATTGAGGGCCACGCTTTCCTGGGCCATTTGCAGGACCTCGTCCATGACGTGTGGATCCTGGTTCCAGCCCAGACGCCACGCGACGAGTTTCGTCCAAACCAGACCGATGTGGGCAGACGAGAATGAGGGGTCAAGCTCGATCGCCTTCTCAAACACCTCCTTGGCAAGGGTATTCGTTTCTGGGGAATACTGCTGGAAGTATGCCCACCCTCGCAACACCAAATCATAGGCTTCAGGATTTTCGGTTTTTCCTAGCCGGATCTTTTTTTGTTCTTCTGGGATCAATCGAACGGCGAGAGCCTCGACGATCTGTTGGGTGACCTCGTCCTGCAGCGAAAAGATCTCCTTGATCTCCCGGTCGTATCGTTCTGCCCAGACATGCCCCCCTGTCGTGCCATCGATGAGCTGGGCGTTGATTCGCACACGGTCGTCCGCCCTCCGGACGCTTCCCTCCAGCACGTAACGGACTCCGAGTTCGCGGCTGATCTGTTCAACCTTGACGGGCTTTCCCTTGTACGTGAAGACCGAATTCCGAGAAATGACAAAGAGCCCTGAGATTTTTGAAAGATCAGTGATGAGATCCTCGGTCATGCCGTCGGCAAAATACTCCTGCCCCGGGTCATCACTCATATTCTTGAAGGGCAGAATGGCAATGGAGGGTTTATCGGGCAACGGAAGCGCCATCTCCTCTCGAGAGGCCACATCGACCACGGGTGGGGGAGGGCGTAGGTAGAAACGCCAGACTGCAAGCGCCAAAGCGGCCACGACAAGAACCACAAGAAAAACGAAGGTTGCTCGACGCCTGTGCAACGGATCGTCCTTTCTCCTTCTGAAAACCACGGCACCTGCTTCCTCAGGCTCCATCAATAAGCGATAAACCCTCACAGGCTTCCGAATGTTCTTGACCCTCTGCTCTCCCAGGTACTCATAGCCAATGTCGAGCTTGCCCTCGACTTGCTCATAGGCGCTTCCCGAGATGCAGACTCCACCCCCCTCGGCCAGGCTCTCCAACCGGGCCGCGATGTTGACCCCGTCCCCGTAAATCTGCTCTCCCTCTTCAATCACATCCCCGAGGTTAACGCCGATCCGAAACGCCATGCGGCGGTTCTCCGGCAAATCCGCATTGCGAGCCTTGAGCTCCTCCTGAATCTCAAGAGCACACTCGACCGCGTGCACCACACTGGAGAATTCAGCCAAGAGATTGTCTCCTGTGGCGTCGACAACCCTTCCGCCATGCTGTTGGATGCGTGTAGTCATGATCTCCACATAAGCGTTTAGCGTCCGGATCGTGGCCTTCTCATCTTCACCCATGAGACGGCTGTATCCTTTGACATCCGCACTGAGAATGGCGGTGAGCTTCCGCTGCATGGCCTCTGGTGACATAAAGCCCCCCGAAGTAATTGATCTCACGATGGATTATAAGGTAGGCCAAAAGGGAGTGTCAATGAATCCTTGTTGTCATGCCTCGCGCCCCACTCTTAGGCCATTGTCTCTCACTGCTCCCTCAACCTTTCGCCTTTGGTTTTCACTTCTGACTCCTGACCCCTGCCTTTTATCCTTAGCCCTTCAAGTCCACCTGTTGACGTGGTGAAGAGCGGAGGTTATGTTTAGCTGGCTAGGTAATCCACGGGCTGAGAGGGAGTCACATGAGCAGTTTGCCCCGCCTTCCCTTGACTTTCCTGACGATCATTTTCGTCGTGACCGTGACCAGCTGTGCGACGTTTCGGCCTGTTCCGCTTTCGGATGTCCCCTTCAGGGAGCGCGCTCAAACCCAGTCCGATGACAAGGTGCGAGTGGCAGTGGTTGCCCTCAGCCCCGAGGAGAGCAAGAAGGTCTTTGGGGTTGATCTAGCCAGCAGGGACATCCAGCCGGTGTGGGTGGAAGTTGAAAACAAGACTGAGAATCCCTTTTGGATGTTTCCGAGTCGGTTGGATCCGGACTACTACTCTCCTGCCGAAGTTGCCTACATGAAGCGTTTCCGTTTCTCGCCCTCCAGAAACAACAAAATGAGAGCCCATATGGAGGAAATGGACTTGCCCCGGGTGGTCGCTCCCAGGGAGGCGATCTCCGGTTTCATCCATACAAATGCCGACCCAGGGTTCAAATACATCAATGTCACTTTGATCGGGCCCGAAGGACCGGAGGCGTATCACTTTGTTGTCGACGTCCCCGGGATAAAGGCTGACTACCAAGAGGTGAACCTCCGCGCGCTTTACCGTCCAGATGAAATTGTCTCATTGGACGAGGAGCAGTTGCGGGCCGCCCTCGAAAAGATGCCCTGCTGTACGACCAACAAACGCGGGACGCGAAACGGAGATCCCTTGAACCTCGTGTTCATCGGAGACGTGGAAGACCTGCTCACAGCCCTGGTGGGAAGCGGCTGGGATGTGACGGAGAAGATGTCACCTGGCTCCATCTGGAGGACGGTGAGATCCTCTCTACTCGGCAGAAGATACCGACACTCACCCGTGAGTTCGCTCTACGTTTTCGGACGTCGCCAGGAGGCGGCTTTCCAGAAGGCCCGTCAGACGGTTAATGAACGAAATCATCTTCGCCTGTGGCTCACCCCGCTGCGTTTTGAGGGAAACCCCGTCTGGATCGGCCAGATCAGCCGCGATATTGGTGTTAAGTTCACGTTGAGGACGGGATTTCTAACGACCCACGTCATCGATCCGGACCTAGACCACGACCGCTGGTTCCTCATTCAGAATCTTGCGGATGCAGAGGCCCTGACCAAACTCGGCTACGTCCGAGGGGTTGGAGAGGCACCACCCGATGAGCCTCGACACAATCTCGGTGGCGACCCGTACTACACTGACGGGCTGCGTGCCGTCATGGTCTGTACAGATTTGCCCGTCAGTTTCTCAGAGGTGAAATTCTTTGATTGGGAGTTCCCGCCTCATACCAATATATACAGGGAGTGGCTTGTGAATCCACCGAGGCCTTCCTCCGGCCAGACTGATCCGTAATGCCTTACCACAGGGCTTTTGCTCAGCCTTAACCTTCCCCTCAACGTCAACCTTCCTCCGCCACTTTCCCTCTGTCCTCTGTCTCCCGTCCTCCGTCGTTCATCCTTTCTACCTTGGTTTTCATTGCCGCCCCGATTCATTTTCCCCATGAGGAACTCATAAGCTTATGGTCGTCTCCCAGATTTACGTGGCAAGAGCTGACACCGTTTCAACAAATCCAACCCATTTAACCAATTTAACAAATCAACCTTGATCCTTGCACCGTGAACCTTTCTCCTTTGGTTTTCACTTCTGACTCCTGACTTCTGTCTTCTGACTCCTGACTTCTGTGTTCTGGGCTTCGTTCTCTCCCCGAGGTTGAAATTCTGTGAATGGGTTCGTTAGAATGAAGGATTGACAAGTCACCATTCTGTCCTTAATTTGGTGACTCAAACCAACCTGAAACGATCTCTCTGTGGGGTCCCCTCTCCCTGAAGAATCCGGCTGAAACTTAATCCGGCATCATGGAGTTGGCGAAGCGTAAGCGGTTTTCGACAGGGGAGAAGGGATTTTCATTTAAATCGGCAGGTCTTTTGATCAGGGAGGACCTCTGGCTTGAGATGGCTAGTCAGGAAAGGAGCTTTACACGACTTAACGAATCGGCCTAACACAAGTTTTGAAGGGGGGAACTGATGAGGAGAGCTCTCTGCTTTGGAGTTGTGCTTTTTGCGACGATTTTCTGGTTCGGAAATGACGTTGCCCGTGGAGAGGGACAACAGCTTTTCTATATCGAACGAAGCATCAACGGAAACATCGTGAGGTATGATGTCGATACCACCGAAGAGGGTAACTTGGTAGGGACGTCCCCTGTATTCGCCTATTGGATATTGGAAAATGGGGAAAGGGCTGAACTCAGCAGAATTCAAAGAAAGTACGCTTACGGCATCGAGTCTCAGGAGAGGCTTGGGTTCAATCGATACAGGATTATCTTATCGGCTATGGCAGAGAGGGAGATTACAGTTCAAAGAACCGATGAGGGCTACAGAGCTTTCGTACTTATCGATGGGAGAGAAGGGATTCTAGAGAGAATCTATGTCGAATGTGTGGAAGGATTGTCAGGCTTTCCCAAAGTCATTTACGTCGAACTCTTTGGCCAAGACGGACAATCAGCCCGTCCGGTGACGGAGCGCATCCTTCCCCATAGGCAGAGCTAGCCTGCATCATTCACGAATCTCTGGGATTCGTGAGTGATCCGGGCCAGACATTTCAGGGGCATTTTAACCTCGGCAGTCTATCTTTGGGCACGTTCATTACTCCTCCCCCCTCAACCTCAAGCTCTCCTCCCTTAACCTCAGCCTCAACCTTCCTCTCAACCTCTACCCTTTGGCTTTTGGCACCTCAATTGCTTGCTCTTGCCCCCAAGGTTAGGCTGTCATGGTAAGTTTCCAGCCGCAGCTGTAAGGGATCTTGTTTTGGATTGGCCCCCCACCAATCCAAAATAAGTGATGTCCGTACTACTGATGCTTCATTTTTTGAAATTCTATCGAAGCTTTTGCGGGTTGTAGGCTTTAAGCCGTGCTACGAGTGATCTTTCTGGTCATTTGAATTTCGAGCATTGGAATTTGTTTCGTGCTTCTGCCCGCGACGAGTTCCCCTCGACTCACTCGGGGCCTGAGTTCATCGAAGGCAGGCGAGTCGATTTCGAGTTTCGAATTTGGTTGCGGCTTTGCCGCGATGTCCCCGGGGGTTCAGTGAGAGACAAAAAAGGGTTCCCGGGATTGAGTTCTTCAGGAGGCGCATCGTTAATTTAGGAGAAACAATCTATGCACAAGTTCGAGCACAAGGAAAAGCCCCAAAAGCCCAAATGCCGAAACCACTCGGACCAGGAGGCAACTTACCGCTGTGACAACTGCGGTAAGCCTTACTGCAAGCGATGTGTTAAGGGACAGGGATACGGCAGGGTTTTCTGTGCAGAGTGTGAGGTGCTTGTGGCTGATTTTCTTGACCTGATTTAA
>JABAOF010006275.1_pt1 | contig 17347 bp, 17 predicted proteins | sample 7062171 | NCBI WGS metagenome assembly JABAOF01 (sample SAMN14538628, study PRJNA623070) | marine sediment metagenome | biome: marine biome [ENVO:00000428]; feature: marine pelagic biome [ENVO:01000023]; material: deep marine sediment [ENVO:00002113] | place: India: Gulf of Khambhat ...
TGCACCAAAGACTTTGTTTTTATATTCCACAATGGTTTGAAGCTTGGCTTTGAGCTTTTTAAGGTCTCTCAAGTCGGCCATGCGAACTGCATAGCTTCTGCCAACCTTATCAGCATAACATGGGCCGATCCCTCGAATTGTTGTGCCGAGTTTGTTTTTCCCCAGAGATTCTTCACGCAGCTGGTCCTCTTTTTTGTGATAATCCAGCACAACATGAACATTTTCACTTATAAAAAGCCGGCCATCTAACGAAATATCTTTTTCGCCGAGTTTTTCAATTCCGTCTATCAGGACATCGGGGTCGAGAACCACTCCATTTGCGATTATACAAATAGTACCCGGTCTGATTGAACCACTGGGCAAGAGGTGCAAGGCGAACCTGCTGTCACCTACGACGACAGTGTGGCCGGCATTGGCGCCGCCGCTGTATCGAACAACGATATCGCTGTGCTCAGCAAGGATATCGATAACCTTGCCTTTGCCTTCGTCGCCCCACTGTAATCCCACAACACAACAATTCATTTATATCCGTTCCTTTAAAGTGATGCTAAATCATAAATGCACAACGTATAAGCTCTTTGTGCCCTTGTTCTCAACTGATTTTTGTCACCAGATGCTCCAGAAGGGCTGTTAAATTATCATACTTTCTGTCACTGAGCCTTAGCCTGACTTCGTTGTCCCTTTTGTCTTTATATGTTATCACAAAAAAGCCTTTCTTCTCGTAGTATGTTTTATCTATTTGTTGTATGGAATCATAAGAAATTCTTTTTTTGTCGCTGATGATAAGTTCATTTTCATCGGCGAGGATTTTCTTACCTTTTACTGCAAACAGATACGCGCCAAAAAGGGCCGCAACTCCGATAAGATATGGTGGTGCCTTTCTATTGACTACCAGCCAATCCGTGGGCTTGCCGTCGGCATCAGTGTATTTTTCTTTGAACTTCTCGTTAAAATAGGCATCATAAACGCACCAAATTACAAGAGCAATGCAAACAACAATACCGATTTTAAAGTTGTTTTTGCTGTATTTACTATATGGTGCTTCGATAGTCATCGAAGGTCCTTTATAGGGTTCTATGTTAAACGTTTCTGCGCGATTATCTCGGTTAAAGGCTGAACAAAGTGCGGAACTATTTTTTCAGCCATCAGCTCTTCAGCCAATCGGCATTGATATTCAAAAGATTTTAACACCTCGAATTTCTCATCGGTCCTCGGGTACTGACGGACTGTAAAAGACAAACTTATCGCTTCATTTGAAAGCCGTCCTTTTTTCTTAGGCTCATAGACGCTCGTTTTTGACTCTATGCTGATTCGTCCCTGAGTATGGTCATCCTCGGACAATGCTATCACCAAGGCGGGGGAAAAACCGATAGGTCTTGCTCCAGGCAAATCCAGAAGGCAGTTAAAAGCGCTTTGTTCCAACAGTGCCTCGGCGATAACCTCATCGTGACTGCCTGCATAGTCAAAATCCATAGCGAAAGTAACATCCAGCGAGTCGATATCGAGATGATTTACTCCGAGCATATAGGGAACAAGCTCGAGCACTAATCTGTCCTGGTAATAAGCCTTCTCAAAATCAGAGGGATTGACGACTCCAGAGCCGATACGGTCTATTTCAAGACTGACCCAGCGATATTGTCCGGGGTCGCGGTCTTCCTCAAGGTAGTACTCATTATTCTCACGCCGATAGAAGCGGCCCATAGACGGAAATTGTTTTTGTATCCGCTCGAAAAAGGACAAAATCGTATCACGCCCGGTCGGCAGGTCTAATTCGGTGTTGATGTACATATCGAGGTAAAAATCATCGCAAAGCGAACTATAACTATTTAATGTCATAGCAGAATAACCCTCCAGAAAAGGCTTCGGGAACACACCCCTAAGGCCTTACAAAAAGGTTCAAACTTCAAATCATATAATCTATCGGGCAGCTATTATACGTTCAAATACTCATTTTCCCAGATTTTTCCCGTCAAAGACTCAAGTTTTTCATCGTAGTTTTTCAGAACCTCAAAATATTCATCGGATTCCAGGGCCTCTTTGGCTTTTTCGTCTTCGGATTTTGCCTCTTTGGGCAGAACCGAATTTCTGAAAATTTCGTAATGGTCTCTAATAGAGCACGGCATCAGCCAGTTCTTTGGCTTTTTCCAGTCGTCCAGGCCGTATTCTCTCTGCCATTTTCGGCCGTTTTTCATAAAGTCAGAGAACATCGCATCAGCCAATGTCTTACCGTTTTTATACAACTCATAGATATTATCGACGTAGTAAGGAATAAACGCACAGGGTGTTACGTTCCCATGCCAGTCAACATAGGCGTATCCCCCGCTTCTGCCGTAAGCTATGCAGCCTCGTGCCAGCACCCCGCTGTTCCAAAAATCTGCCAGACAGTATTTCTTTTTTCTCAGCAGCTTTTCCCATTTTCTATATAGCGCCAGTCTCTTTTCCGGTGCCACCATCAAATCAAGCTCGTCTTTGCCTCTCCCGATGGGCATCAATTGGAATTCCCACATATAACAGGCGCCTTGTTTCTTAAAGTAAAAATCATAAAATTCATCTCCTAACAATACGTCGATGTTTTTGCTTGTTGCCGTTACGGAAATACCAAAAGGCACCCCTACCTCTCGCAGGTGCTCGATGGCTCTGAGGATTTTTTTGAATGTTCCGGCACCTCTTCTCTGGTCCGTTTCCTTTTCGAAACCTTCAACGGAAATCGCAGGTGTTACGTTTGCCGATTCCGCAAGTTTTTGAGCAACCTCTTCGTTCATAACCGTGCCGTTGGTATATACTAAGAAAAGCATGTCATCATATTTTTTGTATATATCGAGCAGAGTCTTACCTTCACTTTTATAAACAAAGGGCTCTCCCCCGCTGAATGTTATGAACCTGCTGCCGAACAGGTCATGTACCTCACTGATTACCCTGTCTACAAACGGATAGGGCACTGTGGCGGGAGTATTTGTTCCGGAAGCTGCGTAACAGCCGATACACCTGAGATTACATTTTTGTGTGGGAGAGAAAACGATAAACGTTGGTGGTAATTCCCCGTATTTTTCTTCGTATTTATCTACAGCCTGATTATAGCTTTGGTCTTCACGTATGAGGTTATTTTGAACGAGCACGTCGACAATTTTCTCGATAATTTCCCCCGATACGTATCCTTTATCTATATTTTTGTTCACACACCGCATCATTGCCGATAAGAACTGGTATCTTTTTATCCGCACTTCAAGCAGGTCTTCTGAGTCATCTTCAACTACAATCTTATAGACGTAATCATCGATTTTCTTTGCCAGTAGTTTTCTGAGGTGCTTATGGTTTACCATCTTTTTTAACTTTGCGGATATGACTTCCGGTTTCATTTTCGACTCCCTTCCAATGTATTAAAACCACAGAGATGATTTACTAAAAAAACACTTAGTCTTAACCTCAATTATCGCACAAATTCGGTCTTCAGGCAAGAAATAAACAAGCTCAAAATAAAGCGGTAAAAAAGGACAAAAATTGAGCTTTTCTACCATAGTAATCTTACTTGGGATGTACAAATCTGTGATGCTGAGACCGACCGCAGTTATGTCATGTCCACATCGGGCAGCTTTAGCTCCGTCGATATTGCTCCGATAGTTGACAGAATCGCAAAAATAAATATCCACCACACGCCGGTTGCCACAATCCTGCCGTTATAGCTCAGTATCGCCGAAACTGCTGTTGAGAGCACACCAATCAATACGCCGCAGACAGCCGCTGCGGCTATACGTTTTGCCAGGGCCGCGCCCCCGCAGCCCAAAGTTACCACCGCCCCGCAAACCAATACTCCCGGCACGAGGACCGCAAGCCACCAGAGTGTATTTGAGCTCGGCGGCTCTCCAACATTTTCTGTGTAAATCCACTGAGCGAATGAAAATAATGCTGTAAAGCTGATTGCACACAGGCCCACGTGCCAATATCGCGGCTTGAGCGATGCACGCAACTCTGACCGCTTTCGCATCCGACGACGGATCGTCAAGGGCCGGTTATAGAACAAATTAAATACCCAATGCTCCAGCAGTGCGCCTCGCTCGCCGAATACCGGAACAATATGCACCGCCTCCGTTGCCCAGTGGGCAGCCATAAATCTGGCCAGTGCAGGATAGTGATACGTCATCTGAATAGGAAAAGCTAAGTAACCGACGTACTTGAAAAATCCCCAAAACACCGCGATATTGTAATCCTTGAAATTCCGTTCCCTGATGACCAGATACACTACATACAGCCCCCGAACCAATGAACCCGGCGAAATCGGCACCACTTGAAAAAACGCAATAATACCGATACCGATTCCCCACGCCTGTGCCCTTGGCATTTCCGGATGCGTCAAAACGAAAATGATTGCTATCAGCACGGAAACAATCTGTGTTACCGGCAAAGTACAAACATGCACCGCCAAGCTCTTCAGATACTTCTGAATAAAAGGCTCGTTGACCTGTGAAAGAATAATCTGGGCGTCCTCATCGCTGAGCATGTGCTTTTTTTGTCCCTCGGCCATCATCTCACGAAGCCACTGCTCACGCAGCCCCGCATTAAAATAAAGCCGAACCGGACGAATAATGAAATAGGTCAAGCGTTCCTTTGCGTACTCCCAGTCCATCAAAAACCTGTGCAGCCCGGCAGGCAGAATCGACAGCGGCAAATGGCATAAAAACCGCCAAACCCCGCATCGCGGGGTTAGATCAAGGCCTGCTTCGCAGGCCCCGCCCGCTATCTTAAGCGCTCGCTCATCGCTAAAGCGTCCGGCCCTGTACCAAACGATGACCTTTTCAGCGATCCTGCTTCTAACCGCCCGCTTAAAATAGTCCCAGCTCCTCAGCATTGTTACATAGTGCCTTCGCCAGTCCGCCCGGCCCCAGACTCGGCGAATCAACTTACCCAAAAACGGTATTACTCCAATCATAAAAAATAGCAGTGTTAAAATCCTGCTGTCTCTCAGCTTACGCTCGTGCTCTTCGTCAACCAGATTCCGCACGCGCCATCCGGTTACCGCACTGGCGAGCATTGTTGACCACAGCTTTGGACTGTAGAGCAGACGGGTATGATTGTGTGTAATATCAGGTATCGAATTCCGATAGACCTGCTCGGCATCCTTTAGCTCCTCTAACATCTCGCGCATATCGGCAAACTCATCGCCGTGCGCCTGCACAAAGGCCTCTAACTTGCTAATATCGCCCCTGTCAAACTGCACCAAAGAGCCACGCATGAGTCCTTTGGCTATCAGCTTGAAGTCACCCGGGCTCATCGGCAGAAACGGCAGCAGAGCAAGGCCTGCTCGAAAATCAACTGCCACCAACCCGCCGGATGGTTTATCCGCAGTTTCGTAGCGTTTCAGGACATTCGGCTGACTCTTGCACGTTGACCACTCATACTGCCGGGCAAACTCATAGCCTCCAATCTCGTGCAGAAGCTCGACAAATTCGCTCATAAATCCTCGCTTGGCGCGGTATTCCGGCGAACCGACTTGCTGCTCATCAATCGTCTTACCACGACGCCACTGCTTCAATAAATCCAATCGGTCATCGACCTCCAGCCGCCAAGTCCGTCCCTCAATCCACTCGCTCAATTGCCCGCAGCTGCCGAGTCTATCATCCACGAACGTTGCATAAATATCTCTAACTGCACTTTCATCCCCAAATCGAATCTTTGCCCCACGCCGGATAAATTTTTGCCAGAGCGCTCCGGCCTTTGCCGCCGCCGGATTGACCTGAAGCTGAAACGGCCCCTGAAAACCGACCCGATATAACAAATTACGAAACAACCGGGAAAAGCCTGATGGCGGTATAAGAATCTTCATCGCATAGGCTCGACCCTCCTCGAGTCCCTCTACTGCGCCCTCAATCCCTGCAATTTTTACGTAATATACCTGCCCTGCGAATCCCCCACCTACAAATTTCTCGACGACAAGGTGTACTTTTGCCTCGGCTGCCCGCCCGAAGCCGCTCACATCATAAGTAAGCTCGCTGCCCGCATCGTATCGGCTGATTCGCATCGGACGATGCAGTTTTGCGGCGCGAAATTCGGCCTCAAGCTTCTTGCACATTTCAACGTTATATTCTACCGCCATTCTTGCTTTCTAACCTGTCAAAACAGCACATTAGCCGCCCATCCACAAAAAGATAACAATCAGCAAAACAATCGCTGCAAACACCCCTGCCATTAAATCATCGGCCAGTATGCCCCAGCCCTTTGGAAGCTTTTCGAGTTTTCGTATCGGCCAGGGCTTGACAATATCGAACAATCTGAACAGCAGGAAGCCGCCGGATGTAATAATGCAGATTTGTCCGGTCGTAAGTAGTACCGGAATGAAGAACGGGATGGCCAAAAAGGTAATCGCCTGGCCGGCCAATTCGTCGGCGACAACTTCGCGTGGGTCGTTGTTACCTATCGCCGCAATCGCTGCAGGCGCGAATTTAACGCAAATAACAGAGCCGGCTAAAACCAAAGCCGCCATTACAATTGATATCGAGGGGCCGGATAAATGAAACTGCCACATCAGCCCAAAGATAATCGTCGGCGGCAGCGAACCCCACGTCCCCGGAGCTAAAGGCAGCCGACCGAGACCAAAACACGATGCAAGAAGTCTTTTCATAATCACCGGAAGGGTAACTGAAAGGCGAAAATTAGTCAAAGGTTACTTTGTACCTTACTTAAGGTTTCAAAGTCTTGGCCTAAATATTAATCACTGACGATTGCCCCTCATTGGATTCCGTCGAGCAATTTCAGGCAGAACCTGTCAGTCATGCCGGCGATATAGTCTGTAGCCGTTCGCTGCAGGCCATGTTTGGGTATGAACCGCTGAAAGTAACCCGGCATCAGCTCCGGATTGCGACAGAGTCTTTCGAAAAGAAGCTGCTTTTTGAAAAATGACATTTGACAAATCAGCCCCAAAGTGGATACTATTCGTTTTTCAGAACTATTACATTACCCGATGACGCTATGGGTAGTAAGTGTGAGCAAAGAATTTAAGCACAATGTTATCGCAATCGTTTATGATTTTGATGGGACGCTGACTCCCCAGCCAATGCAGGAATACACGGTTTTGCCGGAAATCGGCATCAAGGACGGAAAGAAGTTTTGGAAGCAGGTAAACCAGGAGTCTGCGCAAACGAACGGGGAAGGAATTGTAGCCTATATGCGTTTGATGCTTGAAAAATCCAAATCCAGACAATTTCCAGTCACTGCTGCGAAGCTAAAAGAATTGGCGAAAAATATCGATTATTTCCCGGGTGTTCAAACTTATTTTAAACGAATCAATGACTATACTAAAAAGCAATTCGGCCGCGGCATAGAAGTCAGGCATTACGTAATTTCAGGGGGCTTAAAGGAGATAATCTTAGGAACGAGTATAGCCAGGTATTTTTATAAAGTATTTGCTTCAGAATATTATTACAACGAGTATGGAGCAGCAACTTTCCCGAATGTAGTAGTGAATGACACACTAAAAACTCAGTTCATTTTCAGAATTAATAAAGGCAAAGAGAACTTGAATGAAAACATTAATCTTCATATGCCTATGCATCTGCGGCCCATACCTTTTCAGAACATCCTGTATATTGGTGATGGGCTGACCGATGTTCCATGTATGACAGTAATTAGAAAAAATGGTGGGTATGCAATTGCTGTTTATAAGCCTGACAGCTCCCAAGGTAAGCAGATATGCAAGCAGTTATTGAAAGCCGAGAGAGTGGATTTTATTGCTCAGGCAGATTATAAGAGTGGAACTGAGCTTGACCGTTTGATAAAATTATTGTTAGGGATTATTGTTGAAGGGATTCGATATGGGAGGGAATCCTTTAGACAATCAAAGAAGTATAACTTATAAGGAGAACAGCAGCAATGAGGTACCGAGCTCCTACACAGCTTCATGCAAGTCTATATATGAAGGATAAAAAAAGAAGTGCCGGTTCTAAGGTTGGTGGAGACACAAAAGCCGGAAAGTCTATACCTAACAAGAAAGCTGACAGAGCGAAAAAGAAGAATTCATATACCAAATAGTTTATAACAAATTCGTATGTTACAGGCCGGGCAGATTATGCTCTTCGCTTATCTGTTTTAACAGCTCCAGAAGCTCAATCAGACTTTGACTGATAATATCAGTGTCACTGCACACGTTCATAAAGTTCGTATCTCCGTCCCATCGCGGGACAACGTGAATGTGCAAATGCTCCGGCAGTCCCGCCCCGCTGCATCGGCCGAAATTCATACCGACATTAAAGCCGTGCGGTTTTATCGCCAGCGACAGGGCTTTCTGTGATTCTCTGATTAGCTTGAATAGTTCGAGCAGCTCGTCTTCAGTTACGTTCTCAAGCTCGCCGATGTGTCGGGCCGGAGCTATCAGTAAATGGCCGTTGTTGTAGGGAAAGTGATTCAGTATTGCGATGCTTTTCTCCGTTCGCCACAGTACAAGATTTTTGTCATCGTCCTGCGGATTTTCCAGATTATGGCAGATAAAGCAATCGCTGCCCTGATTCAGGCCCTGAACATAATTAATGCGCCACGGCGCCCATAGATTTTTTCGTTCCAATATGTAATTACCTCCACTTATGCTAATCGAGAAGCTCCATCGTCAGGTTTTGTTTGATTGTTATCATCGGCTTTACACTAATGCCCATTGGTATAGAGGCCTCTAACTGCATCTGGTACTGCTGATTATATTGCTCTGTTCGCCCGGCCTCGATGTTGAACAGCTCTTCACCCTGGCCTTCCAAGCTTAGGAGCTTATAGCCGCTGAGAAAGCCGAAGGTCCCCTTCATCTGGAATCTACCGGAATAGGGTATCGGCCAGCTTTGGGGAGCCGAGTCGGCCATGCTGTAAGAGCTGCTTATCACGACCAATCGTCCCTTATCGCTCTGCCGGATTTCATCGAGCCGGTATGTAACATCTCTCGCCTTGCGCATAACCATCGGTGAAGGTACGGACAGTTTTGACGTCCAGCTTTGCCCCACCGTCACTCCTTCGGACGGGTTTTTTAGACTGGATACGGAATCCCACAGAAACCACTGACTCGCGACAAAATCGCATATCATATCCAGCTCTTTAATTCTGCCCCTGCCGGTGTCCGGTAGGAATGCTTTTTTGCCGACCTCTTTGAGCAGCTCATCCAATTGTGAATAGTCCTCAATTTTTCCGGTAGGCCCAACCGTAAACGTAAAAGTTTTGCCGGCCAGATGTTCCACTGCGTCCTTCCGTGGCCCTTTGCTTCGCGTCACTTTAATTGATTTGCACATTGCCTCAACAGTGGTAAGCCCATACGGGTCTATTTTGCTTGGTGTATATGCAATAACCATCTCCATTGACTCAGTGGTCTTATCGCCAGCGCGATTTTCCGATTTGGTTAGCTTTCCTGTCGGGTCCCAGTCAAGGGTTATCTCTCTTGCAGAGACGAACTTATATTCCAGCGTCCGACCATCCTGCCAATCTACGGTCAAGAGTTCCTTATTTTTAATTGACGGCTCTTTTACCCCGACGCCAGGCTTGCATCCTCCAAAGATGCTCATAATGACAATCATCAGAATTGTTAGTGCAGTTTTCAGTTTCACTCCTTTTCAATGCCCCGCGTGGTCTTACCAGATGTATCCCGGCCTTAGAATCCTAATCAACGGCTCTAATCAATTCTTTCAAAGCGGTAAAGACGAATCGCACCCATTCGCAGCGTATCAGGTTCTTCATTTTCTTTTGAAGTAAACTGGTCAACGGCCACCCATTCGGACCTGAATTCTTCAGAGTATTGTTCGATTTTGCCCGCAGTCAAATTGAACTTTAACTGCCCTGTATATATTTCGACAGGATTATCGAACATTTGTGAAAAGAAACCTATTGCTTGTTCTTTATGCATCTCCATCGCTTTTTCCGATGAGGGAACAACGCTCATTTCGACAATGGCGGTCCTGCGTTCATCCGCATCCTTAATTTCTTTTAATTCATAAATTCTTTCGTATGATTTTGAACCCAACGGACCAAAAGAGAAGGTCTTTATATTGCTCCAGTTCCCGCCCGTCTGTAACTGGTTCTCCTGGCTTCCCGGCAGTGCCGGAATGCTGTGTTGTTCATTGATTACCTTAGTTGAAAGCAATTGTACCGCCCTTTGATTGCCTGAGGCACTGCCCTCGACGGCGGTTCGGGCACCGCTTACGTCGATAACCTTTGAAACCTCACCGGAAGGGGTGATTTCTATGGTATAACTTTGCCCGATTAGCTTGCCTAATGGATTATTTTGGTCCTTTTCTCGCGAGCTGTCGAAATCCAGAACGATGTTGTCTCTGACCTTAGTTAAATATTTCAGCCTTTTGATTGTTATCTCAGCAACGGCTTTGCCTTGGTCGTCAACGCTTTGTATCCTCCGGGTGAAGTTCATTTCGATTCTGTTGCCGCTATGACCGCCAATAAAGCTCTTGGGTCTGTTTGTCTCGGGGCCTTCCCATATTACGCTTTGTTCGGTTTCTGTTGTTACCTTATACGTTGTTAAGTCCTCCGGCGTGAATTTCAATGCCAGCTTTACGGTTTGCTTGTGTTCTTCCGGTTCGGTTTCGGCCTTGATGATTTCTTCGGGTGCGATGCTTATTTCGGGGATTTCTTCAAGTTCGACCTCGGCCTCAGCGGTTTCTTCCGGCTCGACTACGGTTTTGGTAGTATCCTCGAGTTTGATTTCGGTTGTTGCAGTTTCCCTGGTAGAATCCATACAGCCTGCTGTTAAAAGCAGTACGCAAATTACGGCGTACGCTGCGAAACCAAAAATTCTGGCTTGGCTCATCGCTTATTCTCCCAAGCACGAATGTAGTCAGTAATGAGTGGTCAATTAGCCCGTGGAGAATGACCAATTAACTAACTCAAACTGACCGTTTTTACTGTCATGCTGAGCACAGCGAAGCATCTGGCCTATGAATGAGAATAATGTACACTTGTGCAGGAAGAGATTCTTCACTTCGTTCAGAATGACAAATTGCCTTATATTATTGTCAATAAACCTTTCCTTGAGCAACACGAAGGAACAGTTATAATTAACGTTCAATCCAAATCGGTTAGTTTGAGTAACTAATTAACCGGTTAACCAATCAACTTTAATTTTGTGTCAAATCCCGATTATACATTTGCTTTTTTCAAAGACAACCGATTTTTCCGCAACGACGGCGGGAAATAGACATCGGGTAAAAACACCCGAATTTTCTTTATTTGCCTTCAATCAGCGGTTAAAATCCGGCTTTTGGTTTTTTCGGAATATTTTGCCAACCACTATAGGAGAAACCGGATTATGAAAAGTGATACAGTCAAAAAGGGTTTCCAGCGGGCCCCTCACCGCGGCCTGCTTCGCGCCTGCGGCCTTAAAGACGCCGACATCGATAAGCCGTTCATCGGCATCGCCAACAGCTTCTGCGAGATAGTCCCGGGCCACGTCCATCTCAACAAGGTAGCACAGGTGGTTAAACAGGCCGTTCGCAACGCTGGCGGAGCAGCTTTTGAATTTAATACAATAGCGGTTTGTGACGGCATTGCTATGGGCCATACTGGTATGAAATATTCCCTGGCCTCACGTGAAATCATCGCCGATTCGGTTGAGACTATGGTACTGGCGCACTGTTTTGACGGCCTTGTTTGCATCCCCAATTGCGACAAAATCGTACCCGGAATGTTAATGGCAGCAGTCAGGCTGAACATCCCGACAATTTTCGTCTCCGGCGGGCCTATGGCAGCAGGCAAAACAAAGGATGGAAAAACGGTTGACCTTATAACCATAGGTGAAGGCGTCGCCCAATTCAACGCCGGCAAAATCGACGAAAACCAGCTCAAGGAGCTTGAATGCACCGCCTGCCCGGGCCAGGGAAGCTGCTCCGGTATGTTCACGGCCAACTCGATGAACTGTCTTTGCGAGGCGATCGGAATGGCCCTGCCCGGCAACGGGACAATCCTGGCCGTTGACCCCAAACGCCAGCAGCTTTACAAAGCAGCAGGCAAACAGATTATGAACCTTATCGAAAAAGACATCAAACCCCTGGACATAATCAACGAAATATCAATGGACAACGCCTTCGTTCTGGATATGGCGATGGGCGGCTCGACCAATACCGTACTGCACGCACTGGCATTGGCCAACGAAGCCAGCATCGAATACGACCTCGACCGTATAAACGAAATTTCTGAAAAATGTCCTAACATCTGCAAAGTCTCGCCGTCGAGCAAATATCACGTAGAGGATGTTGACGCCGCCGGCGGTATAAGCGCTATACTAAAAGAAATAAGCAAGATTCCAAATCTGTTGAACACCGATTGTCTTACAGTTACCACTAATACGCTCGGTGAAAATATAGCAGACGCCGAGATTAAAAATAGTGAGGTTATCCACACAATCGATAATCCATACTCGACGACAGGCGGCTTGGCTATTTTAAGAGGCAACCTTGCTCCCAATGGCTGTGTCGTCAAAAGTGCCGGTGTTCCTGAATCTATGATATCTCATGCCGGCCCGGCTGTTATCTTCGAGAGTCAGGAGGACGCCTGCGAAGGCATCTTAGCAGGCAAGGTAAAAGAAGGTGATATGGTGGTGATTCGATACGAAGGTCCCAAGGGCGGCCCCGGTATGCAGGAAATGCTTTGGCCAACAAGTTATATTGCCGGAGCAGGATTAGTAGAGTCTGTCGCACTTATTACCGACGGCAGATTCAGCGGTGGAACGCGAGGTGCTTCTATAGGACATATCAGTCCCGAAGCAGCCGTAGGCGGGCCTATTGGCTTATTGAAAGATGGTGACATAATAGAAATCGACATCCCCAACAATAAAATTAGCGTAAAGCTGTCCGACGACGAATTGGCCGAACGCAAAAAGGCTTGGAAACCGCCTGCTCCGAGGATAACAAAAGGCTACCTGGCAAAATACGCCTCAATGGCCACCAGCGCCGATACCGGAGCTGTCCTGAAGTGGTAGATTTAACCGGAAGTGAAATTCTCACTGGAATTGCCGGCGGAGATCCGTATATAATGGTGTGGATAGTTACGCCATGGAGTAAATACGATGAATGACCGAATCACAATCGACCCAAATATATGTCACGGACAGGCCTGTATTAAAGGTACGCGAATACCCGTTCACCAGATTATCCATATGCTGGCCAATGGAGACACAATCGAAGAGCTTTTGAAAGAGTATCCCTCTCTTACACGTGATGACATTTTAGCCTGTCTGGATTACGCTGCCTCTCTGGCTGAGGAGCAGATTACACCTATAGGCGGATAAAGAACAACAAATGGATATACTTGTAGATGAGAATATCCCTCTGGCAAGTGTTGAGCAGCTACAGCAGATGGGCCACAACGTGCTTGATATACGCGGTACGCCTGATGAAGGTATATCAGACGAGCTTCTTTGGAATAAGGCCTGCCAGGAAAAGCGATTGCTGATTACAACGGACAGGGGTTTTGCGCACTATCGTAGCAAAGAACATCACGGTATTCTGATGTATCTCTGCGCAGACCTAATCACCTCAAAATCAACGAACGTGTCATTGAGGCTATGAAACTGTTCTCTCCAGAGAAGTGGGCAGGTCTATTGGTTGTTATGCGTGATAAGGCTATGAGCACCTGGCGCCAGAGTAAATAGAAGTACCCTCGCAGGTGCCGAAAGAGGAAGTGAGCTTAAATAGAAGCATAATTTGGTATTTAGCCGGTGGTTTTACCACCGGTTAGCACAATATGCCTCACTCACGACACTATACGAGTTAATTTGTGAAATCTGTGATTAAGAAAAATCCGTGGTATATCACTGGTTTGCATTTTGAATGTGTGCAGTGCGGGCGGTGCTGCTCCGGGCCGGGCGAGGGCTATATCTGGGTTACCAAGCCGGAGATTGAGTTCATCGCAGATTTCCTAAAAATATCTGTTGAACAGTTACGGCAAGAATACTTGAAGCGCGTCGGCCTGCGGACAACGATTATCGAGCACCCCGGCACCAAAGATTGCATACTCTTGCAAGACGTCGCTGGCCAAAAAAGATGTATGATTTACCCCGTTCGCCCCTGCCAGTGCAGGACCTGGCCCTTTTGGCATGACAATCTAACCAATCCGAATGCCTGGAACAAAGCGGCCCAAAAGTGCCCCGGCATCAACCAAGGCAGGCTATACAACTGCGACGAAATTGAAAAAATCAAAAGGACCAAAAAATGGTGGCAGGATGCCGAACAAACAAACTTCTCCTCGAAAAAGTAGTTGAAATCTACACCTGGCTGGATACCCAAATCCGAGATAATAATGAGCTGACCGGTCAATGCAAAGCTTGTGGTAAATGCTGTGATATCGGTGGACATGCCCCCGGCTCCGAGCAGGGATTCGACCACCGTCTATTTGTTACTCCGCCGGAATTGATGTATCTAACTGAAAATCTGGGCGTCGAAAACATCAAGTCAATGCCGACAAGTCGATGCCCTTACAACATCGACGGCAAGTGCACAGTATATGAATATCGTTTCGCGAGTTGTAGAATCTTTTATTGCAATGCCGATGTGGATTTCCAAAGCAGATTAAGTGAGACAGCTCTGGAGAGGCTTAAATCCATCTGCACGGAATTTCAAATTCCCTACCGCTACACAGACCTTGCGAGGGCATTAAACGATCTTGCAAATGATTAATATTTATCAATCGGCAGTGGGATATTGTCCTGCGGGTCGCGCAGATTGATGTATTTTGCTCCGCCTGACAGTGTGCCGTACTCTTTGTAATAGCCGTAAAGCTTCGCTAATTTCTGCTCATCGGTAGATTCCAGATACCGCTGCCATTTGCCCACCTCAGCTCCCCATATAATCTGCGTATTGTCCCTGGTGTACATAAAAATATGCGGGTGCTGGGAGTTTTCTCTGCCGTTGAAATTGCTCACATCGACCCTGTCGATTTCATACAGCAGCGGTTTGTCCGGCGTAACAAGTTTGTCCATCTGTTCGAGTCGCGTTATTATTTCTATGGCCGAAGCGAGGTCATCGCGCCCCCAGACTTCACCCAAAGGCGGCATTCTTGTTATCAGCGGCAGTCCTGTTATCTTTACTATCGGCAGATGTGGCATCTCAGCAAAATCGAGCACCACCTGCTCGGCGTCCACGTAAAATTTGAGCAGACCCGATTTGACCAGACCCACAGGTCTTCGCCACCGTCCTTTGATGTGGAATCCATCGTGCGTTCTCTGCACTGTTACCTCATCCAGCCATACGACCTCTCTGGCGATGTTCTGCTGCACGGGGCCGGCGGCATTTTCATCAAGCATTAAATCCCAGCCGTCACCTCTTGCAGCGGCTAAAACCTTCTGCTTAAGCTGGTCGTTCACCCAGGCCGGGACATTAGCCAATTCCAGACGAACTGTCTCGTCCGAGATGGGGGTAGTTTCTTTTACGTATCTTTCCAAAAAGGAAAACCCGACCACTATCCCCACCAAAATGCAGGCTGCGGCGGACGCAAAAACACAGGCCAGTGCCAGTATTTTTAGAATTCTTATCAAACTCGGACCAAGTCTGCCGACTTGTCTTTTCTTCTTTCTTTTTGAGGTGCCGAGCTTAAAGGATATTCTCTCCGTCCTGCTTTTTTTTCTTTTCCTTCTCGCTGCCATAATCTCGTTTCACGCTTGGTCCTTCACGAGCGGTGAATATGCCGCCTCGACGATTTTCGAGCACAAATCGCTCATCGTCAATCCCGCCTTCGCCGCTGCCTTGGGCAAAAGTGAATGCGTTGTAAAGCCTGGAATTGTATTAAGCTCCAGTGCGTAGGCAATTTCCTCATCGCTCAGCACAAAATCGACTCTTGCAAAGTGCCGACAGCCAAGCACATAGAAACAATCCATCGCCGCCTGTTCGATTTGTGCCCTCAGAGCAGGATTCCTAATCGTATCGAATAGATACTCCGTTTGCTCATCAATATATTTTGCCTGGTAATCATAAAAGCCTGTTTGACTTCTAATCTCAATAATTGGAAGCGCCACGTCTTCCAGGATGCTGACGGTTATTTCTTTGCCCCGGATGAATTTTTCAATTATGCAATCGCCGAACTCACGGAAGGTTTCCTGGGCGGCGCCGATAGCTTCCTGCATATCGGCAATAATCCTGACACCAACGCTGCTGCCTTGCTTTAGGGGCTTTACAACATATTCATCTGCAAGATATTGTAATTTTTTTTCAAGCTGGTTGGTATTAGTCCTCGCGTTAAACTCAATCGCTGCAGGAGTAGCCACACCGGCTTCGGCAAAAAGCTTTTTGCTCGCTATTTTATCAAACGCCAGTTTGCTTGCTATCGGTCCGCTTCCCGTATAGACAAGGGACTTATCGTGGAGTATTTGCTGGAGCTGCCCGTCCTCGCCGAATTCACCATGTAAGGCGGGGAAAAATACATCAATGCTGCTATCTTCTAAAATATCAAGCTTGTCCGGTCGAACGTCGGCTGTTACTACCTTAAAGCCGGCCTCTTTTAACGCCTCCGCAACACACTCACCACTTTGAATACTTATTTCGCGCTCGGACCCTATTCCTCCTGTAAGGACGACCACTTTTAATTTGCTGCTCACTGTTTTTTCAGTTCCTTAATCCCAAACTTCAATTTCAAGTTCCAGCTCGGTGTCGAACTGTTCTTTAACTCTCTGTTTTATGGCCTCTATCAATCGCATAACGTCTCGGCTCGTACACCCTTTTTCGGCGATTATGAAATTTGCATGCTTTTCACTGACCACTGCCCCGCCGATTTGCAGCCCTTTTAGACCGGCCCTGTCAATCAAAGCTCCAGCCGATACTCCTCTCGGATTCTTAAATATGCAGCCGGAATTTCTCGTGTTCAGCGGCTGATTGTTCTTTTTATAAATCCATATTTCTTTTACCGTCCGCATGATTTGTTCCGAGTCAGCCGTGTTAAGTTTCAACCGAGCGTTGAGAATGAATTTCGCAGTGATATTCGTTCTGCGGTAGTCGAATACCAGCTCCGGTTTGCTCTTTTCGAAGACATTACCCTCGCTGTCCATCAGCGTAACGCTTTCTGCCGCTGCACCGAAATCCCCGAAGTTGCCCCCTGCATTCATTTTCACAGCTCCGCCGACAGAACCGGGTATCCCTGTCAGGGCCTCGATGCCTGAAAGCCCCTTTTCCACACACATTAAAACCAGCTTGCTCAATTCCGCCCCCGCCCAGGCGGTAACCTCCTCACCCTCAAACTCTATTTGTGCGAACTGCTCTGCCTCAAGCTTTATAACCGCCCCCCGCAGACCCTTGTCGCTGATTAGCAGATTGGAGCCGAAACCCATCACGTAAATCCGTATATTGTTCTCGTTGCATCGCCGGACAACATCTTTGAGCTGTTCGACTGTTTTGGGCTT
>JABAOF010010471.1_pt1 | contig 17341 bp, 17 predicted proteins | sample 7062171 | NCBI WGS metagenome assembly JABAOF01 (sample SAMN14538628, study PRJNA623070) | marine sediment metagenome | biome: marine biome [ENVO:00000428]; feature: marine pelagic biome [ENVO:01000023]; material: deep marine sediment [ENVO:00002113] | place: India: Gulf of Khambhat ...
GTAGATAGGCGTCGAGCGCGGATCCCAGATCGAGTAGTGCTTGAGCTCCACGATCCGGTGGAGGAGGTTCCCGAGGTCGGTGCCGATCTTCCGGTAGCGGAGGTAGACTTCCTTGTCCGCATCCCAGCGCGTCTCGGCCCGCTCGATCTCCTTCTTGAAGAGCTGGATCCTGACCCGTTCCTCGCCGGTCGATCCCTCTTCGATGACTTCCTCGAGATCGTTGATCCGGGCTTCGATCGGCTCGATATCAGGATGACCGTCCTGGAGATCGAAGAGTCGCCAGCGCAGATCAGTGATTGCGCGGTACTCGTCCTCGAACTTCTGCTCGCGATACTCCGCAAGGCGCGCCTTTGCCTTCGCCATGATCTTGTAGTTCTTGGCCGCGCGCTTCTTGGCACCCTCGGCGCGGCGCGTCATGGCGATGATCGTCCGGTGGGTCGTTTCCTCGGCCACGATCATCTGGAACTGCGGACCGATCTTGGCCTTCTTGGATCCGCGGAAGACCTCGCCGGCACCGCCATCCATGCGTCCCCCGAGGCCCTTGGCCTTCTGGTGGAGGAGACAGAAGATCGAGTCCTCGACGGGCTTCTCGAGGCATTCGTCCGTCGCGCACTGGGCGTGTGCCGAGCAGAAGCCGATCTCGTCGATCCTGAGGCGCCTGCCGCAGGTCCGGCACAGGTGTAGGTTCGTGTGCTTCCAGCAGCTCTGCTTGTCGCCGTTCTTGGACAGGAGGGTCTGGCAGAGGATCGGCTTGCCTTCCTCGTCCTTGCCGATCGGGGCCAGACACCGGTGTTCCTGATCGGGCTTGTTCGGATCCGGCTCCCGATACTTCGTGAAGTCGATATCGGGATTGGCGCACTTGAAGCACACGTAGGATCCGATCCAAGGCCGGAGCTCATCCCGGTACTGGGGTTCGATATCCGTGAGGTACACGCGACCGACCTTCCAGCGCATACTCGAGGCGTAGCAGACGCCGGTCTCGTCGCAGACCTCGCAGGCCACGTAGTCGGGCGAGAGCTGGGTGCCGACGCCCTTGCAGGTCGAGCACACGAGCTTGACGCGTCCAATGCCGCTGCAATTGTGACAGGCGCCTCCGTCTGACTCTTCCTTGAAACACTTGCCCTTGCACTTGCCGCAGAGGTCGACACCGCCCGGCGCGCGGCCGAATCCCTTGCACTCGGCGCAGGGCGTGATGTGCCGGATGCCTTCGCCCATGCAGACGCCGCAGACGGCGCTCTCGGCCAGGTATCCCAGCCCGAAGCAGTCGCCGCACTTCTTGAGCTCGCGGACCCGCTTGTTGCCAGCGCACGCGTGACACGCGTGGCCTTCGCGGTACTCCACGATCTTGTACAGGTCGTTGATCGTCGGCGCGTTGCACTTCCGGCAGAGGTCGGGCCGGACGAAGTTACAGCGGCTGATGTGACCCGGGCTCCCGGCCCCGCCGCAGGTCTGCGCGAGACCGTAGTGCTCGAGGCCGCACTCGCACTTCCAGTACGTCAACTCCCGGTAGTGTTCCTTGCACAGGTGCTTCTCGCCCGTGTACAGGAACTCGACCCGCCACTTCGCGGGCTCGGTACAGATCTGGCACGTGCCACTCGTGGCACGCGATTGAGCACGGATGATCATATCCATTCTTGATCTCCGAAAGCAGTTAGGTTGTTGTCGGGCATCCGAGGCTCATCCTCGTCGGTAACGCACCCAGCGAAGGGGCGCGTCGCGCTGCACCTCCTTGTCGACCAGCCGCTGGGCAGGAACGTAGCCCTTGCAGACCCGGCAGGTGACGTGCGCGCCCAGCTCGTCCTCGATCGCCGCCTTGGCCTGCTTGAGCGTGAGACCGAGGCGTCGCCTGATGGACTGGATGGCGGCCATCATCTGGCGGTTGCGAGCCCAGTCGATCTCGTCCGAAGTGGGCTTGTTCGGGTTCCGCCGCGTGGGAGGCACGAAGACCGTCGTGGCTCCCTTGCATTCGACGCAGGCCTCCTCGTCGGGGAAGAACCGCCATGCCGTCTCCTTGGCGTCCTTGAGCCCGAGACCGCGCTCCGTCCGAAGGAAGCGTGCGAACCCGAAGCGGCCGCCCTCGGCCTTGAACTGCTCGATCACCTCGTCGGGGACTTGAACCTCTACGTGGTCATAGCTGAGGAATCTCATCGGGCTCCTTTCGTGGATCGTGTTGAGATGAAGCATCAGGGCCCAGTCCAATGAGTCCCTCCGCGTAGGAAGGACTTATGGACCGGGGTCCGCGGGACACCCGACCGACGGGGTCGGGTGTCCCCCTCTCGCCCGAGGGCCTACAGGGTGCAGGCCTCGACGAACGTGGTCGCGTCCGCCTTGGCCTTGTCGTGGCAGGCCCCGCAGAAGCGGGCGATATTCTCGCCCTTGCGCTCGACGAGGAACTTGGCGTTGTCCTCGTGGCAGCCCTCGCAGTCGCCCTCGCGCTTGGGCTTCGCGGGCGCGGCCTCGACCTTGGCCTCGGGCTTCGCCTTGGGCTTGGCCTTGGGAGCCGGCTTGTCCTCGGCCTTCAGGATTGGCCAATCCCAGCGGATGGTCCGCTTGGAGATCCGGGCCTCGACCTCGGTCCGGATCTCGCCCTGCGGGTTCTCGCTCCAGACGACGACCCGGGTGACGCTCGAGACCGGGAACCCGAGCTTGGCCATGACCGTCGCGGCCTTGTGGACGGCCCCGAAGGTCGCCATGGACTTGACCGACCCGTCGCCCTTGAGGGCCTGCTCGAGCCAGCCCCGCTCGACGAGGAGCTTGTCGAGGGCCTTGAGGGTGTCCGCGATCCCGACCGAGGTCAGGTTCGCCATCATGGACCGGCGCGCGCGCTTCTGTCCGTGCTTCATAGCACGATCCTCCATTGGCCGCATTTGTTTCCCGCAGGTAAGGCGGCTATTCCCTGCTGGGTTTGGGCACATGCCCCTGAGGCTCTCCTTGGGGAGAGCCTTAGGGGCACGGGTGGCTGAGGCTGGAGGGGTGAAATGGAAATTAAATAATGGCCAATTATTTGTTCGAATTTCGGTTCAACGACCCCCCCCGGCCGAAATCCGACCCCCCACCCCGTACCCCCCCCCACGACGGAAAAGGGGCCCCTAGGGGGGGGTAGGGGGCCTGATATTCAATTAATTAATTCGAATTAATTAATTAATTATTTTAGGCCTCAAAGGGGCCTTCTGGAGGGGGCCTCTGGAGAGGGGTCCTCAGAGGGGGCCTAGCCGACCCTCTTGGAGCGGCTGATCCATCGGCGGTCCATCCCCAGACCGAAGAGGGCATGGCCAGAGACGTGGAGGCTCAGGCTGAGTAGCGTCGGCCACCAGCCTCGCTCCCAGGTGGCCATGATCAAGACCCGGTCGGACCCGAGACCGAGACTGAAGACACCGACGTGGAGGTGCTGGCCGAGGCCGAGGCGGAAGGCTCGGTGGGGCTGGCCAAGGTCGAAGGCCCACTGGCCATCGGGATAGCGTGTGAAAACCAAGGGGGGCTCCTTAAGCTATGGGATAAAGTTCATGGCTATCGGCTATAGGCGGAGGCCTTCGGAGGCTTTTGTCTCCATTTCTGATCCCAAGGGGTTTCCAGATTTTTTCGATTTTTCTGGATTTCACCAAATTGAATGCTAGGATATCCGCATGGCAGGACGACCCCCGCACATTACGGACAACGAGCACTTCGCCAACTTCAGCGAATCGATTCCCGAGGACGCGCGCGCTCAGGGTTATTGGCGTGTCCGGCAGGAGAAATTCGGCAAGTCAGGCGGAGGTGTTATTCAGGCGATCCTTGGATTCTTGCCCTACGAGATGGGCGAAACCTATGACGACCTGAGGGAAAGGATCCAGAAGAACTTCGCCGCCCATCGTGGGCCGGGCACTTATTACGCCTATGCCTGCGACTCGAAGAGAAAAGAAATAAAATCCATCGGGGTAGCGAAATTCGAATTTACGGAGAAAGAGGTACCTATGCCCGAGCCTCCTCAGGATACGACTGCTCCGATCCGGGAAACGATCGCTACCGTGAAAAAGGTGCAGAAGGATATGGCTGATATCGAGAACATCAAGCTCCAGAAGGAGCTCTTCCAGAACCTCCTCGGCAAGACGGAGAAGAAGGAGGAAGAGTCAGTGAAAGACACGTCGGCGGCCGGCGGTATGAATGATTTCTTCATGTGGAAAATGTTCATGGACGACTCCAAGAAAAAAGAGCCGCCGGCCGAGCCTGGCCTCTCGGGCCAGTCGGCTGCCGTCCAGCAGCAGATCCTGGACGCGAAGCTCCAGGCCCAGATGGCCGAGGTCAAGGGGCTTGTCAGCCAGATGCAGCAGCCGAAATCTGATGATCGGCTCGAGCGCATGATCGAGAAGTCGTCGGAGGAGAACCGGCGGCTGATCGAGAAGATGGCCGAGATGCAGGCCCAGGCCCAGCGGGATGCCCAGGCCAAGCCTCCCGATGATCGCCTCGAGCGCCTGATCGAGAAGAGCCAGGACGAGAACCGGCGCCTGATGGAGAAGATCGTCGAGCTCCAGGCGGCCCCCAAGGAGAGCCGGACCGAGATGCTCCTCCAGAAGATGATCGAGGCCAACTCCAACAAGAAAGAGGAGAACGCCATCCAGTCGATGATGGCCCTGATGGCCAAGGAGCAGAACGACCGCGAGAAGCTCCGGGTCGAGGAGCAGAAGGAGCGCGAGAGGCTCAAGGCTGAGGAAGACCGCCGGCGCTACGACGAGCAGAAGGAGCGTGAGAAGCTCAAGGCGGAGGATGAGAAGCGGCGCGAGGCCCAGGCTCTCGATGAGCGGCGCCGGGTCGAGGACGAGCGTAAGGAAGAGCGGCGCCGGTCCGACGACGCCATCAAGCTCGAGAAACAGAAGTACGAGTCCGAGCTCAACGAGCAGCGCCGGCGCTTCGACGAGGAGGTCAAGCTTCGCCGCGAGGAGATGAAGCGCGACGAGGAGCGGAGCAGGATGTCCTCGAGCGAGTCTCAGAAGTTCCAGCTCGAGCTCCTGAACATCTTCAAGAACAACAAGGACAACAATCTCGAGCACATGTCCAAGGTGGTCGAGGCCGTGACCAGCGCTGGTCTCAATTCCATGAACACGGCCAAGGACGCCGCTGAGGCCATCATGGACATCGCGAAGAACGCGGGTCCGAAGGAGAAGAAGGAAAAAGAGGGCGGCTTCATGGACACGGTGAAAGACGTGGCGTCCATGGCCGCGCCGTTCATCGGCCCTTACCTTAGTGCAGACGCGCAGGCCAAGGCGCTGGCCCAGGCGGCCGGGATGGCAGGCATGCCCGGCGCAGGCGCTGCACCGCCCCCGGTACGCCGGATCCCGCGCCCGCCTCAGGCTCCGCCCCAGCAGAGACCCCCTCAGGGTCAGAGGCCGCCCCAGGCAAGGCCGATGCCTCAGAGGCCCCCGGGCGCCAGACCCCAGGGACAGCCTCAGGCCCGGCCGATGCCCAAGGCAGCCGCCAGGCCGGCAGGCGCTCAGCCGACTGCCGAGCGTCCGAAGCCGGCTCCGGCTAGGCCCGAGCAGCCCCAACCGCAACAGGCCCCTCCGTCTGAGGCCGGCCTTTCAGGCGAGTCCGCGAACGAGGAAATGGTCACGAGAATGGAGGGTTCTGGAATGATTGCTCAGTACCTCAAGGCGTACCCCATCGTCAAGAAGGCCTTGATCGGAAACATCCGGGGTAAGAAGGGCGTGAAGACTTTCCTTCCGCTCGTCGCGAGCCAGCCGGCTCTCGTCAGCCTCCTGGCATGCCTTGAGCCCTCGGACGTCATCGACGAGGTGAAACAGGCGTGCAACGAAGACGACAAGAAGATCATCGACAGCGACCCGGCGTGGTTCGTCGCGCTTCAGGACGAGATGGTCAAGGAAGCGCAGGCGATCGTCGACGGCGGCGACGATGACGATGACGGCGATGATGATGCCGACGATGGCGATGACGGCGACGAGGAAGAGACGCCGGCTTCGGCCGCGACGCCTCCGGCCCAGACGCCTGCAAACTAGAACCGCAAGCCTTGCCAATCAGCCTTCCCTCTGCTAAGGTAGGGGGAAGGCTTTTTTATTTTACGGAGATATCTTGTGGCGAGATTTTTCAGAATACCACCGAGCCTTAGGGATTACATGCAATTGCAGGGGCTCGGCATGGGCAAGGTGCCTGCGCCCATGCAGGTATCCGTCACAACCATTCCGGGTGGCGACAAGGGAACACGCGCGACCCTCGACCGCATGCGGCATATCGTGATCGAGTCCCTGAAGAGCAAGAAGCACGGTGCGTTCCTCCGCGGTCTCGCCATCAAGATCACGAACGACGCGGGATGCAAGACGAAAGAATTCCGGTGCGAAGCCAAGGCGCTTTTCGAATGGGTACGCGACAAGGTCAAGTGGATCCGCGACACTCGCGGGTTCGAAACTCTTCAGTGGCCGCACCGGACGATCGCGTTCGGGGCCGGCGACTGCGATGACTTGACCATTCTTCTGTGCGCGCTCGGAACCAGCGTGGGAATCCCGTGCGCGATGAAGGCTATCGCTGCCAACCCGTCGCGTAAGAATCAGTACTCGCACGTGTACGTGATCATGGACCCGTTCGGAAACGGCAAGTGGATCCCGGCAGACCCGACTGTGAAGAGCGCGCCGTTCGGCTGGGAAAGCCCGGTGTCGTACAAGCAGATGATCGTGGAGATCTAGGCCGGAACTATTTGAGAAAATTCTACGGAAAGATATTGACAAAGATCTTGGCAACGCCAATAATTGGACTAACGGACTCAGTGTCCATTTTAGAACGGCCCACGCGGCCATGAGGAACGACGCAGTGAACGCGTCTGATGCGGGAAAAACGGAAGTTCCTGGTCCGGAGCCGACGCCTGCCAAGGCGAAAGATAGCTCCGGCGCCGAATCAAGCTCTTCCGTGAAGGTGCCCCGCAAGCGGTTCAATGTGACCATCAAAGGGTCACGCGAACTACGCTGCATGGGATGTGACGGATTCATCGGCGAGGTGAAAGGATCGGTTGAAAAAAGCCGGTTCGTTTGCCGGAAGTGCGGCCAACTGAATTCGTTCTCCTTCACGGGCTAAAACGCCCACCTGTTAAACGGCTCTCGCAGCCGGGCACGTCGAACGGGCAAACCGCCTAATACCTGGGAACCTCTTTAATGAGGATTTCTCATGCGTATGATCGAGAACATGGGCTTGGCGACCGAAGACGAGAAGCTTCAAAACCTTCTCGTTCTCGCGGACGCGGACGAGCCTGAGGTCATCGACGAGCAGGATCTCGATTCTGACGTCGAGGACACCGAGCTCGGTGCCGAGCTGCCCTTTGGGCCGTTCGAACTCGGGTTCGATCTGGAAGACGGCCTGGGCGAACTCGGCGCCGCGCGGCGTCGCCGTCGTCGTCGCCGGGGCACCCGTAAGGGTCAGCGCCGGAAGACTGCTCGTCGGGCTTACAAGGGCAAGCGGCGTCGTCGTCGGCGTCGGAAGAGCGCTGTCAGCGGTCTCGGGGCTGGTAAGAAGCGCCGTCGGCGTCGTCGTCGGGGCACCCGCAAGGGTCAGCGCCGGAAGACGGCTCGTCGCGCCTACAAGGGCCTCAAGCGGCGGAAGCGTCGTCGTGGGCGGAAGCTCTCGAAGAAGGCGCTCAGCCGCAAGATGCGCCGCATCGCCAAGAAGCGCGGTCGCACGGCCAAGGGTCGGTTCAAGAAGGGCGCCATCGAAGGGCTCAGCGATGAGCTCTACGCGGATCTCATGGGCATCTCGGCCTCTGAGGGTCTGGGCGACTTCGGTGATTTCGTGACGGCTGACGAGGACGGCCTGGGCGCCATCGGTGCCATGGGTCGCACCCACAAGCGTCGTCGGAAGAGCCGCAAGGGTCGTCGGCGCAAGAGCCGCGGTCGTCGCCGGGGACGGAAGGCCCGCAAGGGTCGTCGTCGCAAGGGCCGTAAGGGCCGTCGGCGTCGCGGCGGTCGTCGGCTGTCCGGGCTCGGACGCCTGGCCAGCATGGGCGATGCGATCGGTCAGGCCGAAGTCACGGCCTCGACTCCGATCCTGGGTGTCTTCGAGTGGATGGCCACCACGCCGGGCCTCGAGGCTCTGGCTGGCGTGGCCGCCGCGCCGTTCGTCACGGGTCTGGTCGGCATGGGCATCAACGCCGTCATGCCGCCCGCCGAGGGCGAGACGGAGACCCCGATGCTCAAGACTGTCGCGCAGAGTCTGATCTCTGCGATCGGCGTCTGGGAACTCGGTCGCCTCGTCGGAAGCGGCAACATCGGTAAGTTCGGTGCGTTCTACATCTTCGGCCGGCTCATCGAGAGCCAGGTCTCTGCCAGGGTCGTCGGTGACGAAATGGCTGAGAAGATGGGTCTCGGACAGGTTCTCCTGCCCCAGATCAAGCGCCCGGACTACGCGGTGAACCCGCTGTCCAACTTCGGGACGGTTCGGGTCCCCGACACCTCCGAGATCGGTACGGTCCGCGTCCCGGACACGTCCGAGATCGGCACGGTCCGCGTGCCTGACACTTCCGAAATCGGCACTGTCCGCATCCCGGATTACGAGATGGAGGGCGGAGTCGGCCAGGAAGAGACTGTCACTGAGGAAGAGCTCCTCGGGCAGTACGAAGGCGAAGGCGGCGGTGGTGAAGAGGACGTCGAGGGCACGGATCTCTTCTAGGTCTAGGATCTAACAAGCGGGCAGGTCCTTCGGGGCCTGCCTGCCCTTAGGCTCTAGTAGTAGTTCTTTGAAAGTCAGGATTGACTGAGCTTGAGAAGGCCATGCTCAAGCTCCCAATGGTGATTCCGGCAAAGCGCCGAGAGATTCTCGATCGCATTGATCTCGGCGATGAGCGCGGTATTCGGGAAGTCCGAGACGGACTTCCGATGGCAGATTTCGACGTGTTTGTCGTATCCGCAGACGGCGCATTTCATGGGAAGGCCGCTCTTGAGGTAAAGCCTCCGGGCGTGCTGCCTGATGTAGTGCTGTCCCTGCCAATATGACTTCGACGAATGTCGGCCTTCGAGAACGTCTTGTTTGGTCCTCTCGGAGAAGAGCTCCTTCCCCTGGTGTTTTACCCGCTTCGGCGCGGTAGCACGAGTGGCGCAGATCCTTCCGCAGAATCGTCTTTGACGGGTCCACGAAGGATTGTGCTTCAGGGGTATGGGCTTGCCGCACCTTTCGCAGAGCTTGGGATCAGCCAGGTATCGTTTGACGGCAGTTTCGCGTTGAGCGCGACCTCGGATGAGCCCTCCGATGCGTCCTGTCTCGATCGGGTTTTTTCGGTTCGCCATGAGGAGTGAAGGTATCGGTTTTCCAGAGCGAAGTCAACCTTGATATACGTTTGTTGATCTGGTTACTCGCCCAGATCGATGGACGTGGTAACGGGTACGGGTGCCCGTGTTAAAAACCCGTGAGGGTAACTGGCAGGTACGACCCTCATAAAAACACCTGCCCAGGCGTGGGCTAACCTGACAAGCCCGAAAGGAAGGTTTACCTTGAGTAGAGTCAAGGGAGCCAAGAACGTCTACCAGGGTTGGCTGTACGACACGAACACCGTGCCGGCCGCGGTAACGACGGAACTGCTGTACTACGTCGTTCCCCGTGGTCAGGGCGGCAAGACGTCGTCGGACACCAACATGGACGTGGGCGGGCAGCTCACGGGCGTCAACGCGTTCCAGATCAGGTCCTGGGTCGTCAAGATGGAAGACCTGACGCTCACGGCGAACGCGAAGCTGGTTCAGACCGGCAACTGGACGCTGATCATCAACTCCACTCCGATCCCCGACCCGATCCCGGTGGAGTTCATCCTCGGTGGCGCGTCGCTCCTCGAGTCCGTCCGCGGTCCTGCGGCGTCTCCGGAGTTCCGCGCGATCGGCGGTCCCGGCAACATCACGAACGTGCTGAGCTTCACTCGGCCGTTCCTGGTGACTCTGGACCCCGGTGACACGTTCTCGGTCACGATCCAGTTCCCGGGCGGCATCACGCCGACGGAAACGATCCGGCTGCGGACGATCATGTGGGGCCGGAGAGCCAAGCCCGTCATGTAGTCCAAAGGGTTGCCAGGGGCTTCGGCCCCTGGCACCTTCTTAAGCCTCTCGTGCGCCGAGGGGCTCAAGAAGGTGAAAAAGCACGAGAAGGGATGGCGGACTAGGTGGAGAAAAATACTATGACGATGCCGACAGCCAGCAGCCTCGGCGAGATCCAGAGCTACATGCAGGGTCTCGAGCGCCAGCTCTCGGACCTCCGGGAGAACAACGAGGCGCTCCAGGGACAGCTCGAGGACCTCGGCCGCCTGAAGGTCGCCGAGAACGTCACCGAGGACTGGCTCCAGATCCCGTTCCGGTTCGTGGCAGTGGCGGCCTCCGCCACCGTTGTCCTGACCCGGACGGTATCCGGCGACGGCCCCTTTGACCTCATCGAGATCACCGATACGTCCATCGCCTCCGACGGGACTGTCAACGATAGTTGGCGGATCCGCATCAAGGAGGGTGAGGCTGTCGGCCGCACGCTGTCGGCGGACGGCGAGTTCGTGGATCTCGCTAACACGTCGGGGACTGGCCAGCGCCCCTACATTATCAAGGGGCGTCGTCGGTTCCGCGCCAATATCGCCATCCAGGTCGAGGCCACGAACACCTTCGCGGGCCCGGCCACGAACACTCTGGAGCTCGTACTTCACGGAATCAAGGTCTTCACCAGGTAGTTTTCCGGGAGGAGGGTTTTATGGCTTCCGGGAACGGGAAGACCGACGCCGACGCGAAGAAGAGCAAGCGCGAGGACTTCGATTTCGCAGGCCTCATTCGCGAGGACAACGACGGTTTCCCTCGCGCCCGGGGGGGCATCGAAGGCCTGGGCTACGGCAAGGAACCCTTCAGCTTCGATCGGCGCGACTGGCGTTACGAAGACTGGGGATACGGCCAGGGTGGGGGCGGCAAGCCCATCAACAAGAAGAAGGGCATCAAGCGCGCCAAATGGCAGGTCACGTTCCCGCCCATGGGCTGGGACTTCCCCAGGAACTACGTCGAGATCCTGCCGGACGAGAGCCTGTTCGATCCCACGCGCCTGCTGGGAACGCGGGTCGCGGGCGGCATGGCGCCCACGGGCAAGACGGGGCTTCATACACCTCGCGTCGAGTCTCCCGAGTACAAGATGGTCGCGGAGACCAACGACTGCCCGCCGGCTTCTCAGCTTCCGTACATCAAGCGCCAGATCCATCTGGACCTGTCTCGCGATTCGGAGAGTATCTACTGCACGAACACGCTCGACGTGCCGGCCGGCGGCTCGGCCATCGTTCTGGCCTTCGATACCTTTATCAACCTCCGGACCTTCATCCGCTGGGTTGACGTGCAGGTTTTTGATGCGCTCGAGCCGCCCGAGATCGGTACCCAGATCCGGGTCGACTGCACGCCCGTGAAGTTCATCGCCTGCCCGCAGTCGATCCAGACAGAAGCCTCTGGCCTGGCGATCTGCTCCTTCCCGCAGGGAACGATCTCTTCGCCCGGCAGCCTGGATTACACAAAACTTCCCAAGGATTTCCACAACGTGCTCATGGAGATCACGGACAAGCACCACGTGGACTTCCTGGTGACGAACACGTCAGTCGCTGATCGCAAGGTGTGCATCAGTGTCTGGGGTTGGATCGAGTCCGTCACGGCCTGGGACAACACGGTGAAGAGATAAGATGAGTAAGGTCACGACGATCCACGGGGCCACCAATTTCACCCGCAACAACCAGACGGTGTTCACGGGGATCGGCAGTCTCATTCCCGGCGAAAGCCGCCTCCTGGGCATCCGTGTGGGGATTGGATTTGGGGAAGTTGCCGGCATCGCGATCGTGACTGCGGCCGTTCCCGGCGCCGTCGCCGGCAGCCTCACGATCGAGCAGTCGGTCGACGGCACGAACTGGGACCACGTCGATTCGTTTCCGATGACGTTCGCCGCCGGCGGCTTGCCCTTCGCCGTCAAGATCGCAGGCAAGTTCGTTCGCGCCCGGTTTACTGTTCCGGTGGGCGAGGTATACGATCTTCGGTTTGGAGCTCAACTGAAGCCCCTCCAGAGTCCGTAAAAAATGGCTTTTAAGCTCGTACGGTGCAAAGGACCGCACGGGCTGCCGCTCATTGAGATACCGGATGGCCCGTTATTTAATGAACGGCTTTCGCCCGGTGAGATCCGTGAAGCAGATTTTTACGACCTCTTCCGCTGGGCAAAGCGGGGAGGCGCGATGCGCCTTTTTGCCTGCCCACGAAAGGACGTAAAAAAAGGCCGGTGCAAGACCGGTCTTCGGATGCTTCGCGTCAGGCACCAGAAGAAGAATCTGAAACCCATCCTCAAAGAGTGCAAGGATGGTCGTCTGTACGAACGGCGCAAGAATATCATCAACAGGATACTGAAAGACGTGGGGATGACTGAAAAAGATGTCGCGGGGCTTGCTCAGGACACCCCGGGTCGGGCTGCCGGTCGAGCAATAGTTGTTGCTGCAATTCTGTCATTTGTTGGTATACTGAGCTTAAAGTTTCTATTTCCGAATCTGCTTACAAGGAAGGCGTAATGATTTCGTCAAACGCCACGCATCTGAGCGACGGCCAAGTCTTCGAAAAGGGATTCATGTCCGAAGTCGGGTCGCCGTTCACGGCCGACATCGGTTCGCCGATGGCTGGAACCAAGAAGCGCAAGCCACGCTTCGTTGGATTCCGTCGTGTGAGGCCGTATCAAAAAGAACCACGGTTCTTGATGGTGAAACATCCGGGCGAGACCATTCCAAAGAAGGTCTACGTGCCGAAGCTGGTCGAGACACCGGCGTCTGCGATCCTTCCTCAGACGACGCCTTTCCAGGCGCCGCCTGGAATCAAGTGGCGGATCGGAAAGCCCGTTAAGGTCCAGCCCATGCCGCGCAAGATCGGCTACCGGTACGGTGCAGGATTCCGACCGGTCGCTGCCGGGAAATTCGTCCGGCGTCAGGCCGAGGAATTCGTGCCCGTCGATGCCTTCAAGTTCCCCAGGACGTATCCGCAGAACCTCAGGCCGTCGATCGAACCCTACCCGAGCGCCGAGGGACTCAACCTCGGGTACATGGGGCAGGATGAGGCCTGGTACCAGAAGGCATTCAGGGTTCTGAAGGAAAAGGGACCCGAGGCGTACTCGAAGTTCATGCAGGCGAAGAAGATGTTGAAGGGCGAGGGCGACAAGGAACCGGCCGTCGTCGCGCCCGTCACCCGCATGACCCAGGAGGATAAGGAAGAGAAGCCCAAGGGAATGAGTATGACGACGCTGCTCCTCATTGCGGGCGGGGGCGCTGTTGCTGTCGGTCTTCTGGCATACTTTCTTGCGAGGAAATAGTCATGATGCACAGTACGACTCTGGGGCAGACGTCGAGCAACTTCGAGCTCCCGATGGTCTCGAAGAAAAATCTTTTCGAGATGGCTCTGAAGTCATCTTCGGGTCCGCTGGGTGAACCCGAGACCGAGACCTTCAGTCCGAGACGACTCGCGTTGCAGTCGTCGTCGCGCCTGAATGGCTCTTACCATATGGCAGGCGTGGGCACGTTCGACGTCAGGGCGCTGGCGCTGCATTCGTCGGCGGTCCAGTCGCTGGGGGCGTTCGATCCCCGGACGCTCGCGCTCAAGTCGTCGGCGGTCCAGACACTCACGGGGCTCGCGCAGGCAACGGGCGATCCGCTCGCGGCGATCAACGCCGAGCTCGTCGATACCGCGAAGAGGAAGCTCGCGGAGTACGACCTGTACGTCAAGAACATCCCGCGGCTCGACGTGGAGACGCGGAAGGGGGCCGAGGATATCATCGACACGAAGTGGTATCCGCCGGCCTTCCTCGGGATCTTCCCCCGCGGCCGCGAAGACATGCCGCACATCGCCAGGAGCATGCGGAACTGGATCAAGCTGGGCCAGATCCTCTACATGCGTCCCGACCTGAGTATCTCGAGGAGCCGCTTCCGGCGTCTCGAGGCTTTCCGGGATGGCCTGTCAGCCCTCAACAAGTTCCTGAAGCCGTACATCAAGTTCTTCACGCCCGACGTGCAGAAGGAAATCCAGACGATCACGATCAAGGACGAGAGTGCCATGGATGCGCTGCTCGAGCGCGCGAAGGCCATGGCCACGAAGGCCAGGGCGGAGAACGACGGCCAGGCGGCGCTCACGGCCCGCGAGCTGGCTCTGGCGGCGAAGGCAGCCGCCGAGGTTGAAGGCAACCGGACCGATATCATCACCGAGGCCACGAATATCGCGGCCGAGATGGACAAGCTCGTGAGCGTGCTGGGCGTGGCTAGGACTGTCCAGGAAGACGAAGAGCCGCCTGAAGAGAGGGTCTCGCCCCTCACGTACGTACTTCTCGGAGGCGGCGTTATCGCCGTGGGGGCCATCGTCTACACGCTTGCGAAGAAGTAGATGAGGTAATAGATGGCTAGGGCACAACTTGACCAGGCCACGTTTGCGCCGAGCCAATTTCAATCTCGGCGTATCGTCGAAATCTACGGTTTCGACAGCGGGGGCAGTGTCTGGAGACGCGTGGCCGTCAACGCCGCCGGCGAACTCATCATTGGTGGCGGAGGCGGTGTCGGGATCACCGACACGGACGACAACGACGTCGCTGCTGGCCAGACGACGCTGTTGACGATCGACGAGAATTACATCCACGACGGAACTGCCTGGATCCGGTTGCAGGGCGGCGTCGACAATGCGGCTGCCCCGGCTTCACCCCAGGGCGCATTCGTGGGCGGTATCGTCACGGACCCCGTTGACGCGTTCGTGGACGGTGACGTCAGCCTCATGCATTTTGACACCTCGGGACGACTCCTCGTGTCGGCGATCGAGGGCGTGTCCGACGATGACGACAACTCGATCGCGCTCGGGCAGAATACAGGTCTCGAAATCGTCGAGAACTATATCGCGACCGGCGCGGACTGGATCCGTTGGCAGGGCGGCGTGGACAACGCGGCCGCTGTAGGATCTCCCCAGGGCGCTTTCGTGGGTGGCATCGTCACGGATCCCGTTGGTACGTACGCCAACGGCGACGTCAGCCTCCTGCACTTTAATACCGCGGGTGAACTGCTCGTCTCCCAGAGCGGCGGCCTTCTCTCGGCCTTCGCGCCCTTTGAGTTCATCAACTCGCAGGCGACGATCGCGGCCAGCGGCAGCTTCACGGCCACGGTTCAGCAGAACTCGGCCTCGGCCGGTTCTGGTGGACGTACCGAGCTTCATGGTTTTGTTCACTACGGCGGAGCGGCCAGCGACCTGACGGTGACGGTCGAGATCTCGCTCGATGGCGGCGGGACCTTCGTTCTCATTGACACCTTCACGGTCACCTCCGGAACGCCCACAGTGGTTCGGGATCTTGACGTGGCGTTGGGAAATCGCGTGCGGGTCACGGTCACGAACAACGATGCCGGGAGTGGCACCGGTACGACCAACATCGGCTTCTACCTGACCATCCAGGGGTAGGCCGGCTAGAAAGGACCGCTGATGCAGGGTAAAGGGTCCGGCACTACCGCTCTCACTCCAGAGATCATTTCGAAGGAGAGCGCGTTCAACGCGATGATCTTCGGTCGTCGCTTTTCGGTAACGTCTCAGGCGATCATCACGGGTCAAACGGCCCTCGTTGACACGACACCGACGTTCATGATTCGCAATCCCTCGACGGGCACTCGTCGCGTCATCCTGCGCTCGATCAGCCTCACGAGCGTCGACAGGCAGGGCCTTCGGGCCGATATCCACGTGGTCCTCGACACCGCCGACCGTTTCAGCGCCGGCGGCTCGAGTCTTACGCCGTCGAACATGAACGGCGAGTCCACGAACGCGAGCGCTGTGACATTTCTTACGAATCCGACGGCGACGGCGCCCGGCGCGGGTACGCGCAGCATCATCTCGACGGCCATTGACACGAACGCGAACGCCGTGCCGGCCATGATCCTCTTCAAGGACGGCCTGTTGATCCCGCATCCGGGATCGCTCCTCGTCTACACGGTCAGGACGCCTCAGGCTCCCGAGTGGCGGTTTGCCTTCGAGTGGGAAGAGATCGCCTGAAGATAAGCAATGCCTGACATCATTGTCGAAGGAATTGGGGCCGAGGGGCCGACGGGGGCAACCGGGCCAATCAGTGCGACCGGCGACACGGGCTCTACGGGCTCAACGGGCGCGACCGGATCCACTGGCGCTGGCGCAACGGGGGCGACAGGCCCCACGGGCGCCACGGGCGCCACCGGCGCCACGGGCACGACCGGTTCGACGGGCGCTACCGGAACGACCGGCGATACTGGATCGACGGGCGATACGGGTGACACGGGCTCGACTGGTGACACTGGAGCCACCGGAGCCACGGGATCGACGGGCGCTACCGGAACGACTGGTGACACTGGAGCCACCGGCGATACGGGTGCCACGGGGGCCACGGGAACTACCGGCGCCACCGGCCCCACGGGCTCGACTGGTGACACGGGAGCCACCGGCGACACGGGTCCTACGGGAGCTACTGGCAACACCGGAGACACGGGCTCAACCGGCGACACGGGCGACACGGGCGCCACGGGCGCGACTGGCGACACGGGCGATACCGGTGACACGGGCGCGACGGGGTCAACCGGGGATACCGGAGACACGGGTGCTACGGGAGCAACCGGCGCCACGGGATTTACGGGCGCGACGGGCGCAACGGGTGTCACCGGATCAACGGGCGCCACCGGCACGACCGGGGCCACGGGCCCGACTGGATCCACGGGTGACACCGGCGACACGGGAGCCACGGGTCCGACTGGGTTCGGCGCCACGGGTGATACCGGAGCCACGGGCTCGACGGGCGATACCGGATCGACTGGCCCCACGGGCGACACCGGGGACACGGGTTCAACCGGCGACACGGGTTCAACCGGCGACACGGGCGCGACAGGTGCGACCGGAGACACGGGTGATACCGGACCCACCGGCGATATCGGACCCACGGGACCCACGGGATCCACGGGTGACACCGGAGACACGGGTGACACTGGCTCAACGGGTCCGACTGGCGCGGGCTCAACGGGTCCGACTGGTGCAACAGGTGATACCGGCGATACGGGACCGACGGGAACTACTGGTTTCACGGGCTCTACGGGCGACACCGGAGCCACTGGAGCCACCGGCGCTACAGGAGCCACGGGTCCGACTGGTGCTGGCGGTACTGGGCCGACTGGACCGACTGGCGGAACGGGTTCGGCTGGTCCGGCGGGTCCCACGGGATCCACCGGCGCCACCGGCGCCACGGGTGCCACGGGCGCCACGGGTGCCACGGGCGCGACTGGCGCTGGTGCCACGGGCGACACAGGAGCCACCGGCGACACGGGTGCGACTGGTGCGACCGGACCGACCGGCGACACGGGCGATACGGGATCGACGGGCGACAC
>JABAOF010005245.1_pt1 | contig 17338 bp, 7 predicted proteins | sample 7062171 | NCBI WGS metagenome assembly JABAOF01 (sample SAMN14538628, study PRJNA623070) | marine sediment metagenome | biome: marine biome [ENVO:00000428]; feature: marine pelagic biome [ENVO:01000023]; material: deep marine sediment [ENVO:00002113] | place: India: Gulf of Khambhat ...
ATTAGAACTGGCTAAGACATATGAGGGTATGAATCGTACTGAAGAAGCAGAGGAGGCGTATAAAAAAGCCGCCAATTTAAATACTAAACGCTATCTTGGATTTAGTAATCTTGGATTTTTTTATTATAAGCTGGGTCGCTATGATGAAGCCGAGCAAGCATGGCTTAAAGTTATAGAATTAGCTCCAAGTTATGTCAAAGGTTATAGCAATTTGGGAGCTCTTTACATGAAAACTGATCAGAACGACAAGGCCGAGAATATGCTTAGGGAATCGATTAGCATTGAACCGACTGCAGTTGCCTCCTCCAATTTGGGATATGTGTATTATAGACAAAACAATTACCTAAAGGCTCAAGAGATGTTTGAAAATGCCCTTGCTTTGGGGGGGGGAACTTCTCAATATCATAAACTTTATGGGAATCTAGCTGACACATATCGCTTTGTTTCTGAAGATAGGGAGAAAGAAGCCGAGAAGATGTATAGGCGTGCTATCCAGTTGGCAGAAGGAGATCTTACATCTAATCCAAGAGATGCTGTAACTATTGGATGGTTGGGACGTTTTTATGCACTCATTAATGACGATGAAAAAGCGTTGCAGAGAATCTCTGAGGCAAAAAGATTAGCTCCAAATAATCCTGAAGTGCTCGGTCTTTGTGTTTATGTTCATGAGTTTATTGGTCAGCGTGATCAAGCTCTCCTGGTTCTCCAAGAACTGATTGAGAGAGAAGAATCTTTGAAAGAATTCCAGAAAGATCCAGATCTAGCTGACTTGCGGAGAGATCCTCGCTATAAGCAATTAATCCAGGGAAAATAATATATTGCATTCACGTTTAGATTGTACGAGTGGAAGTGGCAGCTTAACTCAATACTGAGTTAAAATAAAAATATCCACCCCTGTGGTTCATATTTTTAAAGAGTGGGTGGGAAAGGAGGGGAACATGGCGGTACACACTTACGTAAAACTTGAAAATAAAAGTATTACTTGTTTACATGATCCAGCTTACATGAGAATACATGATCATGTAGATGAAAAACACGAGGACAAACACCTTGTATGGCACCTTGACGAAGGAGAAGAATTTGAACTTAGATTTGATGAATCTCCATTTGAAAATGGCCAGCTTAAAGTTACAGGGAAAAAGAAGATTAAAGAAAAAGTTAAAGATCATGATAGCAGGGTAGAGTATAAGTATGGAATAACAATAACAACCTCTACTGGTCAGCAGATTTCAGTCGATCCAGGTCTGATTATTGACCCTTGATCTCAGTGCTCTAAATGTGAAAAAGGGGGGAATCTCAAAGGTATATCCCTAGCATCAAAGTCATTTCATTACTGGCTTAAGTTAATTTCTGGCTTAATCAAGAGTACTTTTCTGCATTAAGCTACATTTTGTGTAAGGAATTGAGGGCAATCCCAAAAAGGAGATACTTATAATTCATCAAAAAAGTTGGACTGAAGCACCAAGTGAACTGGGAGAAATACTTAATGCATTGACTGGTTGGGTTGCCTAGATGGAGAGCCAGTGCAGGAGTGAACGCGCCAAAACAGGTTTAACAATAGTTAAGGCACAAGGCAAACGTTTACGTAGGCCATCGAGAACCAAAGACAAACGAAAACGAAGAAGGAGCTCTCGATTTACTCTGCTATAAATCGTTCCTTTTTTTTTGACTATTTATTTTTTTGAGTATACCGAAACAAACCACAATAAACCACAACCAAGAAAAAAAACACCTAGACCAGCAAAAAAGACACCTAAAGAGCTCAGCGCCTCCATATTTTCACCTCCGAAATGATAGCTGATTTGATAATATCATATCCCTCCTAAACTGAAAATATTAGAGTAGCCAAAAGATATTATTTAGCTTGGGAGATTGCTCTTGCTGGCGTACAAGGAACTGACCTTCCCCAACAATTATCCACTTTGTTTAATGCAGGATAAAAAGGTTCCTTTTTACAATTGACAACAGGCTTCAGAAGTACGCAGCTTAAGGTTTTGAGCTCATGCCAGAATTGGTGGCCGTGATTCAGACCTTCAGATAGCGCATCAATTTCCATCCTCCTATCCATTATTCAAGTCGTGGACTCTGTCATTTTGGATGTGATATCCTTATTTCAAGTTGAAAACAGTCAGAAAATGGAAAATTTAAATAAACAAAATTCTCATCCCAAACGAATCTGGATTGCTGTTTACCTTTCTTTTTTGTTCTGCTCAAATTTATTCACTGGATGCAGTCATTTAAAACCGTATTATCGAGACAAATTTAATCCATCTCAACCTTTTTTATCTGACAAAAATAATCTAAGAACACGGCTTCTTTTCATTGGGGATACAGGGGAGACGAGAGAAAATGATCCAGTTTTGAGGAAATTAAGAGACTGGGCAAGTAAAGTTCCTGAAAAAACTATCGTGGTCTTCCTTGGGGACAATATCTATCCAGAGGGAATGCCCGAAAAGGGAGACAGTGAGCGTGCCGAGGCCGAACGACGAATACTCGCACAAACAGAAGCTGTTAAAAAAAGCGGAGCCAGAGGTTTTTTTATCGCAGGAAATCACGATTGGAAAAAAGGTCTTCCAGGGCTCATTAGGGAAGAAAATTTTGTGAAGCAGGAATTGGGAGAAGATAACACATTTTTACCTTCGGGAGGCTGTCCCGGACCGATAAAAATAGATCTGGAAAATATAAGAATAATAGTCATAGATAGCTATTTTTGGCTGAATGAAAAAGTAAAGCCGAGAGATGGATGTCCTCATTTAGACTTGGATTCATCTCTTTCAACACTCAGAACTTTTTTGAAAACCGCGGGAGAACGTCATATTGTATTCATAGCTCATGCGCCACTCGATACATACGGAGTTCATGGGGGCTTTTTTGACTGGAAAGACCATCTGTTTCCATTGACTCAATTAAAGGACTGGCTGTGGATACCCCTGCCCATTATCGGCTCACTCTATCCTCTCCTCAGATGGGATGTTGTAAAGAGCAACCAAGACCTGAGCAGCTCTACCTATAAGAAAATGACTGAACAATTAAAAGAGGCATTTGCAACCAGAAAACCTTTGATCTATGCTGCTGGACACGACCATTCCCTCCAGATATTGGAAGATGGAGAAGCTGTGGGATACACTTTAGTGAGTGGAGCAGGCTCAAAATCGAAGTTGAGTTCAGTTCATCACGGCGACAACACCCTGTTTGCTCATCTCCATGAAGGATTCATGTCAGTAGATTTTTTAAAAGACGGCAGTGTTTGGATATATGTTGTTGAACCCGACGAACAGGATATCGTTTTTTTTAAAAGACTCAAACTGGAAACTTCTCTTTAGAGTAAAAAAAGGGATCAAGACTCTCTGTCGGCCAGAGTAGAGCAGTCCTCAAAATGTCCAGAAGAACGCTTGATGGCAGCAGAAGAGAGGAGGGAATATTTCTGAGGGCCTTTGTGGCTGTCTTTTTGTCGATTCAGGGACGGAATCAAACTTAAGCTTGATGGTTTGGAGATTTCGGTTGATCCTTTTTGTTTTTTGAGTCGTTGACCTTGTCATTCTGAGTGTGATAATCTTATTTCAGGATGTCAGTAGATTAAAATCACGGGAAATTGGGAGGGATTGAGAGCAAGTCCTAGAAGAAATACTCGTAAAATGAAAAATTGTCTGATACTGTTACTCGCATTTACTTTTCTGTCCTCTCTATCTTTTTCACAACCTTCCACCTCGGATATCTATGGAAAAGTGACTCAGGAGGATGGATCCATCCTTCCTGGCGTTTCAATAACACTCACTGGCAAGGATAGGATAAAAAAAACGACAATAACAGCCAGTGAAGGTCAATTCATGTTTCTGAAGCTTTCGCCTGGAAATTATGAATTGAAGTTCGAGCTCGACGGTTTCCACACTCTGTTGCAAAAGGATACCAGGATATCTCCGGGGAAAAATGTAAATATAAATGTTCAGATGCAGCCCTCCTCAAAGAAAAAGACGAAACGGATAGCGGCTAATCCCCAATACAGGGCTGGTGCCCTTACGCGGTTTCTCCTCGGCAATGACTACCGCAGGCTCTGGATTGAGCCTATTGAGACGGAAGTCCTTAATCTTCAAACTGAGGCAGGAGGCCTCACTCCCGTTATGCGCGTGGGCGGACAGCAGACCAAGGGCCTTGCCCTCATTGGAGAAAACGGACGTGCCTACACCTTCCGAGGAGTGGATAAGGATCCATCAGCTGTTCTCCCTCCATTTCTAGTAGGGACTGTCGCCGACAGGGTTGTTCAGGATCAGATCTCAGCTGCAAATCCTGCAGGGCCATTGGTTGCCGAACCGATCATGGATGCAGCCGGTATACTCAATGCAAAAGTCCGATTCGTGATTATGCCTGATGATCCCGCCTTAGGGGAATTCCGAAGCGAATTTGCAGGCCTGCTCGGGACCTTCCAGGGATACCCGACGGGTGTCTCGGAAAAATATAGTGGATTTGCCAATGCCACAGAGATCCTAAGCCACCAGGAAATGAGAAGCCGCCTGCTGAGTAATCCCGCTGATAGAGTCGACACCCGGGCCTATCTGAAAGCGCGTCTGGTCGATGTGTTTATAGGAGACTGGGATCGTCACCGACGGCAGTGGAGATGGGCTAAAATCCCCGGGAAAGATCTCTGGCAGCCAATCCCAGAGGACCGGGACCAGGCATTCACCAGATACGACGGCCTGATTCCATTTTTCGCCCGGTTCGGTCTTCCCTTCATCCTCAATTTCGGAAAAAGATACTCCGGGATTAACGGTCTGACTTATGCTGCCTGGGATGTAGACCGCTTTCTCCTCCCTGACCTGGAAAAATCGGACTGGGATACGGTCGCTTCTGACCTGAAGAAGCGCCTGACAGATTCCGTTATCAAAGCAGCTGTCAAGCGTCTTCCTCCTGAGTATTATCGTCTCGACGGCAACCGACTCGAGTTAGCCCTTAAAAGCCGACGCGACCACCTGCTGGAGGTCGCAGAGCAGTTCTACCGGCACCTGGCTCGCAAAGTGGATATCTACATGACTCATATGGCAGAGAAGGCCGAGATCGTCCGAATCGATAGTCACACTACGGAAATCAGTATTTCACTCCTGCCAGACAAAGGAAGCCAGATATTGCCAAAGCCATACTTCAGGCGTCGATTCCATCACAACGAGACCCGGGAGATTCGTCTTCATATCGTGGGAGGTAATGATCAGGTGGTTTCGAGGGGTGGCCCAAACAGAGAAATCACCATCCGGGTTATCGGTTTCCCAGGCCAATACACGGTGGATGATTCTAGGGGTGGGCGTATTATCGTTTTCGACTCCACGGGTGAGAACAAAGTCATTCCAGGGCCAGGGACCCAACTCCATAAACGGGAGTATATCCCTCCTCTTAAGAATCCCAACGCTCCCTGGATTCCTCCCCGGGATTGGGGCCGGCAATCCATTCCTTCTCTGTGGTTCGGCGGGGGATCAGACCTGGGAGTTTTCCTGGGAGGAGGATTTTCAACCACTGTCTTTGGATTCCGCAGGCATCCTTTCAGCTCCCGCCACAGCATGAAAGCCGGCTACGCGACAAAACCGAAAACATACAGATTTGACTACCAGGGAGAGTATCATCTCTTGAACTCAGACGCCTTTATCAATCTTTCAGCCCGTGCATCCGGTATCGAGATTCTTAACTTCTATGGTTTTGGCAACGAGACATCCTCGGATCAACCTGACGATTTCTACAAAGTCCTCCAGGAGCAGTACTCACTCCATCCATCTCTCTCTCTGCCTCTGTCCGTCCCGGTGTTAATCACTCTGGGTCCGATCCTGCAGTATTCAATCACTAACCTTGGCCAGCAGCCGGATCGCTTCATCAGCACTCTTGTGCCTGCACCTCTCGGCACTGGCCACTTCGGACAGTTGGGAGTTTTTGTAGATTTTCGTCTCGACACGAGGAACCGTGTGAGAGCCGCCTCCAAAGGTGTATTTCTATCAGTGGGCGGCCGATTCTTTCCAAAAATTTGGGATGTCGAGAGCGCCTTTGGTTCAATCTATGGTGATGCGTCATCGTTCTTTTCTGCCCCGTCTTTTCCCCTCGAACCGACTTTAGCACTCAGAATTGGGGGCAAGCACGTCTTCGGGGAATACCCTTTTCATGAAGCCGCTTTCATCGGAGGAGGTGGACTCTCCGCTTCTGGCTCGACCGTACGCGGCTTCCGGGCACAGCGCTTTGCCGGGGATAGTGCCCTCTTTGCAAATGCCGAGCTGCGCCTCCGACTGACAGAGGTTTATTTATTCCTTCCCGGAGAGATGGGAGTGTTCGGGCTGGGTGACGTCGGTAGGGTTTTTTACGAAGGCGAGGATTCGAACCTGTGGCACACTGCCGTTGGGGGTGGAATCTGGATCTCATTCCTGAAGCGGGAATACTGTCTTAGTATCGCAGTGGCCAAGTGTGACGAGCGAACAAGCTTTTACGTGCGCGCAGGCTTCGTGTTCTAAGCCAACCAGATCATAACCCTGCTCCCTGGTTCGTTAACCACGAAAAGACATTATCTCTCTAAACTTCAGAGGATAGCGCGCTGTATTCCAGCATTCCTGCCTATATTCTTCATCGGGCTATCTTGCATCACTCAAACCCTGCCACACAGAAGAATATGGCATCATTTGTTTTTAGACTCCAGACCATGATAATCGGGTCTATTCTGTTGCCTTAATGGAAGAAAAATATTAAAATTCGAAAATGTTAAAAATATCGTAAGAAAGATGCATCAAACAATGGAAAAGACAAAAATCTTATACATCGAGGACGAGGAAAATCAGCGCAGAACATTATCCAGCCGACTGCGCACAAAAGGGTACAGTGTGACTGCCGCGGCTAGCGGACAATCTGGACTTCGCTTCTTCAAGGGCAGGAATTTTGATGTCATCCTCTGCGATCTCAACATGCCGAAAATGAAAGGGTTGGATGTTCTCGATGAAATCAGGCGTCAGAATAGGGATATTCCGTTCATAATTTTATCGGCTCATGGAACAGCATCTTTAGCCGCCAAAGCCATCAAAAAAGGAGCAGATCATTTTGTCCTCAAGCCCATAGAAATCAACCAAATCGTCATCACAATCGAGCAAGCCATTGAAAAATCAAAAATTCAAAAACAACTGGGATATACCCAAGACAATTTACGAATGGTCTCAGAAAACGTCCCGGATATCATATATTCTCTGAATAATAAAGGTGAGTTTATAAGCCTCAGTCCCTCAGTCAAACCCACGATGGGCTATGAGCCCTCAGAGCTTATCGGCACTTCAGTTTTTAAAGTTATCCACCCTGAGGACCGGCAAAAAGTCAAAGAAAGCTTTATGCAATCTGTCAAGACTGTTGATACAAAAGTCAAAACGCTTCAGTTCCGGATGGTCACCCGGACTGGCAAGACAAAACATTTTGAAATACGACGGAAAATGGTGTTAGAGAACGGACAGATGATCCGAAATGACGGTATGGCGAGGGATATTACGGATAGAATGTCTCTCGAGCAAAAGTTAAAAAAATACCACCAGGAAATGGCAAAGGCCAATATCGACTTGTTTGAAGTTCAGGAAAATCTGAAAAAAAAGAACATCGAGATGGAAAAATTACTCAAGGAGCTGTCCACGAATAAGGATGAGCTGCAAATAATCCTCGACACGAGCTCAGCGGTCATTATTCTGGTGGATAAGAAAGGGATAATAAAGGCATCGAACAGAAGAGTTTCCGATTTTTTTGGTCTTTCATCGGACGAGGTAGTGAACATGAGCTTCAATGAATTTAATGAAAAGATCAAAGACAATTTTGAAGACCCTAACCAGTTTATCAAACTCATAAAGTTTCTTAAAAAAAACCCGGATTGCGTTGACCATATTGATACCCAAGAATTTTATCAAAGAGGAGTCCGAATCATAAAACATAAGCCAGGCCTCCTCTCTCCCGTATGCTGTAGAGTTCAGGACAAGAACGGCAGGGGAATAGGTTTCTTATGGATTTATAACGATATCACACATATGAAACTTGCCGATGAACAGGTCCATACTATCGTCAATTCCTCTCCCATTCCAACAATAATCAGCCGCCTGGAAGACGGGAAGATTCTTTATGCAAACAAAGAACTGGCCAGGTTGGTGGGGTACACTGTCGAAGAATTGATCGGCCAGAATACCCCGGATTTTTATTACAATATTGAGGATAGGAAGATTGTTGTGGAGAGTTTGAGACGCGACGGGTATCTGCGCAATTTCGAGACGCAGATAAAGAAAGCGGATGGTTCTGTGTTCTGGATGATTTTTACTATTATGTCCACCCAGCTTGGGGGTGAAAATGTTATCCTCGGCTGGTTGTATGATATCAACGAACGTAAAATGGCTGAAGAAGCCATTGCAACCCGGCTTAGGTATGAGGAAGGACTCGCGGCTTGCTCACAAGCTTTGATGAAAGATGTTGAGACAAAAGATGCTTTAACAGAAGCTTTAAATCATCTGCTCGAAGCATCGGACACAAGCCGCGTCTATATTTTCGAGAATTTCGAGGACCCTGAAGACGGTCTCTGCCTAAGATTGACTCATGAAGTCTGTGCGCCTGGAGTTTCATCCAACTTGGATGATCCAGTTTTGCAGCACGGCTTGTACAAACAGGGATTTGAGAGGTGGCGAAAAAGACTATCACAGGGGAAGCCGATTCTGGGATTTGTAGATTCGTTTCCAGAGAGCGAGCGAGTCATCCTGGAGCCCCAAGGAATTCTTTCGATCCTTGTTCTCCCCTTATGGGTGCATGGAGAGTGGTATGGCTTCATTGGATTCGATGACGTGGAAATTAAGAGAGAATGGAACGAAGAGGATATCCGACTTCTCCAAACAGCCGCAGATATGGTGGATGATTATATCGAACGGAAGAGATTTGAAGAAGTATTGAGAGTGAACGAGGAAAGGTTCAGAGGCCTGGTTGAAAACGCTAAAGATATTATCTATTCGTTAACACCAAATGGAGAAATTTCATACCTCTCACCTAAATTCTCTGATTTACTGGGTTATAAAACATCGGATTATCTCGGCAAGTCATTTTCCCTGCTTATGCATCCGGACGACGTGAAAAGTTCAGTCGAAATGTTTCAGCGATCTTTGAAAAGCGGCCAGAGGGAGAGCGGGTTTGAATTCCGTATGAACCATTTGGATGGCAGCATGAGGTGGTTCATCTCAAATTTCTCAGCTATCCTTGACGAAAAAGGGGAAGTGATAGAGATCGTCGGCGTTGCGCACGATATCACTGAAATGAAGAATGTCCTGGATAACCTGGCAATGACAAACAAAACTCTGAGAGAAACCCAAATGCAGCTCGTGCAATCCGAAAAGATGGCTGCCCTGGGTTCTCTAGTTGCGGGTATCGCCCATGAAATCAACACCCCCATAGGGGCAGTCAGCAGCATGTATGATACACTGTCAAAAACACTGGACAGGCTCAAGGCTACCCTGAAATCGAGATTCCCCAAGGAATACAAACAGCTTCCCTCACTCAGGTCCGCATTTAAGGTCATCGATGACTCCAACAGGGTCATTAAATCGGGCGCGGATAGGGTGATAAATATTGTCAGAAGATTGAAAAGCTTTGCCCGCCTTGATGAAGCTGACCTCAAAACAGTGGATATCCATGAAGGCCTGGAAGACACTCTGACCTTGATCCACCATGAAATCAAACGCAACATCAAAGTCATAAGGGATTTTGGTGATGTTCCACCCATTTCCTGTTTTCCAGGGCAGCTGAATCAAGTTTTTCTGAATATTCTGATCAACAGCAAACAGGCCATAAAAAACAAAGGAACAATCTCCATTAAGACTTCCACCAAAAACAATAAAGTCTATATAGTTATTCAGGATAATGGCTGCGGAATCCCAAAGGAGAACCTAAAGAAGGTGTTCGACCCCGGATTCACAACAAAAGGGAGCGGCGTGGGAGCAGGACTCGGATTATCAATAAGTTATCAGATTATTAAGGACCATAAAGGGGAGATAAAGGTAGAGAGTGAACCAGGAAAGGGCGCCGCATTTACGATTATTTTACCTATGGATCTGAAAAAACAACTTGATTCAAGCAATAATTGAACATGCAATTTTTTTCTCTCTTCTTATAAAGAGGACAGTTTGCAGACAAGCGGACTTGAATTCCCGATTTTCTGTGCTCCTGAGAAATTCAAGATTCGATAATCAAATATGTGAATAGACTCATTTCAAAGAATTGTCACAGATTCTCGAGCAAGCAATTTAAATAATTTTTTTCGTTAATAAAAATAATGAAAAAGCTTTTCCATCAGCTGTTCGATATTCGTGGAGGCGAGGGATCAAAAGTCACTTTGATGTTTACCTATGTATTCTTACTGACCGCCTCGCTTCTCATAGTCAAGCCCGTCCGCAACTCGCTCTTTCTGGTTAAATTCGGGGCTGAAAAGCTGCCCTATGTTTTTATACTGGTTGCACTCTTCTCGGCAATAGTCGCCTCGATTTACTCAAAATATTCCAAGAGGACGCGGCTGAATATCATGATAACCATTACATTTCTGGTCTTCATCGCCTGTCTCTTGCTCATCTGGCTTATGCTTCATGCTGGATACCAAGGAAGCTGGTTTTTATATGCCTTCTATGTTTGGGTGGCTATATTCGCAGTGATCACAAGTGCGCAGTTCTGGTTGCTGGCAAATTATGTGTTTAACGCCCGTGAGGCCAAGCGTCTGTTCGGTCTTATCGGGGCCGGGGCCATATCTGGAGCGATCTTCGGTGGTTTTCTCGCCAAATACCTGGCAACACCACTCAAAACAAAAAACTTGATTTTTGTCTGTATTGGTTTTCTATTGATATGCCTGTTTCTGCTCTGGATTGTCTGGGAAAAATATGCCCGCCCCAGCTATGGTGAAAGGACTTTAAAATACAGAACGATAAAAAAATCTGATGCACAGGCCAACCCGATAAAACTGATTGCAAATTCCCGCCATCTGACTTACCTAACCGGCATAATCGGATTGGGTGTGGCTGTCGCTACCCTAGTCGAGTTCCAGTTCAATGCTGTCGCCATTCAGGAGATTACGGATACAGACCGGCTCACAGCTTTTTTCGGCTTATGGATGGCAATCTTCAGCATTGCCTCCCTTGTCATTCAGCTTTTTCTCACTAACAAGATAATGAAACATCTCGGTGTCGCAGCCTCACTGTTCTTTTTACCAGCAGGTCTGTTTCTGGGAGCTGTTGCTGTCCTCATAAATCCTGCTCTCTGGTCAGCAATCCTGATTAAGGTCAGCGATGGGAGCTTCAAGCATTCAATCAATAAAGCCGGAACCGAGCTTTTAGTTCTCCCCATTCCCTCTGAAATCAAAAACAAAGCGAAAGCCTTTATTGATGTCTTCGTCAGAAACTTTGCCGAAGGCTTGGGTGGGATTCTTTTGTTACTCTTGACGGTTTCCACTCAAAATATCAGCCTGATCATAATCGCTTTAATCTCCCTTTGGACGTATCTAATCTTTCGAGTAAAAAATGAATATGTTAACTCATTCAGGCTGGCCATAGAGAAACGAACAATTGATATAGAAGAGCAGCCAGTCAACCTGCGGGACCCCTCTGTGTTAAAAAGCTTTGTCAATGTGTTAGAAGGAAAAAACGAACGCCAAATCCTTTACGTCTTAAATTCATTAGAGGGAATTAAAGATAAAGAGTTGATTCCAAGCCTGAAGAAGCTTATTCAGCATCCGTCCGACGAAATCAAGGCGAGTGTTTTGAGAATGGCCCTCCTGTATGACGAACTCGACCTGACCAAAGAGGTCAGTTCTTTAATCAATAGTCGTGACCAAACAGTACGAATCGAGGCAATTCATTATATATGTAAGCGTTCCGATGAAATAACATCCGCCTTCAAGACCTATTTAATAGACCATGATGACTACCGCGTTCGGAGCTCAGCGATGATATGCGCTTCACGAGAATGGAAAGAGAGCAAGGCTTTCAGGAAAGAGGTTGATCTGGTAAGCGTGCTTGACGGGATGCTGAAACGGGTCTCGAAGGAGAAGGAAGAGGATGAGGAACAGAGCCAGGTTATTAAGATCACCGCTGCGAAGGTTATCGGAGAAGTAAAAAATCCAAGTCTGTATCCCCATCTTCACATCTTTCTCAGCGACGAGAGGCTGGATGTGGTGCAGGCGGCTGTGACAAGCATAGGGCAGACTCAAGAAAAAGAGTTTGTCCCAATATTGATATCACATCTTAAAACAAAACATATCCGTAAATACGCGAGAGAGGCACTGGCGGAGTTTGGCGAAGACATAATCGAAACACTGACTGAGCATCTGGAAAACGAGGATAAGGAAAAAAAAGAGCAACAAGCAATCCCCAAAGTATTTGTTCTCATCGGGACGCAAAAATCCGTCAATCTTCTCATAAAAAATCTGGGGCAAAGAGACCTCCATTTGCGATTCGAGATTATAAAAGCTTTAAACAAACTCAGAGTAAAATTCCAGGAACTTAAATTTGATAAGCACTCTGTAAAGTCAAGAATCCTGGAGGAGATTGATCAGTACAACAGGACTTTGGCATTATGGATCCAGCAGAACATAGCACTTGAATCCGCTAAAACGGCCGGCCCATCAAACAACGATCCTGATCAAGTGAAAAAGGCCCGAAAGCTCTTGATCGTTGCCCTTGAAGAAAAACTGGATAACAGTCTGGAGAGAATATTCCGACTTTTAGGCCTGCATTATCCCCCAAAGGATATGTACGACGCCTACCTTGGAATAAAAAGCAACAAGTCTCATTTCAGAGCAAATTCTGTCGAATTCCTGGACAACATCCTTGATCCGAAACTCAAACGGATTCTCATACCCATCGTTGACACCAGCAGAGCTGATATTCTCAGTTATAGACCACCGGAAATTTCTGGATATAAAGTCCCCAACGAGTTTGAATGCATCAACCTCATCCTCCAGAGTCATGACAATTGGCTGAAGTCATGCACTCTGCATCTAGTTGCCGAGTTGAACGACAATAAATTTAATCATATCATTTCAAAACTCGCGGATGACCCAGACCCAATGGTTAGAGAAACAGCGAAGTATTGTATAGAGAAAATCGGGCCATGATATCAGTTTGACGACTTATCTATAAATATGATAATTTCACCAGCGTCACGAAGAAATTATTTCAATCGGAGATGATCCATGCTGACAGCCGTTGAAAAAGTACTCTTCCTCCAGGATGTGGATATTTTCGAATTTACCTCCACCGAGGATCTGGCGCATATCGCCGCAATTACAGACGAGGTCGAAATAAAAGCAAATGAAACCATCTTCAAAGAGGGGGAATTTCCGGATTCAATGTACATTGTCAGCGAAGGAAAAGTGAGTCTCTCCAGAGCAGGCCAGGAAGTGATGGTCGCTGAACACAAAGATGTGTTCGGAACCTGGGCACTCTTTGATGACGAGCCGCGTGTCGCCACCGCAACAACTCTAGAGGATACCCGTTTGCTGCGAATCGACAAAGAGGAATTCATCGATCTTCTGGCTGATCATGTTGCGATTACACAAAGCGTGTTAAAAACGATGGTCAAGAGGCTGAGGAAACTGATGACCCGGATAAGTAAATAAATTTGCCGAGATTGAATACGGCTAGACATGGATTCAATGAATGTTGAAACTATTGGAGCCACCACTGAAATAACGACAGTTCAGTTTTTTGATTGGAATAAATGGCAACGATGAATAAGAATCGACAAAACAAAAATTCAGGAGGGGATATGAAAAATTCAAACGATAAACAAACCGTAGTGATCGTAGATGATGAGGAAATGGTCCTAACAAGCCTCTCCTCATTTTTAGCTCTGGAGACCGACTATAATGTCAAAACATTCACCTCAGCTAAAAAGGCTCTGGAATTCATCAAAAAGAATAATGTCGGCCTTGTCATCTCGGATTATCTTATGCCCGAAATGGATGGGATCTCTTTTTTAGCCAAAGTTAAGGACGTCAAACCTCAAATCCCGCGGATAATCCTTACAGGTTATGCAGATAAAGAGAATGCCATCAAAGCAATCAACGATGTCGGTCTATTTCAGTATATCGAAAAACCATGGAGTAATGAGGACCTCCTGATCATCCTCCGGAATGGCTTAGAAAAACAAAAACTGATGACAAAACTCCAAGAAAAAATAGACGAAATAAATAAGGCTTACACAGAACTTAAGAGTCTCCAACACGAGATTGTCAAGACATTTGTCTAGAATTTTCCTTGAAACAATTTAAAAATACACAAGGGCGGAATTTTGAACTCTGGATCCAGCGGACAATTTACGGGATCAGGCTGGAATCTCTCCTTCCCCTGTCGTTTCAGACCTGGTCACAGGCAGACGAAGAGTGAATGTTGTTCCCTTTCCTTCCTCACTGGAAACATCGATTGATCCTCCATGATCTTCAAGAATACGATAGCCGATAGAAAGACTAACCCAGTCCCCCCTCCTACTCCTTCTGTCGTGAATCAAGGATCTAAAAATCTTCTTTAAGCTCTCTTCGCTTATCCTTAACTTATGTTGGATGCCCTTCCTGCATTATCGGTAAGATGATGGCAAATTCGGTTCCTTTCCCCAATTCACTCCTGACCTTAATTTCACCTTTATGATTTTTAATGATATTATAACTAATTGAAAGACCAAGTCCAGTCCCGACTCCAACTCCTTTTGTCGTGAATCCAGGGTCGAAAATCTTCTTTAAGTTCTCTTCGTTTATTCCTCGACCATCATCTGAAATACTTATGACAATCTTATCATTGCTTTTTGATGTTTTGATTTTAATGGTCCCTTTGTCTTCAATAGCATGAGATGCGTTGGCGATTATATTCATGAATACTTGATTAATCTGATTGGGGTAACAATAAATCTTCGGGATGTCTCCAAACTCTTTTATCACTTCTATCCTGTTCTTCAATTCGTGATGAAGCAGAGTTAAGGTGCTCTCCAGCCCTTCATGAATATCTGCCTCCAGGAAATCAGCCTCTTCGAGCCTGGCAAAGTTTCTCAGACTCTGAATTATTTCTTTAATCCTCTCGCTTGCCATTGTTATCACATCATTATTGCTAATCAGAACATTCAGCGCTTTCTTAAAATACTGGTCTTCTTTAATTTCCTCCAGGTCTTTGCTTTCTTCAAAAGCTGTGATCATCTTATCTATGGAGCGGTGTGACGTATTTGCCGCGCTATTGATTGCGCCGACAGGATTATTGATTTCATGTGCAATCCCCGCCGCTAAATTTCCCAGGGATGCCATTTTCTCCGCTTGGACGAGTTGAGACTGGGTATCTTTGAGCTCTTGAAATGCTGACTCAAGCTGTCTCTTTTTATCAACAATTTCTCTGGTTCTTTCTTCAACCTGAATCTCAAGCCTGTTTTTCTGGGCCTCGACATGCCTCACCCTCATTTTATGCCAGAGTACTCCAATTCCCACTACTGTAGCGAGAACGAATATCCTGAACCACCAGGTCTGCCAGAAAGGAGGGGTGATGATTATTTTTAGACACGCTCCCACATCATTCCAGACTCTGTCATTGTTTGAGCCTTTAACGCGAAAATGGTATTTTCCCGGGTCCAGATTGGGAAAAGAGACAAAACGTCTTGTCCCTAATTCAACCCATTCTTCGTTAAGTCCCTCCATCATATATGCATATTGATTTTTCTCAGGATTCCTGTAATCCAGAGCTGCGAACTCAAATGAAAAATACTTATCTTTGTATGACAATTTAATCTCGTCTATGTCAAAAATATCCGTTTTCATCACCACATCAAATTTTTTAAAAGATGTAATCACAATCCGAGGAATGTTTGGATTGTCCTCTATATTCTCAGGAGTGAAAGAAACAAATCCTTTGATGCCGCCAAAAAACATCTCGCCTATCTTGTTCTTCCGATATGCCCCCTGATTAAACTCATAAATCTGAAGCCCGTCGTGGGCATCATAATTCCTAAAAGTTTCAGTCTGGATATCAAATTTCGACAATCCTTTATTGGTACTGAGCCAGAGAGAGCCTCGATTATCTTCCAATATCCCATATATCACATTATTCGGAAGACCATCCTTATCCTTGTAGCGCCTAAAGGTCTCCCTGTTTCGATCGAACTTATTCAGGCCGCCCCCCATAGTGCCCACCCACAGAGCTCCATTCCGGTCTTCGTAGATTGACAAAATCTCATTGCGGCTCAGGCTCTCCGGATTTCCAGGCTCATTTGTCCAGTGTGAAAATATTTCGTTTTCTCGATCAAAGCGATTCAGGCCGCCTCCATCAGTCCCGATCCAGAGCATGCCCGCACGGTCCTCATAGATCGAAAGGATAACATCATGACTCAAGCTATTTGAGTTCCCAGGCTCGTTCATCCAGTGTTTAAAAACCGGAGAAAATTTCCTTGTAGCACTCGGGACAAATCTATTCAACCCGCCTCTAGTCCCGATCCAGAGGGCGCCAGAACGGTCTTCATAGATCAACATAATCTCATTGTTGCTCAGGCTCTCCGGATTTCCGGGGACATTTGACCAATGAGTGAACGTATTGCCCTCACGATTGAACCTATTCAATCCTTTTTTTGTCCCGATCCAGAGCACGCCAGAACGATCCTCACATATCGAATAAACACCATCGTGGCTCAAGCTGTTCGGATTTCCGGGTTCGTTGGCCCAATGTGTAAACATCTCATTCTTGCGGTCAAATCGATTCAGACCACCTCCATCAGTCCCAATCCAGATCATTCCTGACCTGTCTTCATAAATGGAAAAAACATAGTCATGGCTTAAGCTATTCGGATTTCCGGGTTCGTTGGCCCAATGTATAAATCTCATTTTTCCACGATCAAATTTACTCAATCCGCCGACCGTTCCAATCCAGAGCACATCCGATCTGTCTTCGTAAATTGAGTAAACACTGTTGTCGCTCAGGCTACTCGCGTCAAATGGATCGTTCGTCCAATGTGCAAATTCTTTCTTCTCTCGGTCAAACTGATTGAGTCCGCCTCCCCAAGTTCCGACCCAAATCACCCCCGTACTATCTTCAGAGATTGCCCGAATATAATTATGGCTCAAGCTGGTGGGATTTCCAGGCTCATGAATCCATTGCTTAAAAATCAGAGGAGATCCTTCGCTAATACCTGACACGAGCTCATTCAATCCGTTTCTCGTGCCGATCCAGAGAATTCCCTCGCTGTCCTGAAAGATCGTCTGAACCTCATTGTGACTCAAACTGTCGGTATTTCCAGGCTCGTTGACCCACTGCGTAAATGTTCCGTCCGCACGATTAAATCTGTTCAATCCGTTTCTCGTCCCGATCCAGAG
>JABAOF010007332.1_pt1 | contig 17338 bp, 5 predicted proteins | sample 7062171 | NCBI WGS metagenome assembly JABAOF01 (sample SAMN14538628, study PRJNA623070) | marine sediment metagenome | biome: marine biome [ENVO:00000428]; feature: marine pelagic biome [ENVO:01000023]; material: deep marine sediment [ENVO:00002113] | place: India: Gulf of Khambhat ...
CGCGGTTTTCCTCTATATTAATAACAGCGGCGGCAATCCCCCGGCAGCTCCAACGAACTTAACAGCCGGTGCGGTCTTCTGGCGTCAAATCAACCTGGCCTGGACAGATAATTCCGATAATGAGACTTCGTTTAAGATTGAAAGAAGCACTGACGGTAACACTTTCTCTGAAATTGACTCGGTTGAAGCCAATGTTACCTCTTACCGCGACACCACGGTGGCAGAAAATACCATTTATTGGTACCGGGTAAGAGCTGCCAATTTTTACGGTGATTCCGGCTATTCAAATATAAGCAGCGCTGCGACGCCTCAAAGGAAGTTGGGGACAGGCAAAGAAAAAATTCTGGCTGCTGGAGGCAAAAAGGGTTGAAAGATAATAACGCCCTGGCGAATCACCAGCCGCACGTTAGTCAGTGTTTGTAAATCTTCCAGGGGATTTCCCTCTACAACGAGGACATCGGCCAATTTACCCGGTTCTAATGTACCCAATAAAAAAAGGGGATGGGCAAGAATGATAACTAATATTAGTACAGTCTTAAAATGTTGCAAAAAATGATATCTCGAGAGCGGCAAAATTCTGCTTAATACGTGAATCTTTCCGGGTGATTGAAATAAACTTCTTGACGATTCAAAAAGCGTTTTGAATGGTTCTAAAAAATTTCTTGATGATTCCAGAAGCGTTTTGGATGTCTCAGGAAAATTTCTTGACGATTCCAAAATCGTTTTGGATGATTCAAGAAAATTTCTTGATGATTCCAAAATCGTTTTGAATGATTCAAGAAAATTTCTTGATGATTCCAAAAGCGTTTTGGATGATTCTAAAAAATTTTTGGATGAATCCAAAAGTGAAACGTCGATTGAACAAGAGAAAATTGGCCTATCCCGTAAATCAAAGGCTTAGAAGTTAAGATGTTGGGATGTTAAGGGGTTGAGAGAACTAAAAGAGCTTTTCCTTCAAGTTCTCTCTAAACTTCTTATCTTCTCAACTTCTCAACTTCTAAGCCTAACTGTTACCTCAACTCCAAGACACGTTTAGCAATTAAAACAAGTAGGAAAGCAAGAAGTTACCATGCTGCTGGGGGGTGGGGGACATTCCGGTTCCATTGTCTCACAAGCATTGGTCTCACAACCATCCGTCTCTACACAAATATGCTTATGAGTTTCTTTTGGGGCACCGCCGTAGATACCCCTCATCTCATTGCCATCCAGGTTGGCAATGGTGATTTTTTTAAAGACCAGTTTGCTGTGGATTTTTTTGGTCTTCATATTTCACCTCCTATTTTTTGGTTTTTATACTGGCTACTGAATACTCGCCGTGTAATCTTCGACTTCTCCATATATAAAGGAGCCGCATGCAGCCGGCAAGGCACCAAAGCGCATAACAATTCTCATGCGTACCTCACCACTGGCAGCAGATGGCACCGTGAAATTCCCGGTTACAGCCGAACTGCCGGAACCACTGAATACTTCTTCACCGGGATCACTGAAATCACCATCATTGTTATAGTCAATCCATATCTTCCAGGATTCGGCATACGATTTACCGGCATACCCGGGAGTTAATGTCACACTTACACCGCCACCCGCAGTCAAATTGGCTTTTTTATTGGAATAATCGGAGTAAGCAGAAGCTCCGCTGCTGTTATCCAGGTTATCCACCTGAACCCGGGCAATCCATTCGTAATTTTGATTTTTGCTGTAAGCGGTGCAGTATTGTGGTGTACCACCGGCAACCGCATCATCAGGCAGGTCAACCCCCAGGTCTGAAATAATAGCAGTAACCGGGACTCCCCGGTTGGGACAACTGCCGCAGTGATGAATTGACACCACCAGGTTATCGGTGTAACCCAACACCGGTGCACCGGAACTACCGCCTGAGGTATCCGCATAATAACCGATATCACCAGGTCCACCGTGACAGGGCGTTTGATTGGTGCTTTGAATCTTCGCATAAGGACCTTCCACATCGCTGTTTACTGCCAACTGTTTCCCATAGTGACCCGGATGCTGGGGCAGATAAATCCGTTCTCCTACCGTGGGAAGGGTATCTCTAAACTGCATGTACCCATAGGTAGAGGTTACATTGGTGGGCAGTAATATTAACGAATAGTCCAGGGCGTAATCGACTTTGATCAGTGTACCCGCACTGGCCTCCACGGTCCCGGGGCAGGCTCCCCAACTGGAACAATCCGTAGCACAGGTGGCACCTTCGGCCATGAATTCATAGTCGGTATTGTCTGCCAGGGTCTGGGTATCGATGCAATGTTCGTTGGTCATCACATGACCTTCACTGCCCACTAAAAAACCGGTACAGGCAGTGTTCCCATCAATTAGTAATCGACAAACCGCCCTGGATTTCTCGTACATGGCAGTTCCATCGTAACATTTGGCCCATTCTTTATCGTCAGCGGTGCAAATATCTTCAACCCTGGCCTCTTCTTCCAGGCCCTCCAGTACCGCTTCAACAAATCCCCGCTCATAACCGCGGGCCCATTTATCGATAACAAAACCGAATGCTCCTTTGTTGTTTTTACTCACCAGCCTGACAATTGCCGTATCACCCGGGATGTGGGTGGCCCAGAATTCACTGATCTGCTTCTTATTGCCTTTTTTATCTTTTACATCTTTGCCTTTGTCTTTGAACACATACTTGAATTTCCCATCCGGGCTTGCGATTTCCACATAATCACCGTTGGCCAGCTCGAATTTTGAGAAGTGAATGGCAATATAACCGGCTTTGTCCCAATGAAACTCTTTTTCCCATACCACACCTTTTTCCGCTTTATACGGATGCGGCGTTTCAAACGTCTGCACAACGATTTCTCCCACCTTTGCCTTTGAAAAAAGGCAGGGGGAGAAAACCACTGCCAGGCAAATTAATGTTAATAGTGTCCGTTTCATTGTTTCCTCCTTTCCTACTGGATAATGACCGCATAGTCTTCGACTTCACCCCATCCCCAGCCATCGGAACAGGGGCCGCGATAACTCATGGTATCGGAGTGAATTCTCAAACCCAATTTCTGACCGGTTACCACACCGGATGACGGGATGGTAATGGTCCCGGTAACCTTTGATTTTTTTGCCTTTTGCAGCACCAATTCGCCGCTGTCATCAAAATCGCCGTCCCGGTTAAAGTCGATCCAGATGCGGGTGTAAGCCGTATAAAAGTCATCATCCAGTCTAACGGTAACACTGTAGCTCTGGCCCTTTTCCATATTAATGGTCAGGTGTGTGAAGTCGGAATAGGTGCTCTTGCCCGAAGGATTGGTAAGATCGGCGATGATCACCCCGTTAATATACATGGGATCAGCGCTGCCGCTGGAGGAAGGACAATAATCCGGTACACCGCCGCCGTCGCTCACGGTTACGGACTTAGACGTAGAATTGGTGGCGCTGTCGTCATCGGTTACGGTCAGGGTTACCGTATACGTCCCGGCAGAGGCATAGGTGTGACTGGGGTTCTGCTGCGTGGAGGTATTGCCGTCACCAAAATCCCAGGACCAACTCTGAATGGTCCCGTCCGAATCGGTACTGGTATCGGTGAAATTGGCGGTCAACCCGTTGGTGGTGAAGGTAAAATCAGCCGTGGGCGGTTGGTTCTGAGGAGCGCTGACAGTCACATTTTGAGACGTTGAATCCGAGGCACCGTCATTGTCAGTTACGGTCAACGTTACCGTATACGTGCCGGCAGAGGCATAAGTATGACTGGGATTCTGCTGTGTGGAGGTATTGCCGTCACCGAAATCCCAGGACCAATTGGTTATGGTTCCGTCCGCATCGGTACTGGTGTCGGTGAAATTGGCGGTCAGGTCATTGGTAGTAAAAGTAAAATCAGCCGTGGGCGGTGTGTTTTCACTGGTAGTGGTGACATCTTTGGATACGGAATCGGTGAGCCCATTGTTATCGGTCACGGTTAGGGTAACGGTGAACGTATCGGCGGATGCATAAGTGTGACTGGGATTCTGCTGCGTGGAGGTATTGCCGTCACCGAAATCCCAGGACCAACCGGTAATGCTTCCATCCGGGTCCGGGTCCCTGCTGTCGTCGGTGAAATCCACAGTCAGGCCATTGACGGTGAAGGTAAAATCAGCCTCAGGCGCTGTGCTTTCACTGTTAACCGTTACGTTCTTAGAAACGGAATCGCTGTCGCCGTCGTTGTCCGTCACGGTGAGTGTCACCGTGTACGTACCCTCAGCCGTATAGGTATGGCCAACATTCAGGGCTGTAGAGACATTACCGTCGCCGAAATCCCAGGACCAACTGTCAATGGTTCCGTCGGAATCACTGCTTTGATCCGTAAAAAGGACGGTCAAACCATCGGTGGTAAAGGTAAAATCAGCCGTGGGTGGGATGTTTCCTCCACCACTGGACACGGTAACATCCTTAGATGTAGAATCACTGAGTCCACCATTGTCAGTAACAGTCAGACTTACCGTATATGTTCCGTCGGACGCATAGGTATGACTGGGATTCTGCTGTGTAGAGGTATTACCGTCTCCAAAATCCCAGGACCAATCGGTAATGGTACCGTCAACATCGGTACTGGTATCGGTAAAATCAACCATCAGATTATCCGTGGTGTAAGTAAAATCAGCATTGGGAGCGATATTGCCGCCGCCGCCGGTGACGATGATAGAATAATCTTCCACTTCACCCCAACCGCTGTTTTGGTCACAGGGTTCTTTGTAATTCATGGTATCGGTATGCACCCGCAGTCCCAATTTCAGACCGGTAACCACACCGGAAGAAGGAATATCAATGGTATCTGAAATGGTCCCGCCGCTCTGGGCTTTCTGGAACACCAGTTCATTGGCATCGGTAAAATCGCCGTCCCGGTTGTAGTCGATCCAAATTCGCGTGTAACCGGTCCAGAAACTGTCGTTGACTATGATGGTAGTGGAATAGCTGCCGCCGGGGTCTACATAGATGATTAAATCGGAAAAGTCGGTATAGGTACTGCCGCCGGAAGAATTGGAAAAGCTGCCAAGATCAAACCGGGTAATGTGAAAGGAATCGCTGCTGCTGGAGGATGCACAGTATTGTAATGTCAACGTCACATCCTGGGTGATGGAATCGGTGGCGCCGTCGTCATCGGTGACGGTCAGGGTAACACTGTAAGTGCCTGGGCTGGGATAGGTGTGGACAGGATTCTGATCCGTAGAGGTACCGCCGTCGCCAAAATCCCATGACCAACCGACCACGGTGCCGTCAGAGTCTGTACTTTGGTCGGCAAAACTGACCACATTTCCTCCCAGGGTGGTATAGGTAAAATCAGCCGTGGGAGCTTGATTGGGGCCTATCCAGATCTGTTGGGTCTCGGAATCGGTGGTGGTGCTCTCACCGGTTACAGTTAAAGTCACATCGTAATAGGCAGCAGAGGCGTAGGTGTGAGTCGGATTCTGCTGCGTGGAGGTATTGCCGTCACCAAAGTCCCAACTCCAGCTCACAATGGTATCATTAATGGCAATACTTTCGTCCGTGAATTGAACTTCGTAATCACTCAACTTGTTAAAACTGAAATCGGCGTGGATATAGGGCCCGGCATCACCGGCCAGGATGGTATACCAGGCCGTTTCCTGGCCAAGACCGGGGTTGGAGTGGCTGAAGCCTTTCAACTGGATCCACAGGTACAACTGGTCACCGCCCGAGGTATTGGCGGTCAACACGCCGCCAGCGTCGGAAATGAAATCATAGTCCAGTTCCCAACGCCTGTAGGTAGAATAGATGCTGCGATCCAGTGTGGCCAGTATTTCAACTTTATCTGCACCCTCCACCAGTTGAACCGTGATGGTATCCCTGCCCTCCACGGGCACACGGTACATCATCCAGCCCCAGCCGGCCACCAGACCCTTCTGTTCAATACCGTACATTAAGACAGGAAGATCATCTTCGTTGGTGGAGTTGGCAATGTAACAAGAACCACCGTCAGGCCCGGTTTGGGTGTCGTTCAAGGCATAGCCGTGATGGTCGTCGTAAACATTGACATCCCCGGAGGGGCGGGCCGGGCCGTCCCAGGGCACAAAGGTATTCAGCAGCACCCAGGCACTGTTGGAGTTTGCATAGGTAATCACCAGGGGGTAAGAATCATTGTCTTCCGCGTCGTTGGTGGTACCGATTTCCAGGGGAACCGCTGTATGGGTACCGGTATTGGAACCCGGGGGGACACATTTAAAACTGTTGTCATAAAAACTGCCATCATAACCGATGCCTTCGCACTGGATGTACTCGTTGATCAAATAATCTCCAAAACCATCGATGACAATCGGCGAAATACTACCTTCCGAATGGGAGGTGGAGTGACCGGTGTAGTAATTGTTGCAGTCAAATTCATACCAGTAGCTGTTCCACCAATTGGGGTCCAGGGGATGAATTTCGGGAGAATCCAGGAAGGCTTCGGCCCATACATGGAAGGACGATGTCCAGCCATCGCTGCCGATGCCGTGGTGACAGCGGGCCGGGATTCCCAACGCCCGGATCATGGCGGCCAGGGAGGTGCCGTAATTAAAACAGGCACCAGCATCGATAACATAAGCGGAAGGCAGGCGATTGGTCCAGCCCAATCCCAGGGCCGCTTGTTCCGCTGTGACCACATCCAATTCGGTGGCGGTCTCGATGCCGGAGGGTGCCTTAATATATCCGATCAGGTTATCGTCAAAGGTATTGTATTCGCCGCCGTCGTTGCCGTACCAGCCGTTCCCGGATACCCAGCTCACCCGCTGACCGATGACCTGGTAGGCATAAAGCGCAGCTTCAGTGGTGGTTTTGGCACCGGTGCCGTGTATGCTGCACGCTATTTCCACGTGGCGCTGACCGAATACGCCGCCGTCTGCGCCGCTTTCTGCACTGGAATCTCCCCGGTACCCATATACATAGGGATACGAACCCAGGGGGTAACCTGGACCTTCAAACACATAATTCAGGTAGTTTTTCAGGTCTGGTACGGTTTGCCAATCATCATCCGAATACGCCCAGGAACGATACTGGTTAGCATCCAGGTAACCGGCGGCGTACGAGGGATCGAATATGATGTACACAGTGACGTAATTTTCCGGGTCGGTTCCCACCCGGACCTGGTAATCTCCTACCGGTGCGCTGGCAGGAATTTGAATTGCAGCCGCTCCCAGCGAGGAGTTCCAGGAAATATTCCAGCTAACAGTTTGACGGGGATTGCCAGGTTCTGACGGGGCCAGTACGGTCACCGGTGTGGAGGATGTCATGCCGGCCTCATCCTTGACATACATGGTGCGGCCGCGGCGTACCACTGCCGCATTCTTGACATTATCCGCACCGGAGGCATTGTCCGTGACACCGTCCCAGGCACCGGATTTGCCGTTGTCCCAGCATTTGTACAGTTTGGTCTCATAGGAATCATCGTACAGCACCTTCACCAATGTGCCGTCGTCCGGGCTGCCGCCCAGTAATTCTTCCGGGCCCTCTTGCGGCTCTTCGATCACATGATCATCCTGCCGGAAGATCCCGTGAACAAAATCAATATCCGTTCCCCGGCTGCTGCGTACCCCATATACATGGCCCGGCAAATAGGGAGCGGTGCCGGGTAACTGCCGATTGTTCCCGTCAGTGAATACAAACGAATGGGAAACCATATCTTTCAAGCCCAGGTCTTCAAAATGCTTCAAACTTATCTTTTCCGGGGTCAACGGAACTGCAAATAATTTGTACTTATTGGGCTTTAATTTCAGGGTTCCAAAAGATGGCTGGGTCCCTACCATGACCAGTTGCTTTGCCATAAAACCTTTAACTCGCAATACCATTCCAGCCTGGAGTTGTGAGCGTTCGCTTAACGTCTCGCCGGTATTGGCATCTTCGACTACATCATAAGCGCCCAATGAAGCTAAAGCTGTTTCCACGGTGTTGGGATGGAATTCCAGGGAAATGGGCACCAGTCCGCCAAACGCATCCACGGTCAACCGTGCTGCCAGGGGATAAACAAAATTCCCGGCTCCCACGGCCACGACCTTGTACACCACAGAACCGATGTCCTCGCTTTCATCAATAAAGGATGTTTGAAATGCGGATAGTTCCGCCAGCAGTGTAAAATCGTAAGGGGCTGCGGTGAGAGGAGCACGAAAAACCCGGTAAGCCACTGCACCCGCTCGAGGCTCCCAGGATAGTTCGACCCGCCCATCATCAGGGGATAAAACAGCCTTCAAAGAAGGTGTTCTATCCCATCCGGGCTGAGGCGGTGAACCACCTATAGAGCTCAAAGCCAGGAGCAGAGAGAAAAACAAAAACACCAAAACCATGGTTTTACCATGATGAGTGTGGTTGTTCATTTGACCTCCTTTTTGTTTTATTTATAGCCCACGAATTACACGAATTCTATATTTATCCGTCTTAATTGGTGGGCATGTTGTCGGGCATGGGGTTGGGTATTTAGCATTTAGCCTTTCTTCTTTGAGAAGAAAATCTGAAATATAGAGTCTGAAATATTACTGTACTTTTTTTTTCCGGTTTTGTCAATCGTCCTAAAGTCCTAGTTTTGGTTTTAAAAAAAAGAAAAAAAACGTACAACTTTAGTATTACAAAACTTGATTTGGTTGGATAACAGATGTATCGAAACGGCACACACTGGAAATTTAGTCTGAAAGGCACTGATATAAAAGCTATAAAAAGATAATAAACTTATTTTGCCAATACGTTGTGTAGCGAAACGATACACAGTCGGGAATTTCCTCGAAATGCCCTATATAAAATATTAAACGACCTTAAACGTATCATTAGACAGGAATAGGTGTGACTCGAAACGGAGCACTTGCCAACAGACCACAATATTTGCTGAAAACCCTAAACGATTGATATAAAAGCATCTTAATGTTTTTTGCCCGGTTGGCAAGAATTTTGCTTTCCCACAAACGGAAGCTTATGCGGATGAAGTTAAAAATTTTTCGGGCGGCCTCGCCAGGGTGTCAGCGGCGGAAGCCTACCCAGGAGAATAAAATTGAACGTCTACAAAACCAAAGATGAGAATAAACAACCTGCACGACACACGTTCAGGGTAATTAAAAAATCGACTTACCTTATAAGGGAGAACGAAAAATTTTCGTTTCCACAATATTATAGTGGCATGAAGATGAAAAAAATGAAAAGATTGGCCAAAAAAGATATTGAAGATATTGCAGCATTAACCCCCATGCAAGAAGGGATGCTCTATAATTACCTGAAATCTCCTGAAAGCGATTATTATTTTGAGCAATTAAGCCTGGATATTTCCGGGGAAATCAATGTGGAAGCTTTTGAGGGGGCGTGGAATTTTGTTGTTGAAATCAATGAGATGCTGCGAACGGTGTTTCGGTGGGAAGGGATAGAAAGACCGGTACAAATTATTTTGAAACAACATACACTCCAGCCGACGTATTATGATTTCTCAGGAAAAGAACTTATCGAAGCAAAAAAACAACTGGAAGAGGTCAAAACAAAGGACAGGAAAGAAACCTTCGCACTAAACCAAGTGCCTTTCAGGGTAACCTTATGCAAAGTAGAAAAAGATAGATACGAGATGATTATCAGCAATCATCATATTTTGTATGACGGTTGGAGTAATGGAATTATTTTGAAAGAATTTTTTAATGCCTATGATGACCTGTCCAGGGGGAAAGAATTGGTAAAACCAGAGAAAACGAAGTTTAAAGAATTTATCAAAGGAATTCAAAACCGGGACTTCGACAAAGAGAAAAAATTTTGGGCAGAGTATTTAAAAGATGTTGATACAAAAACAGGAATTCTATTAGAAAAAAAACCAGGAAAGACAAAAGATATAAAGAGTACCGCCGCCTATCGGTTAACATTTCCGGAGGAATTGAAGGAAACGCTAAACTCTTTTATAAAGAGTTATAAAGTGCCGTTGTCGGCCCTGCTCTACAGTGCCTGGGGGATGCTGTTGTTAAAATATAATTCCAGGGAAGATATTGTTTTTGATACCACCGTATCGGGAAGGTTTGCTACGTTGAAAGGGATAGAAGAGATTGTGGGACTATTTATAAATACGGTGCCTTTACGAGTAAAAGCCGCCGCCGATGAACGAGTATCGGATTTTATTTCCTGGTTAAATGATTCAATCCGGCAGCGCGAGGAGTTTGAAAATAGCTCCCCAGCAGTTATAAATGAATACCTGGACGAAAATGTCAAAGGTAATCTTTTCGATTCGGTGGTGGTGGTAGAGAATTATCCCCTGGATAAGGAATTGCTGACGGGAAGGGAATTTTCCCTTTTCGAGCGAACCCGTTATGATTTAACCGTTATCATCATCACCTTTGGTGAGGATATAGAGGTTCATTTTACCTATAATCAAGAACTGTTTGATGAAGAAATAATGGCCGGGTTGTCCCGTCATTTTGTTCAAATCGTACAGACCCTGCTAGAAAATCCCCGGGGGAAAATATCCACCATTGATTTAAAGTTGGACAGAGAGAGGTCCGGGATATTGGACCGTTTGAAGCGCAGCCAGGAGGAGATCGGGGTAGAGTTTACATATAAAGCGCCGCGGGATGAGGTGGAAGAAAAGCTGGTCAGGATATGGTCGGCGCTGTACCGGCTGGATAAGTCTGAGATAAGCATGGATACGAATTTTTTCGATTTAGGGGGGCATTCGTTAAAAGCCGCCCTGTTGAGTGCCGAGATTCACAAAGAATTCGGAGTAAAAATATCGTTGGGAGAGATTTTTAGGTCTCCCACCATCAGGAAATTAGCAGAGTATATCCATAAATCACCGGCAATCAAAGGCACGTATGAGCCGGTGAAACCGGTGGAAAAGAAAGAATACTACCGGTTAACCCCGGCCCAGAGGCGATTTTATATGCTTCAGCAATTAAACCCGGAGAGTACGGTTTATAATGGGCCTTTTCCTATGGTGCTGCAAGGTGACATCGATAACAAACGCATCGCCGCATCGTTTGAACGGTTGATCCGCCGGTATGAAATTTTGCGCACCTCGTTTGAGCAGCAGGATGGTGAACCGGTGCAGCGGGTTCATAGTCATGTGGAATTCGAGATTGACGGGCAACGCCTACTGCCTACTGATTTCATTCGTCCCTTTGATTTATCAAAAGCATCCTTGCTGCGAGTGGGATGGGAAAAACTCGAGGAGCAGCGGTATCTCCTTATGATCGACATGCATCACATTATTACGGACGGCACGTCAAGTGATATCTTAACGCGGGAATTTACCGGTCTATACAACGGTGAATCGTTATCTCCACTAAAGATTCAATATAAAGATTTTTCAGAATGGCAGAATGAGCGGTTGGTACAAGGAACGCTAAAAATCCATGAAGATTATTGGTTAAAGCATTTTTCAGGCGAGCTTCCTGTTTTAAATATGCCCACGGATTTCCCCCGGCCCATGATGCAGAGTTTTGATGGTGAGCGGATTCCCTTTGAATTGGATACCACGTTGACCCGGCAGTTGCGTTTGTTGATGAAAAAAACAGGTACGACGCTGTATATGGTACTTATGGCGGTATTTAGTACACTCCTGAGTTGGTACAGCGGGCAGGAAGATATTCTCGTCGGGGTCCCCGTTGCTGGTAGAAACCACGCGGACCTGGAAGATACCATCGGTCTTTTCCTGGAAACCCTGGTGATAAGGTGTCAACCCGCGGAAAATAAAACATTCAAGCATTTTTTACAGGAAGTAAAGCATACCACGTTAACAGCCAACGAACACCAGGACTATCCCTTTAGTGAATTGGTCAAGAAGGTAGCCACGGCAAAAACGAATGATTTAAGCCGCAATCCTTTGTTTGATGTCATGCTAAATGTGTTGAATCAAAACCGCACAGACCTTGAAATCGAGGGAGTGAGAATCACTCCTCATCCCTTTGACGCCAAAGTATCCAAGGTGGATATTACCCTGGAAGCAGTGGAGAAAGAGGAAAGCATAGAGCTGGAACTGGAATACTGTACGGCTCTATTCAAAAGATCAACAATGGAGCGTTTTGTACGGCATTTTTTTAATGTCCTTAAAGAAGCGGTGGACATTTCGGGAATTCGATTGGGAGATATGGAAATCATCATTGAGAAGGAAAAAAGGCAAATCCTGGGGGAATTCAATAATACTACAACAAAATATGCAGCCAACAAAACCTTCATGGAATATTTTGAAATCCAGGTAGAAAAGAACCCGGAAAAGACTGCTGTGATTGATGCGGAGAACAGTCAATATCATCACGTTACCTACCGGCAATTGAACCGGCAGGCCAACCGGCTGGCCCGGCTTTTAAGAAACAAGGGAGTGGAACCGGATACCATTGTCGGGATCATGATGGACCGTTCACCCTGGTTAATTGTTGGCTTGCTGGGCATTTTGAAATCAGGAGGGGCCTATTTACCGTTGGATCCGGAATACCCGGCAGATCGTCTCGAATATATGTTAAACGACAGCCGTGCCCCGTTTTTGGTCACTGGGGAAGAATTCCTCGAAAAATTATCCTTAAGCAGCGGCCCGGAAGTCATCATGCTTGAGCATGGAGGTAACGATGATCAATCATGGGAATCGGAGCCGGATACCAACCCGGCAGTAATCAACCAATCGGGAAACCTGGCCTATGTCATTTACACGTCCGGTTCCACCGGTAAACCCAAAGGTGTTATGGTGAGACATAAAAACCTCACCGCCTATATCCACGCTTTTACCCGGGAGTTTGAGATAAAGGAGACGGATGTGGTTCTTCAGCAGGGGTCATATTCCTTTGATGCCTTTGTGGAGGAGGTTTTTCCCTGCCTGGTGAAAGGGGGGACCCTGGCCCTGCTTTCCCGTCATGAGGTCCGGGATACCATATTATTATCCCGATTTATTGCTGCCAATAAAGTAAGCATAATTGACTGTTCCCCTTTGTTATTAAATGAAATAAATCGACAGGAGCAGGAGAGGTCTGTTGGCAGAGGCATATCACCGCTGTACACCATCCATACATTTATCAGCGGCGGCGACATATTAAAAAGGGAATACATCCGCAACCTTTTAAATATCGGCAGTGTATATAATACGTACGGTCCCACGGAAACCACCGTATGTGCTACGTATCACCGGCTCAGCGGGGAAGAAGATTCCGCCATTCCCATTGGCAAACCCATTGCCAATTACCGGGTTTATATTATTGACCGGTATCACCGGCTGTTACCCATTGGAGTTCCAGGTGAAATATGCATTTCCGGTGCTGGTGTCACCAGGGGCTATTTAAACCAACCGGAATTAACCGCAGAAAGGTTTATCGGGCAAATAAACACCTTGAAGGACACAAAGAGACACGAAGAGAGAGAGCTTCACTTAACACTCTACAAAACTGGTGACCTTGGCAGGTGGCTGTCCGACGGCAGCATAGAATTTTTAGGTAGAAAGGACCGACAGGTGAACATCCGGGGGTTTCGGATCGAGTTGGACGAGATCGAAACTCAACTGCTGGCACACAAAGATATAGTCAACGCTGCAGCGGTTGTCACCGGTGATAACCAAAATACCATTTGTGCTTATTTTACAGCCCACTCTCAAAAGACCGTGAAGGAAATAAGAGCGTTCCTTTCTAAAAAGCTCCCCGATTACATGATTCCTGCCTATTATGTCCAGTTAGAGGAGTTTCCCCTGGGAGCGGGTGGTAAAATTAGCACCAAAGCTTTGCCTGAGTCCACCGGATACAACCTGGATACCGGTGTCGAGTATGTACCCCCGAAGGATAAATTGGAAAGTCGATTGGTAGGGCTGTGGCAGGAATTACTGGGCCTGGAGGGCATTGGCACAGCGGATGATTTTTTTGACCTGGGTGGTGATTCCATCCTGGCGAACCGGTGTATTGCAGCCATCCGGGAAAAGCTGGATGTAGAAATTCCGCTGCGAAAATTTTTTGAACGCCCTTGTATAAAAGCCCTGGCTGAAGGAATAGAGGTGGAAGACCGGCAGGCTGAACCCGAATCCATATTCGTATCGACACCGACAACCATTGGCAAAGCACCGAAAGATGTGGATATTCCTCTTTCTTTTCCCCAGGAGCATTTGTGGTTCTTGCAGAACCTTGACCCGGAGAATACAGCCTACTTTGTGCCGCGGGTGATCCGGATCAAAGGTCAATTGGAGGTGGAATTACTGGAGCGCACGTTTACCGAGATTATACGCCGTCATGAGATACTCCGTACCGTGTTTATTGCACCGGATGGCAAACCGGTGCAGCGCATTCAACCGCCGTACCAGTTTAAAATCCCGGTGTTGGATTGGAGCAGGGATGAGGAGACGCAGCAATCTCAAAAAGTCAGCCAATGGGTAAGAGAAGAGGGCCAGCGCCCCTTTGACTTCAAAAAAGGGCCGCTCTTGCGAGTTACCTTGTTGAAATTAAAAGAACATGAACACCTGCTGGTATTAACCGAGCATCATTTAGTGCATGACGGCTGGACCCAGGGGGTATTACTAAAAGAGTTTACTACCATTTTCAATGCCTATTTGGAGGGCAGGGAGCATGGTTTAGCGGAGCTGCCCATCCAATATGCGGATTTTGTTTATTGGCAGAGAAATTATTTACAGGGAGACGTACTGGAGAATCACCTGGCTTACTGGAAGGAGAAATTGGCTGGTGTGGTGCAGTTTTTAGAGCTTCCTGCCGACCGTCCCCAGCCGCCTGTGATGAGTGGGCGAGGCGCGCTGAAAGATTTTCACCTGTCCGCCTCCCTCACACGGCAGCTAAAGGATTTCAGCCGTAAACACGGTGTTACACTATTTATGACCATGTTGGCAGTCTTCAAAGTGCTTTTATACCGGTATACCGGTGTAGAAGATTTATGCGTGGGCACCGGCATTGCCAACCGAAGGTACAAAGAAATTGAGAGTATGCTGGGCATGGTTATCAATACGCTGCCGCTGCGCACACAGGCAGCCGGGGATATTCCCTTTATGACGTTTTTACACCAGGTCAGGGAAACCTGTTTGGAGGCTTACCAGCACCAGGATACGCCCTTTGGCAAGATCGTCGAGGTAATGGAACCGGAGAGGAGTTTAAGTTACAACCCGCTTTTCCAGGTAATGTTCAGTTTTATGGATACACCTACCGAGAATTTATGGCTTCCGGGTCTGGAATTGCACCTGGAACCCAGCCACAACCGGTCATCCAAGTTTGACATCAATGTCGTGGTCGTGCCCCCGGTACAGGTAAGAGATGACAGGGGAGAAGAAGCAGGAGGCGATGCCGGTGAAACCCTGGTAGAATGGGAATACAATACCGATATCTTCGACGATTTCACCATGGACCGCATGTTAAACCGTTATGTCCGGCTGCTTGAGGAAGTGGTGAATCACCCCGGCAAAGAAATTTCCGTCCTTCCCATACTGGAACCGGACGAAATAAATCGATTGTTATATGAGTGGAATCAAACAGATTCCAATTACCCGAAAGAAAAGACCCTTGATGAACTGTTTGAGGAGCAGGCAGCCAGAACGCCGGAGAAAATAGCTGTAGTTGGCAGTAGTCATAATACGTTGGCAGTTGGCAATGTATTAGTTACATACGCGGAATTGAATCGGAAATCCAATCAAGTGGCACATGTGTTGAAAGAAGAAGGTGTCCTGGCAGACGATATTGTTGCCATTATGATGGCGCGTTCCGTTGAAGTGATTATTGGTATTTTAGGAATACTAAAAGCTGGCGGCGTCTATTTGCCTATTACCCCGGATTACCCGCAAGAACGCATCGATTACATGTTAAAAGACAGCGAAGCAAAGGTACTCCTAACAAATTTGTCCGAAGGACACCATTTTCATCATTCATCGAACCAATTCATCAATCATCATTCAGGCACTCTTGCATATGTTATCTATACCTCCGGTACTACCGGGAGGCCCAGGGGTACCCTGGTGGAGCACCGATCGCTGGTAAACCTCTGTTACTGGCACAACCGTTATTACGGGGTCACGGAAAAAGACCATGCCACCCAGTATGCGTCGTTGGTTTTTGATGCGTCGGTCTGGGAAATTTTCCCTTATCTAATCAAAGGTGCGTCTCTCCATATCATCGATGAATCTATAAAGCTGGATATCGACGAGTTAAACGATTATTATGAGCGGCATAACATCACCATAAGTTTTTTGCCCACGCAGTTGTGTGAGCAATTCATGGAAGGGGATAACAAATCTTTACGGGCGCTGCTGACCGGTGGAGATAAACTCCGAAAATTCATAAAAAAGGGTTATGATTTATACAACAACTATGGTCCCACGGAGAATACGGTGGTGACCGCGGCATTTTTCGTGGATAAACCATACCAAAACATTCCCATTGGCAGACCCATCCATAACAACTCTATATTCATTTTAAATACCTATGATTTAAAATTACAGCCTATGGGCGTGGTGGGAGAATTGTGCATCGGAGGTGACAGCCTGTCCCGCGGTTATTTAAATAACCCCGAATTAACCGCAGAGAAGTTTGTTGATTATAGCTCCTATATGTCCTATAGGACCTATATTTCTAAAAAAATCTACAAAACCGGTGACCTGGCGCGTTGGTTGGAGGATGGGAATATCGAATTTACCGGCCGAATCGATCACCAGGTCAAAGTCAGGGGTTTTCGCATCGAACCCGGGGAAATTGAGAGTCATTTATTAAAGCATCCCTGTATAAAAGAGGCTTTTGTCCTGGTCAGAGAAGACAATAAAAAAGGCAGGTATCTTTGTGCTTATATTATAGCAGCCGGTCATGAACGCTTGCCGCTTCCCGGAGGCGATGAAAATAATAAAAAGTTTTTGCGGGGGTCCAGGGGGCAGTTTTTTCAAAAAGCGCCCCCTGGTCGCCGAAGGCCAGGAAGCTTGGAACTGTGGGAATATCTCTCTCAAACCTTGCCAGCTTATATGATTCCCTCTTATTTTGTATACCTGGATAAAATACCACTCACCCTTAACGGAAAAGTAGACAGGAAAGCGCTGCCGGAACCAGAATTGGTCCCTGAAAAGGGTCAATATACAGCACCGCGGGATGAGGTTGAAATAAAAATGACCACCCTGTGGGCCGAGGTTTTAGGCCTGGAAAAAGAGTTCATTGGGATTGACCGGAACTTTTTTGAATTGGGTGGACACTCGCTAAAAGCCACCATGTTGGCAGCCAAAATCCACAAAACATTTGAAGTAAGCATGCCTTTGCTTGAAATCTTTACAAATCCAACTATCCGGGGCTTAGGGGCATATATAAAAAAAGCGGCAACAGCCAAACACATTTCAATAGAATCCATAGAAAAAAAAGAATATTATCCATTATCCCCGGCGCAGAAGCGGCTCTATGTATTGCAGCAGATGGATGAGCATGATGCGCGAATGGGTACGGTGTACAACATACCGGCTGTGTGGACA
>JABAOF010003590.1_pt1 | contig 17327 bp, 16 predicted proteins | sample 7062171 | NCBI WGS metagenome assembly JABAOF01 (sample SAMN14538628, study PRJNA623070) | marine sediment metagenome | biome: marine biome [ENVO:00000428]; feature: marine pelagic biome [ENVO:01000023]; material: deep marine sediment [ENVO:00002113] | place: India: Gulf of Khambhat ...
CCTATGAAGCTCTTTCGATGCGATTCGGCTGCTCCTTCTCCTATCCGGAAAGAGGGCAAAAATCGTTCCCAGTCCCATAACCCCTCCCCCAATCCAAATCCAGACCACGAGGGGGTTTACCAACACCTTAAAGGTGGCAACCTCTCCTTCATGCCCGGCCAAAATGACGTAGAGATCCTCCGTGAGGGTAGAGTGAATGGCCACCTCGGTGCTCGGTTGATCATGTCCCCTATGAAGATTCTTCTCAGGATACAAAAGGGCAACCCGCTCTCCCGCATTAAATACCGATAAGCTAGCCGTAACCACCTCTTTGTTCGCCGTTGGGTATTGGGAGAGCGAATCGTACCTGATGGTGTAATGCTTGATCTTAAAGGAGTCACCCTTATTTACCGCGACCTGTTTTTCCATTTTGAAGGCATCGCCCGTAATCCCGAAGAAAACGAGGACAATCCCCAAATGAACGAGATATCCCCCATAACGTCTTTTGTTCCTTATCAAAAGGGCCCACAGGGCTCCGGGAAAACTCCCTCCTGTCATTGCCCTCCTTGCCCTGCCCCCTCGATAGAAATCGAGGAAAATGGTGAAGACGACGAAAAGGCAAATGGTGAAGGACAGAAATGGATAGAGTTGTCGAATGCCTGCAAGATAGACCACTATTGCCCCGGCGATCGCGACGAGAAAAGGGAGGAAGAAATTCCTCTTCAGGTTCTCAGCCGATGCCTTCCTCCATGCAATCAAGGGGCAGAGCCCCGTAAGCGCAAGCAATGCCAGTCCGATAGGGGTATTCACCTTGTTGAAGAAAGGGGGACCCACCGTAATTTTCACACCTCGAACGGCTTCGGAAATGATGGGAAATATCGTCCCCCAAAGGGTGGCGAAGGCAATGCCCACTAGAAGTAGGTTATTATAGAGAAAGCTGCTCTCCCTTGAAAGCAACGAATCCAGTTCGTTTCGGCTTTTCAGCTTGGGCAAGCGATTCATCAAGAGGTTGAAAGATACGAGGATAGCTATCCCCAGGAATACCAGGAATATCCAGCCCAACGACGACTGACCGAAGGTATGTACGGAGGAAATGATGCCACTGCGGGTAATGAAGGTGCCGAAAATGGTTAGGAGAAACGTAAAGGTGATAAGAACGATGTTCCATACCTTTAACATCCCCCTCTTCTCCTGAATCATGACCGAATGAAGGTATGCCGTCGCCACAAGCCAAGGCATGAAGGAGGCATTCTCCACAGGATCCCAGGCCCAATAGCCTCCCCACCCCAACTCCACGTAGGCCCACTGCGCTCCAAAAAGATTCCCCAGGGTTAGGAAGAACCATGATATAAGTGTCCATCGCCTCGTCGTCTTTATCCAGACCTCTCCGAGTTGCCCCGTTATGAGGGCTGCCATGGCGAAGGCATAGGGTACGGCAAACCCAACGTAGCCCACGAATAGGGTCGTGGGATGGAATATCATCCCGGGGTTTTGGAGTAAGGGGTTTAACCCTTGACCATCGGGGGGACCGCTTGGAAGTTTCTTAAAGGGATTCGTCACAAAAACCAGGAGGAGAATGAAGAAAAAGGTAATACCCATTAAGACCACCGTAACATGGGGGATAAGGTCCCGGTTTTTTCCCCTATTTTGCAGGATGACGATGGAGGAGAAGAGGGAAAGCAGCCACGCCCAAAGGAGAAGGGAACCCTCCTGCCCCGCATAGAAGGCCGTTAACGTGTATACGAAGGGAAGGGTACGGTTGGTATACCTTGCTACATACTCGATTTGGAAATCCCTGGAAACCAAGGCGTAGATCAACGCCGCGGATGCTACCGAGAGAAGGCCCCACACCGCAATGACCCCGTTTTCCGAGCTGGCGACCAGTTCCCCTCTCTGCTTCTTCACCCCGAGAATCGACGACAGGCCAGAATAGCCCGTAAACATCAAAGCAAGAATCAACGAGAAATACCCGATTTCAACCATGCTGCCCCCTCGGACTATCATCCGGCGGCTTATGTTCCCTCAAAACCCGCCTCAATCCCTCCTCATTCACCCTATAGGTAAAGACCAGTTCGCCGTTTACGAACACAACGGGAATTTCCTCCTTAAACTTCTCATAGAGATCCTCTTTCGATTCAATATCGATTTCCTGGAATTCAAAGGGTATCTCCTTCAGGACCCTCAAGATAATCTCCCTCGCGACCACACACAGGGAGCAGTCTTTTTTCGTATACAACTCGACTTTGGGACCCATGGTGAACGCGGAAACTCCCCCTCCTAACCTGGACACACCTGTTGATAGTCTACCAACTCGGTAATGCTGGAAGCTTTGCCGCAGAGGGGGCAGTTTTCATTCCTCTCTATGTTGAATTCATTAAAGGCCATATCCAGTGCATCAAACACCAAGAAACGCCCGATGAGGGGATCACCTTGACCCGAAAGGAGTTTCATCGCTTCTACCGCCTGAACCATACCGATGATCCCCGCAATGGCACCGATGACCCCGGCTTCTTGGCACGATGGAACGGCGCCCGGAGGTGGTGGATGAGGGAAGATGCATCGGTAGCAAGGCCCTTTGTACCAAGGATGGAAGACGGTGGCTTGCCCATAAAACTTCAGGATTCCCCCTAAAACCAAGGGTTTCTTCTCGAAGTAGCAGGCATCATTGATCAAGAACTTCGTGGGAAAATTGTCGCTCCCATCGATAACCACGTCATAAGGCCTGATGATTTCCCGAACATTTTGTGAGGTCACCCGCGTCAGGTAGGTGCGGACTTTTATATCTGGATTGAGAGCCTTCAACTTCCCCCTGGCGGAACGAACCTTCTCCCTGCCCACGTCCTTGGTGAAGTGGAGGAGTTGCCTGTGAAGATTGGAGAGGTCCACAACATCTGAGTCCGCAATTCCCACGGTTCCAACGCCTGCCGAAGCCAAATAGAGGGCGGCGGGGGAACCCAATCCCCCGGCCCCCAAGATGAAAACCCTTCCCCCTTTTAGCTTTCCATCCTTCATTTCCTCCCATTGGGACGATAAACCTTGTCCAGGAATCATCGGGCTAGGGGAGGATTCTGACCCGCCGGCGATGGCGGGTATTATGGAGAGGCTATCCCCGTCATTCACCGGAGTGTCCAAATTCTTCATGAAACGGACATCCTCATCATTGAGGAATATGTTGATAAATCTCCGCACATCACCCTTCTCATCGAACAGCCTCTCCCTCAGTTGTGGATAGACAGAGATTACCGCCTGTATCACTTCACCCACCGTGCTCCCCTTGCTTTGGATAACGTCTTTTCCCCCCGTAAGGGATTTTAGGGGAGAGGGAATTCTCACTTCAACGCTCATCTTTTGATCCTCCTTTAGTTGGACCGGTGAGATTTCTAACGCCTTAACCTCAAGTATCGATCTCCCTGATAAACTCCAACACGAAGTTGACGCATGTTGCCGAGGAGATATGATTCAATTCAGAACCTGAAGGCCTAACCCAACTGCTCATAGGAACCCTCCTCCCTGATTAGATGGTTAATGGTAGGATGTTCCCCACACAAGGGGCATGCTCTATCTCGCTCAACCGATTTCTGCTCAAACCTCATGCGGAATCCATTCCAGATGAGGAGTCTACCTTTCAAAGGGTCCCCCTTTCCCAGGAATAACTTGAAGATTTCTGCAGCCTGGATCAACCCCATCATCCCCCCATCCAGCGCGTCTGAATATCCGTCACCTTCTGTTGTGTTTTCGTCAAGATCCATCTCAGCAAAAACGCACCGGTAGCACGGTCCCTCTCCCGGGTAGATACTCATCGCCTTCCCCCAATCTCCCGTCATCTCGGCGATAAAAAGGGGCTTCTCCATGAGCACACAGGCGTCGTTCACCAGATACCGGGTACGCGAATCGCCGCTACATTCCAGGGCAGCGTCATAATCTTTGAGAATATCCAAGGCTTTTTCACCTTCCAACTGGATGGGATAAGCCTTAGCGGACACGTCCAGATTGATCCTTTCAACCATTCTTGCGGCGGATTCAGCCCGGTTTTTCCCCAAAGAGGTCACGGTGTGCAAAATTTGCCCCCTTAAGTCTCCAGGAGTTACGGGATGGGAATCCACAATCCCCAATGTTCCCACCCCTCCGGCGGCCAGGTACATGGTGGCGGCCGAACTCAAATGACCAGCACCAACGATTAGGACTTTGCCCCGCCGGATTTTGGCCTGGCCTTGTTCCCCTACTTCGGGTAGGATGATCTGACGGCTGTATCGATCCAATTGTTCCCGCGTGAAATCCAAATCCCTGAGGACCTCAAAACCCGATCTTTTCCATTTGTCAATTCCACCCCGTAAAGAGGCCACATCCTTATATCCCATATCCATTAACGTCTTGGCGGCAAAAGCGGAACGAACCCCCGCGGCACAATAGACCACAACTGGTTTCTCCCTGTCTGGAATCAGATCCTCAACCCGCATCTCCAAGAAGCCTCGTGGCAGCAATTCGGCTCCACAGATGTACTCCCTTCTGATCTCGTCCTTCTCCCTAATATCCAATAGAATGGTCTCTTTCCCCTCGGCAATCCGCTTCTTCAGTTCCTCCGGGGATACTTCCTTTATCTTCCCCTTAATCTTGGACCACATCTCTTGAAAACTCTTGCCCATTTCCTTAGCCTCCCATGACGAACGGGAAACTCATGGTACGAGCCGGATAGGCTCGATAGAAATCGCTTCTTTCCCGATCCTGAATCCCTTCACAATAGTCTCCCCGCCTTTCAGAGAAACGATGATGTAAGCAACATCAGGATAGAAGGCCAGCCTCACATCCCTTTCCGAGGGAAAGGGGATGGTATCCGGGTGAGAATGGTATATTGCCACCATCTCCAGATGTTCCTTGTCCATCTCCCGCAAAACCTCAAGTTGTTCCTCCGGGGGCACCAAGTAGCTGGTCCTCGAGCCATCCGCATTCCTCATCCCGTATATACGGTGAACCGTCCTGCCCTTTCCCGCAAGGATTCCACAACACTCCAAGGGGGCCTCCCGTAGGGCATGGTTAATCATTTCCTGGTAGATCGTTTTGGGAATCCTCAGCATAGGTTCTTCCTTCTATGTTTCCTTGGCTTTACTCGATGACATCCATCTCGATGGGGTCCACTCTCACCCCTATTCCCCTCAGATATTCCACCGCCTTTCGATACTCCTCCTCTTCCCCCGTGATCTCCAAGGCCATGATCCCTATCTCATCGGTGACGCTGGCCGTCCTGATGTTTGTCACCACTTTGAACTTCTGTCCCACATTATAAACCACCGGCTCCTTGATGAGGGATTGGGGAAAGGTAAGGTAGACCTTTTTTTTCACATGGGACCCCGACATCTTCCGCTCCTTTCTGGCCATTTAAGGTGGGCCCTTATAGATTCGCCATCCGCTGGAAATCATTGATATTGGGCTCGATAACAACCGGTTGACCGACCTCTCCCATGACCGCTTCTTGCGTTTTGAGGCCGTTGCCTGTGATACAGACAAGAATCGACTCGTCTCGAGGAATGACGCCCTGTTGGACCAGTTTCTGGGTTACCCCAAGCGTCACTCCACCTGCGGTCTCAGTAAAGATTCCCTCGGTTTTAGCCAGAAGTTTCATCGCCTGAATGATCTCCGCATCAGTAACATCTTCTCCCCACCCCTCGCTTTCATGCATTACCTTGAGGGAGTAGTAGCCGTCCGCGGGATTTCCGATGGCCAAAGATTTGGCAATGGTATGGGGCTTCTGGGGCTTGATGAGGTCCTGGCCCTCTTTCAGTGCTGTTGTGATGGGGCTTGCTCCAGAGGCCTGCGCCCCGTGAATCTTTGAAGTTCCCCTATTCAGGAATCCTAACTTCTCCAATTCCTTGAACCCCTTCCATATCTTAGTGATTAACGAACCTCCGGCCATGGGGACCACCACATGTTGGGGGAGCTTCCACCCCATCTGCTCGGCGATCTCGAACCCGAAGGTCTTGGATCCTTCGGCATAGAAAGGTCTCAAGTTGATGTTCACAAAACCCCATTTGAGGTTCTGGGCGATCTCACTACAAAGCCGGTTCACGTCATCATAGCTCCCCCTTACACCGATGAGGTTTGTCCCGTAGATGAGCGTCCCCAGGATTTTCCCCTGTTCCAGGTCGAAGGGGACAAAGATATAGCTCTCCAGATCCGCAGAGGCAGCCAATGCCGCTACAGAATTGGCAAGATTTCCCGTGGAAGCACACGCCACCACCCTAAAGCCGAACTCTTTCGCCTTGGAGAGGGCAACGGAGACGACCCGATCTTTGAAGGAGAGGGTGGGGTAGTTGACGGAATCGTTCTTGATGTAAAGCTCCCTGACACCCAGCACTTTGGCCAAACGGTGTGCTTTGATTAAAGGGGTAAAGCCCACTTCCAAACCCACCGTAGGTTCATGATCCAGTGGAAGGAGTTCCCTGTAACGCCACATGGTCTTCGGCCTACGCATGATTTCTTCCACAGTGAGCCGTTCCTTAATTTCGTCGTAGCGGTACATGACCTCTAGAGGACCGAAGCAAAACTCACACACGTAGATGGGAGAAACATCGTATTTCCTTCCACATTCCCTACATTGTAAGCCATCAACAAATTCCATCGAATCCCTCCTGCCCATATTTCTTAGAAAATTAATAAAGAATTATACGAAAAAGGAGGGGGATGAAACCACCCCCCTCCTTTTCGACCAAGATCTTCGATTGGGCTCAGGGTAGGCGGATATCTCCCTTAACCTCGTCCAAATGCATATCAGACATGTCCATTTCCCAGGAGATCCCCTTAAATGTAATACATTAAGCTCTGACCATCCTCCTTACGAATCCCCAAGATCTCCGCCTTCTCACACAGGTCTTGGATGGTGACGGAGTCGAAGAAATCCTCCAACTTTTCCCCTGCCTCCTTCCAGATAAGTCGGGTCACACACTCGGTGATACGGTTGCAATCCTTTCCCGACTTCTCGGGGTGAACGCAAAAGACAGGATCCAATCCTCCCTCTGTCACTTGTATGATATCGCCAACCGTGATTTCATCAGGACTTTTGGCCAGTGAGTAACCCCCTGAAGGGCCTCTTTTGCTGACAAGGATACCTCCATTTCTCAATTTCTGGAAAATCTGCTCCAGATACCGAGGGGATATCTCCTGCCTTCTGGCGATATCCTTAATCTGTGCCCCTTCTCCCCCTCCATGGTAGGCGATGTCGAAAACAGCTCTCACACCATAACGGCTTTGCGTTGATAATCTCATGGCCTTACACTAACGTTATTGACCAAATTAATCAAGAAAAATTTGACAAGTGCTTTCTCTTCTGTCCCTCGGACCCTCTCCACGGAGATGCCGAATTTCATTCCGCCTTTAGTAAAGAAACATCCCATCTATGTATTGGTGGTTTATAAAACCTGATTCCCGAATACCTCATTTCAAACGCAAAAGTGTTTGATTCAAGTCAAATAACAAAAAATATGCAAAGTAAGTTAAAATACATGCTGTACTGGGTAAGCCCTGCTGTACCTTTCGGGGTCATTCATTTCCCTTCTTGCGCTTTTCGGATGAGTACCCGCCAGTGATCTTCTTCACGCGTTACGGAAAGTACTTCATGCCCATCCGCGGCTGCACTCGCTGGCACATTCCTAGCGCCCTCCTCATCCAGAAGGACTGATAGGGTTTGGCCTCCCTTCATCTGCTCAAGAGCGAGTTTAGTTTTGACGTAGTTGAGTGGACAAACAACACCCCGAAAATCTTTAAAGCTGTCGACACTGGTCTCAGTAATTGTGGGTGGCTGTGTTGGTCGATCTATTGGTTCTGCAATTGAAAACCGGAGTGAGGAGTCCATGTTATCGTATAGGGTTTTTACCGCCCCGATGAGAGAGGCAATATCGTCCGTATTACCATTAAAGGCCCGTTCCGGATCCGGTGCAGAGGCGCTCCGGATGGCGCAAGCGATTAGCTGCTCCAGCATAGGATCCACAAAGCCTTCTGAAAGGAAGTGTTTTCGAAAGAGCGTTAACGCCTCAGCGTCGCTGTTGGGCTGCTCGCCGCGGGTGACCAAAAGGGCGCGAGCAGCGAGGGCTGTGGCTGTAAAGTATCTTCGCTCACTCAGAGCCTCATTAGCGCTTGCAAGGTCCACCTCGATTAGGTCAAACACTCCCGCCCCGCATTCACCTGGTCCTCTACCTGCCAGCGAGAATATGTCTTGTGCACCCCAGTCAAAGTAGTAATTTTTGTCCTTCTCGAAGTCTGGGACGTCCCTATAGTCCTGAACAAGATCATCAGCAACCTGTCTACCCTGGGCTTCAAGAAAAGCTTCAAAGTCTGGGCACTGGGCGGATTTTGAGAAAGCCATGAGAAAGCCCTTGAGGAAAGCCGGAACATTTCGAGCCGGGATCGTCCCTTTGCCGCTGGCTAGTTTGGTCTTGCCCTCCTCAACGCGTCCACCCAGTTTGACCCCATAACAGGGCACGAGCCGGCCTCTCACCCGCCGCGCCACACCGTAAAGCCCGATCTGTGCAGTAGGATGTCTCCCACAAGCGTTCGGGCAACCGCTGATATTGATCTTCAGGTCACCGAGCGCGGTCAGATCAAGTTCGTTCCGCGAAAGCACATCGGCGATGGCTTTTGCAAGGCCTCGCGACAGACATATACCGAGCTTGCACGTAGAAGCCCCCGTGCATGCGACCATATCCCGCAAGACAGCTGGTTGGGTGCTGGCCAGACCAAGATGATCAAGTTTCTTGTGCAATTCAGCCAACTCATTCTCATGAACCCACCGGATAACAGTGTTCTGCCACTGTGTCATGCGGAGCATCCCCTCGCCATGAGCTTCCACAATATCCGCCATCGAATGAAGTACGTCTGCCTCTATGTCGCCGAGGAAGAGGGGAATATTTACGATGTAATAGCCCTGCTGTTTCTGTGGCCTCACACACCTTTTTCGCCAACTGTCAAAGGACGCTTCTGAAGGACCTCTTGCGTTGAGGCCCTTCTTTGTGGCAGGACACCATTCCGGATGCGACAAGGGTCGTAGGTCGGGGCACGAAGGTGGAGCCGCTCGCAATTTCGTTAGCTCCACCTCATACAACCTCTGAAATGCCTCAAACCCGATCTGCTCTATCAGAAAACGAAGGCGCGCCTTATGCTTATTCTTACGGTTGCCGTGTTTGTCAAAGACTCGCTTTACGGCTTCAGCTAAGAGATAAAACTCCGATGCTGGCACAAACTGTTCGAGCGGGTCGGCCACACGGCTATAGGCGCCCATGCCTCCACCCACATAGACCGTAAATCCCGATACATCGCCGCTACGTTTCGCGATAAAGCCGAGGTCGTTGGCAGTGGCACCAGCGCAGTCCTTGCTGCAGCCCGAAAAGGCAATTTTATACTTGCGTGGCAATTCATAAGAGAGGGAATCAGATAACAGGAATTCCGTCAACGCAACCGCATAGGGTGAAACGTCAAAAACTTCCATCCGGCATACTCCCGAGTCATAGCATGCTGTGATGTTCCTCACGGTGTTTCCGCCGCCCCCCTTTGTGGATAGCCCAACATCATGTAGTGCTGCAAGGGCTGGGTAGATTGCATCCAGAGGAACCCGATGCACCTGGATATCTTGTCTTGTGGTAACGTGCAGGATGCCATTTCCGTGTTTCTTCGCGACCTTAGCCAGCCCCCGCATCTGGTGGGGAAGTATTCCCCCCGCCGGGAGGCGAACCCGCAGCATGAATGTTCCAGATTCCCGCTGTTCATAGACCCCCATAGGTACGCGAAACGCTTGAAAATAGGCGGCGGATACTGCTCCTGCCTTGAATTGTTCCGTCATCTTCCGGAGTTTCTCGAGGTCCTCCACCAGACTGCCCGGCAAATGGTAGATGCCTTGCGGTTGTGCGTTTGTATTCATGGTCTTTTCTCCCGCCTCGCGCTCCATGACAGCTTCAGGTGCACTTCGAATATCAGGTGTGAAACTACCCGGCTTAGTCTAACCGGAGAGGTCGGGTTTCCTAGGCATCCACCCAGTTGAGAAGGCCGGGGCTTCACCATTTGAACGAAAACAGTATCCGGAGCGCAAAACTTATCCTTGAGAAATCTTCACCTTGGAGCCTAGATAACGCCGCTGCATTCGCTGGGGTTTCCGGTAGTCAATTTTAAGGGGCCGCGTGTGAATGCCACACTCCCCGCCACACTTGCTCGTCCCCATCCACCGCCCGGCCCGTTCGTCCAGACCGTTCGAGATTCGCGTGCATGGCTCGCACCCGAGCGAACGGTACCCTTTGGCGTAAAGAGGGTTTACCGGCACCTGATGGAGCGCCAGATACTGCCACACTTCCCGCTCGTGCCAAATTAGGATCGGATTGAGCTTGATCAGTCCCTTGTCCCGTTCCTCGACCTCCCTGAAATCCGTACGCGTGCGTCCTTCGGTGCAGCGAAGGCCGGTCACCCAACAGGCCACGTTCATTTCCTCGATTGCACGCCGAGTGGGCTTAACCTTGAGAATATCGCAGCAGAGGTCCGGATCCATCTCATAGAGCTTGTCGGGAATAGGTTCATCGTTGCTGTAAACTTTGAGTTCTGGATATCGGGAGACGATCTGATTCATAAACTCAACGGTTTCCTTTGGCTTGAATCGGGTGGTGACAATGAAGCCTCGGATGTCAGGGCTAACGCGCTTGGCCAGGTGCCAGACGGCCACAGAATCCTTGCCCAGGCTGTTGGCTACCACCAACCGGTCCCCATACTCTTCGTATGCCTCACGTATCAATCCAAGAGAACGGTCCACCTTTTGAGCGAAGTTGAGACCCTCTGCGAGGCACTTAGTATCTTCATGTCTTGCGCTGACCAGCATGTTTTTTCCTCCCCTCGTTTTCTAGATCTGGCCCTTGGGCGGCTTAGCCTGACCGAAAGGCAACCAGGGTTTTTGCTATGCTATGCTTCAGCAAAAACGCCGCCGGCCAATTCTTATCGGTTTTCACAAACCCCTTCCTGGTCTAGTCCTTTGCCACTTACCGAGGCAGCCGATGGCTTTTCCTGTTAGACTTCAGGTTTTCCCTGGTTCTCAAGATATTCCTCATAAAAACTCACATATTTAAAGGCGTTGTCCGGAACGACGACGACAGCCACGCCTCTTTCTTTTTCCGCAAAGGAGAGAGCAGCAGACACAACGGCCCCTGTAGATGGCCCAACCAGAAGGCCCTCCTCCCTGGCCAGCCGTATGGCAGTCTCATAGGCCTCCCTGTCTTCCACTGTCACCATTTCGTCAACCACGGATCGATCGAAGATAGGGGGCTCCCTCGACTCCTGGAAATTCTTGAGACCGGGAATCCTGTGGTTCTTTTGAGGCCCAATCGCGACGACCCGAATGGCCTGATTTTTCTCTTTCAGAAAACGTCCAACTCCTGAAACGGTTCCGCAGGTTCCGAGGCCCGCAAAGAAGTGGGTGATTCTCCCCTCTGTTTGTTGCCAGATCTCGGGCCCTGTGGTTTCGTAATGGGCTCGAACATTATCAGGGTTTTCATATTGGTTTGGCATAACATATTTCCCTTGATGGGCTTTGCTTTCCGCAAAAGACTTGGCCAGGGCAATGGCTCCATCCTTAGGATGATTCACAGGGCAGAGGTTATCTGGCGTGGGCCACACTTCCGCCCCAAGGAGTCTGAGGAGCGTCTGTTTTTCCTCCGGAATGGCCTCGGGGATTGTGATCGTTGTTTGGTAGCCCTTGACATTGGCAATGGCGGTCAAAGCAATTCCTGTGTTACCAGAAGTAGGTTCTACTAATCTCCGGCCATTCAGCAGGCCTCGTTCCATAAGACCATCGATAAGGTACTTGGCGGTCCGATCCTTGATGGAACCAAAGGGATTGAACCACTCCATTTTGCCATAAATCTCAAAGGATGGGCTGAGATTGATTCGACCCAGCTTAACCATTGGCGTCGGATTGTCAGGGTTCGCGATCATTTGCGTGATATCTTGATAAACCCTCCTTCTATGATCAAGGTTATTTGGCGTGTCTTGGACAACGAGTTTACGGCCAAAAGTGCGGTAACTCATGGTCATTTCCCCCCATTGGAGCTGAATTCACATCCCCACAAATGTTCAGAGAGCCTATCAATCCTCGGAGCCACACCGCAAAGCGGGCATTGAGGATTTTTCCTTATCTTGAAACGCTCGAATGTGACTGTCAGACCATCAAAGCACAATAAATGTCCTGTGAGGGGCTTTCCCACCCCCAAAATGATTTTTAGAGCTTCCATTGCCTGAATGGCTCCGGTGATTCCCGCCACCGCCCCCAGCACCCCAGCCTCCTGGCAGGAGGGGACAACACCAGGAGGAGGGGGCTCGGGAAAAAGACAGCGATAACACGGGCCGCCGTTGCGGAGATCGAAAACGGACACCTGGCCGTCGAATCTCAGAATGGCCCCAGAGACCAAAGCTTTTTTTTCAAAAAAACAGGCATCATTGAGCAGAAATCGGGCAGGAAAATTATCACTTCCGTCGAGTATCACATCATAGCCCCGGATGATTTCCCTGATGTTGGACGCGTCCAACCGAATGGGATAGGTCTGTACGGTTACTCCTGGGTTGAGAGCTTGAATCTTCTCCCTGGCAGATAAGACCTTCGCCTTGTTTACGTCCTCCGTGAAGTGAAGAATCTGTCTCTGAAGATTTGATCGGTCCACCCTGTCGGAGTCGATTATGCCAATAGTTCCAACCCCGGCCGCTGCAAGATAGTAGGCAGCAGGGGAGCCGAGACCACCGGCACCGAGAATGACGACCCGGGCCTTACTGATCTTCTCCTGGCCTTTTCCGCCAACCTCCGGGAGAAGAATATGCCTGGAGTATCTTTCTATCTGTTCTTCATTCAGCTCCATTTTGATCTCCTCTCACCTCTCTGAAATTGCTCCCTGTCAACCCAACATGGTCCTCTCCCCCAAGTGTGCCCCCTCAAGATCCCAAGTATTCGAACCGTTACACTCATGGGATACCCTTTCTTTTCAGGTTTTTTTGATACCCCACCGAAAGACATCACCCTCCTGATGAACGTGAATAATCCTACGCCCCTCGTCCTTGACACTCCGCGGGACATTCTCCAAAGCCTCCCCTTTTTTCATCAGCTCGCTTCTTTCAACGCCTTAGCGTCATGGTCCACTGTTTCACCTCCTCCTCGTTGAGGGGAAGGCGGTTTGACCGGATCCTCTCTGGGAAGTGAACTCCTTCTTCCGGTCCGAATAGCCCTGGAGTTCAATAACTTTTTGACCGGCCCGTCCAACTCGTTCCATAATGCGACACCTGAGGTTAACAACCTCTCCAACCACGAGGAGAGCCGGGGGTCTAATAACCCGGTCACGGGCCTTTTTCACGATGTTGCTCAGGCGACCCGAGATGAAGCGTTCTCCTTCTTTGGTTCCATTCTCTATCAGGGCGCAGGGGGTTCTCCGAGAGAACCCTACCGTGATGATTTTTTGAACGATCTGCTCTAGGTTCGCGACGGGCATGAGATACACCAGAGTATCGGCTCTTGTCACCGGCACCTTCCCATTCCTCCGCCGATGTCCGGTTAGGATTGAAATAGACGAAGCATAGTTTCTGTGTGTTAGGGGTATGCCTACGGCGGCAGGAACCGCCAATGTCGAACTGAGCCCCGGAATGATTTCCACCGGGATTCCATGTTCAGCCAGGAAGAGCAATTCTTCCCCACCCCGACCGAAGATAAATGGATCCCCTCCTTTTAGTCGCACCACCATTTTCCCCTTCCGTGCATGCTTCAAAAGGAGTTGATTGATGGTGTCTTGTTCGATCAAGTGATGGGACGTGGATTTCCCCACGAAAATCAGTTCTGCATGAGGTGGCGCCTGGTGGATCAATGCATCGCTGACCAGCCGGTCATAGACCAGAACGTCTGCCTGCTGGATACACTTGAGACCCCTGACTGTGATCAGGTCTGGAGCGCCAGGACCCGCCCCCACCAGAAAAACCTTACCTTTTCCCATGGCTTTTAACCTTTCAGTTCGCTGCCTATCACACCCCTGAACTTATCCCTAATCCTCTTGCTCAAACTGGGAGATCTTCCGTTTGAAGACACTGCCACGACCATCCCGTCTTCTTCCAAAACTGCTGGGAAAATGCATGAAGACTCTCTCGCCGAATCTACAACATTTACAAGAATTCCTCTGGCCTTTGCGTCTTGGGCCACTCCTCGGTTGACCGCCTCGTCGGATGTCGCTGCAATCACGAGATAGGCTCCATGGAGATCTTCAGGGCGATAGGATCGCTCTTGCCACTCAATCCCGTCTTGGTTAATGAGTAGCCTCAAACCTGGCGAGATTACGGGACTGATCACTCGGACACGCGCTCCATACCGCAGGAGCTTAACAATTTTCCGTTCCGCCACCCTCCCACCCCCCACCACCACACAGCATCGGTCTGTCATGTCCAGACAAATTGGAAAGAACCCCATTTTCCTGGAATGCCTACTTGCCACGAGTAATCAACTCCTTATCACCAGATACTTCAAGGAAGCGGTCGATCTGCTCAAGATCGGCATCAATTACCACTGCCCCCCCACCTGATCCACAACTTCCCGTTGAGTTGTGAGACCGTTGCCTGGGATACAGGTAAGCCCCCGACAAAGCCTATTGAACCATATTTTCTAAATATTTATTTACTAAATTAATAAAGAATTATGGGAAAAATGAAGGGGGTTAAACCACTCCCCCATCTCAACCACGGATTCCAATGAGGCTCAGGGTGGAAAAATACCTCCCTTAAGCTCATCCAGATACATGCCAAACATGCCCATTTCCAAAGAAATTCCCCCAACCCCATTAAGGCTTTAGGGTAAAAATCTTATACGTGTGAAAAATAACATTATTTACTAACTTAGTCAAGAAAAATCTAAAAGCATTCCGGATATTTTACACAAAAATTATGGGAAAAGTCCTTACCCTGTACCCAAATGCTATCTCATGTCCTGGGGTTCCAATCCGCCCATACATAATTGATATTTCTTTCCTTGAGCTGACATATTCCATGCCGCCTGGGCGTCTCTTTTATATCGTGTTTGACCATGGATTTTCACCTGGTTTGACCATCATAACGTTGCATCGAGCAATACCACCAGAAAAATGCCACCCAGGAATAGGCTTGCCAATTTATAGTGTCGCCAAGCCGCGGCCTTGGTGGGTTGGAACACGAGCAGAACGCCGCTGCAAAAGAAGGCCCCAGCAACAATCAGAATAGCGGAAAGGCCGGCCCCTCTTAGCCCCATGGCTTCTGACAAGACAAGGGTAATGGCAACGGTAAGGGCCGTGCCGAGGAAGATATGGCCAGCCGCCGTGCGTTCATGGACACGGCACGGGAGCATGGGAACCCCCGCTTGCCGATAGTCTTCCTGGTAGGCCAGGGCGAGGCTCCAGAAATGTGCCGGTGTCCACGCGAAGACAACCCCGGCCAGGAGCCATGCGGTCATGCTCAATCCTGGAGCACCTGTCAGCCACCCCGCCAGGACGGGGCAGGATCCCGCCGCTCCACCGATGACGATATTCAAAGGGTGACGGCGCTTGAGCCAGAGGGTATAAACAAAGAGATAGATCCCCGCTCCCAGGGCAACCGTAAGAGCCACAGCCAGACTGATGACCAGGGAGAGAACCAGGCCTGATACGATAAGAAAAATGGACAGGAACGCCGCTTGAGAAGGGTTCCTGATGGCTCCAGAGGCCAGGGGGCGTCCGGCAGTTCGGACCATCAGAACATCAAGGTCGCGCTCCAGGTATTGGTTGAGGCCCATAGCGCCAGAGGCGGCAAGCCCGCAGCCCAGTGCAAGAAGGCTCAACTGCGACCATTCAACCTGACCTTGCGTCCCCAGGACATATCCGACTACTGCGGTAAACACTAACATGGCCCCCACACTGGGCTTGAACAGTGATACGTAAGCTATCACTTTCCGGATCTGTCCCCGGACAGTGGCCCCAGGCGATTCCAAGGCAGGTAACTTGACCTGACTTACTGTAGTCGGATTACTCATCGAGCCATAATCTCCCCATGATCTCCATTGAAGAGCCCATTACATCAATACATCTGCCATAAAGATGACGAGTAACGTCCCCACCCCTCCAAGAAAGAGGGTGATGATGAGAAGCCAGAGGAGAGTTCTATCTGCTCGCGTTGTCATAGCATCCCCCTTTGACGCATTTTAGTGTGTTTGAATAGGCATACCCCGGAAGAGGCCGAAGGCAACGAGCGTAAGGGCGATTACGCCAACCAGAAAGAGGGTAGAGGGAATAAGGGCCACCGGGGTCCGGTCATATTCAACCTTCACCGGCAGATGCGGAGGTTCCATCCCCTTGATGGACTCTGCCGTGGTGGCTACCCTCCTACCAGCTATTGCCGTCATTGCCATAATGAGGATGAACAGTATCAGCGCTACTGTAGCCAGCATCCCCCCGACCCCCAGGGATAGGTTCATCAAGGGAGCCCAGGAAGCCGGGGTATCTCCCCCGCTTATCAAGGGAAATCGACGAGGCACACCCGCCAAACCGGCTGCGACTCCGGCCAGCGACATTACGAGGAGCGCTGCTGCCATCAGGTAGGGCTGGATTCTTGCGAGACCCAGACCCCAGAGCTGCCTGTTCATCAATATGGGAATCCCATAGAAAAGAAAACCCATATAGATAATGTTCGCCCCACCAGCCGCCATGGCATGAACATAACCGGGCACCACAAACGTGTTATGAAGCATGGGCGCAAGCTGTTCCTGGATAATGATATATGAGAATAGCCCACCAACCAGGAGGGTTACCATTCCCATAATCATTGACCCAAAGGCGGGATTCCCCCAGGGTAGATGCCTCACCCAGCCGAACAGGCCATAACCCGCCCGCCTCATCCTGGCCTCCAGCATGCCCAGGATAATGAACATATGGAGCACGGTGGGTACGCCCACCAGCAGCGATAGAGCCGTGCCGATGAATTTTATCGTCTGGGAAATCGTCGGGTCCACCAGCAGGTGGTAGAGAAAGGTCGGAGGGACGAAGAACGGGTACAAGAGAAAGAGCGCCTTGGCTACTTGCTTTGCATAGACTGAGGTGGCATCAGCGGTCAATTCCACCAGAATGTAAGCTACGCCGACTAAGGTCAACGCCGGAACATAGTGATAGATATGGAAGGCGATGTGCCAACTCATCCTATAGGACATTGCATCTACGGAGCCCATCCCCACCGACCAGAGGAAAGCAGGGATAAAGGCCTTGAGCGTGGCGATGATCCCCGGGATCACGATGAAAAGGCCGGCAACGGCGGCAAAGGTGGATATGGGGATATCTCCCAGAAAAGCAGCCCAACTGTTGAAGCTCGAT
>JABAOF010003815.1_pt1 | contig 17326 bp, 8 predicted proteins | sample 7062171 | NCBI WGS metagenome assembly JABAOF01 (sample SAMN14538628, study PRJNA623070) | marine sediment metagenome | biome: marine biome [ENVO:00000428]; feature: marine pelagic biome [ENVO:01000023]; material: deep marine sediment [ENVO:00002113] | place: India: Gulf of Khambhat ...
GTAAGAAAGTAAGGCACCGGTCCCCAGATTTCGATGCTGGCATTGAAATAGTGAAATTTCTTCTCGAAAAGGGAGCGGATATCAATGCTAAGGATATTGATGGGAAAACGCCGCTGGATATTGCAAAAAAGAAAGGGCTAAAAGAAATCATCTCGCTACTTGAAGAAAAAGCCAAGGAGAAGGCCACTAAATAGAAGTCTCCGATTTTCTATTAAACCAGGTGGTATAAGAAAGTAAGAAAGAGGACAGGCAACTTCCCCTTTTACTTGTTTACTATAATTATCTCTCTAGCTCGTTTTATAACCGACTCAATTCGTTCGGACTCAATAACTGATTTCCAATGACCATCACAAAACCTCTCTCCTCGACTTGCTGCCGTCAGTATGGAGCGAAGGCTAATTAAATCTGCTGTTTCAATTTCATCAATTAGCTTTTTAGTCTCTTCAGGTTTGTAATTAGGGTTGCACCAAGGGGAGCTAGTAATATATTTCATGAAACTGCTGATCGGTTCTGGATACCTGGGATAGAAACCAACCCATTCTATCTCTCTTAATGATTTCTTCGCTTTTAAGTACAATCGCTCAAGCTCGTCCACGTCACTGGTCGTAACTTGATTTTCTATATTATCCATTTTCTTAAGAAACGGGGACAGCCAGTCATGACGGCTCGCCGTCGCCCAAAGACGATGAAATTAAACAAAGTAATTTCATGGTAGGTAAAAAAATTGTTTTTTTATTTTTACTTCCTGGTGATTTCACGCATCCGCATCTCATAGATGCCTATTACCTCGGAATCCGGGATTTCGTTGGATTTCTCGACATCAAGTGCTTTTTGGAAATATTTCCTGGTAAGTTCCAGTTTGTTTTGCCGTTGATAGAGTCTTCCCTCCAGGTAATAGGGAAACGAAGATTCCGGGTACCGCTTCTTGCAGCGGGCGACTGTGGCCATGGCTTCCTTGATTTTTCCTTGCCGGTAAAACGCAGATGCTATCAGGCTGTACGCCACTTCCGGCATCTCCACCGGATAGCCGTNNGACCCACCGGGAATAAAGGGTTCTTAATCCCTCATAAAACCCTTTGTACGGAGTGTGAAAGTGGTTCTCACCTTCTATTTCAAGAAAGTGAAAGTTAGGGATTTTCTGCGGCCTATTCTTAAAAAGCGGGACAAGCCTCCCTTTAATAGGTCGTTCCATCGAGCCGCCCTTTTCCTGACTTCCCAGGGTCACCACCAGTGGTTTGGTATTGATTTTGCCCTTCTTGATCAGGGCTTCTGCCTGGTTTACCGGGAGTTGGTTATCCCACCACATACTGGGGCTGATGGCAATATAAGCATCGAATAAGTCCGGCTTGTTTAGAAAAGCATGAATGGTAAAAAGTCCCCCAAGTGACCAACCGGAAATAATCCGGTAAGGGTGGGTGCGGTACCGGTAGTCGATAAAGGGAATCAGTTCGTTTTCAAAGAATTTAAGAAATTTGGCAGCCCCACCACTGGTAGGGAAGCGGGATGAACTGATGGTTTCCCGGTGTGTTGGCGTATAATCGTGATTGCGATCCACGTTGACGATGCCCACGACGATCAACTGCGGGGCCAGGTAATTCCGGTTCCACAGCGCCCCCAGGTAACCGCATTCGGAAATAAACCGGACAGCAGCAGTCGCCTGTTGGAAAAAAAACTCCCCATCTAGCAGATACAGCACAGGAAATTTCCGTTTCGATTCCCGGTACCCCCTGGGCAGATGTACCAACAGGATTCGTTCCTCATTCAGCACCTGTGAACGGATGGTTAATTTCTCGCCCATAATAAGCGGGGTCGACGTTTCCATTCCATTTGGTTGATCTGTACCGGACAGGACAGCCGTAACGGCCTGGATCCAAAAACAAAACACCAAAACTGGAATTAATCTTTTCTTCATAATACCTCCTTTGCTTTTTTTCAACGCTCCTCTTCGGTTATGACAACCGTATAACGTATAAATTATAGTTGGATTACTCGCAGTTGTCAACAAGAAAGTTTGAAAAGTTTGGGGTCAAAAGTTTGGAGTCAGGCAAATAATTGTATTTGGATAATGGGCTGGTTAGAATGGACAATAACCTGCTTGAGAATGGGATTCGACCTATTGTAAAAATTGACTTGAAATAAAAAATTTGATTATGTAAAATAACGTTGTAAGCATTTAAAAAACGCTTACAAATTATTCAAAGGAATTATTATTATGAGATATGACGAAAAACTAAAGGTTCTGACGGCAAGCCGTACGCGTCACGCAAGGCCAATCAGCATTACTGCCCCGAAGAGGCGTCTTCTTCTTGAACGGCAGCCATCATGAAGATCCTACTTGTAGCACCCGATATCTCATCAAAACAGGAGAACCATAACGACTTTATCTATTTCTCAAGCTTAGTCAATAAACCGAGTAAAAAACAAACCGGTCACAAACTGGGTGTTCTGCCTCTGGCCCTTCCCACTCTGGCCGCCTTAACGCCTCCTGAGTTTGATGTCCGCATCATTGATGAAAACATCGAGGACATTGATTTTAATGCGCCTGTTGATATTGTAGGTATCACCTTCCTGACCTGCTTCGCCCGCCAGGGCTATGAGCTTGCTGACAGATTCAGAGACGCAGGGGTCTACGTTGCCCTTGGCGGTGTCCACGTCACCATGTGCCCGGAGGAAGCATTACAGCATGCTGATACTGTGTTTGTTGGAGAAGCGGACGACACATGGGAGGTGTTTCTCAATGATTTCAAAAGAGGTAGGCCCAGACGGTTGTATAAGCCTGAGAAACGACCGGACCTGACAAGACTGGTGATTCCCAGGTGGGATCTTGTGAAAAATGAGCATTATCGGTCCAATCTTGTTCAGACATCTCGGGGATGTTACTTTGATTGCGACTTCTGTTCCGTGCCGAGATATGTGGGGCCTCTACGTAATAAGCCTGTAGAAAATGACATAAAAGAGATCAAGGCGACGAAGAATTATGGCCGTGTCCCAGGGATACACTACGTCTATTTTGCTGATGAGGAGATAAACGTGGACAAGATAAACGGGGACAGGCAAGGTTTCAGACTTTTTCGTGTTTACCTCCTTTAGATTTTTAGATTTTCTTCTTCTAGTTTTTCTTTTTTTACTTGTTTTCGTTTGCCCTTCGTTTGCTCTTTAAGCTAGGGTATAGTGTATTAAAGTAGAATTGTCAACTTTTTTTCCCATTTTTTTTCAATTTTTTTGCCTGTCCCCGTTTCTTCCTCCGATGGTTCCGGTCAAAAGTCCATAGTTAAATTCAACCCAAAAAGATTAAACCAATGGTTAGATGAGATGTCGCACGAGCCTGAATCGGAAAATGAAAAACAAAAAAGGCATGTAAAACTAAAAAAATCAAACCGGAAGGTTTTGGAGCAGTTCAACGATGCCGTGGCAAATATATAGTTGTATAGCGGTTTTGAAATTTTTTTTAAGTTTTTTTGTTGAAAAAAATCGATTTTGATATATATTGGGTCCCCCCGGAAATCGGGGCATTTTTGCTGAAAGGAGGCGCCAATGAGCGTTTATAAAAAAAAGAATCCAAAAACAGGCAAGTTAAGCAAGAAATGGTGGATTGATTACCGTTTCAATGGCAGGCGGATTAGGGAACCCATATCCACAAGCAAGAGGGAAGCCGAAAAAGTCCTGCATCAGCGGTTGCACTCCATCAACGAAAACAAGCACCCGATACTGCGAAAGCGGAAAAACAAGAAAATCAAATTTGTCGATTTCTCCGAAAAGCACATCAAGGAACACGCAAAGCCAACCAAGAAAAGCTATAAATGCGACATCTCCCGGCTGCGTAATCTCATTCCTTACTTCGGCGATTTATACCTGCATGAAATAGAAAGCTACCACATCGTTGAATACAGGAAACAACGATTGCAGGAGAAAGCAGCGAACAGGAAAAACCTGACAAACCCAGGCACGGTAAACAGGGAAGTGGGTCTTTTGAGAAGCATGATAAACCTGGCCTCGGAGTGGTTCGATTTGGAACTGAAGCCGATCAAATACGAGATGGCAAAAGAGGAGCCAAAGGAAAGGATACTGACTGAGCAGGAGATAAGGCGTCTGATTGAAAATTCCGAAGCGCCTTTAAGGCATATCATTCTGGTTGCGCTCAATACGGGGATGAGAAAAAGAGAAATACTAAACCTGGAATGGGACCAGGTTAACCTGGAAGAAGGTTTTATCCGAATAGAAGCAGAAAGGAGCAAAAACAGGAAAATAAGGGTGATACCACTTAACAATTCAATGAAAGAGGTGTTTTACAAGCTCCATTACGTCAGGAACGGCAGCCAGTACGTTTTTGAAAATCCTAAAACCGGTAAATCTTTTGTATGCATCAACAGAAGATGGAGAAGCCTTTTGAAAGACCTGGGCATCAAGGGTTTTAGGTTTCATGACCTTCGACATACTTTTGCCACCTATGCCCTCTTAAAAAAAGGCGGTGATTTGGTTTCACTTCAGGCAACTCTGGGGCATGCTGATATTTCCACCACTGCCAGGTATACCAAAGCCCTGCTGGAAGGACAGCGAAAACTGGTAAACAGCTTCGAGGTACCGGAAAGCGAATCGAATATCATTGAATTAGCGGGATAGAAAGTTATAATCAGTAGATTGAGGGTTGTTAAGCCTCGAAAGAAAAATTCATCGGGTTCAAAAAAACAACAGCAGAAGCATAGAATAAAAATACTCATTTTTAAAAAAGTGTTCAACGGGTTCAACGGGGGGTTGACTTTCTTTCTTAAAGTATGGTAAAAAGTAATTTCCGGGAAAGACCGGAGATGATTAGATGTAGAAAATCTGAGTTGGCTGTGCGAAAGGGGTAAGATCAGGCCTCAGGGGGCGGTGTCCTCGCCTGACCCCGCATTCTGTTTTGGGACTATTTTTACAGATTTTGGGACTATATTTATTGCAAGAAAATCATCATCCCGAATATAATACGCACAGTTGCTTGAGACAATATAAGATGCATCATGAAAAAACAATGATAAGTGTTTTTTTGGGAGTATTTTAAATGGACAAGATTAAAACACTATTCTTTGCCGCCAGTCCGGTAGGCAGTAGTGGATTAATGGTGGAAGAAGAAATCCGGGCGATTACCAAAAAAATTCGTGCCGCAGATTATCGTGATTCAATCGAATTGGTACCGGCCCTGGCCACACGACCGGATGATCTGATTGAAATGCTTAACCAGCACAAGCCCCAAATTGTACATTTCAGTGCTCACGGGAAACCGACAGGGGAAATTCTACTGCTCGATAAGGTCGGTGGTCTGCCAAAAGCGGTTAAATCTCATGCAATACGGGAATTGTTCAAGACGATGAAGGATAATATCCGGGTGGTGGTGTTGAACGCATGTTATTCCAAAGTACAAGCCCGGGCAATAGTTAAGGAGATCGATTGCGCAATCGGCATAAATATCCCCATTACAAACCAGGCGGCCATTACTTTTGCGGCATCTTTTTATGGGGCCCTTGGGTTTGGACGATCGGTAAAAGAGGCGTATGAGCAAGGTCGGGCTGCAATATTGCTTGAGGGGATCGATAAAAAAAACATTCCGGAGTTACTGATCAAAGAAGGTGTTGACCCATCGCGTATATTTCTGCGGCCCCCCTTACTCGTATCACAAAAAAAAAGGACAGACAAGAATGTCATTAATAAACAAATTAAAATAATAAGTGAACCTTCTCGAATTCAATCGATTCTTTCTGAGGATACGGAAATACACTTTTCAGATTTAATCTCTTACCATTGCTCCGTCTTCGCTGGACGGAATAGAGAAATTTCTGCAATCAAGAACTGCATTTCTGAAACAACTTGGTCCTATATATTTATTGAAGGCCCATCGGGTTTTGGAAAGACTGCTTTATTAGCATACCTGACGAAAATTTTTCATAATGCTTCTTATCACTTCATAAGCCAGGCCTTAGCTGGTAAAAGTGCTTTATTTGATCCAAATTCAGAAGAATTCTTTCTTGCCAACCTTTGCCGTCAAATAATAAAAAAATCTAATAAGAGAAATAACATTATAACACAGGATTTACGAGGTGCATATCTTTCGTTTTTGAATGAAACAAATTCAGACAAAGAACCCACAATCATCATTATTGATGCTGTTGATGAGGTAGATCAAAATAGAAATTTTCTGCGAGGTCTCTTTCCTCACAGGCTGGCAAATAACAATTATTTGATCTTTTCTGCGCGATCAATTGGTGACCGTAGTTATCTTCATAATATCGGACTTTCTTCTACTGATAAAGTAACTATAATAAAACTTGACCGATTCGATCTCGATGGCATTTCCTCCTTACTAAAGAGAGCTGGCGGACAGGCAGGGCAGTGGGTAAAAAATTGGCATTTTATTGAAAACCTTCAACAAATTACAGATGGTGATCCATTTTATTTAAGATTTTTGGTAGAAGATATTCGCGATGGCCTCATAGGGACAAGCAATATATGCGAAATCCCTCGAGGACTTTACGATTATTTAGACTTACAGTTTGAGTTGTTAAGTAATAGTGCTGAAAGTAAGCAACAGCGAGACATCTTGGGTTATATACTAACAGCCAAAGGTCCTTTAAGTAGGTCAGCATTAATTTCGTGTGTTGCTGGATTAGACCCAATAAATTTCGATAAAACGATTCGTAGTATAAGACGTTTCTTAATAGAGAATCAAGGAGAGTTCACATTTTGTCACGAACGATTTCGGCAGTATTTTATTGAAAAGGCACAACTATAATGAGTACGGATACAGTAACAAAAAAAAGAGGAATTAATTACTTCACCGATCTATTGATACAAAACAGTTGTGACTCTCAGGGGAGAACTTTCTTATCAGGACATATTCAATATTGCAGGAATTGGAAGGTTCACCGTGACTCTTATGCTTTTCGATATTATACGAGTTACCTATTAGAAGATTCTAAAAATAATATTGAAAGCTACAAAGAGTTATGCGGATTAATAAATAATAGTGATTTTATTATCAATAAAATCAAAACAGTTAAATCGGTATTCCCGGTACTTCAGGATATTACTTATTTAATCAATGCCGCAAAAGAACAATCTGATTTTCAAAATTACGGGATAAGCTTAGGTCTCCATTCAGTACTGTGGGAAAAAGGAGTAACTCAAGTTGAGTCAGGTTTAGTAAAATTATTTGCTCATAATTGCCAGTTTCAGGAAGCTGCTGCAAATGCTCTCCACGCACGAAGCGCCAGAGATGCTTTCGATCTCCTTCTTATGATTATACAATTTATAGAAAAGGATAAAATAGAGGCATTAATTGACATCTCAAATGCATTATTCGATTGTATCAAAAGAATGGACAATGAGGGCACACAAGCACATCATATTCACCGGGTTTTGTATGCTGTGAGGTTGAGAAATGAAAAGTTAGCGCTAAAAATACTTCCTGAGTGTAGACAACTTACAAATAACATCAGAGACGAATTTCAAAGACTTGTGAGCAATCTTTTTCTGGTCCAACAGGTTATTCCTTTAGACCTTGATATTGCCGAGGAAATTTCCCATACTGTAACTGGAGAGACATTCATTGGTGAAGAAAGACAAGTATTAATGACACTTGCTGCTTTAGGCCGCGATGCAGAACCTAAAACGGTAAGAATTGATAGGCTGGAAAGACTTCTAAAGCGTGCAGAAGAATTACGTTCACCATCTTATTGCCTTGAGACTTCGTTAGGGATCATACTTGAAATCTTCTGGGAACAACCACATATAATGATACTCCAACTGTTTGTGAAAATAATCTCCACTTCACTTTTCAAGCTTACAGAGTCCTCTCTTTCTAAATTTATAGATAACATATTCTCTACAAAGCCTATAAAGGTGAACAATGCAACTTCCCCATACGGAAGAAGCTCAAGATATTATGTGGAAAAAGCAGATGCTAAAAGTTTAGGAATTGGTGTTGTAGATGCACGAAACCTGGAAAAGGCGATCTCACTTTTGTCTAAGACAGACAAAGATGTTACAAATATTTTACCTCGAATTTCTGATGCATTTTTCGAACGAATATCAAAGGTAGAAGATTCTGAAAAACAGGAAGAACTGTTAAAAAAACTAATCCCTTACCTTCGTAGAAGTGCAAAAAAAATTGGGGGACCAGCAGGAATTAAACTTTTAGAACATCTAGAAGGGAGCCTTGAGAATACTGATAAATCAGAGATTTCACTACATTTAGCAGAAGTTGCAATTGGTTGGTACCAACTTGGTTATTCAGAACGCGGAAAGCAAATAATTAAGCAATGTGTGGAGTATATAAACCAGAGTCGAGACAGAATCGCTGATGGTACCAATATTGACAAAAAATCAGATGATTCAGCTTTTAAGCAGCTATCTTCATTTTTTTCGCTATTTAAAATACCTGAGAAATCACTAAAAAAAAATAATAAAACAGAAATCGAACTTACCCAAGAGCGAATGAGAAGTATGAGAAAAATATTGGCGAATGCGCTGTTGGAGATTCCGAAAGAAAATCGGCTTTCAGCATATGATGAAATTCAAAGTATCCTGATTGAATATGATGATAATGACATCGATTTGTCATGGTCTGAAAGGATTACTGCTTGTGCTTTGGCAGACGTGAACATCGCTCTTGCTGTTAGAATTATTGAAAATATAAAGATAAAAGATGATCGGTTTTATGCTGTTACAGAATTAGCAGAAAAGGTCGGGGAACATGATCCAAAAAAAGCAGTTGCCATCATGGACTCAATCGCATTGTATAATGCTTCATCAAAAGTGGCAAGAAATATAACAAAAATTTTTATTGCTCTTCGTTCTATTCCCATCCCACAGAATTTTTGTTCACAAATTTCTAAAAATATTTTTCAGCTAAAAAAATGTAGAGAACGCATAACGACAACTTTTTGCTGTGTAAGAAAAATGATTGATTGGTCTACGTCTGAAGCCATTAAAATTATACAAATCGAATTGGAGTCTAAAATATATCAAGATTGCGAAATGACAAATTTACTAAAAGTCTTAGTGAGCTTTCTTAAAATTATCGAAGGAATAGAAGGAGAAGATTCTATATTAAAGAAACTTCTATTGGAATGTAACGAAAAAGGAATAGAGATCGGCCCGTGGACAAGGAAGCTTGCCTGCGAAAAAGTGTCACCACTTCTAGCTTTGAAAGACCCTAAACTAGCAATCGATATTTTAAAATCCGTTGGAGAGCTCAAAGAAGACCTTTCGGCAATTGCTGATCTTATTATCTTACTTCTTAAGAATGGAGAAAAAGCAATCGCAATGAAAGTACTACAACACCTTCCTGAGGTTGCAAATGAAATCCCCAAAGAAGAACAAACAGATGCCATAACTCAATTTGTTGAAAAACTTGCTTTGGACGAATCACTTTCTGACAAAAGGGATGCAGCCGATATCTGGCAGTGGCTAATTCACGAATCACATAGATTTTGGAAAGATGAAGTTATAGAGGGAATAGAACTCTTCCATATTGTCTATATTGCAGCAATTGATCCAGAGTGGGCTATTTCCCAATGGTTTGAAGTACATAATGCTACTGATGAGATTATAATTCCATTGATCAAAAAGGCGATAATTTCACAACCTGTTACTACCCTTGAGATTTTATCAGCTCTACCTGATAGTCAAGTAAAAATAAAATGCTTTTATGAGGCTTATGTACACCTTATAGAACATCCAAAGACCAGATTGACAATTCCTTCTCCCTTTCCACTACTCCAATTCTTGGAAGATCCCTCTGAAAGAGGAAACTTAATAGCCAGTTACCTGAAGATAGTCCCAGATATCAATGAGGGATTAATCATATCAACCATAAAAAATCTATCTTTACCAGAAGAGCGTTTACGGCCTATTGAATTCGCCATTGAATTTATAGAAGGCCCTAAAAGTGAAGTGCTATTAGAAATCATCAAAGATACGATTAAGACTTATATTCCTAACAAGTCTCATGACGATGATTTCAATAGTGAACTCTGTGATTGGGCACTTATTGCTGGAAAATTGAGTTTTGATACCGGAGTGGAAATTCTAAAAAGAGTTACTGATACTTACGATAGACGTAAAGCGGCTGTAGAACTTTTTAAATATACATCCCATATTATGCCTAAAACAATAATTGAATTAGCAGAAGGATTCGACGAATTTGATAAATGTGATTTGGTTGAAGATTTAGCTTTGTATCTTTCATTAAGCGACTTTTCTAAAGGAGAGGCTTTAATAAAATCACTGGACAATTTTCTTGAAAAAGAAGATCAAGAAAGTTGTTTGAAAAGTGTTATTGAGAAACTTGAAAAAGAAAAAATAAGGCGTACTCCTGATGTAGCAATTTCAGAAATTAAACTAATTCCTGATCAAGAAAAGCAAGCGGAAAGACTCATTGAAATTCTTGAAAGCTTGGAAGATATAGAAAAATTGAGAATTACAAGATGGGATGACTTAGGTGAAATCATTGACGGTTGGGTTGAAACTTCGAAATCCTTTTCAAAGGTATTCAATTATGATTATATTGAAAAAATTGTAGCATATGCCCCTGATTTGGCTTATGAGAGGATTAGATCTAAACCCGAAAGTGAAAAAAAGGCTGATATAAGAATGAAATTGCTTGGTTCAATTAACAGACCAAGCCAAATCTATTTATTGGATATAGCCTTCACCGCTTATCGTAACAGATTTAATGAGTTACTCAAAGAAGATTACGATTTATTTTCTATTACATGTGACGAGTTTCTTGAAAAGCTAAGAGATAGAATTAAAAAATGGAACACAAATGTCATTGATGCTTCTTTACCTAGACTAATACAAACCTTAAATGATTTTCCAGGAAACAGATTACATCGGGACGAGATTGTGTTGGAAATTCTAAAAAAGGTATCCATCAATAATATAGATTTTAATGTAAAATTGATCAATATGATCGATACAAATGAATATAAAAAACAAGCAAATGAAATTATTATCAAGAAATTGCCGGAAGACAAACTTATGGATTTTATTCAACACATCCCGATTGATAAAAAAAATCAAATTTCACCTGAGGGGGAAGCAACAAATATTTTGGGTAATACATTTGAACGAATCTTTCAAATTAATTTAGGCATTCAAAAGAAAGAAGATAACTTTAAGATTCCAAATGAGAATTATGTGAAAGCATTTTCATTGATTGCATATAGTTATATACATTTACGACATATTATCTCTAAATCAAATGGAATCTCTCTGCTTGTCGTGATTTTCAAACTACTTCATCGTATTATAACTCCAAAAAATCAGGCTTATCCTTTCGCGTCATTACTTAATAAATCCAGTGTGGGAATAGATGCTAGTGATGCAGGCAAAGAGGTAGGAAAACTTCTCTCAAACTTGACCCTTCTGCCAGAAAATATAGCTTCAGATGAACTGGAAACAATCTCAAAAATCATTATTGATGGTAGCCCAGATACTTCATTGCCTCCTCTTTTGGGTTCACAACTTGCTCCTATTCGAGATTCTAATGGCAGTGATTTTATAGAACAGCTTTTTTTAAAATTACGTGAGTATAAGGGGGATTTAAAGTCATTTGTTAAGCGATGTTTAAATGCATTGTTTGATTCATACAATGATAAAGAAGATTTGCTCGCCGATCTCCTAATAATTGCAGAAAATGTTAAATCTTCTAATGCAGAAGTGCGTAAGCATTTTGGCTACGAAGTAATTAAATTTTTGACTATATTTTCCGAAAAAAATGATGAACTGAAAGAGGCTTTACCTATATTTCGAATCTTTCTCGCCTCAGAACTTTTCTTACCAAATTTTCTCCTTGATTGCATTCAATGGATGCGACTTGGGTTAGATGAGTTAATAATATTTACTTCTTCTAATGAACTAACATCTGATCTTTTCAACTCTCTCACCCGTATAAGTTATTGCTTAGGCCGAATAGTCGTGTTGAGGCAATGTGACCATAGAACTTTATCAAGTATAGAGCAACATATCTGGGACATGTTGCTTAGTTTAGCCGAACTTGAGTATCTAATTAATAGTTCGAGAGGGAATAAAAAGCTTAAAAAGAAAGTTCTTAAGTCGCTTAATCAACTTAAAAAAGACTTTGACGTTCTTGAAGAGTTCTTTGTCAATGGATTTATATCTAAAAAAACTGTGGGTCTTCATAATCGTCGGAAATCTCTGTGTAAGAGTTTTTTGCTTAACTTAAAGTACGCCCTCAGAGAAAGTTCGCAAGAAACCAATATAGATAACCTTTCGGAGGAAGATACAGAAAGCGAAGATTCTCCAGAGGAATTTGACAGCACTAAATATCTATTTGCGTTTGCGGGATTTTGGAAAATCGGTTTAAATAACTTAGAAGAGAATAGAAATGAGATCATGAATCTCATGTGCCAGCTTGCAAAAAAAGCCGATCTAGATGAACTGAAAGAAGAAAAAAGCATTTTTGAGGTCAATCAAAAGTTTGAAGTAGAGTTGTATGTGCGTTCAATTAGCATGATAAGCCGGAAAGATGCGCTCGAATTTGTTAAAGCTTTGACTTTAGGAAAAGAGGATATTAGTGATTTTGGATTGTTTGACCAAATTTTGCTTGTAGACCCAAAATGGGTTTTTTTAAATATAGAAGCGATCGGTTCAGAGAAAGATATATCAGAAAAAATCGATTATCTAGTTAAAAGGCTTGGAAAAGAAGCACCTTCAAAACTCTTATCAGTTTTGGAAATCTTAATGGAGATTGCTACACGACATGGCGATTGGGTATTTAGAGCTAATGTACTTGAAGCTGTAGGATTGGCACTGTCAAAGAAACATATAAAGGAAACAGAAATCATTCTTAAAGAGCTACCGGAATTTTCGGCATTTTCAGAAGTTTGGGCTGAGCTGGTTAAAGTAGAGTGGAAACGCGATCCACAGAAAGCCTTGGGTTTGGTAAAAAATATCGAGCTATTAGATGTGAGATGCAACACTTTGATAGACTGTGCGAAAATGATACCATTTTTGCCCGAAGAACAACCAATTTTTGAAATCATAAATAAGATGATTACGTTGTGCGGTGGTCTTATCAATGTTGAACAACGCTTCAAAGCATCTCTGGAATGTCTCTCTGCCATATTCTTTATTAAAAACATGAAGTTCAATAAAAATGCATTGAATATTGTATTTAAATTCATGGAGTTATTTAAGTCTGGACCGATACAATGGTTACAGCTAGCTTTTGTGAATTCTGCACCGATTCTCTCCCTATTTCTCAGTAAAGAAACAATTTCGAAAATGGGGCAGAATATCTTTTCTTCGAGAACATTAAAATCAATTGAAGTTAAAAACTGGTTTTACTTCCAAAAAGACAAAATATCATGAATTGAATTTAAATGTTTAACAATATTAGTAATTAGAACCCACTCCCCACTCCTGACGAGCAAGCGGAAATCCAATCCCAGAAAAGTGGTGACTAAAAAGTGACCGCCTTATGTCACCTTTTATCACCTTTTAGTAACTTTTAGTGGTTTATAGTAATTGAAAAAAATCCCGGAAATGATCATTTGAAAATCGTTTTGCCCTATTGATGGGGTTCTTGAGAGATGGGACGAAAGTGAGCATTTTGTTTGATGAGAACAATCACCTACCGCGAAACTCTTTGATGAAGAGCCTTTTAAATTAAAGATTTTGAAATTTTCCAGGCAAATCAATAACACTCAAAATGCCCCAAAGGTTGTTTTTTGCCTGTCCCTTGCCTGTCCCCTCTTTTTTGTCCCTATCATACAAGCATTTTAACAGATTTTGATGCAAAAATCCACGGTGACGCGTTGATGCGCGCATCATGAATGACTGTCCCTATTTTCCTCTGATATTTGGGGCCTTAGGGACCGTTTGGTTGGCATTTTCCTCAATTAGTAGGCTGTTGACGCTAATCTCTTCTACTTCAATCCGGTCATTCGGGATTCCATTCAAATTCTTCTGAATCATTCCAGGTATTTTCGTTGATTTGAAGAACGACTATTCCTGAAGAAGTGCCAACAATTATTTTACTACCAGCGAAAATTGCAACTTAATTACAGTGACTTCCAATCTGTATGGCTTTACTTCGTCTGCGTTCAAAATCCCAGACCCGGATGGTATCATCCCAGCTCCCTGCCAAAATGATCACCGGTTTTTGTCCCAGCATGCCGACTGCGAGTGATTGGATCGGATGTTCATGCCCCTTGAGTGGTTTAACGATTTGTTTTCCCGTCTCCAGGTCCCAGACCCGGATGGTACCAGCACTATCCCCCGACACGATCAGCGGTTTTTGTCCCAGCATGCTGACAGAGGAAAGGGGACAGGCAAAAAAAATGAAAAAATCGGCAAAAAAATCGGGTGCCCGGACTTTTAAAAGACCGAACACCCGATGAATTCGTCATCAAAGCTCTCTCATTCGTTTCCGGCCATGTCGCCAGTTTTAGCAACATCACTAATTAGTGGTGTAAGTGGCATAAATAGAGTAGATATAATTTGATTGTGAGCCGCTGCCAAAGGGATCCGGCATGCCGCCGGACCAACCCACACCCGCATCCACTCGACCAGGGCTGCCGGTTTGATATCTAATTCCCGGGTTATCCTCATATACCCAGGCCAGCCAAATCGTTGTACCGCCCTGGACTGACACAAGATTTGTCAGGTTTATGGTCTGCCAACCGGTGCTGCCGCTTACAAAGGTTTCCGCTGTTACTCCCAATCGGTTCTGGGGGGAACCCTCGCCATCGTACACTGCCAAAATCATCCTACCACTGCCGCCGGTATGGTACATGGAAACACTTGCAATAGTTCCGTCCTCCGGCATGGTAAAGGGCATGGCCCGCCGGCTGTTACTGGTGGAAGTACTTCCAAATACATTGGTGTTCCCAACCGTTCCCGTGGTACCGATTTCTGAAAAAGCGGCAGTCACACTTTTGTTGGCGTTCATGATTATAGCGGCCGGGTTCTGTGAACCACTTAAATCACCGCTCCAACCGTCAAACTGCCAACCCGGATCAGGTGCGGCGGTGAGTGTCACCTCGGTACCGCTGTCATAGATTCCGCCCGGGGGATCAAGGGTGATACTTCCCTGGCCCACTATATTGGTGGTCAACGTATATTGCGGAGGAGTACCTCCCGGGGTGAAAGTGGCATAAATAGAGTAGATATAATTTGCTTGTGAACCGCTGCCAAAGGGATCGGGCATGCCGCCGGACCACGTCTGCGTCGATTGGTATCTCCCGGGTGAACCGGTTTGATAGCGAATTCCCGGGTTATCCTGGAAGACCCAGGCCAGCCAGACGGTGGAGCCGCCAGCCACATAGGCGGGACTGCTCAGTTCAATGGTCTGCCAGCCGGCGCTGCTGTTGATAGTGGTGGTGGGGGTGACGCCTAATCGGTTCTGCGGTGTGCCCTCGCCGTCGTACACACCCAAAATCAGTCCACCACTGCCGCCGGCATGGTAAATGGTGACACTGCAGATGTTACCGTTCTCCGGCATGGTAAAGGGTAGGGCTCGACGGTTGGCACTGGTAGACGTACTTCCGAATACCGTGGTGAAGCCGACCGTTTCAGTGCAGGGCCCGGTTTCTGAGAAGTTGGCGGTCACGGTTTTGTCGGAGTTCATGGTAATGGTGGCGGGGTTTGCCGTACCACTCAAATCACCACTCCAATTATCAAACTGCCAACCCGGATCAGGTGCGGCGGTGAGGGTAACGACTGTACCTTCATCATATACCCCGCCCGGGGGATTCAATGTGATACTTCCATTGCCCACGGTGTTGGTGGTCAGGGTATATTGCACAGGGGGAACTCCTCCACTGATATCCACGCTGTAATCTTCCACTTCACCATAGTTGAACGTACCGCATGCCGATGGATAGCTGTTGTAACTCATGGATACTCTCATCCGTGTCAAACCTTCAACGCCTGATGGAACAGTAAAACTGCCCGTGACAGTTGAAGAACCCGAACCGCTGAACACCACTTCGCCGGCATCATCGAAATCGCCGTCGATGTTATAATCGATCCAGATTCTCCAGTATTCGGTATAGGAACTGCCCGTGAAGCCCGGTGTTAATGAGACACTAACAGGGGCACCCGCGGTTAAATCGGCTGTCATGGAAGTGAAATCAGAGTAACCGGAAGCTCCTGAGGAATTATTTAAATTACCTACCTGTACTCCGGCGATGTATTCGTAACTTTGATTATTCCCGGATGAATCACAGTAATCCGGGCCGGCTTCTTGTACGTTGATGTAATCGACTTTGGTTTCCGTATCCTCACCGGCTGCATTGCTGACGGTTAACGTGACATCATAGGTCCCAGGTGTATTATAGGTAACCGAGGGGGCCTGGTCCGTGCTGGTGGAGGGGGTGCCACCGGGGAAAGACCAGGACCAGGAGGTGGGACCATTGGTGGACTGATCAGTGAATTGTACACTGTCACCTGCAGTAATCACGGTGTTATCAGCGGTAAATTGCGCATCCGGCGGCTGTAACGGCAAACTCACCGTAAAAACATGGGGGTCGGGCTCGCCGATATAAGGATGCTCGCTGGTCCTGCCGGACGTGTCCTCCGCATGGATGTAATAAGCGATCTCACTGCCCTGGGGCTGACCGGGAATGGTCCCTGTATAACTATCTGCAGATGTATTATTCATATCGACCGTATAGTAGGTACCGCCATCGACTTTATAGTAAATTTTTACCGAACCGGCGATCACTTGCATCCCGCTGTAAGGAATAATTTCCGCTGTAATTTCATAATCCGGTTGGTCGGGTTTTTCCCCCAGCAGCGGCGAGTGTTTGATATACAGCATCCCCCGGTCGGCAATGCCGATAACCCGGCAATGCAGCGCATCGGTAGATGTCCAATCACCTGACACACCAATAACTTCATAACCGGGCATTGCCGTTGTATAAGCGGTAATAGCACCGGGATCATTGGCCGAACCCGTAACAGGCACAAATACTCTCTTATTTAAAATTAATGAATTGGTATAGGGTTCGCTGTTGGGAGTGTCTACACGATAAACCTGGTAGTAGTTCCCATAACCGGTGGTTTGACCGGAAAAATAACCGGCCGCCGATTCATAATCATCGTAGCGCGGATTCGTTTGCGGTACCCTGCCGATTAAAACTTTATCCACATCCAGGTACTTTCCCCAGCAGTCCACATGTTTGATATAACTCCCCAGTGGGTCTTGCATAACATGATAGGTATGGACCCCCAGGTAATCGTACACGATCTGGTCAATCTGCGCGGGGGTATATTGGGTATTCTCGTCCCATACCAGGTCCGTGGACACCGAAATTCCCCA
>JABAOF010005488.1_pt1 | contig 17318 bp, 24 predicted proteins | sample 7062171 | NCBI WGS metagenome assembly JABAOF01 (sample SAMN14538628, study PRJNA623070) | marine sediment metagenome | biome: marine biome [ENVO:00000428]; feature: marine pelagic biome [ENVO:01000023]; material: deep marine sediment [ENVO:00002113] | place: India: Gulf of Khambhat ...
TCAGCTAGCCTACCTCCTATCGGCTGCCCTCTTCATCCTAGGCCTGCGCTATCTGAACTCCCCCGCCACAGGAAGGAGGGGCAACCTTCTGGCCGCCATCGGCATGCTCATCGCCGTCGTCGCCACCCTGCTCGACCGCCAGGTTCTCACCTACGAGTTCATCCTGATTGGAGTCCTCATAGGCGCCCTCCTCGGAGCAACAGGAGCCAGGCTCGTTAAGATGACCTCAATGCCCCAGATGGTGGGTCTCTTCAACGGGTTTGGTGGCGGAGCCTCGGCCCTCGTGGCCATCGCAGAATACTGGCGCCTCCTCGGTACCCCAGACGCCATCCCCGTCGACACATCCATCGTGATCATGGCCGGCGTCCTCGTCGGAGGCACGACCCTCACTGGCAGCCTAATCGCTTTCGGGAAGCTCCAGGGGATCGTTCCTGGAAAACCGATAACCTACCCCCTGCAGCATCCCATCAACGGTATCATCATAGTGGCATTCATGATTGGTGGAGCCTATCTCACCTTCTTCGCCCTCAACCCTAACCTCTTCCTGATCCTCGTCCTCCTCTCCTTCGTCCTGGGAGTCCTCGTGGTCATCCCCATAGGGGGAGCGGACATGCCTGTGGTCATCTCCCTCCTCAACTCCCTGTCTGGCTTGGCGGCAGTCACGGCGGGGTTCATCCTGCAAAACAACATCCTCATCGTCGCCGGAGCCCTCGTCGGAGCAGCGGGGCTCATTCTCACCCAGATCATGACCAAAGCCATGAACCGCTCCCTGTNNTTCAACGTCCTCTTCGGTGCCTTCGGCGCAGGGGAGGTAACGGTCCCAGGCGGCACCGCCGTGCCCCCGGACAGGACTGTCCGGTCGGTGGACGCCGAGCAGGCCGCCACCGTTCTCGGCTACGCCCGTTCCGTTGTTATCGTACCCGGATACGGCATGGCCGCCGCCCAGGCCCAGCACGCCGTCGCTGAGCTTGAGCTGGTGAACCTCTTGGAGAACCGCGGCATCATCGTGAAGTACGCCATCCACCCCGTCGCTGGGCGCATGCCAGGCCACATGAACGTTCTCCTGGCGGAGGCAAACGTGCCCTATAACCAGCTCTACGACATGGATGACATCAACGATGACTTCGTGCGGACGGATGTGGCACTTGTCGTCGGCGCCAACGACGTGGTGAACCCTGCGGCGAGGCACGACAGAAGTAGCCCCATATACGGCATGCCCATTCTCAACGTGGACCACGCACAGCACATTATCGTCATCAAGCGGAGTCTGAACCCAGGCTTCTCGGGCATCGATAACGAGCTGTTCTACGACGAGAAGACGATGATGCTCTTTGGGCACGCCAGGGAGGCTGTGACCGGGGTTATTAGCGAGATCAAGGAGCTCTAGGTGTCCTGAGAGTTCCTAGTGATCGAGCCTGGTCATTCGATGAGGGCAGGATCGGGACTGGCAGAAGTCGGTTACTCAGGAAGGCAAATCCCTCACTCTTACAGCAGCTCCAAGGAGAGGTCACGACAGTCACCTGTACCCACGGTCAGGGCAAGCAACAGCAGGTTCTCAGGGTAAGAAACCCTTATACACCCAGGCTGGGCTAACGCAGTCACCCCATGGTTGAGGACGAGGAGGTTGACCTTGAGGCACTGGCTCAGCGGATGGAACAGCTGGAAAAGGCCATCGACAGGCTGAGCGAACCCTACGGCCAGCTCGTGGGATACATGGGAAGGTTGCAGGAGATCTCCCGCTCTTACTTCCGGCTCCTGGACCTTCTCCAGCGATACGGGTCTCTCTCTCCCGAGATGGCCATTCCGGAAATCAAGGATCCCATCTCTAAGGAGATCGTTCAGGTCCTCTTCGAGAAGGGTGGTAGGAACATATCCCAGATAGCGGAGGCCCTGCGGGCTCGTCGGGGCACTGCCTCGAGGAGAATCGTGCGAGAAAGGCTTAAAACACTGGAGAGCCGGGGTGTAGTCGTCTCCTCCGGGGGGTCTCGCGGCAACGTCTACGACATCTCGGAGGCCACCGTCCACCGCTGGTCCGAGGTCCTCGGTCTCGTGGCACCCAGCAAAGAGGAGGGAAGAGAGGAGGCCCTAGAGTAAGCTGGTCACAAGTGTCCACTTCATTTAATATGGGGACCAAAGATTGGAAGAGGTGAGGTGAACGGAATGGTGTCCGACGCTGAAGAGGTGAAAGAGATCCTCTCCGTGGTGTCCACGGAGATACCGAAGCTGCTCTCTGCGATATCCGACACCCTGTTCAACGCGGAGCAGACGGAGCAGTACGCGAAGGCCGTCGCCGACTTCTACAAGAACATAAAGGAAGCGGGGATGAACGATGAGCAGGCCTTCCTGCTCACTCAGCAATTCATGGACAAGACCAACTTCGCGGCCATGATACAGGACGTCCTGGGTGGCAAGGGTTTCAAGGTGAAGCACAGGCGTGGCAAGGGCGGGGAGGAACTCGGAAAGGCCATCGAAGAGGCCGTCGCGGAGAAGATCAAGGAGAAGTTCGGAGAGGACGACGAGAGCGACGAAGCATGACTGAGGAGAAGAGTCTCTTCGTCGCCGTCGCATCCACGGTGCCGTTGTTGGTACTTAGGCTGGGCGCGAGCGCCCTGAGGTTGGGCTTTCGGATCCAAAGGGGAGCCTCTGCCTTCAACAAGGAGCTGAAGAAATCTGGCCTTCCGCCCGACCTAGCCCGGAAGCTGGCTGCGCGTTATCGTGAGCACTGGAGTCTGAGGAGAATCTTCTTCTTTGCTATGAGACAGGCCCGGGGCTAGCCCATACTCGTCGGACATCCCTCTGACAAAGGCCTCGTCGTCTCTTGATAAGTTTCAAGAAATTTCCTCGTGAGAGCCATTCCATCGCATAACTCGCGCTATCTGGGGGACAGGACTTAGGTAGCTTCACTGGGGGTGGGGACGTCTGAGCCCCCGAGGGACCCGCCCTCTTTGGGCCGACCTCTCGGCATACTTGGCCTTCGCCAATGACCTCCGAGCCTCGACGACGAGCCACTCGGGCCCTTCGTCCCCGTACTCCATTCTAACGTACTGTCTCAGTTGACTCGAATGCCTCAGCGGAGAGTCGTCCAACATCATGCTTCCCAAGGGGACCGCGAGCATCTCACTCACCTCAGACAACACAAGGACGGTCAGAAGGGTAGAATCAAGCGGGCCTTTGTGAACAGTCAGTGGCCACTGAGGAGGCCCCGTGAGGACGAGTTCGGCTCCCAGTGCAAGAGGGCAACGTCGTGATGACCTCATTCAGAGCTGATGGGAGTTGGGACCGTCGTCGGAAGCGGAGGAGACCGGGGGTGCCAGATCATCGCTAGTATGCCGGCGATGAAGCCCAAGATAGAGCCGAGAATGATGCCCCAACCAGTGGGCACCGCTGAAATGGAGACCAAAATGGTGAGGACGCCGCCGTAGGTAACCATGCGGGGCCTGCCGGTATAGAGCAGGTAAGCACCCAAGAGGGCCAGGAGGACGAAGATGGCGGCGAGGATAGTCCCGGAGGACCCTAGGGGATCGAGAGCAGAGGCGACGAAGTCGTAGAAGTCTCTGCTGATGAAGCCGCCAACGGCGTGGAACACAGCGGCGGCTAAGGCGAGGACGAAGGCTGTGGATGGATACTGGGACATCTCCTTCCTCCCGACGCGATGACTGGTCCAGCCTTAAGGCTTCTGGAATCCAGCGAGCCCGAGGTGGAAGGCCCGGCGGCGGGCACCGTCGGTGCTCACCGGCAGGAACTAATGCGACCTCGTCGATGGACGGCCGGGACATGCTATGGTGGTCGAAGCTGTGGAGTACTACAGAAGGATCTTCGGGGAGAACGTCCAAGGGGCATTCGTTCACGTCGTTAGAGAACTCGGGGAGCTGGCCCGCGCTGTGGAGAGAGATCAGGGGGAGCTAGCAATCCACGAGATTACTGAGATTGCGGCCCTAATGGGTTTTCTGGCATCACTCTATGGGTTCGACCTCGAGGCAGGCATCTCGGATCTCTACTCCAAAAAGCTAAGGAAGCTGGAGTCTGGCTAGATTGTGGAGACTTAGCCTATCGGGAGGCGGCTGATCATGGGAGCAAGTGAAAGCGAGACGGAGGATGTGTGGGCCCCGCTAAGATACTTCATCGGATCTTGGGAGGGAACTGGTGGGGGTCAACCCGGTGTGGGTCGCCACGAGCGGGTGTACGAGATGGTGCTCGACCAGAAGTTCCTCTACGTGAGAAACCGGTCGACCTACGATCCCCAGGACGCCAATCCCGAGGGAGAGATCCACGAGGACTGGGGCCTCTTCAGCCACGACCAGAGCAGGGAGAAGTTCGTCCTGCGGGAGTTCCACGTGGAAGGGTACGTCAACCAGTACGTCCTCGACGAGGTCTCAGCGGACGGCAAGAGACTCGTCTTCCTTACAGAGAGCATCGAGAACATTCCTCCAGGATGGAGAGCCCGAACGACCTACGAGATCCTGGGGGAGAACCGATTCCGCGAGACCTTCGACCTTGCCGGACCAGGCAAGGAGTTCAGCTGTTACATTGATAGTCTCTTAGAGCGGAAGCGGTAGCCTCTCGTTGCCCTTGGTTCGGAGCTCGACGTAGGTGGTGTCTCCTACCGCGCCATCGCCACAAGCCAAGCGTCGGAGGCGAGTCAGGACTCCCGCTTCCCGCGAGGTGATACGGAGGTTCTGATGGACCTGCCCACAATCCAGGGAAAGCCTCGCCACCGTGACATCTTCACGGCCCTGAAGGCCTCATCAAGCTCACGCCGCTCGGTCTCCGATAGGGTCCAACTGAGAGCTGCCGCAACGTCCTCGACGTGAGATACTTTCTTTGCACCGGGAATCGGCAGCGTTGAAGGTGATTGACGGAGCCAGTTCAGCGCCACCTGGGTAGGCGTCACGTCTCTGGCCTTCGCTATCCGACGAAGCACATCGATGGCCGAACTTGCCCGGCGCAGGTTTCCAGGGGTGAACCTGAAGTTGATGCTCCGAACGAGGTCTCGAGGCAAGAAGTCCTGCCCGTACTTCCCCGTGAGAAGGCCCTGCTCGAGAGGGCTGTACGCGATGAGGGTTATCCCGTCTTGGGATGCGTATCTCAGTAGGCCGCGCTCTGGCTTCCTCCACAGGAGGTTGTAGTGGACCTGGTCGCTGACGATGTCTTCCGAGGCTAACGCCTCCCGGGCCTTCCTCAGCCCGCGTACGCCGACGTTCGAGACGCCAAGGTACCTCACCTTCCCCTTGGCAACTAGTTTCTCCATTGCGCGAACCACGCGCCCAATAGGCACCAACGGACTGGGGAAGTGGAGCTGGTAGAGGTCGATGACGTCGGCGTTCAGGCGCCGAAGGCTTCTGTCGGCGGCCTTTTCCATGGCGCCATTGGTCAGGCGCCACGGCAGTACCTTGCTGGCGATGAAGGCCTCGTCTCGGCGCCCCTGCAAAGCCTCACCTAGAAGTGACTCCGAACGCCCGCGGCCGTAGGCCTCAGCAGTGTCGAAGAAGTCGATGCCCAGCTCGAGGGCGCGATCGAACGTCTCGAGGACATCCGCCTTCCCGTACCCACGGTTCCATCCCCAAGAGGAGCTACCCCACTGCCAAAGACCGATTCCGACGGCTGAGACACGCTCACCCGACCTTCCAAGTTCGATTCGTTCCGCTTGGGTCATGCAGATTCCTGGCGAGTGAATGTCTCAAGTTTCCGCCCCCTAAGAGGCTGCGGGTCTGGTTTGGGATACGCAGAATGATATGGGGTCAGCCATGAGGAGACTCTGGTCCACATTGCCGGAATCGACGAGTGGTAGCGACGTCGTGGTCGACTTCGTGGCACCGTCACTGTGACCAACCTGACGGAACTCGCGTTTAGGCGCTTCGGAGAGCGGGGTTGGGATCGGTATGACTCTCTCATCAGGGAAGGGAGACTCACCCTGGAAGAGGGTGCCAGGGCCCAGTATGAGATGCTGAGGGCGGACTCTGTGGACGACTTTCTGGAAGTGGTGCATGGCCACGATCAGCTTCGTGAAGGCTTCGTGGAGCTTGTCGAAAGCTGTGGGGAGGTTGGGGTCCCCCTGGTCATCGCTAGCTTTGGCTTGGACTTCATCATCGACTACTTCCTTCGGAAGCACGGCCTGTTTCGCGTCCCAGTGATCTGCCCTCGGTTCCATCTGGGAGCCGACGGCCTTCGGGTGGAGTTTCCCCCGAGGTTTTCCGACATGGGCAGAGGAGACTTCAAGGATGGCCTGGTCAGGTACTTGAAGGAGAGAGATGACACTGTCATCTACGTCGGAAATGGCCTTAGCGACATGAACGCCGCGAGCCGGTCCGACAGGGCCTTCGTAGTCCAAGGGTTATTCCTGGAAACGGAGTGTGTGGCCCGTGGGCATCCCTCCACGCCGATCGGTGACTTCTGGCCCGTCACAGAGACTGTACGGGAACAGGTTGGGTGATGCCCTATCCGGCAGCCAACCCCTCAGGGAACGCTCTCTGGGCGATCAATCGAAGCTTCTTCCGAGCCTCCTCATCTTCAAGGAGGAAGGCTAGGGTGGGCGGGGGCCCAGGTGCCGGCGCCCGCCCGGAGGGCGGAGAACATGTTCTCGATGCGCCATCTTGGCGGGAATGAGGGGCCGGCTCCGCGTCTCCAAGAGCTTGATGTGAATGGAGTGTTGGGATGAGGGAGGTGCACAAACTGGTCGGGAATCTGGAGTTGGAACGCCAGATGGCAGCGGCGGTACAGAGATCCGTCCTCGCACTGCGCATGGCAAGAATCATGGCAGTCCACCATCGCATCCTCTACGACACGGAGAATTACCTTTGGGACGTCGTCTCGGAAAGAATGGGCGATCGCTGGGCAGCCGCCCAGTCGAGGGCCCTGGGCCTCGGTGGCGAGAGCCAAGAAGAGGCATCTGAAGCATCTCTCGAACTCTACACAATGGCTGCCGAGGAGGTGCGCCATCTCCTCAACGCTCGTCAGCGCGATGTAGTGTCCCACGCCTGCGCCCTAGCAAGCAGGCCGTGGGAAGCCAGACGAAACGACGAGCCGCGCTAGAGCTNNCTCGCCCTCGAAGCGGCCTGTGGCCGCGGGTGAGTACCATATGTCGGCGAAGTGGGGCGCACCGCGGAGACACGCATCCCGAAGGTCTTCGCCAGAGAGGGATCGGAGGACCTCTAGGGTATGCTCCTTGAAGGTCTTGAAGAACTGTCTGTTCGGCTCGAAGAGAAAATCCACGATGGTGACCTTCCCATCTAGCCAGTCGGCGATGAGGTCGGGCGGTGCCATGCGCACCCCCGCCTCGACCTGCTCGAGGAGAAGGTCGCGGGGTCCTCCGGGAATCATTTCCGAGCCATTAACGAGCCCTTGGGCCTCTTAAGCTTTGCCCGCTTCCTATCGAGGATAGTGTGCTCTTGTGCTTTTCGCCGAAGGTCTAAAGAGCCCCTCAGCGGTTCGAATGGGGGTGCCGGTGAATGAGCTGGAGCCTGAGGGACAGGCCTGGTGTCTGGACCGCCATCGCAAGCGCCATCGTATACCTGGTCCTCGGGTTGCTGTTTCTGTTCCCACGAGGTGACGCCCCGACACCGGAGCTGCGACTGCCCCTGTCCGTCGCGACGGCCGCATCGAACGCCCTCACCATAGGGCTCCTTTCGGCTGGGTGGATCTACATTAGGTCGGGCCGGACACGTCAGCACCGCCTCCTCATGATCCTAGCGATGGTGACCATATCCGGCTTCCTCATCCTGTACGTGTCGCGGCAATACCTTGTGGGGACTCTTGAGTTCGAGGGGCCGGAGGTCCTCCGTCAGTATGTCTACCTGCCTTTGCTGTATCCTCACCTGGTCCTCTCGGCGGCGGCCGTCCCTCCCGTGATCTACAACTTCCTGATCGGCATCAGCCGCAGACTCGACGAGGTGGGGATGACCCGCCATCCGCTGGTCGGCAGGATCGTCGTGCCTGTCTGGCTCCTCAGCTCCGCCCTTGGACTCGTCATCTTCACAATGCTGCAATACTATCACTTCGGGTAGGGGTGTCTTGACCTCGCGGCTTAAGGAACGCGAACGTGGAAAATCGGGAGTACCTTCTCCTGGACCTATGTGGCTTCTGGATCCTCACCAGTAGATTGGACAGGAGCCCCTCCCCGCAACCTCTAAATAGCCTCTTGTGGTCATCCAAATGGTCACCATGTCCAGAGGCGCCTGGATAGCGCTTATTGGCCTGATTCTGATCATCGCCGGTGTCGTCCTGGGCGTATTGTCTGTTCTCCCCCTGATAACCGGCATCGACACCACGCCCGATCTACTTACACCTGGCGAGTACCTCAACAGGACCATTACACTGGAGCGAGGCGAGGCCCTCACATACTTCGTCCAAATCCAGGACTACACGCAGGGCGACCAAGTCACCATCTCTGTGAGGCTTCCCAGCGGACTCGAAGTCAATGAGACCGTAGTTACTACTCAGCAGTATACCAACGTCCATGTCGCCAACGTGACTGGATCCCATGCCGTGGTGATTCAGAACACCGGCAGTGGTTCCGTCACTGTCCTCCACTTCGCGACCACCGTCGGGGCCACGACAGGGATTCTACTCCTGGCAGCCCTGGCCGCGGGCTTCGTTGGCTTCCTCGTCCTAATCGTGGGCATCGTCCTGTGGGTGGTTGACCGGAGGAAACCCGCCCCCCAACGGCCGATGTAGGGCCGAACTCCCGACAGTCGAGCCGCCCGCCTCCCCTGTCAAGACGGTTCGAGCCATCGAGCTTTAAGGCTGAGCAGCCTTCCAGAAATCCATGGCTCGGAAGCCAGCGATCGAACCCGCCGACTTCAACCGCTTCACCTTCGTCTCCGACCCTCAGGTCTCACCCGACGGCAGCTCTGTCGTCTTCGTGGTGACCCGGCCCAAGAGGGACAAGGCGAAGGAGGAATACACGGCAAACCTCTGGATCTGGAGGGATGGGCAAATACGCCAGCTGACCCACCGGACGGGACGGTGCGGCCTCCCCCGTTGGTCTCCAAGGGGAGGCAATCTTACCTTCACCTACAAGATAAAGGACAGCCTCCGATTGGAAGTCTTGCCCGTCGAAGGGGGGGAAGCACGAACGCTCTACTCCTTCGAGAAGAAGAAGGTGCTAGGCAGCTTCGAGGGGCTAAGGTGGCACCCCTCGGGTCGAAGTCTCCTCTTCCTTTCGGCCACGAAGGAAGTGAAGGAAGGGGAGAGCGACGTCAGGGCCGTCGACCGGCTGTTCTACAAGCTGAATGAGGTGGGCTTCTTCCACGACCGGAGGAAGCACCTGTACTCCATAGGAGTGCGAGGGGGACGACCAAAGCAGCTCACGGAGGGGGATTTCGACATAGGCATCTGGAACGCCGGTGCCTTCGACATCAGCCCCGATGGTCGACGGATTGCCTACGCAGCCAACACATCTGCGGAGGCGGACTACAGCTTCGTGCGGGACATCCATGTGATGTCGGCGAAGGGTGGGGAGTCAGAACAGGTCACGGCGAGCAAGGGTCCGATCTACGCCGTGCGGTGGTCACCAGAGGGTGACCGCCTTGCATACCTGGGCCACGACCTGCGGAAACGCCTGGCAACCAACGTGGGTGTTTGGATCGTCGATGCGGATGGAGGGAATGTCACGAACCTGACTCGGGACTTTGATCGGTCTGCAGGGAACCACCTCAACAGCGATAGCCGCATGGCTTCCCCGGATCCATCGCCGATCTGGGCCCAGGATGGCCAGTCGATTCACTTCCGGGCGACCGACGGCGGCTCCTGCCATCTCTACAGGGTCTCCACGAAGGGCAAGGTAGAGACCCTCACGTCCGGGAGCATCAGCCTAGAAGGCTACAGCCTTTCTGAGCGACAGGATGTGCTCGCCTACACCGCCATGACCTCCACATCCCTGGCCGACCTCTTTGTCCGAGGCGACGGGGGCGAGCAGCGCGTGACCAAGTTCAACGACCGTCTGCTGGGTCGCCTGCACCCCAAGGAACCCGAGCCCTTCGAGTTCAAGGCCAGCGACGGCCGGCAGCTCGAGGGCTGGATCCTTCGTGGTGGGCGAGGGAGGAGAGCGGGTGTCCTGGAGATTCACGGCGGCCCCCGGACTACTTACGGCCACGGATTCATGTTCGAATTTCAGCTCCTCGCCTCACGCGGCCTCAACGTAGTCTACACCAATCCACGAGGATCCCAGGGATACGGCGAGGGGTTCGCGGCGCTGATCGTCGGAGACTACGGCGTCCGAGACTATGAGGACCTCATGGAGGCGGCCGACTACGTGGAGGAGCGGGGATGGGTCGACCCAGGGAGGTTCGGGGTCACAGGTGGCTCCTACGGCGGCTACATGACCAACTGGATCGTCACTCACACAAACCGCTTCGCCGCCGCCGTGACCCAGCGGTCCATCAGCAACTGGCAGTCCTTCTTCGGCACAAGCGACATCGGCTACTTCTTTGGCGAGGAGGAGATGGAGGTCTTGCCGTGGGACGACCCTGCGAAGTTTGCCGAGAAGTCTCCCATAACCTACGTGAAGGACGTCACCACACCCCTACTTATCATCCACAGCGAGAACGACTATCGCTGCCCCATGGAGCAGGCAGAGCAATTATACGTCGCGCTCAAGCGGATGAAGAAGGAGGTGGAGCTGGTGCGCTTCCCTGAAGAGAGCCACGAGCTCTCCCGGTCGGGTCAGCCTCGCCATCGCGTCGAACGCCTCCAAAGAATCCTTGGCTGGTTCGAGACACATCTACCCGCGAAACAGGCATGAGGTAGGGGCAAACGGTTATGCGGGAGGATGGTCTGCCCGCCCCTACCTCGTCGCGAGAGTGATGGATGGTGTTGGAAGGCAGGGTGGTTTCTATCCACATCGCGCCGGCCTCGGGAGCGCCCATGCAGTCCCACCAGGAGGCAAGAGCTGTCCCGGGGAAAGGGCTGGAGGGCGACCGATACTTCCACGCGACGGGGTATTACTCCGACAAGCCCGGTCCCGATCGCGAACTCACGCTCATCGAGATGGAGGCGATTGAGGCGCTGGAAAGGGACTATGATGCCCGGATGGAGGCAGGAGACACTCGAAGGAACGTCGTGACGCGGGGGGTCCCTCTAAACCACCTCGTGGGACGAGACTTCCGAGTCGGAGAGGTTCAGCTCAGAGGTCTTCGCCTGTGTGAGCCATGCGCGCACATGGCCCAGCTTGCCCACGAAAAGGCTTTGCCCGGGCTGGTACACAGAGGAGGTCTACGTGCCCAGATCGTGAAGGGCGGCATGATCCGGGTCGGCGACCCTGTGACCGAGGTGTAACGCCTCCACGTAGCCCGCGGTCGGTTCGCTGATTGGACAGCCTCAAGCTGGTACCTTCTCCCCGGAGAGTCCGCAGCCCGCTAGCCAAGCTCCCAGATGGGGTTGAAGAGAAACTGCTCGCGCATATCCCGCCAGTGGCGGCTATCCATGTAGCGCTCCGGCATGACAGTCTTCAGGTACTCGACGTACTCTTCACGCTCAATAGGGTTGCCGTCCCGCAACAAGAGGCGGCCGTCGAGGTCGTAGGGAAGGTAGACGTAGCCTAGACGGCCCGTTTCGGGATCCCGTTGCCGAAAGTCGGCGAACTCCGTCAACCCACGGAAGCGGAAGAACCGCCGGTCTGGCAGCCGGAGCAAGTCGTCAAGGTCGAGACCGTGGACGGTCTCCCCTTTCACCTGAATCCTACTCAGAATCTGCTCGGCCCGCTTCCGGTCACACTTTGCCTTTGCCTGGACGATCTTGAGGTTGATGTCCCTGATCTTACCCTTGACCTCCCGGCTGTAAATGGCCTGCGCTTCCGCGTTCCCCAGGGTCTTGAACATGCCCTTGACATGCTGCCCGCTGAGTTCGCTGCCAAACATCTCCAGGCCTCGAGGATACCACATGTTCACGGTCTTCTGGAGTTCGTCGATGCCGAAGTTGCCGCCGTCCAAGGTGGCGGCAACAGCGATGGCCTTCATGAGGCGCTCCCCCGCCGCCAGGTGGTACGACTCCTCCATCCACCGCATGAAGGGCATGCTCATGGCCATGGGCGCGTAGAGGAAGTGGTGCTGCATCTCCAGCTGGTACTTCCCCACCCGATCGATGAGAGCAAGGAAAGTTGCCGTATCCAGCAGGCTCCGAAACTCAATGTTGAAAGCGTCAAGCACATGCTCCCCTGGGCGCATGGCGAAGAGCTCCTCCATTGTCTCACTTCCGTATCTTCGGCCATGCCGCTCGTCCCACGTCTTGTCCAGAGTCAGTACGCCTCCCATCTGATAGTGGTGCCGTAACTCCTCCACGCAAACCCGCTTGGCGGAGAAGCTGATGAAGTCCAGGNNGGTCAGGCTTCCCGAGTCCATGGGGGCGTACACCATGCGGTGCTGCTGGATGCTCCCGAGCTCCGTCGAGGCCTGAGCCCTGATGATCCTGAGGGCGAGGTCGAACTGCTTGTCATTCATCTCCTCGGCGCGATGCACACGCCAGCTCAGGTCGGAGGTCTGGGCGGAGGCGCCTAAGACCCGCGAGGCGAACTGGGCGAACTTGTCCGGCCGGGCCATGATTACGGAGAGGTTCGTCGGTTTGAGGTTGGGATAGAATCGCTGCCAGTTGTCAACGTCCTGAGTCTCCGGCAGCTCAGGGAAGTAAGTGTCCTGCCAGTGGTTGGCTTCACTTTGCCAGGGCCTGGGGAGAGGCTCGAGGGCAAAGCCATCGAGAACCGCCATCGCTAGGATATAGCTACCATATGATTAGTAAGTTTCGGGAAGCCGAAGGATGGATATGGATGCTGTGAACAAACGACATGACCCTGGGTATACCCACCGAGCCGGGCGAGCCTAGCTTCCACAGAGGTCATGAAATGGGGCAGTTCGTGATCGTAGCGTATCGCCCTCATAAAGGCCAAGAGACGCGGCTCCAGGACCGTGTTACCCTCCGCCATTCCCGCTGCTTTGACTAGATTCCTCGCTCGGGACTCGAAAACTCATGCCCGATAGCGGTCATAAGTAGCGTCGAGGCCGTTCCACGCTGTCATGAGAATCCTTTCCGCCTCTTCCTCGTCCAATGCCTCCACCTCTACTGTCCTCGTCAGAAAGACTGGATTCGCTTGGCCCAAGCCGCCAGGTTGGGGAAGTCCTTCGGGACCGATTCGCCAATGGTGAACAGTGGCGATAGGCTACCGTAGACCCCGAAGTCGGCGAGACTCGGCTCCTCCAGGATCCAGAGGTGGTCAGTGAGCATCGCCTCGATCCTCTCGAACTCCTTCAGCATGTCCTCCCTGAACTCCTCCCGCCGAGCCTCGAGGATATGCCAGGGGCCTCGCGCCTTGACCTGCATCTCCTCGAAGACCCAACGCTCGTGGTCGTCCCTCAGCACTGGAGGGACCTTGGTGACGACATATCGCCACACCTTCTCCTCCAAGATCGCGTGACTCCACTGCTCCATGGTGGTGGCCACCCCCCGCCAAGCGTCTGGATACAGAGTCGGGTCCGGTCGCTGCGTCTCCAAGAACTCGGGGATTTCATACCACATAATGGCTTTGTCATCCCATACGATCGTCGGGACGTAATCCTGTCCTGTGGCAGCAATCAACTCCTGCTTGTCGTGGTAGGGGACGTAGATATAGTCGAAGGGGACACCCTTGTAGGCCAGCATCCGGTCGGCGGAGACGCACCAGTGGCTAATCGGCATGGCGTACAACATGACGCTCGGCGTCATGGCCCACGGAAGGCGGGATGCCCTAAAGCGTTGTGGCCGCCGACCTCTGAGCCACTCCTGTTGCGTGGGGCAGGATCGAAGTCAACCTGCTGAGGTTGGAACCGCACAGCAAGTTTCAAATATACGAGATGTAGCATTAGAGAAGCAGACAGCGATGATAGCCCTCGAGAGTCACCAGGCCACCGGGCCGTGCCGCGGAGCCCCGCTCGACGGGTAAAGCGCTGTCAAGGAGGCTAGGCATGGCCAAGAACCCCACAAAGAAGCCCAAGAAGATCCCACCGAGGAAGCCAAGGTAGGCTAGCCTCCTTTGGCGTAACGGAGGCAACACACCCTCCGCTTTCCCTTTTCCCTAATTCCCTTTTTCACCCTTCGACTCCCCGAGCGAATGCTGGTTACCCGAGGGGGTTTGCCCGAAGCGATCACCCACGAAGGGGGGGCCACTTTCGGGGAGCCCTTCGACCATGCTAATCCCCATCCGAGAAACGGGAGGGGCTATATTTGGCCATGTTCTGGTGATCAATCCTCACACGATGCGAGTCCGTCTGATGGCCTCCCGTCGCGGTTGGTCTCCATACGATGGTCCAGGGCCGAGGTGGCCTGCTGGTTGCACGGAAGAGTCTAATCTCGCGAAAGGACAACCAGGTGTTCCGATCTCATTCTACGATCTTCCAGCCCGGTTGCTGGATTGGCCTCGTAGTAGAACANNTAGAACATGCCCCTCGAGACGATGGTATCGATTAGTGTACTCTCGTGACGCCATCCAAGGCCAGCGAAGTGCTCGGCAAAGATCCGTGAAATCGGCACAGGCCTGGCACGAACATTCGCAGCCCCGACGAAGAGCAGTAGATGGCGTCCAATCTGCCTCTGGAGCCGGGTCAACGAGCCGAGCACTCCCTGGAAGTAACGCCGGAACATTCGACGAAGATGATCTTCGGTGATTCCATCCAGAAACTCGTCATACGTCGGGGAGTGAATCGAGCACTCTGGAACGTCCCGATATGGTATCTCCTTCTTCCCCAGCTCCCTTACCTCGTCATTGGAATGGCCAAGCCAGTAGAGATCCATCTTTGCCGCCCGGATGTACTCCTGAGCCTGGAGATAGGGTGGTGAAGTCAGAAGGAGGTCGTGATCCTTGGAGAGTTCCAGGGTCAGTGTGTCCACGCCTGGACGCACAATTGATGTGACGTCCTGAGGCTTCAACTCACGATACTCCCTCAGGGCGTTGAGAACTGCCGCGAGCCCTTGCCGGAGCTTCCCAAAAAAGAGCTTCCTCCAATCCGCTGAGAGGAGTTTCTGAACGCGGCGCTCCGAAATCGGGGAGCGCGACAGCTTCTGCCTCCCTTCGTCGTTGTAGGAGAAGTGACGGGTCGCCTTAATCAGCGGTATCAGCAGAACGCTCTTAACCTGCTCATCGTCGATCTGGTGGTAGAACCCCCAAGCATCGGAGAGCATGGGCAAGAACTCCTTCGGATACCAGTACTCGATGTTAGGCCAGTCTGGCACGAAGGCTCCCTCCCATGAGGACGCTTGTTCCATCAAGGCATCTGGCCTCAGATCCACCGGTTCCATCACCGAGGCTGCATGAAGCGGGCCTAGCAACGGGTTCAGGTCCCACAGCTCATAGTGGTTCCCGTAGAGGCGGGCTACTGTCCCCACGGTACCATATCCAGCGAAGGGATCAAACACGCTCATCCCTGCCCTTGAATAACGCCTCAGGGCATACGCGACGACGTGGGGGATGAACTTCGCTGGGTAGCGGTAGAGTCCGAAGGTGGCGTGAGTCGTCGACCCCAACTCTTTCACCAGGTTGCGGAAGCTAGCTTCTTGCTCTTTGGCCGACTCCTCTCGGTCGCGGTAGTCGGGCCGTAAGGTTTCCCTTGACTCGTCGCCAGACTCCATCTTTGGCCCTCCGAGAGGACCGCTCCCAGTTAACAACTAATCCTCAAGGGTCTTGACAAACTCGACCGCCTGGCTAACCCAGGTTGCCAGATCTCCGTCCGTCCTGGAGCCCTCGGGACCAACGTAAACGAATCCGCGTATGGAATGCCCCGTAAAGTCCATCTCGCGTACGTGAGGCTGAGCCAGCACCTCCTCGTGGCGCTCCCGTCCGACCCGAACGACGAGATCGTCCTTGATGACGCCAACAGCCATCTTTCCGTCGAGCATGGAGGCTATCCCTCCGAACATCTTCCTCTCGGTCAGGCCCTCAAGTCCGGACAGCTCACTGCGGACGCGATCGGCCAAGACTTCATCGTACACCATGGAGTCGCAAAGGCGGCCGGAGTCTTAACCCCTCCTAGCTATGCAGTCCCAACCTCGCCTCTGATCTCCCTCGCACCTCAGCTCGCCCGAGACTGTCTGATGGCTCCGCCAATGAAGACCGCTGCGCCTACTACTATGGCCACGATGGCAGAGATCGTGGAATCCAGTCCCGCTGGATTGAGCAGAATGGAGTTCACGCTAACTCCGACCAGTAGGCCGCCAAAGAGAGCAGTAACCATACCCAGCAGCGGTTTGTAGAGAGCGTAGGCGATGACTGCAGCAACGATGAAGACCACGATTGCGGCGATCGTAGCGGTGGCCTGAAACTCGGGCAAGCCGCCTGTCGTGCCTCCAAGGTAGATGTACACCCCCCAGGCCGGCAGCACACCCACGACCAGGGCGAGGCCCAGCCTGACAAGGAAGGTGAAGAGGGCAGCCAGGAGGATGGCTCCGACAATGGCCAGGATGATTGACATGGTGAAGTCCCCGAGTAGGGTCCCCCCTGCATACCCCAGGGAGCCGCCGACGATGGCACCGGCAATGGCGAAGATGCTCCTGACGAGGACTCCTCCGGCGTAGGCGACGATGAGGCCAACCACGATGAAGAGGATTGAGATGATGAGAGAGGCAAGAGGCTCCAAGATGGCCATGGCCGGTGTAAGGTCTGAGAACGGTACTTAAGCGATTCGGTCTACCCCCGTGGATCGGAGGACTTGGGCCAGGCAGCCACCGCCCTCAAGCGCAACTCGAATCAACACATGGACGTGTCGCCAACCGGGCTCTCCGGAGTAACTTGGTCACGCCCGGCTGCCCGATCTCGACCTGAAGAATAGGTAGCCGCCTAGATTACCGAGGGTGGCGGCAACGATCACCAATACAAAGCCTGCCCGAGCTATGACGACATCGGGGCCCTCCGGCCGGAGGCCTGCGAAGATGTAGCTGACTTCCACCTCTTGGATGACGGACTCGAAACCGCTCCCGTGTGTGAAAACGAGGTAGTACGTCCCATCGCCAGTAATGTTGACGCTGAACGCACCAGAGGATCCGCTCATGCTTCCGAGTGGTGGAAGGAGGAGCCCTGTGGCTTCATACAGGCCATAGTCCCCCTCTCTGAAGAGAAACACATCGACGGATCCATCCCCGGACTCGGCATAGTCTACCGAAACCACACCTCCCTCCAGCATCTCGAGCTCGAAGAAGGAGTGCCACCCATCACCGTCGGGGATCTGGAAAGTCTCGCTCCCCCTCACGGTCACAGGTCGCGGGTCCAACGATGAGTAGAGTAGGGCGGCGCCGAACACTGCCACTAGGGCCGCGATCGTCAAGAGAACTCGGTGATGCCTCAGGCTGCCCTCCTCCCCGACGCCGAA